>Ga0272442_10000282_pt1 | contig 85727 bp, 75 predicted proteins | sample SSMForm2O_FD_200262 | JGI IMG/M metagenome (GOLD analysis project Ga0272442, IMG submission 200262) | Marine sediment archaeal communities from Little Sippewissett salt marsh, Falmouth, MA, United States - SSM-Form-2O | ecosystem: Environmental > Aquatic > Marine > Wetlands > Sediment ...
CATGGAAGCAGGTGAGTATAAGCTTTTAAGGGTGGCGAAAAGCTGAAAACCTTGTGCGGTGCCGGATGAATGTCGGCGTGAAAAGCGACCGGACATAAAGTATCAAAAACCCTATATACACCTAATGAGAAAGTGGTTGACTGTCAAGTACCAAACTACTATAATAACACCATGCAGGCGCATTGAAGTGAGTGAGAGGAAAATTCAGTAATCATCATGTTCTTTGTCCCGCATCAGGCGGGGAAAGGGGAGAAGCGCATGAAGTATTTGTATTTATGCATTATTGTGATGGCGTTTGTATTGAGTTTATCTCTTCAGGCGAATGCTGCGGATAAAACGGTTCCTTCGCCGTATGGCACGATCCAGGCAGCGATTAATGCTTGCAATCCCGGTGATACGGTAATCGTTGCAGACGGAGATTACACGGGCGCCAACAACAAGAACCTCGATATTTCAATAGCCATAACAATAAAATCCTTGAACGGGCCGGATGGATGTACGATAGACTGCGAAGGTTCGGGCAGGGGTTTCTATATCCACGGCTCTGGTGCAAGCGGAGCGGTTATCGAGGGATTTACAATTCATGACGGGTACGCCTTAAACGGTGCGGGCATTTACATATATTCGAGCTGCAGCCCGACAATCAAGAACTGCATCTTCGACGAAAACGACGCATGGTACACCAACGGCGGCGGGATACACTGCAACTCGTCCTGCAGCCCGACGATAGAGGACTGCACCTTCACACTGAACGATGCCAACTGGACGGGAGGAGGCATTTTCTGCGAGGCCGGCTCCGACCCTACGATAACGGGATGTATTATCGATAACAACGTGTCCGGTCTTGCGGGCAGCGGAATCGGCATAAACAATTCCGACCCGACGATAGAGAACTGCGAAATCATAAACAATACGGCGAGCACCTGCGGCGGTGGCGTATCGTGCGAGACTGCAAGCGACCCGGTTCTGGTGAACTGCCTGATAACGGGCAACTCGGCCTCGCAGAAGGGCGGGGGAATATTCGCTTACTACGATTCGGACCCGACGCTTACGAACTGCACGATAGCGGACAACTCGGCCGCAGACGGGGGCGGGGTCGCGACCTGGTACTATAGCGACACGGTGCTGAAAAACACTATAATCTGGTCGAACGACGCAACTGGCAACGGCGACGAAATCTGGATTTCGGGAGCAACCGCAGCTCTCTATTACTCCTGCTACGGCAACTCAGGCGGTGATGTATCTGGCACGCCATCGACAAGCAACTGTATCACTAGCGACCCTTCGTTTGTCAGCGCGAGCGATTATCATCTCGATTCGGATTCGCCCTGTATAGACGACGGCTACAACAGCTACAACAGCGAGACATACGACCTAGACGGGAACTGGCGGATAATAAACGGCACTATTGACATGGGCTGCTACGAGTATGGCGTATTCAAAGACTCGGCGGCGAGCAGGGGCATACGCGGGCCATCGACCGGCGCGGACAACGTGGTCTGGGGCGATTTCAACAACGACGGCGATATAGACCTTTACGTTGTCAAGGATGGCGGAAGCAACGTGCTCTACCTCAACGACGGGGATGGGACGTTCACCGACTCGACCTCCTCGTGGAGCGCGGCGGGGCAGACGTACTCGACGGGCGCATGCGCGGCGGACTATGACAACGACGGCGACCTCGACATGCTGGTATGCAACGATGGCGGCAGCCTCTACCTGCTTCGAAACAACGTCGAGGGTGCGGAAACCAGCAACTTCACGGAGGTCGCTTCGGCTGCAGGGCTGACGGGATTCAACTACTCGGTGATGGCGACGTGGGGCGACTACAACAACGATGGATATATTGATGTCTACATCGTGCAGTCAAGCGGAAGCTGCAAGCTTTTCGAGAACGACGGTGACGGTACGTTCACGGATGTAACTTCGACTGCAGGGGTTGCAGGCCCTGCGTCAGGTTCGAGCGCGGTATGGTGCGATGTGAACAACGACATCCTGCAGGATATTTTTGTTATAGGAACCGGCTCCGGAACGGGAAAGATGTATCTGAATAACGGGGATGGAACGTTCGACGACATCTCGGTTGCGGCAGGCGCAAACAGGGAAGGCAATTCTATAGCCGTAGGCGATGTTGACAACGACGGTGACCGGGACTTCTACATAGCTAAAAACGGATGGAATTATCTTCTGAAAAACAGTTTCATGCAAAATCAAACGGTGACGTTCACTAACGAGGCATCCACGATAGGAATGACGGACCCCTATTACGCGGTGGACTGCTGCTTTGCGGACTATGACAACGACGGGTGGATTGACTTGTATGTGACTGCGAATGACGGGAACAGTTGCATATACAGGAATACAAGCGCTTTTGCTTCTCCTGATTTCGAGGAGCTTGACGAAGAGTCCGGCGGAGTGAACTCGTACAACTGCCAGGGCGTATCGGCGGTGGACATTGACGGCGACGGGAAGCAGTCGTTCTACGTGACGAAGCAGAACGGGTACAGCGCGCTGATGGAGCAGAAATTAAACGAGAACAACTGGATAGGGATAAAGTTTGTTCCGACTGCGAGCAACAAGTCCGCAGTGGGTGCGGTGGTATTGATAGATGTATTTTTCGTTGAATATGGCTATCGCCTGATACGGACGGTAACAGCGGGGAGCGGCTGGGGCTCGCAGGGCTCGCGCGACTTGCATATCGGCCTCGGCGGTGTGACGAAGAACAATATTACTACAATGACAGTCATCTGGCCCAGCGGGATTGTAAATGTAGTGCAAGCAGAAAGCTATGAGCTTAAGACACAAGTTGTTCTTTTGGAAAAAGCAGTTGATTTGGACATTTACCTTTATGATGGTAGTGTAGTTCCTGATGATGCTCAATCAGAAACTGATGAAAAAGAATACAAAGAGGGTAGCGTTGTTGTATGGAATAAAGAACCAGTAAAGATAAAAGTGAACACTTCTAGTATAAATGAGGATGATAAAGTAGTATTATCACTTGATCAACCAGCAGGTGGTGACGCTAAAATAAAGGTATGGAATGATGAAAATAAGACTTCAGAAGTTACTCTTCCAGAAGAATATGATGCAACAGATCTACCAAAAGAACTATGGGTCGAGGGAGTAAACAAAAGCTCTACAAATGTTGATACCGGGCTTAAATTGCACTTGAAAGGTGATACCGGGGTTAAAGACCGCGTAAGGTTTACTGTAATATGGGTGGATATTGATCCTAAGTGTAGTGATGCGTATGATGTTCATACATTAAATGAAGAAAGGACTCGCTATTGGGATAAATACCAAACTTATGACTTAGGTGCGTTTTATTCAGAGAGGACAGGTTATTTCAGTCTAGCGGTTGAGTATAGATGTTCGATTACGCCTAAAGATTTTAATTGCAGTTATTCAAAACGGGAGTTTTCAATAAAGAGATGGATTATACTAGCTAGGTTATTTGTAAATGATGAGTGTGATTATCAAAAGGATGAAAGAAAAAATATAGATGATACATCTAATCCCGAATGGAAAGATGAGGATCCAGACTATGATGGTCAAGAAGAAAAACTTTTTATCTTTGATTTAGATGCTCCGGGTTTAGAAAAGCAACCTGACTTTAACGAGGGAGATGTATTGAGAGTGAGATATAATTTCCGTGAATATGTTCATTTTGTAGTCGGTGAGGCGTCAGTAAGTTGCTCAGAAAATTGCTATGTCTATCATTCAGGTGCAATAAGATTGATTGATGAAGAAGAAGATGAATGGGACTGGACTTCATCAGGTGACAGCGAAACGGGAGAACAAAAATATGTTGAAGGTGAGAATAATATAGGGACCGGGATAATTGAAGCAACCTGGGATTTGAATCCTGCCGTAACATCAATTCAGCCTAATGAATTTTGTGAAACGGAAGACTATATTCAATTAACAATACAAGGAGATGGCTTTCTCGAAGGTGCTGAGGTAGAATTAACGGGACCTGACAATTATGAAGCTGCTTCAGTTACAGTTAACAGTCAGGGGCAACTGGTAGCAACATTTAATTTCAGCGGAACTGATCTTGTTCCAGGTTCCTATACGGTTACTGTTACAAATACAACGGATCGTAGTGGAAGCCTTACAAATGGTGTTACAATAACAGAAGAATAGTTGATCAAAAGGTGAATAAAAATGAAAAAATTAGAAGTAGTAAATTATACCACTATATTATTGCTTCTCTTTACTTCTTTTGTGTTTGCACAGGATAGTTTTCAGATCAGACCGAAGGAAAAACTTACGTCAAATAATCCTTCTATACGCGAACAGGGAATAAAAGATATAGTAAATGAGAGAGAAAAAATTATTAAAGAAGTATTGTCAATCTTGAGTTCTCAAGAAGTCATGTTAGTCAATCAGGCAGATATTAAGTACAAAGAGAGGAAAGATTGGAATATCTATAATGAAATAAAAGATTTGGAATATAATCGAGCAATAGCTGTAGATGCTATAAAAGTACTGGGAGAATTACGAGCAGAAGAAGCAGTTGAATTACTGGCTCAATATATATACTTCAGAGCAGAGACTCCAAGCAAGTCAAGAATAAAACTTGGTAAAGAATCCATGCCTTCTGGTGATTATTGGCCTGCAGTAGTAGCTCTTAAAAAAATCGGGAAACCTTCTGCAAATTCGGTAATTAAGTACTACCTTGATGAATTATCTCCTAAACACTTAGCAAATGTAGAAAATGTTCTATTAAAGGTTTTGAGCACATGGAATCTCCCTCCTAAAGAATACAATAATAGGACTATCAAACAACATGAGCTTTTTAATTTGAATAAGAAACTGAATGTTCATACCTTTGTATCAAGTTTTCTCTTTAAGGAAACTGATAATACAAAGAAGGTGAAATTAGAGGCTTTGCTTGACTCTTTGGAAAAAGGAATCTCTGCTCAGAAAAATTACTACAAAGAACATTACGGGCAAGACCTCTTGATACCAAGTAAAAATTTTCAAAATAACCAACAACAGCAAAAAGAACCTAAACCCAATATTCCTGCCGATGAAAAATATAAGGAAAGTGAAAACAACAATGTTTGGATAATTATATTATTGGCAATAATATCAATCTTTCTTGCTGTTTTAGTAATTGTTCTTCTTGTTCGTGGGAAAAGATAAAATCGTTATATATACAACCAATCTTCTTCCCGAACCGGCAGGGCGGTTTTGAGAGCAATTCTATAACCGTCAGCGATGTTGACAACGACGGTGACCGGGACCTTTTCATCACCAAGACTGGCTCGAACTATCTTCTTAAGAACAGTTTCATGCAGAATCAAACGGTGACGTTCGAGGATGAGGCGTCGGATGCCGGCGTGACGGGCCCGACGAACGCGGTGGACTGCTGCTTTGCGGACTACGACAACAACGGGTGGCTGGACCATAGCGGCACAGACGGGAACGTGGTCGAGGACAAGACGCAGATGTTTGTAGTGGGGAGCACGAGCGTTTTCTGCGTCAGAGAGAACGGGGATGACACTATTTTCACGCTGTCGGACGACTCCGGCGGCTCGTTCCGCATAGTAGCGGGCTGGAACGGCGCTGTGTATGAGAACAGCCAGTGGGTGAAAAAAGTGGATATTGAAATAGATGGAGGGGATACTCTTGAAGAAGATTACGTATTACCAGTTTGGAAAACAGTAGATGGAACAAAGATTTATTCAGCCGTCTACTCGTTTCTGCAGGAAGAAGTAGACGATGGAGAAGTGGTTGAAGTAGATGATAATGCTGGCCATTCCGATGCAATTGCTGAAGTTGCTTTTGCTATCGCTTGGAATCACAGACCGGAAATTTATATGCATAGCTCAGACTACCATCGTTTAAGCGGCCCTATTGATATTGAAAATGTTCTGGCTCTAAGTACTCTTGTTATTGATCCACAGGATCCCGAGAAAAATATTAATTCACCAGACAAAGATGATTTGATTGATAATGACGAAGCTGAGTACTATTTAGAATTGCCAGAGAGTTTGAAATCAAAAGTATGGGAAGCAACTAACGCAAAAGTTTATTGGCGAGAAGTCTTTGACAGCAATTTTTCAGATAAATTGATAATTCAATACTGGTTTTTCTATAGCGATAGCTATTTGCCTTGGTATCCAACTCGTCTTGGATATGACGGAGGACCTTGTCATAGATGTGACTGGGAAATGTGTCAAATCACATTTGAAATCAAGCTTTTATATATAGGAGAAGGAGAGTATTGGATATCTTCTTCGCGTTACCCGTGGGCTATGACAACCAGTCGTCACTATAATGGAGAGACGTTGCCATGGGAAGATGATGAAGTACCAGGGACACCGGGCGATACCGAAGTTGATAAAAAGGACAATGATGATTATCGGCCTAAAGTTTTCGTTGCTTGTAATTCGCATGCCACTTACTATAAAGAACATAATAATGGTATGGCTACATATAAAAGAGTAAAAAATTTCCCTAAGATAATAAGTTATTTCCCATTTACGGTGATGCCTGAAGATACAATGGTAAAATTTAAACAAGTAAAAGATTTTACTGAAGAAAGCGCAAATCAAAATTATATACACGATAGTTCTCCCCTGGAGCATTTCTCAGATGATAGTCTCTGGTGGAAATGGAAAGGAAAATGGGGAGAAAATGGTGGAGTGGTTAGTCCTGGCCGTTCAGATAAAGAACAAGAAGCTCGTATGGATGAGTATGGAAACTTGCTTATGAAAGACGCTATAAAATGGCATAATTTCTGGATAGATTTTCCTGATAATAATGGAGATAGAAGTTGGCTTGAATTACCATAGAGTAAATGATAGAATTATATTGTTACCGTAAGGCTAATCATACTTTAATGATTAGCCTTACGGTATAGCTTTTGTGTTTAAAGAGAATTTAATAAGTGCACATAATAACCAAAATCATACTTGCATTAGGAATACCTATTTCTTTTGCAATAGCACAAGAAAAAAGCGGATTGAATGAAGTATTGAAGAAGAAGGCGGATGCATTTTTAAAACAAGTAAAATCTGAAGATTACAAAGAGAGAGTACAAGTGAAAAAGGGACTTGAAGAACTTCTCGAAAATTCTGGCGATGAAAAAAAGAAATTATACAATTACCTCAATCAAATCCTAAAAGAAACAAAAGACCCGGAGATAAAAAACACTCTTGAGGATATTCTTAAGTTTTGTGTTTTACAAGCTCCACCTTTGTTTAGAATATATAGAAATAAAAAATATGGATATATCGACCGGACCGGCAAAGTTGTAATAAAACCTCAATTTCAAGAAGCCTCAAGTTTTTCGGAAGGTTATGCTATTGTTAGATATAGAAGTGGTTTTATTATGAAGTATGGAGTAATAAACCTAGATGGTAAATTAGTTTTACCTTATGGCGATGCTCATATTAAAGACTATTCAGAAGGTCTTGCTGCATATAAAGACCTTGCTATTGGTAAGTATGGATATATGAATAGGAAGTTTGAAATTGCGATAAAACCTCAGTTTGGACAAGCAATTGCATTTCAGGATCGTACAGCTCGTGTTGCAATAGATATAAATGGAAATTGGCATTGGGGAATTATTGATAGGAAAGGCAATTATATTATAGAGCCAAAATATAGGCAGTTGTCTAAGTTCCGAGAAGGACTGGCGCTTATGACAATAAAAATGCCTGATGGTTCAATTAAGTATGGTTTTGTCGATAAAAATGGTAAAAACATAATTAAACCAAGCTATAAAAAGGCTCGCAGTTTCTCCGAAGGATTGGCAGCTGTGATGGAAAAAGATCGATATGGATATATAAGTAATAAAGAAGAATATATTATTAAACCGCAATATAAGAAAGCTTCAGTATTTAAAGAGTGCCTTGCAGCTGTGCAAATTGATGATAAATATGGTTATATAAATATCGAGGGAGATACTGCAATAGAATTCAAGTTTGATTACGCAGATGATTTCATTAATGGGCTGGCTATTGTTAGAGTAGAGGGTAAATGGGGATTTATTGATACGTTAGGCAAATTTATTACAAAACGTCGTTATGAAAAAGTATATCCTTTTTCAGAAAATTATGCGCGGATTAGAATTAATGGTAAGTATGGATATATAAGTCAGGAAGGAAATGAAATCATCGAGCCACAGTATGAAAATGCTGAAGATTTCAAGAATGGTTTGGCAAGAGTTAAAATCGATGGTTACTACGGTTATATAAATAAATCTGGCGAATTTGTTTGGAAGCCGTCGGAATAAGACGCTTCAATCCAGCCTGAAATTTCATACCTTAAACTGAAAGTTCGTGGAGCGCGGCAGGGCAGACTTACTCGACAGGCTCGTGCGCTGCGGACTATGACAACGACGGCGACCTCGACCTGTTTATATGCAGCGATGGGGGAAGCGTATACCTTTTAAGGAATAACATAGTCGGCGCGGAAACGAGCAATTTCACGGAAGTCGCCTCGGCCGCAGGTCTGACGGGATTCAACTACTCGGTCATGGCGACGTGGGGTGATTATAACAACGATGGATATATCGATGTTTACATCGTACAATCGAACAACAATAATTGCAAGCTCTTCGAGAACGACGGAGACGGGACGTTCACGGATGTGACTTCGACGGCAGGGGTTACGGGGCCGGCGTCCGGTTCGAGTGCGGTATGGTGCGATGTGAACAACGACGGGTTGCAGGACATTTTCGTGATAGGAACGACAAATTATACAAGCAAGTTTTACCTTAATGAGGGCGATGGTACATTCGAAGACATCACGAATAATCAATATGTGAATGTTGATGACCTTCTGGCGTGCAGTTCTATAGCAGTTGGCGATGTTGACAACGACGGCGACCAGGACTTCTATATAACCAGGACCGGTTCAAACTATCTTTTAAGAAACGACTTTAACGGGGAGACTGTGGGATTTACGGACAAGGCGTCGGATGCCGGTGTGGCGGGCCCGACAAACGCGGTTGACTGCTGCTTCGCGGACTACGACAACGACGGCTTGATAGACCTTTACGTGACTGCGAGCGACGGGAACAGTTGCATATACAAGAACGGGAGCACGCAGTATGTCATGGACTTCGACACGCTCGATGATGAATCCGGCGGGGTGAACTCATACAACTGCCAGGGAGTGTCGGCGGTGGATATCGAGGGCGACGGGAGGCAGTCGTTCTACGTGACGAGGTACAACGGCTACAGCGCGTTCATGGAGCAGAAGGTAAGCAATGGCAACAACTGGCTGGGGATAAGGCTGGATGCGACTGCCAGCAACGAGTCTGCAATAGGCGCGAAGGTTAAGATAACGGTGCAGGAAGGCGAAGCACTGCCTTATTATATTACACGCACGGTAACTGCCGGCAGTGGTTGGGGCTCTCAGGGCGCACTTGATTTGCATATAGGCCTCGGCGAGCTGGAAAAGAACGAAATTTCCAGCTTCACAGTCTACTGGCCCAGCGGAGTTTATTATACAGTTTCTTCTAATGATTATGATTTAAACGAAGTTTATCAGGCAGTTGGGCCGAATATACAAATACATCGCAAAAAAGATGGAGAAGCTAATTATTTAGCAATCTCAAATTCTAATAACAAAGTCTTACCTGGAGAAAAAATGGATTTGAAATTGGTAGCGCAAAACGTTACTGATTATGAATGGACTCTACCTGGTGAAGTAATAGGGGGGTGGACAGCAGACACCGATAAAACATATGCTACAGAATTAGGGGCAGGTGACCTGGATAATCAAACGGTAGTATATTATTGGCATGATACAGGCGATAAACGTGAAGTTAAATGTGAAGTAGAGATTGGCGTAAAAGACTATACAGTTTCTGTAAAATTGCATGTGAAAAAGCCAACTTATAGTGTTACTAATTTGGATGTTGACGAAGTTAAAGTAACGGACAAATATTATTATGGCTATGGTGATTGGGGACTTCATTTCGGAGCAGAAACAACCAGTCCAGGCACACCACCTACTAAATATGGTTTTGAAATAAAGTGTAAAGTGGAGGTCCCTTCTGGATTTAGCCAAGGTGTTTGGCAGTATGTTCAACTTGTCAAGATGGATGTTCATAGAGAAGATGATGATACAAATACGGCGGAATATGATATGAATGGTGAATGGGTATTAGATACAACATATCCTTATGCAGGAGGTTCGTGGTCTACAGGATCTACGGAAAGAGAAACAGACGATTCACCTTGTCATTGGCTACGAGCAGATATGAAATGGTTACAAACAAATAAAGATGAATTTAATATGTATATTATGTTTAAACCATCAGGCAGTAATTCAATTTTTGTGCCTTTGGCAGTAGTGAATTGGTGGTGGAAAGGAAAAGGCCAGGAAAACGGTGCAAGTTGGGATCTTGTTGTTGGATCAGATGGCTGGAGTACAAATCCTTCTGCTTCGGATGTAACTACATATCCCGTTTGGGACAAAAATATTGCTAATTATTCTTGGGTTCCCGAATAAAGATATGGAGATATTCATGCAAAATAGACTTATTACAATTAAGATAATTAAGTTTTTGATAATTGTAGTATTCGTATCCATATATACTGAATATAGTAGAGTTAGAGGTGATGATGACGATATGAATTGTAAAAATTTTACAATACATGATATCAAAATAGAAGTATTTTGGAAGGATAGTTACAATTTAAATGATAAGATAGTATTGAAAGTCATATTAACAAACGCTTCAAAACATTCAATAAGATTCGAAACTCGTAAAATTCAAAGTCGTGATTGGCGTTTATTTTTGGTAGATGAAAATGGGACTACTATTCCAATGACTGAATATATGAAAAATCTTGACAAATCGGGAGCAATAGGAGTACAGGGAACTACTTGGGAAAAGGGTTACAATAGAGAGTATGCCCATGACATAAAGAAGTATTATAATATAACTAAAACAGGTAAGTACTTTGCTACAATTGCTCGAAGAGTTAAATTTGTTCCGGGAACTCCTCATTATGATGAGCGGGATAGTGTAATTATTAAGAATATACCTATTATTGTCATTTCAGATAAAGAAACTGAAAAACAGGAAAAAGTTATCGAACCTATGAATCCTGATAATCATGAAACTACAGCTATAATAAAGAAAAAAGAGGCGGGAATTGAATTTCCTTGGATTCCGATTGTGGTTGTAGTGGGGATTTTAATTGGCATTGTTCTAGTGATTTCGGTGCTCCGAAATCGCAAATAGAAAAATCGTTTTGTATAACCAATCTTCTTCCCGAACCGGCAGGGCGGTATTGAGAGCAATTCCATAGTAGTCGGCGGGGCGTCGAATTACCTTATAAGGAACGACCTGAGCGGCGAGACGGTGGGATTCACTACGAACCTCGCTTCCGGCGCAGGGGTTTCCGGCCCGACAAATGCGGTGGACTGCTGCTTCGCGGATTATGACAACGACGGTTTGATCGACCTTTACGTGACTGCGAGCGACGGGTACAGCTGCATATATAAGAACGGAAGCACGCAGTATGGCATGGACTTCGACACGCTCGATGATGAATCCGGCGGGGTGAACTCTTACAACTGCCAGGGCGTTTCGGCGGTGGACATTGACGGCGACGGGAGGCAGTCGTTCTACGTGACGAGGTATAACGGCTACAGCGCGTTCATGGAGAAGAAGATAAACAATAGCAACAACTGGCTCGGAATAAGGCTACTGTCACGGAAGACACAGTTCCATTTTTAGAACAGGATAGAATGAATGTCTGGATAGTGTGGTCAGAAATAACAGCGACGACCATAGGTAATGGAATAGTTTGTGATTATGATAGTACACAGACGTATATCAATGGAGGGTATACTTTCGAGTATTCTATTGAGCCTTCAAGCATATTCGATTTAACTGAGGACGTTCCTGATTTGCGAGGTTTGGGCGGAGATCCTCCCAATGTTCCTCAACAAGATAGTGATGTAATGCATAAAGGTGAAGATTTAAGTGGTGGAGTGAATCTGAAATTTGATGGAAGCAGGCAGATAAGATGTAAAATGTTCAATCCGGATAGTATTGATTTTGAGGATAATCATGATGATCCGCCTGGAGGAAATGGGAGAGTAGAAGATTGGTTTACATCTTTTTTAAATTATCCTTCAGAGCCTACTTGTGGCAATGATGACCTCCATGTAACTGATCCTGAAGATAATGACCCTTACACAACACCCAATAAAGATAAGTTAACTGGAAGCGACCTGACTTTTAGAAAACCAAGAAATACCGAAGGAGATGTGGATAATACCTTTGAAATAAGACTTCATTTCAGAGATTTTGCAAGAGTATATCTTGGTGAAAAGTGGTATAAAATTTCAGATAATTTCTTATGGCGCGTACACTTTAAGTGTAAAAAATATGATGAAGAGGAAGAGGAAGAAGATATTAATGATGATGGTGACGAAGAAGATGAAGTATGGAAAAATAATGGAAGCGTTATGGCTCAAGATAATGAAGATTGGGATGATTAAGGAGATAATGTGATGAGGCATATGATTGCCATTCTATTAGTTTTGTTTATGTTTGCCTGTTTATCGCAAATTCTGGTTGCTGGCCCGAAAATATGGCTTGAACCTGAAGAAAAAAAGAGTTTATATGAGATAATCGGTAAGATGGAATCCAAGTCAAAAATTGAAGAAGAAAAAGAAATGGTAAAAGAATTGAAAACGCTGGTTGATGGCCTTGTTTTCTTAAAGGCTGGTGGTAGTTATAATCGGAAAGCTTTGGAAAATTTGGAACGGAACAAGTCATACAAGCTAATTGTTTTGGGGCTGAAAAGCGAATTTATAGAAACCAGGATAAAAGTTGTTAAGACATTGAGTAATTTTAATTATTCAGTTGATTTAGGACTAATTTTGAAGGCCTTAAAAAAAGTAAATGCCAAATATCCCATAGGAAGTTCATCTGAAGAAGCAAATGCATATATATTATATCAAAAAGGGCTAATAGCATTAATAAGTCAAATTACAGAATTGAAATTTGAAGTGACTGATTATAAGGACTTTAATCAAATAAAGAAAGTAATAGATTTATCCGAAAAATGGTTATCTGAACAAAAAGAAAAAGATACTTCGGAAGATAAGCAAAGCAAGAGCGTCATTGAGCCTGATAACTCGATTGTAGAGATTGAAAAGCCTGAACCTTTTAAAGAAGATAATGGAATAACTCAAAGACAGTCATTAAAGACTGAAGGTATCCCAATTTATTTCTGGCTTTCAATTGCGTTTGCTTTGGTCGGGCTTATATCTCTTGCTGTCTCAATTGGAAAGAAACGCTAAAAACGAACAATCAATCTTTTTCCCGAACCGGCAGGGCGCACGGAGTGTTTTATTTCACCGTTATGGTGATGGTTTTTCTGGTTGTCTGGAAGTGTTCGTTTGCCACGTAAACTGTGACGATGTATGTACCGGGTTTTTCCGCCTTGAAGAAGTGTTTGCCTTCCTTTTCATAGACCATCGCGTCGGCCTCGTCGAAGCGAATCTCAAGCTTGTCGTTCCTCGGGTCGCTGACGCTCAGAGTTATCTCGACCTACGTTTTTGGCGTATTCCAATAATGCTGATATTATGACTGCTTTCAGTGCAGATATCCTATATTTCTTTTGAGAGATGTTTTGCATCCTGAGCGGAAAGGTTGTATATTAATCACTCTCATTTCTATTATTTGGACGGGTTTGACGGAAGCATATTCAAGGTCGTGCCTCGTTGCGGCGGGGTGTACGAATTTTAGCATAAGATACTTAAGTTATATCATTCTGGGAGTAGCGAGAAATGCAGCCATCTCTTCTGGTCATAGGCGGCGGAGCTGCCGGCCTCTCAGCGGCAGTATCGGCGGCCAACGCCGGAATGTCAGTCACAATCATAGAAAAAGAAGACAAACTCGGCGGGTTCGCAGCTGCCATTTCCTGCAAGGCGGCCGACGGCTGCGCGTTTTGCGGTGCGTGCCTCGCCGACGATATCCTGCGCCAGGCTGAGAGCAACGAGCGCATTAAAGTTCGACTTGGGGCGAGCGTCGGCTCTGTCGAGAAGTCCGACCATGGTTTCAAGGTGAAGCTCGATGGAAGCGGCGAGGAAATCGAGGCCGCCGGGGTAATCTTGGCCACGGGGTTCGCACCGTTCGACCCGGCCGCCAAGCGGGGCGCCACAATGCTCGGCAAACATCCCGACATAGTAAGCGCAATGGACATCGAGCGCATGCTGCGCGAGGAAGGGCGGATTGTGCGGCCTTCCAACGGGGCTATTCCGGAGAAAGTGGCGTTCATACAATGCGTCGGCAGCAGGTCGCGGCGGTTCGGGAGCCCCGAGTGTTCGCGGGTTTGCTGCCCGTACGCGATACGAATCGCGCGGCGGATAAAGTACCAGCGACCGGAGAGCGAGGTGGCTGTATTTCACATGGACCTGCAGGGAATCCGAAAGGTCGCGCAGGACATGTACGGGCAGTTCGCCGATATGCTTGATTTGATAAGGGGAATACCGTCCGAAGCTGTCGAGGAACCTGGAGGAAGGATAAGCCTGAAATATGAGCTGACCGACAGCGGCGATATAGAGAGAGGCAGCTACGACATGGTGATTCTTTCGGTCGGGATATGCCCGAGCGAGGGAGGGAAGTTGATTGCGGCGGCTTTCGGAGTGGAACTCAACGAACTCGGATTCATGAAGCCAAGTTCGGTTTTTCAACCGAACATGTCGAAGGTCGAGGGGGTTTTCATAGCGGGAACGTGCAGCGGGCCGAAGGATATCAGGGAGACGATTGCGCAGGGCAAGGCGGCCGCACACGAAGCGCTGGACTGGATAAACAGGGAAGACGGATAAATGAACTCGGAAGAAGTGCTTATTATCGGCGGGGGATACGCGGGCCTGACTACTGCCGTGCTTCTGGCTGTTTCGGGCATACGGTCAACAGTGATTGACAAGAACGAGAGATTCGGCGGCAAGCTGGCGGAATTCGACAGGATATACAAGACCGAGGTCGAACCGCGCAAGGTCGTCTCCGATCTGCTCGAGAAGTGCAAGGATTCCGGTATCGTCGAACTTCTCGGCAATACGAAGCTGACTAAGGTTTCGGGAGCTGCAGGCGATTTCAAGTGTGCCTTCAGTACGGGGGACGAAAAGTGGCTCCAGAGCTTTGGTGCAATCGTCCTTGCGACGGGGTCATCGCTGAAGTTGCAGGACGGTCTGCTGGGAATCCAGGACCTTGAGGAAGCCGCGCGAGACGCAAAGCACGTAGGCATAATCCTTTCCTCGGGAGGCAAATCGAGCATCGTCCAGACGCAGGCGGCTCTGGACAGAGCGTGCAGCCTTCACGGTAAGGGCGTCGAGATGACGGTGCTCTACCAGCAGATGCGGGTCGCGGGCCCGGGGCTGCAGCCGCTCTACGATAAGGCGAGAGCCGACGGAGTCGTGTTTATAAGATATGCCGGCAAGCCGTCAATCAGTAAGAGCGATGGCGATTTCGAGGTCGAGTTCGTAGCAGAGGAAGTGGGAGAGCGCGTTCGTATGAGATGCGGAGTGCTTGCTTGCGAGGGAGAAGAGGTGCCCTCGGCTGGCGCAAAAGACCTGGCCGAAATGTTAAGAATAAACATCGACGGGGCAGGCTTCTTCCAGAAGGAAAACATATACATGTACCAGGTCGGGACCTGCAGGAGGGGTATGTTTGCCGCCGGGTCTTGCAGGAAGCCTTCGACTCTCGAGGAAGCTGTCTCTGACGCCTATAGCTGTGCCGCCCAGATAAAGGAAATGTTCGCGGAGCTGCGCGACGGCCCGCCGGTCAAGGCGCCTTCGGTGGACTCGGATGCGTGCGCCTTCTGCCTGACATGCTACAGGGCTTGCCCGCACCGTGCAATCGGCTTCGATTTCGAGAAGAGGGCGGTGCGGATTTTCGAGAACGCCTGCTACGCCTGCGGCGTATGTATCGGCGAATGTCCAGCCAGGGCGATAAAGCTCGAAAACGGAAAGCCGAAACCCGAGAGGGCGAAAATCGTTGCTTTCTTCTGCCAGCATTCCGCCTCGGAGACGTATAAAAAGCTCAAAGCAAAAGAGACGAACTTGCCTGATATTGCAGTAAGAGAAGTCAACTGTTCGGGTACCGTCGAAGTGCCCGACATACTCGAGGCGTTCGAGCAGGGCGCCGACGGGGTGGTGATAGGAGGCTGCCACAAGGGAAGCTGCAGGTCGCTTACCGGGAGCCATTATGCCGAGAAGCGTTCCATGCGCATAAAAGAAGTGATAGAGAGCGTCGGGTTAGAGCCCGGCAGATTGGAAATGCTTTTTGTTTCCGACGTTGAGACGAATGAGCTTGCGAACGCTCTTCGCGATTTTGGGCGCCGCCTCGAGGGTCGTAGCAATGGAGAAGAAGAATCATGATAGTCGCCGAACAGAAGCCTTTTCTTGAAGTATTTGAATTCGTGAAACCGTATAACAAGGTTCTGGTGCTCGGGTGCGGGACATGCGTTACCGTCTGCTCCGCTGGCGGCCAGAAAGAAGTGGACACTCTCACATCGGCTCTCGTAATGAAATCGGAAGACGAAGGGCTGAAACAGGAATTTCTTCAGGATACAATCGAGCGCCAGTGCGACCGGGAGTTTATCGAGCCCCTCGTTGAACAGGCGAACGCGTGCGATGCGGTTATTTCAATGGCCTGCGGGGCCGGAGTTCAGCTTCTTGCCGAGATGATTGATTCTTCCGTGCGTGTCTTTCCGGCGCTCAACACGAAGTTCATAGGTTACACTCGCGAGCAGGGCGTATGGATGGAAAACTGTCGCGGCTGCGGCGACTGCGTGCTGCATCTGACTTACGGGATATGCCCGGTGTCGAGATGCTCGAAGGGGCTCATGAACGGCCCTTGCGGCGGTTATAGCAGGGAAGGCAAATGCGAGGTCGATTCCGAGGTCGACTGCGGGTGGATTCTGATATTCAACAAACTCAAAAAGCTCGGGAAACTGGATGAGCTTAAAAAGATAATGGAGCCGAAGGACTGGAGCCTCGCCTCCACGGGGATGCCCGGCAAGGTCGAGCGAAAAGACCTGCAGCTAATCGAAGATGACGCATAAGCGGAAATATTAAGGACTGAACCAGCGGGAGATAACATGATGAGCCCTCTTGAAAAAGCATTGAAGGAAGGGAAATTCGCCGTAACGAGCGAGGTGGGGCCTCCGAAGGGCACCGACATCGAAGAGATGATGAAAGAAGCCAGAGAGCTTATCGACAAGGTGGTGGGAATAAACGTTACGGATATCCAGGCATCGGTCATGAGAATCTCGGGCCTTGCTACCTGCATTAAGTTGCAGCTCGAAGGCCTCGAACCGATTTTCCAGATGACCTGCCGGGACAGGAACCGCCTCGCGTTGCAGGCTGACCTGCTGGGCGCATCCATATTCGGAATCAGGAACCTTCTTTGCCTGACGGGCGACCATACTTTGCTCGGAGACCACAAGGAGGCCAAGCCGGTATTCGAGCTCGACTCGGTGACTCTTCTGAAGACGGCAAGTATTCTCGAAAGCGGAAAAGACCTCGCGGGGAACGAGCTTCAAGGTTCTCCGAGTTTTTTCAAGGGCGCGGTCGTCGCTCCGGCCTCCGAACCGGTCGAGCCGCAGATATTCAAGATGGAGAAGAAAATAGAAGCCGGAGCGCAGTTCTTCCAGACCCAGGCCGTTTACGACCCCGGCCAGTTCGAGACATTCATGAAGCAGGTCGAGGGTTTTGGAGTTCCAGTGCTGATGGGTATAGTTCTGCTTAAAAACGCCGGAATGGCCAAGTTCATGAACGCCAACGTGGCGGGAGTTTTCGTCCCCGACGAGCTCATAAAAGAGATGGCCTCGGTGGATAAGAAAGACCGCAAGAAAAAGTCCGTCGAGATTGCGGCGCGTCTTGTCAGGCAAATGAAGTCGATGTGCCAGGGCGTTCATATCATGCCGCTCGGGTGGGGCGATGTCGTTCCGGAAGTCATTGATGCGGCCGAACTGGCATAACTCAGAGAAACGGGCCTTTTCTCGCTTGGCAGCGAACCCTCTTTTTAGCTTTACCTGAGCCTCTTCCATATTTTTTTTATTATCATCGACACTTTTTCCATATCACGTGCGTTTGATGAATAGAATTAATAAATCAGTTTTTTTAAGGAAGGAGTATGGAGATGAGGAAAGCTGTAGGATTTAGCGTATTCGTATTGAGCGCAGCCGTAATTTTTTGCCTGCTTGCGGGCCCCGCAATGGCGGCGGGCCCAGAGCCGGAGCGGAAGGGCGCCAGGGGAGACAGGATTGCGAAGGAAAACAATGTTCTCAAGGAACAGCTAAAGGCCGAGAGACAAAAGCTGCAGGAGCTTCAGAGAGAGATGAGGAAGCTTCGCGCGGAGATGTCGAAGCTTGAAAAGGCCAAGCCTGCAAAGAAAGCGGCTCCGGCCAATAAGAGGCCTCTCGCCAAGAAGCCTGAACTTGCAAAGAAACCTCATCTTGACAAGCCGGTGAGAAAGGCCCAGAAAAAGGATGCGCCTCCGATGAGAGGTCGCATGGAGCAAATGCCGGGACGCGGCCAGAAGCAAGGCCAGCAGAGAAGGATGGACGCTCCCGATAGGAAAATGCAGCCGACTCCAGGCCGCGACGGTGAACTGCGCGGCCGCATAGAGCAGGCGCGAAGACGGCTTGGCAGGCAGGGCCAGGGAAGAGAACAGCAGGGGATGCCCGGACAAGCGGGCCGGCTTGAGCAATTTAGAAAAAGGATGCAGTCGCCCGAGATGAAAAAGCGTCTCGCTGAAAATCCCGAGTTGCGAAAGAAGCTTGCTGAAAGAATGTCCGCGCTTCGCGGCAGGCAGGGGCGGGAAATCAAAAGGCCTCAAAGAGATAACGCCCGCGGAATGCGCGGCCAGATGCCCGAGCCGCAGCGCCAGAGACAGGGAATGAAACCCGATGCGCAGCGTGGCGGACCGGAGCGGATTGACCCCGCAATGCTCAAGAGGTTCAAGGAACAACTAAAGAACGAACTGCTCAAGGAGATTAAGCAGTACATCGACAGGATGCTCAAGTCTGCGAGAAGATAGAGAGATTCGATGAATTGACAAAGTACGGGGAGGCTTCATTAAGGCCTTCCCGTTTTTCTATACATTGGCAGGTGATTATGGTAAGATATCACTGAAGATTTACTCTAACACAACGTGCTAAACTGAGTATAATTTAGAGGGTAAGACAATGGCGCCTTTCCTGAACAATCATCCTGAAGAGAAAGGTATGTAAGATGAGATTTGTTGTCGCTATAGCTGCTGCAGTAACGATTCTCTTTATCGCTTTCCCGGCTGTTTATGCAAAGGATGTAATCGAGCTGAAAAGCGGCGAGAAAGTCGAGGGCAAGCTGATTAATGAGAACCGGACCGAAATAACGGTTCAAACGGGAGAGACCAAGCTTGTCCTTCCCAAGGGCATGATAAATATAATGAAAATCGAAATCGTCGATGTCTACCTGTCCGATGGAAGGAAATTGACGGGGCAGATTGAGCAGGAGACGGATGCGTTTATCACTCTGAGAATGAAACTCGGCGGCATTAAGATAAACAAGATGGATATCGAGGAGATAGAGAAAAAGGTTGTCGAGCAGAAACCTAAAATTTGGGAAAAGAAGGCGGGAGAAAAGCGCTCGCGCCGCAGCCGCGCAACTGGTCTTGAGGAAATCAAGTTCCCCGAACCTACCGAAAATTTGTCAGTAACGCAAATAAGGCAGCTTCATGGTGAGGCGATTAGGCTTCTTCAAGGCAAGAAATTCAACGAAGCCATAGACAAGTACAAGAAAATCCTGAAAACGAACCCCAAGGACTCGACCGCGCTCTACAACCTCGCGTGCACTTATGCCCTCATGGGCGATAAGAACATGTCGGTCAAGTACCTGCGCATGTCGGTTGCGGCCGGTTATACCGATTTCAACCACATGGCGGTCGATACCGACCTCGATAGCATCCGAGACCATAAAGGCTATCAGATGCTCCTCAAGCAGCGCGACGCGATACAACTGGATGCGGCCAACAGAAGTCTTGAAGAACTCAAGAAACAGTTCGGCGAAGGGTATACTTACGAGATAGAAGAAGGCAGGAAGCTGATATTTGCCACGAACCAGAGTCTTGAGGTCCTTGAAAGGATGAAAGCACATCTCTTCAAGTTCGCGGACGCCCAGTGGGAAATGATATGGGACAACAAGCCTTCTTATTACATTACAGTCGTCTGCCCGGACAAGCAGGCTTTTAGAAAGATAGTGCCCAACCCGAATATAGGTGGTTTCTACAATCCTCAGAACAAGATACTTATCTGCGGAGACATCGGCCTTACTCTCGACCACGAATTTACTCACTCTCTGCATTTCGCGGACCAGGAAGCCAAGCGCATGAGCGCGCCGATATATATAATCGAGGGATTCTCGACTCTTTTCGAATCGAGCGGGCTTGCAGGCACGAAGCTGATACCTCGCTTAATCAGCAACAGGTTCAGCGTTATCAGGCGGGCCACGGAGCAAGGGCGCCACGTGCCGTGGGAGCAGTTCCGCGTTTTGCCGCAGGCGCAGTACAGCGGTTTCCAGTACGCCCAGGGCCGCTACATGATGGTTTATATTTATCAGAACGGTTTTCTCAAGAAATGGTACGATACGTACTGCGAAACATACAGCCAGGATAGAACGGGGAAATTGACATACGAGAAAATCTTCGGCAAGAGTTTCGGCGAGATTGAAAAAGAATGGATTACCTGGATGAACGGGCTAAGCTATGATAAGCCTAAAAGCGTTCGCCAGGGCGGACCATTCCTTGGAGTTCAGGCCGAATCGTGCGATGAAGGCGTCGCCTTGTTCCAAGTGGTGCCTGACTCTCCCGCCGAGAAGGGCGGCTTGAAGGAGGGCGATATTATGATAGAGGCGGCCGGAAAGGTTATCAAATCGCATAACGATTTCATAGATTTCCTGAACGAACACAAACCCGGCGACTCGGTAAAAATAAAAGTCATACGCGGGAAAGGCAAGAAGACCTTGACGGTGACACTCGGCAACAAGCCGGGCCGCTAATCTGTTCGCCTTTCGCGGAAGATTTTTATCGCGCAGAATTCGCCGCACATCGTGCAGACCTCGGCGTTTTTCGGAGGGCAGGAGTCTCTGTATTTCTCGAAAGGCTGCATCGAAATCGCGAGTTCTTTCTGCTTATCCCAGTCGAGATTAGCCCGGGCTTCCGACATTTCGAGGTCGCGGCTTGCGGCGCCTTTTAATCTGCGCGCTACGTCCGCGGCGTGCGCAGCTATTCTGCTTGCAATGACTCCGCGGCGCACATCGTCCGCACCCGGCAGGCCGAGGTGCTCCGAAGGCGTGACGTAGCATAGAAAGTCCGCGCCGGCCCATGCGGCAAGTGCCCCGCCTATCGCGCCGGTTATATGGTCGAATCCGGGCGCAATATCGGTAACGAGCGGTCCGAGCACGTAGAACGGCGCTCCGCCTGTGAGTTGTTTTTGCAGCTTGACGTTTGCTTGAATCTGGTCGAGCGGCACGTGGCCCGGGCCTTCTATTATCACCTGGACGCCCGCATCCTGCGCGCGTTTCGTTAGTTCGCCCAGTATCACCAATTCCTCGACCTGGCCCCTGTCGGTCGCATCCGCAATACAGCCTGGCCGGAGGCCGTCACCCAGCGATAGCGTCATGTCGTATTTTTTCGAGATTTCGAGCAGGCGGTCGTAATGCTCGTAGAGCGGGTTTTCTTTTTCGTTTTGCCTTATCCATCGCGCAAGAAATGCGCCGCCTCTCGATACAATGCCGAGCACCCGTCTTTGTTTTTCAAGTCTTTCAAGGCTCAGGCGCGTAACTCCGCAATGGACCGTGATGAAGCTTACCCCGTCCTCGCCGTGCTTTTCGATGACCTCGAAAAGGTGTTCGGGAGAGATATCTGCGACAGTTTTTCCGTTGTCTATCGCTTCGCGCGCGGCCTGGTAGATAGGCACGGTTCCTATGGGAATGGGCGAGTTCTCGATAATTATTTTTCTGATTTCGTCGAGGTTTCCTCCCGTCGACAGGTCCATTACCGTATCTGCACCTGCCTCGATGCTGATTTTGAGCTTTTCAAGCTCGACATTAATATCCGTGACATCCTGGCTTGTGCCGATATTGGCGTTTACCTTGATTCTTGTTCCTTCGCCTATCGCAAGCGGTTTGAGCCCTTTGTGATTGGGAGATGCCTCTATTACCGTCCGTCCCGCAGCGACCTTTTCACGCAATGTTTGCGCGTCGATTCCTTCTTCCTTCGCGCATTCAGTTACCTGAGCGGTTACTCTTCCTTCGCGTGCATTCTCAAGCTGGTTCATTTTTCTCAATGCTCCGAAAAAATTAGAAGATTTCATTATAGTTGCGAGCGGCGAGGTTTCAAACTGTTTATTCTTTGGAGGAGCAGGGAACTTGCATGCGGGTAGTGGTCTTGAAGATGAAAAGATTGAGAAAAATGGCTTGAAAGTCTTTTACAAAGTAATAAAATACCGGATTGCCTCTGAGCCGGAATCCCTCGGGGATTTGCGGAACGGAACAAAAGTTGGAATCATGGGAGATATGATAAGGGTTGCGATAGACGGCCCCGCTGGCGCGGGCAAAAGCACCGTGGCGAAACTCCTGGCCGAAAGGCTGGGTTTTCTTTTTCTCGACTCCGGTGCGCTTTACAGGGCTGCGACCCTCGGATGCCTCGAAAAAGGCATTGATATTGAGGATGAGAAGGCTGCCGCAGTTGCGGTTCGGGATATGACCCTGGAGTTGCATAACGGCGCGCCTTTCCTGAACGGCCGGGATGTCTCCGGAGATATTCGCAAGCCAGAGCTGACGAAGAAAGTCAGGCATCTGGCGGCGAACAAGGAAGTGCGCGAAATCGTCACCGAAGCGGCGCGCGCCGCCGCGCAGGGAAAAAATATTGTTGCGGAAGGCAGGGATGCAGGAACCGTTATTTTCCCGCAGGCGCGATTGAAAATTTATCTCGACGCTTTGCCAGAGGAAAGGGTCCGGCGCAGGCATGCCGAGCTGATTGAAAAAGGCGAGAGCAAAAGCGTAGAAGAAGTGCTTGATGCCATAACAAGGCGTGATGAAAGTGATTTCAAGCGTAAAGATGACCCGTTGAGGATTGCGGAAGATGCGCAGATTGTTGATACAACCGGCCTGTCGATAGGGCAGGTCGTCGATAAACTTGAAAAACTGGTAGAAAAGAAAGTTGCGGAAAGAAAAGGTTGAAGAAAGACATAGGCGAAAAAGCCTGTTTTATGCGGTGAGTCAATTTGTCTCATGGTTTTTCTTTATATTGATATTCCGCTTCCGCTGTTTCGGGAGGAGAAGTATACCGCGTCGAGGAGGCTGTATAATTGCTTGCAGCCACCAATCGTTTCTCGACCCGATAATAGTGGGGCTTTCGAGTTTTCGCCCGGTCAGCTACCTGGCGAGAAGCACGCTTTTCAGGAATCCGCTTTTCGCGGCCATTATAAGGTCATACGGAGCCATGGAGCTTGAGCGCGGCGAGGCGGATGTGAAAGCTTTGAAAAAATGCGTCGACAAGTTGCGGCGAGGCGAGGTGGTACTTCTTTTCCCGGAAGGCACTCGCACGCGCACGGGTGAAATAGGCCCGGTGAAGCCGGGCGTTTTTCTGATGAGCGCCAAGGCTGGCGTGCCCGTGATACCGGCTGCGGTCGAGGGTTCTTTGAAGTCGTGGCCGCGGGGCAGGATGTTGCCCGGTATCACGGAGATTCGCATTGCATACGGCGAACCTATCCAGCCGCCGGAAGGAGGGGGGGCCTCTTACCGCGGCATGGCTGAGGTTCTTCGGGCAAGGCTTGAGAAGCTCCGGGAAAAATTGAGATGATTAGTTAAGAGCCCGCGGTGGGCTCGTATTGATATTTTTTCTTTTTTCTATACAGCGTCGGGATGGTCCCGGCGTGGTGTAGGCGTGTAACGGGGAGGCTTTTTTAGTGGCAACTAACAAAGTAGTGAAGCAGTTTGAGCTGTCGGCAGAAGAGTTGGAAAAGCAACTGCTGGAAGCGATGGGTGATGGCGGCAAAGAGGACCTCGAAAAGGCTATAGACGAGGCGATCCAGGACTTCGAGCCCAATACGATAATCAAGGGCAAAGTTGTCAACATTATCGGCGATGACATAATCGTGAATGTCGGCTACAAGTCCGAAGGCATACTCGACAAGGAACAGTTCGGTGACCAGGAAATAAAGCCCGGCGACGAGATTGAAGTCTTTCTCGATTCGGTCGAAGACGACTCGGGCATGATTGTACTTTCCAAGAAAAAGGCGGACCGTATCAGGGCGTGGGAGAAGGTCATATCCACGTATCGCGAGAACGACATCGTTCGCTGCAAGGTCATGCGCAAGATAAAGGGTGGACTGCTCGTTGACATCGGCGTTCCGGTCTTCCTGCCCGCTTCGCAGGTCGGCATACGCAGGTCGGCCGATATCGCGGATTATATTAACCAGGAACTCGAATGCAAGATAATCAAGATTGACGAGGCGCGGATGAACATAGTGGTCTCGCGCCGCAGATTGCAGGAAGAGCAGAGGGAAGAAGCGAAGAAGAAGCTGTTTGCGGAACTCGAGGTCGGCCAGATGCGCAAGGGCGTTGTCAAGAACATCGCCGATTTCGGCGCGTTTGTTGACCTCGGAGGCGTGGATGGCCTTCTGCATATTACGGACATGTCATGGGGCAGGATAAGCCACCCGTCCGAAATGGTGGCGATAGACGACGAAATAGAAATCAAGGTGCTCAAAATCGACAAGGAACGCGAGCGGATATCTCTTGGTCTCAAGCAAAAGACTGCCAGCCCGTGGGAGAATGTGGAAGACAAATACCCCATAGGCTCGAAAGTCAAGGGCCAGGTGGTCAACATTCTTTCCTACGGCGCTTTCGTAAAGCTCGAAGACGGCATCGAGGGGCTCGTTCACGTTTCCGAGATGTCCTGGACGAAGCGAATCAACCATCCGTCGGAGCTCGTAGCCATTGGCGATATCGTGGAAGTCGTGGTGCTCGACATAAACAAGGACAAGGAAGAAATTTCTCTCGGCATGAAACAGACGGAAGTCAACCCCTGGAATATGGTCGAGGAGAAATACCCCGTAGGAACCCTTATCGAGGGGCGCGTTCGCAATCTGACGAACTACGGGGCCTTTATCGAGCTTGAGGAGGGAATCGACGGACTCCTGCACGTCAGCGATATGTCATGGACGAGAAAAATAGCGCATCCCGGTGAAGTTGTCAGGAAGGGCGACAAAATCAAGGCCGTCGTGCTTACCGTCGACCAGGAAAAGAAGCGCGTTGCCCTCGGCATGAAGCAGCTTGCCGAGGACCCTTGGGACAACGATATCCCGAACAGGTTCGGCAGGAATACGATTGCCGTTGGCAAGGTGACCAACGTCACCAATTTCGGCGTTTTCGTGCAAATGGAAGAAGACCTCGAAGGTCTTCTTCATATCTCCGAGCTTGCGGACAGGCATGTTGACTCGGCCAACGAGGTCGTCAAGCCAGAAGACATCGTTGAAGTCAAAGTGATAAGACTTGACCGCGGCGAACGCAAGATAGGCCTTTCGCTCGTAAAAGTGCTGTCGCCGGAAGAGGCCGCCGCAGCTACACTTGGGCCGAAAGAAATCGTTCCTGCGGCGGCTTCGGAAGCGCAGCAGGAGATAGGAGAAGTGCCGGAAATAAAACCGGAACCCGCAATCGCGCAGCCGGGCCAGGTACTACTCGCCGACCAGTTGAAGGCTCTTCAGGAAAAGAGGGCGAAGAAAAAAGAAGAAACAGGTTCAACTGAAGCAGAAGAAACCGAGACGCCTGCAACTGAGGAAACGGCATCGGAAGTGGTCGAAGCCTCCGCGTCCTCGGAACTGGAACCCGTCGTAGAGACGGAAAAAGTTGCCGAAGATACTCAGCAACCCACTATTGAGGAAAGCGCACCGGTAGAAGAACCGGCCGCCGTCGAAGAAAGTGCGCCGGTAGAGGAAGAACCGGTCGCAGTTGAAGAGAGCGTTCCGGTGGTGGAAGAGCAAATTGCGGCACCAGTGGAGGATACGGAAAGTATGCAGCCGGCTCAGCAAGCCGAGGAAGAAACCACGGAACTGCCTTCTTCGGAGAGCGTCGAAGAGGAAGAGCCCGCGCCGGGCGAAGAACAGGCCCGCGGAACTGAAAGCGGCATGTTTTAAACCATCTGCATGACGATATAGAATCAGCCCGGAGTTATTCTCCGGGCTTTTTATTCGATTCGGTGGCAGTATACGACGTGGCCCGGACCGACTTCGACTGCTGGCGGTTCCTCGATTTCGCAGACCGGATGCCTTTTCGGGCAGCGCGGGTGGAATCGGCATCCGAAGGGCAGGGCGGAAAGCGTCGGGACCTGGCCCCGGAGCCTTTCGATTTCTTTGCGCCTCGACGGGTCGGGAACGGGTACGGCGCTCAGAAGCGCACTGGTATAGGGATGGCGCGGATTGGAATACAGTTCGCCTGAAGGCGCGGTTTCAACTATTTTGCCGAGATACATTACCGCCACCCTGTCCGAAATGTGCTCGACTACCGAAAGGTCGTGGGCGATGAAGAGGTAGGCGAAACCGTGCCTGTCCTGCAGGTCTTCGAGCAGGTTGATTATTTGCGCCTGGATGGAGACGTCGAGCGCCGAGACTGCTTCGTCGCAGATTATAAAGTCCGGGTTGAGCGCGAGCGCGCGAGCCACGCCTATTCGCTGGCGCTGGCCGCCCGAGAACTCGTGCGGATAGCGGTTGACGTACCGCCGGGACAAGCCGACTTCTTCAAGTATGTCGCCGACGCGTTTTCTTATCTGTGCCCTTGAGAGGCTTTCGTGAATCATCAGCCCCTCTCCTACAATCGAAGCGACCGACATCCTTGGATTCAACGACGCATATGGGTCCTGGAAGATAATCTGCATGTCGCGCCTCAGGGCGCGCAGCTCCGCACCGGCCAGGAGTTTCACGTCGCGTCCCTTGAATCGTATTTCGCCCTCCGTGGGCTCCACCAGGCGGATTATCGAGCGTGCGCAGGTCGTTTTACCGCAACCCGATTCGCCGACCAGTCCGAGCGTCTCGCCGGGGCGCAGAGAGAATGAGACCCCGTCCACGGCTTTGAGCCAGCCGGTCGTGCGCTGGAAAATCCCGGTCTTGATAGGGAAGTGGGTTTTGAGGCCCTTTACTTCCAGAATCGGTTCATTTTCCTGTTTTTCCATGTTCCTTCAAGTAATCTGCGGCCGCCCTGTCTACATGCCAGCATGCGGCCAAGTGATTATCTTCGTGTTCCTTCAAAGGAGGTTCTTTTTTTCTGCACTCGTCGGTCGTATATTTGCAGCGCGGATGAAACCTGCATCCCGGCGGGAAAGCCAGTGGGTTAGGGACTTCACCCGGAATAACGGCGAGCCTCCTCTGCTTTTCCCCCAGCTTGGGTATCGAGTCGAGAAGCGCTTCGGTATACGGGTGAAGGGGGTTCTTGAAAAGGGAGAAAGTGTCCGTAAGTTCGACAATCTTGCCGGCATACATTACGGCGACGCGGTCGGTCGTTTCGGCGACTACGCCCAAGTCGTGCGTAATAAAGAGCACGGACATGCCAAACTCTTTCTGCAGGTCCCGAATTAGCATTAGAATCTGCGCCTGGATTGTCACGTCGAGCGCGGTCGTTGGCTCGTCGGCAATCAGGAGCGATGGGTTGCAGATAAGCGCCATGGCAATCATGACCCTCTGTTTCATGCCGCCGGAGAGCTGGTGCGGGTATTCGCCGAACCTGTCGGCGGGCGCGGGAATCTCGACCCTGTTGAGCATTTCTATCGTAAGCTTCTTTGCTTCCTTGTGCGAAATCTTCTGATGCAAAACGGCGGCCTCGGCTATCTGACCGCCGATGCGGAAGACCGGATTGAGCGATGTCATGGGCTCCTGAAATACCATTGATATTTTGTTGCCGCGGACTCTTCGCATCTCGGATTCCTTCAGGCTGACGAGGTCGCGGCCGTCGAAGGTTATTGAGCCTTCGACAATCTTTCCCGGCGGGTCGGGAACAAGTCGCATTATGGAGAGTGCGGTAACGGATTTGCCGCAACCCGATTCGCCGACGAGCCCGAGCGTTTCGCCCTTTTTTATGTCGTAGCTTACGCCGTCTACCGCCCTGGCGGTTTCGCCTTCCGTTCGGAAGTATGTTTTCAGGTTTCTCACTTCGACAAGATTTTCGCTTCCAGTCATTTCAAACCTTCAGTTTCGGGTCGAGCGCATCGCGAAGCGAGTCCCCGAATATGTTGAACGCCAGGCATACGACGAACATCGCCGCGGTGGCGCCGGCAAGAGGCCACCATACGGCCGGGTCGCGCGCAAGCTCGGCGCGCGCCTCGCTTATCATTCTTCCCCAGCTTGGCTCGTCAGCCTTGGCCCCGAGTCCGATGAACGTCAGCACCACCTCGGACATGATTGCGCTGACGAATCCGAGGGAAAAGCTGATTATTACAAGGTGGAACGTATTGGGCAGTATATGCCTGAAAATAATCCTGAAATGGCCGGCACCGAGCGCTTTTGCCGCGAGCACGTAGTCGCGCTCCTTGTGCTTGAGGTACTCGGCGCGCATCAGGCGGCAGAGGCCCACCCATCCCACGACGCCGAGCGCTATGGCCACATTCATAAGACCTTGCCCGAGAACGAACGTCAGCGAAATCAGCAGAAGCAGGCCCGGCACGCTTGCGAGCGTCTGGTAGACCCACTGGATAATATCATCGACCCATCCGCCGAAATATCCGGCCAGCGAACCGAGAAAGACCGCGATGACGATGTAAATGACCGACATGATTAGCGCTACCTGAAGCGATATCCACGTGCCCTGCACGACCCTCTGAAAAACATCCCTTCCCTGGATGTCTGTTCCGAGAATATGTTTCCATGAGGGCGGGGCATAGGAATCTGTCGATTCCATTCTTCTTCCGATTTCTTTCAGCTTGTCGGCGAGGTTCGCATGTCCGGTACCGGCTATCTCCCGCACCGCTGCGGGCAGCAGCCTTATCATCGCTTCCTTGCCGTCTTTGTCAAGAGCGGCCAGGCATTCACCGATGGCAGCATCTGCGGGCGAGCCATCCTCGATAGTGCCTGACATGCTTTTCAATAAGCCTGCCGCTTCCCACTCATCCGCTTTATAGAAAGGGTCGTCGTATTTCGTGGCTATAAGGCCCAGGCCAGCGGATATCGCCACGATAAGGTAGAGAACTATTATTGTGAAGGAGAAGACGGACAGCTTGTCTCTTCGAAGCCTGTAGAGAGCATCTCCCCATAGCGAGCGGCCGGGTTCCTCTTCGGCCTGGTCCAGAACGGGTTGTTCCTTGTTTTCTTCCATGTCTATTTCAGCTGTACCCTCGGGTCCACGAGCGAATAGCAGATGTCACCGACCAGGTTGGCCAGCACGTAAAGTATGGCTCCGATAAACGTAATGGCTTTTATGACGGCGAAATCGTTCCCGTTTATGGCGTTAAGCGCCAGCGCGCCAAGGCCGGGTATCCCGTAAAAGTCTTCCAGGAGAAGGCTGCCCATGAAAAGGAACGGCAGCGTGATTACCACCCTCGTTATAATCGGTATCATGGCGTTCTTCAGGACGTGCTTGAAGAGAACGGTATTCTGATTGAGGCCCTTTGCGCGTGCGGTTCGCACGTAGTCCTGGTTAATCTCGTCAAGAACGATGGTTCTGTAGAAGCGCACGTTGGCGCCGAGAGAGGCCGTCATGTAAATCAGGCCGGGCAGAATCAGGAACTTGAATACGCCCAGTCCCCACTCGTAGCCAGCCACGGGGAAGTATTTGAGCTGGTAGCCCAGGACGTATTGCCCGATAATGATATAGGCGAGAAATGAAACGGACATACCGATTATGCAGAGCACCACCGTCGTCCTGTCTATCCATGTGTTCCGGTAGAGGGCGGTGAAAAGGGCGATTGAAATCGCGACAAGCAGCGTGAAGAAAAAAGACGGTAGCATTAGCGATAGCGACGGCCACATCCCTCGCCATACCATAGACGTTATCTTCTGCTGCGTGACTTCCGACCTTCCGAAGTCGAATGTTATCAACTCGGTCATGTTGTTATAGAACTGGACGTATTTGGGCTTGTCGTATCCGTGCTGCTTGATGAAGACCTTGATTTGTTCGTCATCAGCGTGTGGCCCCAGCCGCTGCTTGGCAATAGCCTCTCCGGTCGTGACGACGTTGAACAATACGAACGTAAGCAGCATCACCCCGAATACTATCGGCACCAGGAAAACGAGTCTTCTTATTATATATGCCGTCATCGCCGCCTACTCGCTTTGTTTCTTGATTTTATATACGAACATGCCGGCAAGCAAAACCACCAGTCCGAGAAATATATAAGCTGGCCAAGTCGTCGGCTTGTTCCATTCTCTGCTCAGCTTCAGACGCAGCTTCGGGTCCACGTTGTGATATTTTACCGTGTTGTATGCGAACGGATGTGGCTTGTAATTCAATCGCCACTTGTGGCAGAGGGTATAGGAAAAGTAGTTGAGCTCGAGTATCCAGGGGCAGTCTTCCGTGACCATTATCTCCATTTGCCTGCAGAGCTCGTACTTCATCCTCGCCTCTTCCGGGTCGAAGTCGCTCAATGGCGCCAACTTGTCGAAGAGCCTGTCGTACTCGGGATTGTAATAGTTGGCGTTGTTCGGGCCTGCGCCCTGGCCGCTCGGGCCGTAGAAAAGCTGAAGAAAGTTCTCGGCGTCCGGGTAGTCCGCCACCCACGCCAGCGCGTAGACCTGTGCCGTGTTGTTGTCCAGCTTCTTCTGGAACTCGGTCCATGTGTTTATGCTTATATCCAGTTTGATACCGAGTTTCTTGAGTTCCTGACGGAAGAAGTCCGCGTACTGCACGGTCGTCGTACTCGAGCCCGTCGTTTCGAAGCTGAGTTCGAGTTGCTTCCCGTCCGGGCCTTTCCCGTCGGGATACCCGGCTTCCGATAGAAGCCTTCTCGCCTTGTCCACGTTGTATTCCGTATGGGGATTGATAAAGCTCGGGTCCCAGCAGGGGAATTCCGGCGGAATAGGGCTGTGCGCTCTTTCGGCCCGGCCGTTTGCGAATATCTCTATCCTCTCCGGCCTGTTGTATGCGAGGCTTAAAGCCTGGCGCAGCTTGCGCCTCTTCGCGTTCTTTTCCAAAAGGTTCGGAAGCCCGGCTTCGATTTCGTCCGCTTCCTTCCTGAGTCTTGCAGCCTTTTCCCCGTCTTCCTCCTTGTCCGCTTCCTCGCGCTTCTCCGTGATTAGCTGGGCAGCCCTTTCCGGGTGCATCATGCCGAGGAGTTCGTCGTTCATATTAAACGCAGTATAGCCGACTGAGTAGCTGCGATACCTGAAGAGTTTTACGCCTTTCGCTTCCATGGATGGAGAAAGGCTCATAAGCGACGACATCGCACTATTCCACGAGTCTTTCGGGATTCCGGACATGTCGATATAACCGCTAAGGAAATAGAGCCACGCCGGCTGGTCCTGCTTGATGATTGTCCATACTACGCGGTCGACGAGAGGCAGCTTTTTCCCTGCATCCTCCAGAAGACCGGCCGCCTCGTCGCCTCCGTCGCCCGTTTCCGGGTAATAATCGTCGCGGTAGTTCGGGTTCCTGTCCATCACGATTTTGTGCCAGTGGTCCCATCTCTTGAGGATAAACGGCCCCGTTCCTACGGGATTGTTGATAAACTCGTCCCCGTAGTATTCGACCGCTTCGCGCGGCACCGCCGCCGTATACGTCATCGCCATTACCCAGAGCAGCCTCGGGTAAGGCTTGGTAAGTTTTATCTGGATGGTATACTCGTCAAGAGCCATGAGGCCTTTCACTTCCGTTGAGTAGTCCGTTTTCTTTTCCTTGTCCTGGCTGTTCTCGTAGAACTTGTCGAGCCCCTGAATGTAGCCCTCGATAAGCCAGAAACCCTTGGTATCACATTGCACGTCCGCGAGCCGCTTTATCGAGTAGACGAAATCCTGCGCCAAAAGCTCCCTGCCTTTGCCGCCCGTTTCCGCGAAACATGGATTGTCCTGGAAATAAACGCCTTTCTTCATCTTTATCGTGTATGTCATCTTGTCATCGGATATCTCCGGCATGCCTTCGGCGAGGCAGGGCTCGACCTTGAACGGCCTTTCGAGATATGAGTGCTGGTAGAGGCAGTCGTAAATCTGCGCGACGAGACTGCTTGAGAGTACGTCGCTCGACCTCACGGGGTCGAGTCCTTTCGGGTCCTGGCTGACGTAGTTGTGCAGGACCTTCAGTCCCTCTTCGCCCGCGTAAGGATTCGACAGCCCGCCGCAGCCTGAAAACGAGATAATCAGCAAGAGGAGCGTAAGCGCTGCGTTGACTTGTAGTAGCTTAATCCTTGTAGTGGGCATGAAATCCAATTATAGTCCTTTTCCCCTGAAAGTCAAGCTGCCTGATATTTGCCTACAATTGTAGGTATGAGAGGCGGTTTGTCAAACAGTTCTTTACAATAATCATATATCAATTGCCATGAAAAACCGTTGCTTTTCAAAGGGGCGAAAAAGCGAGCGCGGTAATGAAAAAATTCTTGATACTATACCGTCCGGACGGTATAGTATATATGGTCGATGTTGATAAAGCATCTTCGCTTTACCGTATGTGATTAGAAACGAAATGCCGTGAGTTCAAAAAAGAATCGCCGAGAGGCAATACTGAATGCCGCCGCTGATATTGTGCGAAAAAACGGTGCGGCGCACCTGACGCTTGATGCGGTCAGCGAAAGAGCGAATATGAGCAAGGGCGGATTGCTCTATCATTTTCGAACGAAGGAAGCCTTGCTTCAAGCAATGGTTTCGCGGTTGGCCGAGACATTAAACGCGGTCAGGGAAAATAAATCCGCAAAGCTGCCCTTGAGCCCCGCTCGGGGGCTTAAGGCTCATATCCTCTCGATAGAAGCTATTCGTCGCAAGGAGACAAAACCCATCGCGTCCGTACTTATTGCAGCCGGCGCGCATGACCCCAAACTCCTGAAAAAGGTTAAAGAGTCTCGTAAGATGATGATTGAGGAGATGAAAGCCTCCAAGATTTCGCCTGCCTTCATGACGGTAGTCATTTGTGCCGCAGAGGGACTGGTTCTTTCCGATTTGCTGGGCTTATCTGTCTACAATCGCAAGGAGCGCCAAAACTTTATCGACGAATTGTTCCGACTTATTGATGAAGAGGAGGCGCGATTGTGCAGGTAAGATTACCTTGCGGATTGAGCCGTTCGGACGGCTCGAAGGTTCGTCGAGAGAATATGACAGTGAATCTTGCCGGGTTGGAGAGAAAAGCCGCTTTTGCCCGTTTCATTAAAGTAGTCGAGCTATCTGGTTTGAAACGCCAACATGCTGTTTTCTTCTGGAGATATGATGACCCAGCGTTTCTTCATGTGCTATTTTGAGACGACGAGAGATTGTAATCAGAATTGCCCGTATTGCATGACTCGTTCGCAGGACTACGAGGCGGATTCGCAATTGGGAACGGAAGAGGCGAAGACTCTCGTCCTCGACGAAGTAAAAAAAATATGTTCGGAAGGTTCGGTCGCTTTCTCCGGAGGAGAATTTCTCTTGAGAGGCGATGCCCTCGAATTGCTCCAGTACAATGCGAGTATAGGCCTTTACTCTTTTGTCAATACAAACGGGACTCTGCTGACGCCCGAGTTGCTTAGAGAGATAAAACAGGCAACCGGGGGCAGGGTGACCTTCGGATTTTCCCTCGATTCCATCGACCCTCAGACTCAGGATGATTGCCGCGACGGTGACAACAACTCGCTCAGGAACGTAATGAGGATGTGCGATGAAGTGGACATCGGTTACTTTGTCCTCGTCACAATTTCGAAGACAAATCTGCACACTTTGCGGGAAACCGTGAAATTCCTCGAATCGCGCCGGATACCAATGATTCGCTCCCCGTTCATACCGAGAGGGGCGGCGGGTCAATCGAGAGACCTGCAGTTCGGCAGGGATGATATGGAGAAGACTATACATCCGATTCTGCGCGAGAATCCCTTGTGCTATGTGAGTCATACGCCTTTTTTCGCCGCTCCCGATGCAATGAGACTCGGTTTGGGCAGGCTGAGTGTTTCTCTCGGTAATCTGGGCTGCCAGGCGGGCAGGACTTTCGTCGGGGTATCAGCCGAAGGGAATGTCGCCCCGTGCGTTCATCTCCTCGATACGACCGTAAATTGCGGAAACGTGAGGCGACAAAAGCTCTCGGAAATGCTCGAGACCGACCCGATATTGCTGAGCCTTCGGGGCGAGAGCCAGGTCAAGGGTAAATGCGGAAGATGCCGTTACAATCAATCCTGCCGCGGCTGCAGGGCGCTTGCGTATTACTCGACCGGGGATTATCTTGCCGAAGACCCTACCTGCTTCTTCGAGCCTGTCGACAACAGCGATAAATGCGAGTTCGAGGAGATTCAGACGCGCAATACCCGCGAGTTTATGGAGTTCGTTGCCACCAACAAACCGTGGAGCGGAATATTCGAGCCTTCCGGCATTGGAGCAAAAGTCGGGATGTCTCTCCTGAAATCCGCGATGAAAGTCCGCAGCACATTGAAAAAGGTTAGACCTGCAAACCGAAGCAATGAGAAAGATGAAAATATTACTTATTAAGCCGAAATGGTTCGTAAAGGGCGGCGTATACCGCTTCCTCGAAAATGTGAAATTCACCCCTCTGCATATAGCAATAATCGCGGCGCTTTCCGAAGGGCACGATGTCACCCTCGTCGATAACGACTGGGGAGATATTCCTTACGAAAAGGATTTCGACCTGGTCGGCATAACGGTTGCGACCTTCACCTCGGAGAGGGCATACGAAATAGCGGACAGGTTCAGGAGCCGCGGCGCGAAGGTTGTCATGGGCGGAGTCCATGCGTGCCTTTTGCCGGATGAATGTCTTCGGCATGCCGATGCCGTGGTGGTCGGCGAGGCGGAATACGTCTGGAAAGATGTACTTAATGATGTAGAAAACAATTCTCTCGGGAAGAAATACTATAATCCGAATCCGGTCGATATGAACGATGTGCCGCTGCCGCGCAGAGACCTGCTCAAGGGTGACTACTGGGTTGCGACCGTGCAGGCTTCGCGCGGCTGTCCGAACAGGTGTAAATTCTGCTATCTGCCTAACGTCCCGTGGCATGCTTTCAGGAAGCGGGATGTCAACCTGGTCTACGAAGAATTGAAGCGTCTGAAACAGAAAATCGTCTTCTTCGTGGATGACAATATGTTTGCGGACGAGGAGTATGTCATAGAGTTGTGCGAAAAAATCGCCCCGCTCAAGAAGGCATGGTCGGTCCAGGCGCCCTCGAACATCGCCAACAATGACAGGTTGCTTGCCGCGATGAAAAAAGCGGGATGCTTTCACGTGCAGATAGGGTTTCAGACTGTCAATCCCGATTCGCTCAGGTCGGCCAATATAAGGCAGAACAAAATCGAGAACTACAGGTTCGTCGTGCGCCAACTCCACAAATACAAGATGCTTGTTCTGGGTTTCTTCGTATTCGGTTTCGACAGCGATGACGGGAGCGTATTCAAGGCGACCGAGTCTGCAATCAGGGAAATGGACCTCGACGACATTTGCCTTTACATTCTCACTCCGTACCCCGGAACGCAATTCTATGAAAATTTCAGGAAAGAAGACAGGCTTCTGGTGAAAGACAGGTCAAGCTACGGGTGGGCAAACGCCGTATTCGTGCCGAAGCTTATGTCTCCCGAAGAGCTTGAAAAGGGGGTTCAACAGGTTTACGAAAGGCTTCACTCCCATTTCAAATTGAAAGCTCCGCTCAAGATTCTCAGCAGATTCTCCATCTTCATGCGGTATCCGCACCTGCTCCGGCTCGTAATCAAGGCATTGTTCAGAAAAATCGATATCTCGAGACAGCCGAGATAATCGGGATGTTACCCTTTTTCTAAATAGCTTCGCGGGCGTCATGGTAGCGCCGCAGTCCGCCTTCCGCAAGCGAGTTTACCCCGAGGAAGGCTTTTGCCGTTTGTTATATAGGTTGCAATCAAAGCTGGCGGCGTACAAAAAATACTTGAAATCGGCGGGAGAGCTGATATAGTAGATTTACGGAAATGCCCAACCTTGAAAGGGAGGCGAGATGAGAAAGTCCTTAGCCCTGACGCTCGCTGGAGCCTTGGTCATACTTTTCGTTTGCACAGTCAACTACGCCCAGGACGTAGGCGAGGCCAAGCGCCCGAGCGGCGACGACGCAGTGCCCGTCGAGATGGGCGAGTATGAATATGTTGTTGCGTCCGACTTGAGCGAAAAGCTCGAGGACTTCGTCGGCAAGCACGTCAAGATCGTCGACCAGCTCGCCGTCGTTTGGGACCAGTCCACGCCGCACGACTCCAAGGACGAGAAGGAAGACACCGAACAGAAAGGCTACAAGGGCGACCACGACAACCAGACCCTCACCAAGAAGTCGCAGTACATGAAATTCGAGACCATGTATTTCCGCTGCCTCCTGCCGGAAGAGTTCGAGGGCAGCACGAGCTATCTGAAAGAAGTCAATAGCGCGGTCGCATACGACGACGTCGCGCAGGTTAAGCCGAAGCTGAAATACGTCTGCCTTTACGGCAAGGTTATTCGCACCACCGTATGGGGTAAGATTGCCCCGCGCGGCGAGGGCGCGGTCGAGCCGGAGACGATTGTGCTTATGGTTCACAAGGCGGAGCAGCCGCCGAAGCGCTTCTTCGAGGATACGCCCAACGAGGAAGACCAGTAGAGCGGCCGGAACCCGATTTAGCCGCCGGTCCGTTTGTATCTTGCAGCCTTGCTTCAGCGGGCAGGGCGCCTGCGGGAATAATCCAATGACAGACAACGCTCAAACCGATAGCTTGCCAATGCCTTTTTTACTGAAGGCGGTTGCTTTCTTTCTCGTAGCGGACGGCCTCTTCAAGCTGGTCGCCATTTTTGCAGGCGTCGTGCCGGGGCCTGAGATATTCGGCTATTTCCAGAGCTTTTACTACTACGGGCTCGTCGCGATAATCGACTTCTCGCTTGCGGTGCAGGTGCTCGGGCGCGCCCAATACGCATGGGTATGGGGGCTTGCGTTCTTCACCCTCCAGGCGTCGGTGCTCCTGGCGCATTTCGTGCTTGCCAGCCCGCTATCATGGCTCGGACCGGGCGTCTTCGGAAGGCTGCAGATTGTCGCATCCATTGCGCTTTACATCCTGCTTGCGCGCTATATCGCCGGCAGCGGCGTCCGAAAGGTTCTCTCGCCCGTCGAAGAAAAGACAACCTGAAATTCTGGAGGATTCAATGGGTCTTTACATCGAGTGCGTTCCCAACATCAGCGAAGGCCGAAGCATGGAAGTCGTCGGCGCAGTCGCCGCGCAGGTCGAAGCGACCAAGGGCGCATACCTGCTCGACCGCAGCTCCGACGCCGACCACAACCGCTCCGTCCTGACATTCGCGGGCGAGCCGGATGCAGTCGGCGAGGCCGCATTCAAAGTCGTTCAGAAGGCCTCCGAGCTGATAGACCTGACGAAGCACGAGGGCAAGCACCCGCGAATGGGCGCAACCGATGTGGTGCCGTTCGTCCCGCTCGGCGAAGCCTCGATGGAGCATTGCATACGCATCGCCGCCAACGTCGCCAACCGTGTCGGGAGCGAGCTTGAAATCCCGGTTTTCATGTACGAATACGCCGCGACCCGCGAGGACCGGCGCAACCTCGCCGCCGTGCGCAAGGGCCAGTTCGAGGGCCTTCGCGAGCAAATCGGCGTCAATCCCGACAAGAAACCCGACTTCGGCCCCGAGCGAATCCACCCGACCGCAGGCGCAGTCGCCATTGGTGCGCGCGAATTTCTTATCGCCTATAATGTCAACCTCAAGAGTGACAACGTCGAGGCTGCGAAGAAGATAGCGAAAGACATTCGCGAATCCTCCGGCGGCCTCCCGGCAGTAAAGGCTATCGGCCTCTTCCTGCCCGAGCTGAACGTCGCGCAGGTTTCCATGAACCTCGTCAACTTCCGCGCCACCTCGATGGAGGCGGTTTACGGCGAAATCGAGCGCCGCGCGAAGGACGAGTTCGACATCGAGGTTCTCGAGAGCGAGCTTATCGGCCTCATGCCCGAGTCCGCGTACTCGCCCGGCCTCGAGGACAGGCTCAAGATACGAGACTTCAAGCCCGACCAGATTGTCGAGGTGCGCCTCCGCGGGGCAATCGCCAGAACGCTTTAACCAGATTGTCAAAGAGCAATATTCATAACTGCCCGGCCGTTATCCGAGCTTTTCAATCATTTCATTCACTTCCTCGGCGCCATCGTCGTAGTGTTTCTGCTCGTCCGGCGCGAGGTGGTGAAGCAGCCTGAGGAACTCTCCGGCGTGGACGCGTTCCTCGTCGGCTATGTCGACGAGCACGTCTTTGGCCAGCTTGTCGTCGGTGGATTCCGCAAGCTGCATGTAGAGCTGAATCGCCTCGTACTCTGCCGAGACCATGAAACGAATCGCTCTGACAAGCTCCTCTTTCGTAAGCTTCCTGTCGGCCTTCAGGCCGGCAAACGGGTTACCAAAATCAGGCATCACATTCCTCCCTTCCAAATGATGGGAAAATACAATTGTTTCCGCTCGCATATCACGTTGTCAAGAAATAGTATTCCGTTTTTTTTCATCTGTAAAACCAAGTCCTTATACAGCAACGACTTACGACGAGTTTTTACAGATATCGACGGGTCTATCGTGCAATTCGTGCGGAGGTTTTCAGCCACTTTCCGGCTTGAAGAAAACCACGTATCGCAATTCAATCCGCATGAAAACATTGTTACTTCCTTATCGCACATACCCTTCACCTGTCGCGCGTCATCACGCACGATAGTCGTTCATTGTTGCTATATTTCGCCCTCGTCGTCTAAAAATTGCTCACATTTGAAACAAATCGTCACGTGTCGGGGTTTCGAGCCGCGCGTTGTGACTTGCCGGAGGCAAGCCATTGTGACTTGCCGGAGGCAAGCAAGCGAACGAAACGAAAGGCTTCTTAATTATACCTTTCATGGCGTCGTCCTCCTCAAAACCTTAATTTACAAGGGCTTCACAACAGGCAGACTGATAGAATGATGTCTGAAAAGTAAGTGGTTGCCCTCCATCTATAGGGGAAAAAGGGCCTAAAACGCCCACCCAGATATGATATTTTCATATGCCGAAAACTCAATTCTTCATAACCCCTGAAATGACAACGACTTACGACGCAAAAAAAAACTTCGATTTGGAGCATGTTTGTGGTATGCCACTTTTGTACAAAAAATTGTCACATGACTATGTCGATGCCATAGGCATTTCTGTTATTGGGTTTCAGGCTGTCAAAGTCCTCTGAATTAGACGGCAAAGCGGTTAGTTTAATCGGGGGTGCGGAAAACGTTACAGCGTAATGGCTGAACTCCGGTTCGGCGATGAAACACTTGCCATGACTGGGATAATAAGATTTACGAAAGAGCTTTTTTACCACAGAGGCACGGAGCACACGGAGAAGAAAAGGAAAGAGAAAAGCAAAGTAATTATAATATCGCATTTTTCCTATGCTTGAGAACCCTCCGAACAACAACTAATAAGATAACAGTAGCAAATATACCAGCTAAAACTGTGTAAAAGTGTATTGTTTCTTCCTTATTCGTCTCTGTTAATTCAATTTGGTCCTTAATAGGTTTAAAATCAGATAGCGATGGATTTTCGGAATAGTATTTTTCAATAGCAGTTTTTATCTGGTTTTGATCCTTTAACGAACTACTTTCCATACTACTATCCTTACATTCTTTAATATCCCCTTCCGGGACAATAATTGTGTATGGAACGGAATTCCAATTATAAAACCCGTCATCAGTTTCGACTGTTCCGCTAACAGATATTCTCCAATTTCCCGGCGACAGTACGGAATAACTGATAAAACAACTACAACTAGATCCTAAAAATCCTATGCTATTTTCTGTGCTACCATGTCCCACTTCAAAATTATAATCCCATAAGTTTCTTTCAATGATATTTATGTTATTATCCAGTTTTTCCAAAATCATTTTAGACCCTTTAAACCAACCGCATGGTCCGTAATGGAAATACAGGTTCAAGCATACACCATCATCTCTTTTTTCTAACCAAGAATCTTCTTTAAGCATTACTACAACACCAAGAGGATTTCCTGACAAATCTTCCCAGAATTCATATCCACCAATTGCGATAATACTCTCTGCGAGAGAATTCATTACTATGCCTTCATGTTCTACTTTATATAAAGTAGCGAGTATGGGAAGAGCTTCTTTTGTATCTAGTTCAACTGGTGCTCCTCTTTCTGCACAGCTTGCGCGTAATATCGCATCAACTGCATATTGCCGAATAACAGGGATATCTGAATTCAAAAGAAGGATTAAAGAGCCAATAATTTCTGACTGCTCATTTTTATCCAACCCTTGAATATGTGATGGACTGTTATCTTCAATGACTGGCCAATATGTATTTTCATCATCAAGGCCGCATAGTGCAGTTTTTCTCTCTTCTAATGATTTGTTGTCATCAAGTGCAATCTCAAGGAGCAAATATCTACCTTCTTTGCTGCCAAAACAAGGTTTGTCAAAACTTGGGTATCGCTCACTTTCCGGGAATATTTTTTTGAATAATAACAAAGCATTCCAGCAGTCTTTGGGTATACAGCTGTTGATTATTAATTGGAAAAGTTCAACACCAAGCTCATTGCAGTTTTTCAATTGTTTAGAGTTTTTTGAATCCGATTCATATAATTTACTCGGATTTTCGTTAATCCATTTGAAAATAGCCAAATTTCTGTCTTGTGGGTCAACTATTTCCCTGATTTGATTTATATCCTGCGCAGACAGGTCTGTGATAAAAAGCCCTATAAGAAAGATTGCAATTGCTATCTTTTTCATATCATTCTTTCCATTAAATTTCAGAACATGGTTCTCTTCAATGGAAACATATCATGGATAAAGCAATCTCGCCATTACAAAGCGCGTCAATTATTGTAATGCCGAAATGGCGCTGGGTTATTCCGATGCGGTCTCTGAGCCGGATTGCAGCTTTTCGATGCGTTCCTTCATCCTGTCTGCCGAGGAAGTGCGGTCCCTGAGCTTGTAGATGAGCATCGCTTCGGCAAACTCTCCGATTGCCTTTTTGTTGCGGCCATCTTTCATATGGAGGTTGCCGAGCGACTCGTGTGCTGCGCCGGTCATGAGGTTGTCTCTTCCGAATTGGCGCGCGTAAATCGAGACCTTCGTATTGAGGAATTTTTCAAGCTTGTCTTTCTCGCCCATCGTGCGAAGGAGCGAATCAAGCTCGTTGAAAAGCTCGTTCATGTCGCCAACCTGTATCTGCTCGCCGTCGAGGGCGTCGGTCATTTTGCAGAGCGCAATCTGGTACGCTTCCTCGGCAGCCGCGAACCTCTCGTCCTGCGGTTTGCTTTCGTCGTTTCTGAATTTTTTGCCCGTTTCCAGAGTTTCTTCCCATGAAAGGTCGGCATACTTGCCGCCGCTCCCGCAGCCGGTTGTCAGAGCCAGAAGAAGCGCAGTAACCATGCATAATATGGATAAATGTGATATTTTCATGTCGCGTCCTCCGTCAAAGATTCTCGTGCCGGCCATACTTTATCACAATGTGTGGCGTAGTGCAAGTATGGGCTGAAGATTGCGGAAACAAAGCATTTCCGGCTTGAAGCTCACGGTACACGGCTGTATTATAATCTCTCAATACAGTTCAAATAAGCAAGTATGGAAAGGTGAAAGGCATGGCATCGCTCAAGGATTTTTTTTCAGAGGATGACAGGACATCCATTATAAAAGCGATTAAAGAAGCCGAATCAAATACATCCGGCGAAATACGGGTTCGGGTCGAAGTTAGCGCTGGCGAGGACGCGATGCAGACAGCGAGAAAAGCGTTCGAATTGCTCGGCATGCGCGAGACGGAGCTTCACAACGGGGTTCTCTTTTATATGTCCGTGGAAGACAGGAAGTTTGTCATACTCGGTGACGACGGTATCAACGAGAAAGTGCCGGACAACTTCTGGGACAGCGTGCGCGATACTGTTGTCGGGCATTTCAAGGAAGGCAGTTTCGCGCAGGGATTATCCGAGGGGATAAAGATGGCGGGTGAGCAGCTTTCCACTTTCTTCCCGCACCAGAAAGATGATGTCGACGAGCTTCCAAACGCGATATCCTTCGGCGATGAAAAGGACTCATGAAATGATATTTTTTAAGTCACGAAACATGTTGCTTTTGATTCTGTGTATTGTATTTTTCCACGCGGGGCCTGTATTGGCTCAGTCGTGGTATCCACAACCGAAAGACGATTATGTCAACGATTTCGCGCATGTTCTCAACGAGCCGGACAAGCAGGCAATAAAAAAGATGTTCAGTGACCTGGAAGGTCAGACAGGCATCGAGGCAGTAGTCGTTACCGTGAATTCCATAAGCGAATACGGTACGGACAACGCTACAATCAAATCTTTCGCCACCAACCTCTTCAACAACTGGGGAGTGGGACAGATGCCGGCGAACAACGGTGTCATGATTCTCGTGGCGGTAAAGGACAGGGGTTGCTGGATAGCGCTTGGCAAGGGTTACGGTGACATATACGATGCCGCGATGCAGGAAGTAGTCAACACGAGGATGCTGCCCTACTTCAAGTCGAACGACTACAGCCGAGGCATTTTCGAAGGCGCGGTCGGTGTCAGGGAAAGAATAACAAAAAAGGTGTCGTGGCTGTCATACTATAAGTGGCATATAATACTCGGGGTACTTATAGCAGTATGCATTTTCGCCGGTATCTCCTGCATGCGAAAGGGCAAGAAGGGCTGGGGATGGTTTTTCTTTATTACTGCCGGGATACTGCTTATTTTCCTGATAAAGATGGCCATGTCGAGCAAGAGTTCGAAGGGTTTCGGAGGCGGAAGCTCCTTCGGCGGAGGCGCGGGCGGAAGCTGGTAGCCCACGTCCGGAGTCAAACACCGGTCAAGTATTGAGCAATTCTATGTTTGCTGTCAGAATACGAGAATGAATATACATGTCCATAAAATCGAGCCGGCAATGGAGACATAAAGGCTGGACTTGATTTCTTTCGTTCGCTCGATTTTCCTTTTATCGGTTTCATTGATCAATGCGATGCAAATCATCATCATTACATATGCCAGAATCGGAATACAGAGACCGTATAGAGAAACGGAAAAGAGGGTGTGTTCCTGCTGGTATCTGGCGGAGTGGCGACCGTGGCCCTTGGAGAGCGAGTACCACTGCTTTATGAGCCTCCTGGCGTTTCGTTTTTTGAGCCTTTGTATCTTTTGCCTGTACTCTTCGGCGGGCGAGAGGTCGGGCGCCTCGACGGGATTGAACTTTTCAACATCGGCCGGCTCGACTTTCTTTTTCTCGGGGAAGTGTTTGCGCAAGACGATTTCCGCCTTGTCGATGAAGATAAGTGCGCCTTCGAGGTATTCGCCGGCGAGGAACGATTTTTCGACGCGGTTTCGAATCCTGTCCCAGAATCCGGCGAGGACTTTCCTGTTGATACCTGCGCCGCCGAGGACGAGGAGTATGCCGTCTTCGGCCGCGATGTAAAGGAGTGCGCCGTTGCGGTCGGGCAGTTTGTGAAGGTCGAGAAATTCGTAGATTTCGTTGGCTCTTCCGATGACGTCGTTACCGGAAGTCTTGTCGACGTAGACGCGTATTTCGCCGGTGGTTACCGCGTGCCACGCCGAGATGGCGCGCACGATTTGCCCTCTCTCCTTCTGGCTGAAAAATCCGTCTTTTCCAGACATGTTCCCGGCTCCGAATAGATTGCACAACTGAGTCTACTGGTTGTCGTTTTTCCCTTCGATTCTATCGACGAGCAATTTCATTCTCTCGATTTTTTCAGTTCGCTCTTTCCGTGTTTTTTCGAATTGCTCGTTAAGTTTCTTATTTTTCTCTTCTGAGTTTGAATAGAGATTAATAACGGGCACGCTGGTTTCTCCATAGCTCAGGTGTCTCATGGTCTTTATCGCCCAGTCGAGGATGCCTTGCCGGTAAGTCTTGTTCGAGAATATTCCTTCGGGATGGTCTGCCGCGTGCCGGAGGAGTTCTTCGTCTTTTAAAATGGAACTTTTTATAATCCTGAAAAGCTTCACAATAGGCTTTACATCCGGCCAGCGGGCCGAAGTCCCGAAGCTCTGCTCGAGCTGCTCGGCGGCATCCTCGTGGAGCAGTAGCCAGGGGAACTGTTCCTCGAGAGTGCGAAGCTTCGAGGAAGTTTTTCGTTCCTCCTGTATACTGTCCCACAAACCGTCGACTTTGTTCAGGTAATATATGACAGTCTCTTTCACGCTGAAGGGGAGTATTTTTTTGCTCAGTTCGTGATAGGCGTAATCGAGGGCCAGCATCATCTTTTCGGGGTCGAGCGAGCCGTCCGGGTTTACGACTTTAAGAAACCTGCCCCTGAAATCCGGGACATCTCCTTCGGCGAGAACCTCGACTTTCAGCGGCTTGTCCGTGACGATTCCGATATCCTTGAACGAGACGAGATCCAGAAGATACATGGTCAGGAGTCTCGATATGTCCACGGACATGACTATGCCGGCTTCCATGACGGTCAGGTTTTCGAGCGGGCCCGTACCTCCGGCTTCGGGAAAGGGGCTTTTGTTCCAGAGAGCGCGGCGCATGAGGTTGGAGTGAAATATTCTCGACAGGATAATCGCTGCGATTATCCCGATTACGATTATTAAAAACAGTTCTAACATTGGATTTCCTCCCGCTTCAAGAGCGCCGCGATTGGCCAAGCTGCTTGGCAGTTAGATATATCACGTCATGTCGCGGCGTACAAGCGTATATGTGCCAGTAAAATGAAGCGGGATAAAATATGCAGCCTGCTATTTTTTTTCCGGTTCGGCTACCTTGAATTTCACGGCGTTGGTGACGAGCTTGCCAATGTATGCGCCGATGTTGTCGTTCGGGTTCTCCGAAGGATTTTTCGTGAGGCCGCAGAGCAGGTGGTATTCGCCCGGCTCGAGGTCGGCGTTTACGGAGAGTTCGAGCGTTTTGGATGCGCCGGGGTCGAGCTTTTCGACTTTAATTGGCGAGGGCAGCTCGAAGGGCAGGGTGCCTTCGCCCCCGAATTTTTTCTTTTCGGCAACGGGAACAATCACGTACCAGTTGTTGTCGAACATGGATGGGAAAAAATCTATCTTTTCTTCCGAGACATTTTTTACCACAAGCTCGAAAGCAACGCTTTTCCCCTTTTCAAAAATCTCTTCCTTGACTTTGACGCCTGCGGCAAGCCCGCCGCTTGGGTCGCCCATATCGCCTTCCTTGAGCTTGGGCAGGACCGCGACGACCGCTCTCGGGGCTTTTTCCGGCGCGAAATGGGATACGGGTATCGTTTCGCACTCGCCGGTCTTTTTCGTGTACTCTATGGATTGTTTGGCTTCCATCTTGAGATACATGTTGTGTATGCCAACGCGTCCCATGTGGGTGTTGAACTTACCCCTGTATTCGTAGGATTCGCCCGGTTCGAGGTAGAGGAAGGAGAAAGAGCTGCTGACCCTGCCTCCTCCTCTCGACCAGCTAATCGATGTCCGGCTCGTTCCGAATTTTCTGAAAGAGCCGCCGATTTTAGTGCCCGGCTCGGGGACCCACGCGGGTTTCTCGCCCGCGTTTTTGAGTTCGATGGTGTATTCGACACTTTTTTCATTTATGAGGAAGCTTTTGTCCGGCAGCATTACCATCTCGATTTTATTGTCGGACGGCGCGGCCAGGAGTGTCCCGAGGTAGCGCATCGCGCTTTCGCCCATTTTCTTGATGGCCGAGAAGGCGGAACTTCTTTTCCTGTCTTCCTTGGTTTTCATCTGCTCGAAAAGAGAGTCTACTTTCGACCTCTCGTCGTCGGGGAGGTAGCAGATTTTATCGAGGATGCCCTTCGCGCGGCGCGAGATTTCCGGGTCATCGCTCTTGGCGGCTTCCTGAAGCGCCGGCCCCGCAGGCCAGCCGATTTCAATCAGCTTTTTTTCCGCATCGGTGCGCTCTTTCCAGGTATCGGAGCCGAGGGCCTTAATGAGCGATTTGATTTCGTCTTCGCCCGGAGCTTTTGGAGAAGTTTCATCCTGCGCGAGGGCGGCGGCGCAAACGGCGATAAGAACAATCGATACGAAAAGTTTTTTCATGCCAAGTCTCCCCGGAAAGAAGTATTTAATTATTATACGATGGAATGCATATATTTGTTAGACACGGTTTGCGCAAATCGCGGAAATTTTGCCTGTTAAGTTATGAAGGTGTTGGATAACATATTGCCGTGAAAGAAAAGCTTGACACCAAGACGATAGTGGCGGCGGCGCGGGGCGACGAGGCGGCATTCGCGGTGCTGGTGGAGCACTACCAGCATGCGATATACAGCCTTGCACTTCGCATGCTTCACTCGCGTGCGGAGGCGGAGGACATCGCGCAGGATATTTTTCTGCACCTGCTTGATACGCTGGACAGGTACGACCCGGAGCGTCCGTTCGAACCTTGGTTTTTCAGGGTTGCGTCCAATTTCATTTTGAACCACTTGAAGCGCCGCAGGATTCGTGCTATTTCGATGGAGTCGCTGAAACGGCCCGGCGACCCCGATGCGCCCGCCGTCGAGCTCGAAGACCCGGACACCCCGGACGCCCTGCCCGCGGAGCTCACGGAGAAGCATGAGGCGATTCAGAGGGCCGTAGCGGAGCTTTCTCCCGACTGGAGGGCCGTCGTGACGCTTCATTACATGCAGTCATTCTCCGTTATGGAGATTGCGTCGATTCTCGAGGTGCCCGTCGGCACAGTCAAGAATCGGCTTTTCCGAGCGCGAAACGCATTATGTGAAAAATTAGAAAAACTTCTGGAAACCTGGAGCAGGGGTTAGATGTATAGAAGTTCAGGAGAGTTGATATGAACTGCGATTATGCAAGGGAACTGATTCAGGAAAAGCTCGGGGGCGGCCTCGACGCCGGGCTGCAGCACGAGCTGAAGAAGCACCTCGTCGACTGCCACGCCTGCCGGGATTACGAGAAGAAGCTCGAAACGCTCGATTTGATGCTTTCCCGCGAGCCCATGGACAAGGCGCCGGAAGGTTTCGCAGAGCGGGTCGCGAAGGCTGTGCTGGAGAAGCGTCGGAAGGCGCTCGCATCGGAACGCAGAAGCCTTCGAGTTGCCGCCGCGCTGGTTGCCGCGCTGCTGCTTGGGGCGGTCGTGCTGCTGCCGTTTTTCGTCACGCTTCCGGCGACGAGCGAGGTGACGAAAAAGCTCGCCATGCTCAAACCTGAGATTCCCGAAACGATTGATATAAAAGAAAAAATCAGCGGACTCGCGCCGGAAATGCCGCAATCCGCTCCAACTTTTGCGTCGGCCGTCGAAACGGTGCAGTCGTCGTGGGCGTTGCTGCCGGAGATGCAGTTGCCGGAACTCGGGCTTACGGGTACGGCCATATTGATTTTTGGAATATTAGCCGCGGTCGCGGCCGCGCTTGAAGCCGCCTATCTTTCATTGTCGTATCGGAGAAAGAAATGAAAAAATCAAGGCTGTTTCCCAGTCTTGTGGTTTGCCTCGTCATGGGCGCGGTCATCTTTGCCGCCCAGGCCTACGCAGGCGAGCCGCAATTGCCTAAAAAAGCCCATACGTTCGAGTTCGCGATTTATCCGAGCTGGGTTTTCATGTTCTGGGCAATCGGGCTCGTGCTGCAATGGGTTTTCCTGAGATGGTTTCCCAACAGGACGGAGAGGCTGACGACGCGTTTCGAGCATTCCCCGTGGAAGAGTTTCTTTATCGGACTCGTAAACCTTTTCGTGCTCGGTTTTATTGTGGCAGCCACGGCGGAGCACGTAAAGCCTGTCGGAATGCTGCTTTTGTTTATTGCGGTCATTCTGCTTTTTATCGGCATTCACGCGAGAAGCCGCGCGCTGGGCAGGTCGATTCTCCGGGCTTCGGGTCACGAGCCGGGTGCGTTTATCGAGCTTACCGTAGGCTTCAGCGCGATAGCCTTTCTTTGCGCCATACCCTTCCTCGGATGGTTTGTCCTGGCGGCCTATTTCAGCGCGGGCGGCTTGGGGGCCGTAACGCTTTCCATTTTCGGCAAGAAGCCTGAGAGCGGAGGTGTCGATCTTGACTCTCACATGCTTTAAGAAAACATTTGCCTGTGCGCTTCTTTTGGCCGCGATTGCAGGATGCACGTCGACGAGGGTTCGCATGAGCGAACGCGACATAGACTTCACGGCGGTCCAGAAGATAGAAAACGGCAATACGAGCAAAGAGGAAATCATATCGGCTTTCGGTGCGCCTCTCGCCATTACCGTGAACTCGAAAGGGCTCGAAACCTATGTTTTCGTTTCGGGCGAGACGCAGAACCAGATGTGGCAGGTGCCGCCGATAATAGTGATTTACGTGAACTCGGTTAGCTCTTCCAAAACGAAGGTGCTTACCGTCAGCTTCAGCGGAGATACCGTCATCGACTGGAATTATACCGTAAGCGCGGCAGGCGGCGGATTCCAGGCGGGCAACGTCTCGGGAGGCACGATTGGCAATTAAGCGAAACTTGGTGGCGTTCATGCTGCTTTTCGCCGTATGCGGATGCGCCTCGGCGAGGCGCGGAATCGGCGATAACGTGGCAGTTCCGAAGATAATCAACATCGTACCGGGCGAGACGAGCGAATCTGAAATCCGCATGATATTCGGCGTGCCTGACATCGCAAAGGACCTGGATGAAGGTGAGGTGGAATATACCTACATACAGGGCAGGAACGACAGCGTGAGCTGGCTGGTGCTTTCGGGCTATCTCCTGTACCACCCGACGGAAGCTTTTATGGGCGACCGGATTCTGATTGTGAATTTCAAGGATGGCAAGGTGAGGAGATTTCTTGCGAGCGACGGCAAGATGGCAATCAAGAAAGGTTACGAGTCGAGAAAAAAAGGCTCGAACGAAAAGAAACCGGAGGGAGAATAATGAAGGCATTTTTGACTCTTTTGACGTTTGTTTTCGCTCTCGGCGCCATCGCGGTGGCGGGCTACGGCTATTATGAAAGGACGAGAGAGGTCGAAGAGCTTCGACAGACAATCGGCGACCTTGAAGCGAGAATATCGATGACCCAGCAGACGGCGGACCTGCTCAAGAAGCAAAGCGAGGAAACCCTCGACGAATCCGAGTTGTCGCCGGCGGTGGAAAAGGAAATGTCCCAGCTTCGCGAAAAGGTCGAAGCGGTGAAGACGCAGGTCAACGTGCTTGATACCCAGGTGAGCGCACTTCGTGAGACTGGCAAGACGAGAAACAATCAGATAGCCGGCTTGCAGCAAAAGCTGGCTTCAGGCGCCGCGCCGGTCCCGGCGGATTCCGTGGTTCGCAGGGAGGACATCGAGAGCCTCATAGACGAGAAGATGCAGGGGCAGAAAAAGCTTGGAAAAGAGCCGCCGCTTGCCGCAGTCGTCGCGCAGCTCGACCTTGACGAGATTGAGCGGGACGCGCTCGAGGATGTTCTGCGCCAGAAGAAGAACGACATGATGACCCTGCTGCAGACGCCGCGAATGGACGGTACCAATATGCTCGACGAGTTCGGCGACGAGCTTATCAAGATTATGACGGCGGGCGAGCCCGACGAGGAAAAGGCGAGGCAGACTTTCGTCAAGTTTTTCGGGCGTCTTGCAGCGGAGAGAGTGCCGGGCTCGGAAAAGACGTATCTGGCGGAGATTATCAGGATGCAGGAGGAGACGCGCCGGGGATTCAAGCAAGCGCTTTCCAAGGACCAGTTCAGAAGCTTCGAGGCGCTTGGCATTCAAAACGCAATGGATATCAAGATACCGAACGAGCCGATTGAAATGTATCTGCAGCAGCGCATGCAGGCTTCTGGCGCTACGCCGGGGCAGGGGCAATAGCTTCGCATAAGCGATTAAAAAAAGGGCAGCCGTGAGCCGGCAGCCCTTTTTTTATACTCTATTGGTGCTTTACCTTCGAGCGTTCTTTCCATGCCTCGTAATCAGCTCGTAGGAGAATTCTTTCTCTTCGCCCGGCGCGAGCTGGAATACGAACCGAGCTGTCCGCTGGTCGAGCTTATCATAATGGAACTCTGTTTTAAGCTCCCAGTCGCCGTTGAACCTTCGCTCAATCTCGAACTGGATGGCGATGTTCTTGGTGTTCTTGACCCTTGTCTTGTAGGACTCTTCGGTATTCCAACCTGCGACCCACGAGCTTCGCCCGCGGCTTTCAATCTGGATGTCGTCCTTTTTATAATTTAGCATCTTCCTTTCGAGAATAACGTCCGGGTCTGTTCCGAGGTTTACCTCGACATCCTCGCCTATCGGCATGTATTTTATGCTCTGCTGCCCCACGAAACTGAGCCTGCCGTCGTTGTCTCGTTTGAAGACGCGCACGACGCCATTTGGAAGCGGCTCTTCGCCAAGGTTGGTTTCGTCTTTTGGTTTGCCCTCGACTTTAAGATTCTTGAACTTGTAGAACCTTACCACCTGGCTGCCGTACTTGTGTTGGGCGTAGCGGTAAATCGCCTTTACCGGGATGTCGGTGACGTTGAGGGAAGGCATTCTCTTGGCCCAGCGGTGAGGCACGGTTTCGGTCCCTCCGATTGTGTAGAGGAAGTATTCGGAAAGCCCTTCCTTTACGACATGTTTGGCTTCTTCCATTTTTCCTCCACCCCATCTTGCTGCCGGAGCCGCCTTTTCTGCTTTGTCGAGGCTCCTTCGAAACCTGCTCTCAGTTTCAGTCTGAATTTGCGGCTGCCGAGGCATGCGCATGCCTCTTCGAGCGAGGTCGGCGATGTTTTCCACGAGGTGAATCGTACCCACCACGAGCCTTACCTGGGCGTTTTCGTAGTCTTCGCCGGAGTTGTTAACGACCTTGACGAGTCCGGAGAGGTCTATTTTCCCTTCGTCGGGCGAGGCGATTGCGACGTAGTCTGCCTGCCAGGTAAGCCCGGATGTGAAGTAGGTAATCTCCACGGGCACGGCGCCTTCCACCTGGCTTTTTATATTCCAGATAAGGGTTTCCGGCCTGTTGGGAGGGTAGGTCGTGTCGATTACTTCCACTTTGTCCGCGTTTTTCAATGGCCTGAATTCGACCGAAGTCGGGTCGATTAGCGTATTGGCCCAAGAGAACTGAATCTGATTCTCGCCTTTCTTGAAAGTCAGATACCTTCTGTCCTTGGCCAGCGTGATGTCCGCGCTGTTGTAAATGCTCAGTTGCACGCTGTCCCGGTATGGCACCGTGACGAGGTCGACCGCCGCGTGCGCGTCGCGCTGAAGCGCGGCGTACTCGCCCACGACGAGGAGCGCAAGCACGGCTATCAAAACCTCGAGTATCCTCGCGGTAAATTTCCTTCCAGTTCTCATTTTCTACCTCCTCGCGTTTTTGCCGTGATGCTGGATTAGCGTATATTCGAATTCCTTCTCTTCGCCCGGCGCGAGCCGGAGCACGAACCGAGCGGTCCGCTGGTCGAGCTTGTCATATTTCATCTGAGTGACGAGTTCCCAGTCGCCGTCGAACGACCTCTCGATTTCGAATTCTATGGGCAGTTCCTTGGTGTTCCTGACCTTGGTCTTCATATCGTATTTCACGTCGTAACCGACTACGCGGCTGGAGTTGCCCCATCTTTCTGTAGTCATGTTAGTCTTTTCAATTTTCATGATTTTTCGTTCAATAAGGACGTCCGGGTCGGCTCCAAGATTTATCTCGACTTCCTCGCCTATCGGCATGTATTTGATAAACTGCTGTCCGACAAACGCGAGGCTGCCGCTGTCGAATCTCTTGAAGACGCGAACCATGCCGTCCGGAAGCGGTTCTTCGCCGAGGTTGGGTTCTTCCTTGGGCTTGTCCTCGACCTTACGGTTTTTGAACTTGTAAAATTTCGTTACTTGCCTGTACCTTGCATCCGAATAGCGGTAGACGACTTTAATAGGAATTTCAGTCACTGCCAGCGAGGGCAGCCGCTTGCTCCAGTTATTCTGAACAGTTTCGGTGCCCTCTATCGTGTAGATGAAATACTCGGACAGCCCTTCCTTGACGATGCCTTTTTCTTTTTCCAATGCTTCCATTGGCTCCTCTGCCATGGCGCCGCCCTCATCGCATTCTTCTTCCCACCGGTCTACTGCTTTTTTCATCTTCTGCCGTATTTCACGGACGTTTTTTCTCGGATAGCCCCGGCCCGCGAGGTCTGCGATTCTCTCGACGAGGTTTATCGTCCCCACGACGAGTCGGGTCTGGGCATTCTCGTAGTCCTCGCCGGAGCTGTTTGTAATCTTAACCTTTCCGACGAGTTCGATTTTCTCTTCCTTCTCGTCGGCGAGCGCGACGTAGTCGGCCGTCCAGGTGAGCCCCGAGGTGAAGTAGGTAATCTCCACCGGCACGGGACCTACGATTTTGCTCTCGATGTTCCATATCAGCGTTTCGTGCCTGCCTGCGGGATATGTCGTATCGAGCACCTCGATATCGTTCTTGTTTTTAAGCGGCTGTATTTCGACCGAAGTAGGGTCTATAAGCGTATTGGCCCAAGAGAACTGAATCTGATTCTCGCCCTTCTTGAACGTGAGCGTCCGCCTGTCCTTGACAAGTGTTATATCTTCGCTGTTGTAAATGGTGAGTTGAACCATGTCGCGCGCCGGCACGGTGACGATATCGACTGCGGCCTGAGCCGTCCCGTGGAGCGCCGCGTATTCGCATACCGTCATCAGGGCGAGCACGGCGAGTGCAAGCTCAAGGATTATTGATGCCCATTTTTTCATCACGCGCCTCCTCGCCTACCAGAGATTCTTGAAGTGAATCGTGTAATAGAGGATGTATTTCTTTTCCTTGGTCGTCGGAGGAAGCTTCACGTGGAAGATTACGTTGTTCACGTCCTTCTTCTCGATTTCGACGTGGTCGTCCCAGCTTATCTCTTCTTCCTTCTTGTTGGGGTCGGTGTCTTCGCCTATCTGAATCTTGAGCTTCTTGTCCGATATTTCCCACTGCCCGTTCGGGTGTTCGAGGATTCTGAGCATGACTTCCTGTTTTTTGAAGTTTTCAAGCGTGAAGCGCATGTCCTGCCTTACATCCCTGATGGGGCCGCGTTTGTTTTCATCTTTCGTGTCCATTAAGGCGCGCTTGACTACGACGTCTTTCGCCAGCCCGAGGAACAGCTTCATTTCTTCGCCGGTCGCCGTCGTTGCTCCCCAGTCTTCGCCGAGGAAGGCAACCCCGCCGTGGCCGTCGTCCTGGTAAATCCTGACCTTGCCGGAGGGAAGGGTGAATAGCCCGAGGTTGTGTTGCCTGTCGTTCTTGAGGACGTAGCGCATCTCGGTTTCTTTCCTGCGGTTTGCATCGAACTCGTAAATCTTGTCGAAAGAGACTTCGGAAAGCTTCTTGGCCAGAATTAGCTTCGCCTCGCCGTTGTCGAGAGAGCGCTCGTACATGTCTCCGACCTTGGGATAAATGTTGGCGCCTATGAATCTCTCACCCGTGCTGTTTTGCATCCGAAGGAAGCAGCGCAGCGTCAGTTTCTTCTCTTCGCGGTCAGCTACGGCGCGGTACGCGTAGTACCTGTTGAAATTAGACATCAGGTAGCTTATCCTGATTTTCGCGGGGCCCGCCTTTTCGCTGGAGACTGTCCAGACGAGGGCGTTCTCACCCGGCGGGTACGAGACGCTCAGGACATTGACTTTGCCCGGCGCGCTTATGACTCGGAACTGAATCGAGCCCATGTCGATGTAGGTGTTGGCCCAGGAGAAGTCCACTTTGTTGCGCCCCTGCTGAAGCGTGAGCGTGCGTTCCTCCTCGCAGAGTGTGTAGTTGTCCCTGTCGAGCCGGACGTCGATGCTTTCCCGCCGGGGCAGGGTGACCAGCTTGATTCGCCCGAACGTGTCGGTCGCGCCGAGCACGACTACGAGCAGGACCGCCGCAGCGATTACCCAAGTCTCACTTCTCATAATCTTCTCCTTCCAAAAGAAACCTAATGTTTTTCGCTTTCACTTAACTTAGACACGCGGGCGCGACAAAAGTTCCCCGCTCAACGATTTTTCCGGGGCGATTGCGTCATGCGTTAACCTTCCTCCAGTTCCATTAATTTCGTCTCCATATTCTCCCACTCAGCGAGTTTCTCTTTCAGGAGAGAATTCAGCCCCTCGTGCTTCTTCGCCAACTCGCTTGCCTTGTGGTGATTTCCCGCCTCGTAGAGTTTTTCCATTTCAGCTTCCGTATCGGAAATCTCTTTTTCCATCTTTTCAATTGATTCGTGCAGCCTGTTGATTTTTTTTCGTAGTTTTCTTTTTTCGGCTGAAATTTCTTTTCTTTTCAGCCACTTTTCCTTGGCGCCGGATGCGTTTTCTTTCCTCTCGACTTTCCGGCTCGAATCCTGAGGTGAAGTGTTCAGGGAATCCCGCTTTCGCCAGAGGTAATGCTCGTAATCGCCCGGATAGTCCTTGATTTTCCCTTCGCCTATCTCTACGACGCGGGTCGCAAGCGCGTTCATGAAGTAGCGGTCATGGCTTACGAAAACCACGGTCCCGTCGAATGATTTAAGCGCGGCAAGCAGCACATCCTTTGTCTTGATATCGAGATGGTTCGTGGGTTCGTCCAGGAGAAGCACGTTCGGCCTCGTAAGGATAAGCGTTAGTATAGCAAGCCTGCTTCTCTCGCCGCCGCTGAGTACTTCGACTTTCTTGTAAACGTTATCATCGCTGAAGCCGAATGCGCCGAGAAGGCTTCTTAATTGCGGCCTGAATTCCGCCGGCGCGCTGGCGTGCGCCGTTTCGAAAACGTCGAGCGTGTCGTCGAGGCTGCGGGCGCTTTCCTGCTCGAAATAGCCTGTTGTGACGTTGTGGCCTGTTTTGAATTTGCCCTCGTCGAGTTCTTTTCGTCCGGCGAGTACGGCCATTAGCGTCGTCTTTCCCGCGCCGTTGGGCCCCACCAAAGCGGCCCTGTCCCCGCGCCTTACCTCGAAGTCTATTTCTTCTATGACGGGTTTGCCGCCGTATCCTGCCGCCGCGTTTTTCAAGCTGAGCGCCACGAGCCCGCTTCGCTCGGGCGTTGGAATCACGACGTGAATCGCCCCCGTGGAAGATGGCACTTCGAGCAGTTCGAAGTCGGCCAGCTTCTTTATCCTGGACTGTACCTGCGACGCCTTGCGCGCCTTGGAGCGAAATCGCTCGATAAACCTCTTCTGCCTTGCCAGCTCGCGTTCTTGCCGCGAGCGCGTCGCCTCCATTATCTTTATGCGCCGCTTTTTCTCATCGACGAATCCGGAATAATCGCAGCGGTAGTCTTCGAGGCGTCCGTTCTCCAACTCGGAAATTCTCTGCACCGTCTGGTCGAGGAAGTAGCGGTCATGGCAGACCATTATGACCATGCGCCTGCAGTCGCGAAGGAATTCGATGAGCCACATGCGCGCCTCGATGTCGAGGTAGTTCGTCGGCTCGTCCAGAAGCATGATATCAGGAGACGAAAGCAGGAGCCGGGCGAGCGCCGCCCTCATCTGCCATCCGCCGGAAAACTCTGCGAGCGGCCTTTCGAAATCTGTTTTTTGAAAACCGAGACCTGAAAGGATTGCGTTTATGCGAGGCTCGACGCGGTCCGCGTCGAACGCCTGCAACTGCTGCTCGATGTCTGCGTAACGGTTCAAAAGTTCAGGTTCGGCGTCGCAGGAATTTTCCAATCTGAAGCGCAGGTCTTCGAGTTCGTCCCTAAGAATGTTCACATTTCCGAATGCCGCGAGCGCTTCTTCGTGAAGAGTGCGCCCGGTGGCCTCGATTCCGCCCTGCGGGAGATATCCCGTCCTGAATCCCGAAGGCATGGAGATTCGACCTTGTTCCGGCGCCGTCTGGCCGTCGATTATTTTCAGAAGCGTGCTCTTGCCTGCTCCGTTGTCGCCGACCATGCCCACTTTTTCGCCCGGCGCGACATGCCAGTTCAGGTTCTCGAAAAGCGTCCTTGAACCGAACCTGATTGTGATTTCATTAAGGTCGAGCAATGCTTCCTCCGAGTTTTTAAGCACGTAAATATAACACCGTGGACTCCTCCGGTCAATCTCGCCTATTAATTGGCGGCTGACTTGAAACCGGAGGCGCGAACAAATACAATTGAGCAGATATTATTTTAAGAGAGGCTTTATGCTTGTCAGCGACTTCGATTATCATTTGCCCCAGGAACTTATCGCTCAGCGCCCTGCGCCGAAGCGTGACGAGGCCCGGCTCATGGTTCTCGATAAAAACTCGGGGGCAACCAGGCACACGGTATTCCGGGATGTGCCAAGTCTACTTGAACCGGGAGATTTTATCGTAATGAACGATACTCGCGTATTCCCGGCGCGACTTTGGGGAAAGCGCGGCTCCGGCGGAAAAATCGAAGCCCTCGTGCTCGGGCGCTCGCCGGACGGCAGATTGCGTACGCTTCTGAAGGCCGGAGGCCGGATTTGTGGAGGGGAGGTCATCTCTTTCGCTCATGACGAGGTCAGAATCAGGGTAATAGAGAAGGATGAAACGGGTGCCTGGTATTTCGAGCCCGTGACGGAGGGATTCTGGGAAAAACTCGAGGAGAAGGGCGAAGTTCCACTTCCTCCCTACATCAATCGCGGATGTCCTGCGAGAGAAGCGAGCGAAGACCGCGTTCGATACCAGACCGTCTTCGCCAAAGACACCGGCTCTGCCGCGGCCCCGACCGCAGGGCTGCATTTCACGCCGGAGCTTCTTGAGATGCTTGATAAAAAAGGTATTTCTTCATGTTTCGTGACGCTGCATATCGGCTACGAGACATTCCGGCCTGTCAAAGAAGACAAGGTAGAAGAGCATGTCATGCATTCCGAGTTCTTCAGCGTAAGCCACGGCGCCTTGTCCGCCATAGAAGCTGCGGTGCGGGAGAAACGAAGGATTGTCGCGGTGGGCACCACAAGCTGCAGGGTTCTCGAAACCCTGGCACACCGAGAGGCTGGCGGATTTGATTTCGAAGAGACAGAAGATTACCTGAGAGGATGGACTGACATATTCATATATCCCGGCTTCGAGTTCAAATTTGTCGGGGGAATGATTACGAATTTTCACCTGCCGAGGAGTACGCTTGTAATGCTCGTAGCGGCGCTCGCAGGCAGGGAAAACATACTCGCCGCATACAACGAAGCCGTCGAAATGAAGTATCGTTTCTATTCATACGGCGATGCGATGATGATAAAATGAAATCGAGTTATTCCGGGAGGAACGAATTGAAGAGATTGATTCTGGCGGCTGTCGCGATTATTGCCTGCGGTTGCGGCGCAGGGCGGGGTGTTCCTTCGATTGAAAAAAACGGCGGAGTTCCCGCGTTCAGGTCTGCGAATCCGGAAACTCTAAGGCGGATGCAGTACGAATCGCGACTTAAGTATGAACTGTCGGTGAGCCCGGAATCCGTAAGATATATTTGCGATTCGTTCCGTAAGAAGATGTCCGGCATTGATATCGGTCAGCAGGGATTTGTCGAAAATGCGCCGGCGGAATTGAAGAAACCCTATTCGGGCTGGGTCTTTGTTTCGGCATACGGTAAAAAAGGCAAATCGCTCAAGGCGGCCGCGAAGGGCGAAAACGCGGCCGAAGCTTCGCTGAAGGCAATCCGGAAGATAGCGCTGCAGGATAAGAAAAAGAAACTCTACGCAAATGATGACAATTTATTTGTCAAAATGGATTTTACGGAAGAAATGCTGTCCGTCGGCCGTCTCGAATCGGCGAGGCAATTAATTGTGCCGGGAGTGCATGGGATATGGCTTCTCCCGGAATCGAGAGAGGAATACAGGTTGCCATCCGATATGCTTGTGTTTTCACCCGCAGATACCACGGACCTTTCTATATACTTTTCAATATTGCCCGAGGCTGATTCGGCGAGGCTTTTCCGTACGAAAGCCTTCCTGCAAAGCTCAGAGGGGAAAGAACCGGTAAAGCTCGTCCGGGGGCTTCCGCCCGTGCCGGAAATTACGCCCGTGTTTTTAAGGCAGAGAGTCGCGGCGGCGTGCGAGTACCTTCTGCGCAATCAGCGCGACGACGGCTCTTATAAATACCTCTACGCCGCGAATAGGGACAAGGACTTGAAGGTGGACGAGGAAAGCATAGTAAGGCATACGGCTGCCTGCGCGGTAATGTTCATGACGGGCGAAGAACTCGGTAGAAAAGACTTCATAGAATCGGGCGAAAAAAGCCTCGTCCGAGTCATGGAGCAGGCGCATAGGCACAACGGTCTCGTGTATCTTACCAAGCACGGGAAAGGCGCGCTGGGTGGGAGCGGCCTGCTTCTCTGGGCAGTCAGCCGATGCCGCAGCGCTTCAGGGAAGGATACATACGATAAAATAGCTGGAGAAGCGGCGGATTTCATTCTCGCTCTTCGCAAGCCCGATGGGACTTTCTATAACTTCTTCGACCCCGCTTCGGGCAAGCCACTCGACAAGCCTGCGCTTTACTACCAGGGTGAAGCTTGCTACGGACTTTACTGGCATTACGAAGCCTTCGGCGGACAGAAATACCTTGACGCGGCGCTCGCCGCTGCGACCGCGCTTTCGAAACACATACTCAGGCAGTTCGATGCCGGAGCATACCCGCTCGATGCATGGCTCATGCAGGCTGTAAGGCCTCTCTATTTCCTCGCTTCGCCTGAGCAAAAGAAAATCATGCTCGAAGCGTGCGTAAGGATGGCGGACGCCATGGTTAAGGCGGTCAGGACGGAAAAGACCGCGATTCACCCCGACCTTGCGGGTTCTTTCAGAAGCTCCGCACAGGAGCTGCCGGCAGGCCCGGGTACGGCCGCTATGTGCGAGGGCCTCAACGAAATATGCCTGCTGCTCAAGGAAATCGGCGAACCCGGCGGGAAAATCATGGAAACGCTTTTGCGCTCGACGGAATTCCAGCTAAGGCATCAGTTCTGGGGCGACAACATGTACTTTCTTCCTAACCCGGAACGCGCGAAGGGCGGAGTGAAAGGGACGCTTCTGGACAACAAGATTAGAATCGACCACGTTCAGCATAGCGTGGGGTCATGGCTCGGGCTCCTGAAACTGATGGAATAAGAAAGGAACAACCCTATGAAAATGCCTTTGTATTTCAGGTACCCCATGTGGGGATGGTGGGCCGTACACGCGGTGGTAATTGCCGCAGTATATGCCGCGGGACATTTCCTCTGGTAAAGTGGAGTTTTTTGATGCTCAAATCAATACGATACCTGAAGCCGGGATGGTGGATAATTCACGTTGCGGCCATTGCGTTGACTTTCTACCTCGGATACGCAATCAGATTCTGAGAGGGTTATAAAAGTGAATGTTGCCAAAGCACGTATCTCATTGATTGCGGCGCTTGCGCTGCTCGCGCTCGGGGCAAACTTCCTGCATGCCAATATTCATCCTCCGTCCGCGGGTGGAAACGGGTTGAATTTTCCCAATACATTCGGATTCGGCCTGTGTTTTGCAGACCTTTTTGTCGTCACGTTTCTTTTCGTTTTCAGGAAAACGACGCCCCTTGCAGCTATGCTCAACGGGCTTATTGCCATTTACGGCTCGGTAATAATGGTGCATCACGGTCTGGCGAACGGAATTTTAAGCTCGCATATCCCTCACCTTGCGATTGCCATGGCAGACCTCCTGACGGGTGCGGCGCTTCTGCGGGTGACGATGTCGCTTCCCGCCAAGCAACCTGAAAAGTCCGTGTAGTTTGACGTTGACCGCGCCGGGCTGCGACGTTACGATAATGCCTCTTTTTAAAAGGATAACGATGCGGATACTCCTTATCATCGTGCAGACGGTCGCTTTCCTGTTTCTAACAGCTTCCGTTCTGTTGTCCATGTTCGTGCTGGCGCACAGTTGCGATGGCGTCGGGAACGGGCAGGACATATTTTTTCGAGCCGTCGTCTTCGTTTTCGGCAACTGGCTTGCCGACATCTTTATATTCGCGGTTCTTGCGACTGCCAACGTGTTGATTGTACTGGGCCCCATAATGAAAGTCGAAGAGCCCGTGAAGCGCACGCTGCTGCACCTCGGGGTGATTGCAGTTCAGGCAATGATTATCTTGTCGGTGGCGGCACTTTCTTTAGCAGCATGGTTTTCGGCAATTTTCAGAGATATTTAAATACGTGAAGCTGATTGTTGACATTCTCGGATGGATAACGTTTGCCGGCTCTGCAGCTGCGGTTATTTTCAGCGTGGCCGCGCTCGCGCTCGGCAGGGGCGCAAGGACTCTGCTGCTAACTGCCGGGGCGTGCCTGATATTCATGCCTCTTATTTGGAAGCGGTTCGTCAACCTCGACTCGGGTATTTTGAAATGGACGGTCTGGGCCGCTATCGCCGCGATAATCGCGTTCATATTCGCGAAGCCATGGAGGCGCTTGAGGAAAGAACATCGGCGGCTCTTCAAAGTTTGCCTCGTTTCTTTCGTGCTTGTTTTTCCCGCCATATACATCCTCCCGACTTTGGCGTTTACCGTTACATCTCCCGACAGGAACGTGCCGGTCTGGCTTTCATTCCTGCTTGATATCGGGCATACTCTCTCGGCCGTGGTAATGGTCGGGCTTGCAGCGGCAGCTTTCCTATGGATGACGGAATCGGATAGAAAATCGGACATCGAAAACTCCGGAAAGGAGCCTGATGGAGCTTCTTGAGCTTTTCTCCAAACTCGTTGCATTCGATACATCGAGCGAGAAATCCAACCTCGATGCCGTGGATTTCCTCGCAGATTACCTGGTGAATAAAGGATTTAGAATAGAACTTGTTCGTAACGATGATGAAGACAAGGCGAACCTGATAGCGGAGATTGGCCCATACGGAGACGGGCTTATGCTCTGCGGTCATCTTGACACTCTCCCACCCGGCCAAGGATGGACGAAGCCTCCGTTCGAGCTTACCAGGGAGGATGGCAGGTTCTACGGCCGCGGCACGACCGACATGAAATGCTTCATAGCACAGGTCGTGAAAGCTGCAGAAGAGTTCGCTGAAAGCGAGCTGAAGAAACGCATGATGCTCGCCTTCACTTACGAGGAGGAAGTGGGCTGCCACGGCGCAAAAAAACTTGTTGGTTTCTGGGACGAGCAGAACGCGCCTAAACCCGAATTCGCGCTTATCGGAGAGCCGACGAGTTTCCGGGTCTGCCGCATGCACAAGGGTTACTCGCGCCTGCGCCTGCTTTTCCGCGGCATACCGGGCCACTCTTCGCGCCCTGACTGCGCCGTTTCGGCAATCGAGTACGCAACGCGTGCCGTTGAAGGTATAGGCAGACTCAGAAAAACTCTCGAAGAAAAGACGCACGAGACGGCCTCGTATTTTAAAGAGTATCCGTATACCAGCATAGGCGCAGGTACCATAAAGGGCGGTGAAGCGACGAACCAGGTGCCCGGTCGATGCGAGATTTCGCTCGACTATCGTTCAATGCCCGGTGAGAGTACGCGGGAATTGCTCGGGACGATAACGCAGATGGTCAGAGAGGGCCTTGAGCCCGCAATGGTTGACGAGGCGAAGCGCAAAGGACTTGACGAGAGTCTTGTCGGAATCGACATCCTCGAAGACTCCTTCGCTGAGCCGATGCATACTCCCGAGGGAACGGAGCTCGAAAAACTGCTTCTCGAACTCTCGCCTTGGCCGGAGGTCGGCGCGACGTTTTACTATACGGACGGCGGAATATTCAGCAGGCACGGCGTTTCTTCGCTCATCTTCGGGCCGGGCAGCATCGACCAGGCCCACAAGCCGGACGAATTCATAACGGAAGAACAGTTTGTCGCGGGCGTGCCGCTGCTGAAAAAAGTGATTGAAAAATATTGTTCCTGATATTAGTGCTCGACGACCTCGACCTGCTCGCGCTCGCGTTTCTGAACGACTATGACCGATGCTATTACGAGACAACCGCCGGCAATCTGCAGGAAGTGCAGCTTCTCCCCGAAAACGAGATACGCCAGGACCGCGGCCACCACGACTTCCATCGTTCCCACGACTGCGGCTTTTGAAGCCTGCAGGTATCGCAGGCCGAAAAGGAAAAGCGAGTAGCCTGCGACCGTCGAAAACGCAGCGAGTGCGGCAAGCCAGAGCGTCGCCTCGAATGGCAGGCGAAGGAGCATTACGTCTCGCGGTCTCAAGAATAAGAAAAGAGCCACAGTCCCGAACCCGAGAGAATAGATGAGGACCGTCCAGGGCCCGTAGCGCTTCTCTGCTTTTTTTGACATTAGCGCGAAGACCGCGACGCCGGCGGCGTTCCCGAGCCCGAGAAGCACCCCGCGCCAGTCCACCGCCTTGCCGCCTATGCTGAAAACGTTGACTACCATGAGGCACCCTATAAACGAAAGGGCGAGTGCGGTCGCTTTCACGCGCGTGAACTTCTCTCCGAGAAATACCGCCGCAAGTGCGGCGACCATGAACGGGTATGTGTACAAAAGCACGGTCGCCACAGCCACAGAGACATACTCGATGGCGTAGAAGTAGCAGAGGAAATTGATTCCTATGCCGACTATACCGAAGAGGATGAAGAACGGCAGGTCGATTGTCCTGATTTTGAAAAGGCTGCGCTTGATTATAAGCACCGCCAGTGATAGGAACGCGAAAGAAAAAAGCGCTCGCCACGCCACCATCTCAGACGGGCTGGCGCCGAGGTCCATGACCTTCTTGCCGAAGATGCCTATCGTGCCGCAGAGGAACGCGCCCGCGATTACGAGGAGGTATCCTTTCGTTTGAGCCCGGCTACTCATTCGTCATCCTTTCCGGCAGAAGGGTTGGCGAACGCGGAAAGGCTCGCCCTCCCGGCAGGCGTTGCTTGTGCCTCGACGGCGAGTATCGTGCGCCAGTCGAGCCTGCCGGATTCTTGGAATCCGCAGTCGGCCTGGAATTTTTTCACGCCCGCTTCGTCGTTGCCGTAGCCGAGTCGAGAAAGCATTCCGAGAAGCTCTCTGCACCTCGGGTTTTTGTCCGTGGCGTGAAAATTGTGCAGGAAATCCGGCGCGACGACGACGGCGTGCCCGTCCCATTTCCATTCCCTTTTATACCTGTTGCGCTCGATTCTAAGCAGGCCTGCGAGCGGTTCGCCGACAACGACGTCTTTGTCGTCGAGCCCGACAAGGGCGGTGGAATGGCTGATTCGGAAATACTCCGTGGAGATAAGGCAGGGCGCATCGAATTTCTGAAGCTCTTCCCAAGTCGTCGAGATTACCTTCGCCTGGAGCTTTTTTTTCACGCCGAGCTTTTTGACTGCACCCGGCACTCTCGGTACGGAAGCGCCGCGGAACGTGGTCCTCAGTGCGTAGGCCGCTTCGCCCTCGGAGCATTCGACGCCCCATTGCCCGAGCACGGTGCAGAGCGACGCCGCGACGCATGTGAATCCCGTCGTCTGTATCGTCACCCCGTCGCTCGTCCTGCCTTCGAGATGTCTGATTCTGTCGCCCGCGACTGCGAAATAAACGTGGTCGGCAAGCGTGAAGTACGATAGCACGATGACGAAAACGAGATAAATTATCCGGCGTGAGGAAGTGTCGAGGTACTTCGCGCTAAGCACGCCCGCAATTAGGAACGAGCCCGCGTAGAGAAGTTCCGTGCCGAACGACTCGGGGAACAGGAAGTAGAACCTGTCCGTCATAAGCCTCGATGCAAGGTTGAAGGCGAGCAGCACGAAACCCGCGCCGAGCACCGGGTACTTCAGCCAATCCATTTTCTTGATGGCATAATGCGCGCCGGCCGCGCAGCAGGCGCAGGCTCCCAACATAAGTAGAAACAGGATAATGTGCATGAATCTCCGCTGCTCTACTTCGAGAAGCCCTTGTATTGAAGCTCGGGGAACCTGAAGAACTCGACCGGGTTGCCCGATTCGGTTCGGATGTTGACGATTTTCCACTCGCCCTTGACCCTGTAGAATGAAATCTCCCAGGGCACGAGCATTATCTCTCGCATGTCGGCGTAGTAGAAGGCGTAGTAGTCGGTCAACCTCTCTATCGACTCGTGCCTTATGTATTTCGCCGCTTTGGTTTTGCCGAACATGTCCTCGTAGCGTTTGATGACCGCCTGCACCTGGTCGCTCCCCGTCATTCCCGGAGCCGCGTGCTTTGTAAACGCCTTGCCGAAAGCTTCGCCGTCGCCCTTTGTCATTGGCGCGAAAAGTTCCTGTGCGATGGCGTCAATCAGCTTGAAGTCGTCTTGCGAGATATTTTCGTACTTGATAATCTGCTCCTGCGCCTCGCTCCTCTGATTAAGGACGACGACCAGACCTGCGACAGCAGCTATCGCTACGACAAAGAGAACCGCATTTCTCATATTCCTATCCTTTCATATCAAACAAAGATTATCTGCCTGCCGAGTGTTTAATATATTATCGCTTTGCAGGCCGAGTTTACAGGAATAATTGCCGAGGACATGACAATGTCCGGGAATTCTTTGAAGCCATAACTTGTTGTATTGCCGTTACTTCGTATGGCTCAGGAAGAAGGCATAATTCGCGTCGAACGCCGGCTGATAATGCATGTGCCCGGTCGGACCCAAGAGATACTCTACCTCGTGTCCCGCGGCTATCAGCGCACCATCAACGTTGGGATATGCTCTGTACATCGGGTCCGAAGACCCGCAATAGACGTAATATGGTGCTTTGCGCGTCGAGGTGCTGCTCCCCATCGGCAGGCCGCAGTGCATTCCGCAGGCGGCGAATATCTCGCCGTGAGCGCGCCCGACTGTCGAAGTCGTGCTCGCACCGCCGGAGAAGCCGGCGAGGTATATTCTGTTAAGGTATATATCGTAGTGCGATTTCGCGTGCTCGACCACGGCAAGGACTGCCTCGATGTTGTCGTCATACTGCCACCAATGGTACGCAATCTTATCATCCGGGTCATCGGGTGCGTAGGGCCGGTATATGACCCATCCGGCGCCGATTTCGTTTCCGTTATAGACGCTGTCCGCAGTTGAGTAAAAACCCGATGGCGATGTGCCATCACCGTGGAGCCAGACTTTCAGGCAGGTCGGGGCGGTCGATGCGGGGGCGGTCACGATTATGTAGATAGTTTCGCTGCCTACGGTGATGTTCGTGGTATACGTAGTTCCTGTTTGTCCGCCGGAGCCGCCGCTGCTGGTGTTGGCGTCTGCCGAGATGTCTATCGAAAAGCCTTTCTCGTCAGTTGAGGACAGGCTGTCAGTGACCCTGATTACAAAAAGGGCGGATTCGATGGTGTCCGGGGTGCCGCTTATCACGCCCGTATTCATGTTAAGCGACAGACCGGATGGAAGGCTGCCCGAGCTTACCGACCACGTGAACGGGGTGTTCGCGCCCTCGGCTGCAAGCGTCGTCGAATAAGAAATCGCGATTTGCCCGCCGGGCAGGGCGCTGGTTGTGATTCTGATATCTTTGATAATAATTGAAAGGCTTTTCGAGGCTTCTCCGTCCGCATCGTCAGTTACCGTGACGATGAAGTTGAATGTGCCGCCGGTCGTAGGTGTTCCCGTTATCTGCCCGGTCGAAGTGTTAAGCGAAAGCCCGTCCGGCAGGGCGCCCGAAGTTAATGCGTAAGTGTAAGGTGCAGTCCCGCCGGATGCGCCTATAGTAGCACTGTAGCCTACGCCCGTGGTTCCCTGCGGAAGCGTCGAAGTGGTTATGGCCAGTCCCGCAGGCGGATCATTGTCCGAACTGCTGCTCGAGCTGCATCCGATGAGCGAGATGAGAATGATTAAAGAGATGAGAAAACAGACTTTCCTTGCAAACACGGCAATTCCTCCACGAATAATTAATCTCCCCACAATATATTTATGTTATTGCGCAGCTTTGCGTAAGAAAAATTTTGAAATTTTTTTGGGATATACAAAACAGGATGATCCGTTCTGCTTCCTTGGTTTTTTGGAAGAAATTGTTTATTTGCGTGTTATCTATGACAGAAGGAACCTTCCCGGCCAAGGAGGTTACCGCGATGCAACTCAGAACAGCTTTTATCACCGGCCTTTTTGTCTTGTTCTCTTCCACGGTGTTCGCCTCGGGATTTCTCGTTATAAAGGATAAACGTGAGGAACTGCCTGTCGAAGTGGACAGCGTCAATATCCATGTCTCAGTTTCCGGTCTCACGGCGAGGATTCAGGTAGAAGAGGTTTTTCGGAACAATACTAACAGAAACCTTGAAGGAACCTTTATGTTTCCTGTTCCGAAAGGTTCAGCGGTCAGTCATTTTACCATGTCGATGGACGGCGAAATCGCCATCGCACCGACGATAAAAAAGAGGATTAAGGGCAATCTTATCGACGCCAGCGAAGCCGCAACGATTTACAGAGGGATAGTCTCCCGCAGAAAAGACCCCGGCCTGCTCGAGTATATAGGCTGTGGCCTTTACAGGTTCAGCGTATTTCCCATTCCGCCGAAAGGAACGAAAAAAATAACTTTCGAATATACGCTTTCTTTAAATAGCAAGAGCGATTCCGCCATCCTGACTGTTCCGCTGAAAAGCTCCGGTCTTTTGGGCAAGCCGATCAAGGCTTTGACTTTTTCGGCAGATATCGAGATGAACGAATGCATTTCCAACATATCCTCGACGACGCATAATTTTAATGTAGACTACAAAAATACGAAAAACGCTTCGGTCAGGATGTTCAGGACCAATATCTTGCCGGCGTGCGACCTTGAAGTGCTGATACAATTTTCTGATAAAAAAATCAACAATACCTTCATGACATTCTGCGGCGATGATGGATGGGACTATTTCTGCACGGAACTATCGACCGGACGAATATTCAAATCGGAGAGCATTCAATCCAAGGATGTTACCTATATGCTTGATATCTCCGGCAGTATGGAAGGCGACAGGATAAAGGCGGCCGTAAACGCACTTGTCGGTTCCGTCTCGCTTCTGAATCCTTCCGACCGTTTCAGGCTTGTGGTCTTCGAGAGCAACGCCTGCTTCGGTGTCAGGCATTTTACAGATGTCTCGGAAAAATCGGTAAAGAAATTCAGGGATACGATAAAGAATATCCGGGCAATGGGCGGAACCAACATGGAAGCTGCGCTTCTCCTGGGCTTGCCGCGCCGGGAAAAGGAAAGGCTACATTACGTTGCGCTGATATCTGACGGCTATCCAGGTCCTGGGCTTACTAATGAAAAGAAATTGACTGATATGGTCTGCAAGCTTAAGGATGACAAGACAAGACTTTTCACAATAGGCATAGGGGAGGGGGTGAACCAGTTTCTAATGGATCAGCTCGCTCTTGCTGGCGGCGGGTGTTCGGAATTTATTTCCAGGGAAAGCTCAATTACCCCTCATATCATGTCGTTCATGAAAAAAATCAACTTCCCGGTTTACGAGGATGTCACTATAAGTTTCAGCGGTCCGGTAATACAAGGTCTTGCTCCTGAAAAATTCGGCGCAATCTTCGCCGGAGAGCCCGTGAGAATCTTCGGGCGAATGCGCGGGCAGGAACCCTTGACCGTTACGCTGTCCGGGAATTACCTTGGTGAACAGGAAAACATGTTATTTTCTTTCAGTTCCGGAGATGCTGTCCTTAATCCTCATCTGCCCGTTCTGTGGGCAAGCCGCCGCGTTGCTTCGCTGCTTGATAAAATCCAGCTCGAAGGTGAGACGGTTTTAAAAGATGAAGTTGTCAGGCTTGCCGCGCGCCACGGGCTTGTCACTCCCTATTCGTCGTACCTTATTACAGACAATAACGAGGTCAGCGAAAGTGCCCGCCAATTCGTAAACTGGTGGAATTCAAGACAGGGCACTGCCTCTTCTCAGGCAAATCCCAATCCCGTGCGGGACAGGTTTACCACAAGCGACATTTGGGGGCATGGTGACCGGTTTATTCATGCTGATAAATGGGGGCGAAAACCCGACTATGTTTACAACTATCTTGTCTTCATCCTCGACATATCGGGCAGCATGAAGGGAAAAGTGGGCGGAAGCGGCAAATGGGCGAACTGCTCCAAGATTGACTATGCACGAGAAGAATTGAAAAAATACATAAAATCCATGCCTGAAGATGTCCATTTCAACATAGTTGCGTTCAATTCGAACGTGAAGAAATGGGCACCGCGGCTCGCCCGGGCGAAGCCGGAGAACAAGTCTCTCGCCATAGCGTTCCTCGACTCGCTGGTACCCGAAGGCGAGACTTACATGAACAAGGCGTTCGAGGAGGCTTTCAAGGATGAAGGTGCGGAGGCTATGGTGCTTATATCCGACGGCGCTCCACACGAGGAGGGGAAACCTGTCGAGCCGAACGTGGTGTTGGACCGCGTGGAGCTTCTCAACACCTTCCAGATGGCGTGGATTTATACAGTGGGTTTCACGGGCGCACAATTTGAACTTATGCAGTCGCTCGCCAATAGGCACGGTGGGAAATTCCACTTTGTGGGCGATATGAAAGTCCAAGTTTCGACTTCGAAACCAGACAGGCGACTGCCTCTCTCGGCTTTCGGAAACGAACCCGAGGTGCGCTTGGTAAGAAGATATCTCAAACGCTTCTCCGCAACTGCATTGCGAAACATGCTCAAGCTTGCGATGGCAACTCAGGATGTAAATACCATAAGAGCGGTTAAAACAGTTTTGTCCACGCTTGATACGGAAAAAGCGAGAGAAATATTATGCAAAGAACTTGCCTCGACCAGCAATTATAAATGGCGCATCATGCTCGCGGAAGCACTCGGCAGCTACAACCGCTGCCCGAAGGTCGAAGTCGCGCTGATTGAGGCGGCAAAAAGAGAAAAATTGCTGCATGCTATGAGAGCCGAAGTGGCAGCACTCTGCAGGTTCAGGACAAAAAAGACGATTGGTGGTTTCGGACAGATATGGCTTGCCATCCAGAAACATAAGGAACTTTCGAGCGTAATCACGATAATAAAGCATGCAATCAGGGACATGGCAGGTGTGGACGGCTTCATGGTTGCCGAAGATTTCCTTAACTGGTGGAGTGCGGCCGAAACGGCGTTCATGCTGCCCAGCGTATGCGGCAAAGCGGAGGCGTCGGGGCAGCAGTTTCTAAGCAAACTTCGCAAGGCGGATACGGTTGAGGACACCAGTTTCGGCGGAAATGTTATTCATATTGGCGACAAGACTTTCATACATAAAGACAATACGTGGGTCGATACGCGTTATGAAAAAGGAAACGAAGTAAGAGAAATAAAATTCCTGAGTGAAGAATACTGGAAGCTCTTGAGAGATGAAATGATGGGACGTTTTCTCTCGCTTGGTCCTTCTGTGCTCGTATGCCTCGACGAAGAAACTATAAAAATAGTGGAGAAAAACAAGTAGTTTTTTTAAGGTGCAGAGGAGAGAGGTTCTCCCTGTGACAGGGTCGGAAACTTGGCCGGGACCGACCCTTTTCTATTAGATTAATACAAATACTTCAGTATTATAAGAAGATTTATCAGCATTTGAACAAGATGGCACGACATGGAGTATGTCTGAAAATTATTTTCTTTCGTAAGTACTTGCCATATCCGGAGTTACGCAAATCAGGCAAGTTTTTTTGAAATTTTCTGATTTTTTCAGCTCATCGCACCCCTAAAACGGTGTCATATATAGAGAGAGATATTGCATCTCAGACCGCCGGTTAGATTCTTGTAGAGGGAAGTGCCGAAAAGCGGTCAAACCCACAATCCCGCGGGAGATTTGATACCCGGTATTACCTTTAACCAAGGGCATTCTCTGTAATTGGAGATGGATATGATACTGGAAACAGGAGTAAAAGGATGGAGAGATACATCTCCGACGCGCGTTTCGACTTCGTCGAAAACGAGCTTCACGGATGTGACGATTTCAGGAAATCGTCACTCGCATTGCGCGTGCAAATCCACCGTGAAATAATTCCTATTACAGGTTTCGCATACAGTCAGTCTATAGAATATTTTGGCCGGTAGCGGAAGAATATTTTAACCCATTGCGACACGAAGTGCACGGAGAAAAGGATGAGTGATAAAAGAGAACGCGGAGGTAGTTTTGTCATTACGAGGAGCGAAGCGACGTGGTAATCTAATCAAGAGCAAAGCGAGTATATACTTAAAATGCTCACTCTGTTCGCAATTAGATTGCTCGTTTCACTGCGCGGCGTACTTATCTCACAAATTCAGGAGCGCAGGCCGCGTCCTTACTTCGTTCGTCCTCGCAATGACGACAAAAGGCGCTTTTTCGACGTAACTTTTGGTAGGATAAGATGTTACGACAAGCAATATATGCTGCAATGGCCGCAAGTTCAATAATATCAACGGGTTATGTCAATTTAACCCTGCCGGAAGTGTTTGGGAAAGAGGGCCGAGCCCCCTCGATATCTGTAAAAAAATGTCGTAAGTCGTTGCTACGCAACAAGTTGCGATTACAGACGGTCAATTTGGCCTGTTGCCATGAATGCCGCGCTTTCATGGCCACTGCATGCGACGATTTTTCTGATAAGTTGTTACAAATCGAAGTCGAAGTCGCCGGCGCGGGTGCCTTTGACGATACCCTTGAGCTCCATCTTGAGCTCGTCCGGGTTGTCGGCGGCCTGGAGCGCTTCGGCGAGGGTGATGAAGTCTTTCTCGTAGATTTCCTTGAGCGACTGGTTGAAAGTCTGGCAGCCGAAGTAGCCGCCCTCCTTGATGGCTTTGTAAAGCTCGGTCGTCCTTCCTTCAAGGAGGATGTCGCGGACCGTCGGGGTCGCCATCATGATTTCGACGGCGGGTACGCGGCCGCTTCCGTCCTTTCTCGGGAGGAGGCGCTGGGATACGACGCCTTCGAGAATCATGGAAAGCTGCAGGCGGATGAGCTGGTGCTGGTGGGGCGGGAAGAAGTTGATAATGCGCTCGACCGTCTGAATGGCGTCAATGGTATGGAGCGTGGAGAAGACGAGGTGCCCGGTCTCGGCCGCGGCCATGGCGGCTTCCATCGTCTCGGTATCGCGCATTTCGCCGATGAGGATTACGTCCGGCGCCTGGCGTACGACGTGGCGAAGCGCAGTTTCGAAGGATTCGGTGTCTTCGCCGACTTCGCGCTGGTTGATAATGGACTTCTTGTCTTTATGCAAAAACTCGATTGGGTCTTCGATTGTGACGATGTGTCGGTTGAAGTGCTCGTTGACGTAGTTGATTATCGCGGCGAGCGTAGTGGACTTGCCGGAGCCGGTGATTCCGGTAACGAGCACGAGGCCGCGCGGCGCCCTTGCGAGCTTGGCGAGAGGCTCGACTGGGAGGTTGATTTCGGCGAAGTTGAGTATCTGGGCCTCGATATGCCTGAAGGCAAAGCCCACGTAGCCGCGCTGGTAGAAAATGTTGACGCGGAAGCGGCCTACGCCGGCCATGTCGAATGCGGTGTCGATTTCCTTCTTGTTGAAGAAGCCCTCGCGCTTGGAGTCTTCGATGGCCTCGTAGACGCGCCTTGCGCGCTCGACGTCGACGGGCTCGTCGTCGAGGAAGGCGATTTCGCCGTTGATACGAAGGGTGGGCGGGCTGCCGACCTTGATGATAAGGTCGGATGCTTTCTCGATGACCATCTTGCGAAGCAGCTCTTGAAGTTCCATTGCTCAAGCTCCAAAAAGTGTGGCTTAGTTCCGGCATCAGGAATTATATTTACACAGTCACCCAAGTCAAGCTGTAAGAAAAATGGTTGCGAAAAGGTTTCGTCGATAAGAGGGTATTCCTTGTTCATTGCTCGAAATGAACGGGGGCGTTTTTGTCACTTTCGCCGTCCGGTCTTTCAGGGCTGCGGGAGAGAAATGCACCCGCATCGCCGTCGGACGCAATGGATTGGTTGTCTATTACGAAGACTTTCCGGGTCGCGTTTACGATGGCTTTGTCATGGCTGATAAGAAGTATCGAAGGCGGCGGGTCAAGCTTGTCGAGGTTGGACGTTAGAAGCTTTATGGAGGAGATGTCGAGATGGCTTGTGGGTTCGTCGAGGATGAGGAGGCGCGGTTTGCACATCAGGGCCCGGGCGAGGGCAATGCGCTGGCGCTGGCCGCCGGAGAGGTGCAGGCCGTCTTCTCCGACGAAGGTCTCGTACTTGTCGGGGAGGCGCTCTATGAATTCTCGCGCGGTGGAGAGCTCGGCAGCCCTGGCGACTTGCTCCATGTCCTCGTCTTGCCAGCCGTAGGATATGTTATCGAGTATGGTTCCGGGGAAGATAACCGGGTCCTGGCGGACGACGCCGATGTAGCGGCGCAGGTTGGAGAGGTCCAGCATGTCATAGGGGATGCCGTCAGCCGCAAGGCGCCCTTCGTGCGGGCGATAGAAACCGAGGACGAGGTAAGTGATTGTGCTTTTGCCTGCACCGTTGGGGCCGACGAGTGCGACGGAATCGCCCTGTTTTATGGACAGGCTGATATCGCGAATTACCCAGTTGTCGTCGTATTTGAACGAGACGTTTTCGATGTCGATGGCGCCGTTGAAGTCGATGCGTCTTGTCCCGGAATAGGGAACGACGTCTTTTGTCTCGAGCCAGTTGTGAAGGGTTTTCAGCGATTCGCCGCCGGCGAAGATGTCGGGCAGGTACCGGAATACCTTTCCCAGTTGAGTGCGCAGCAGGCCGACGCAGACGAAGAAAGACAGGAACTCGCCGAGAGTCATTCGACCTGTGGCGATGTACCTTCCTCCGACGATAAGAACGAGGATTCCGGCGCAGGCTATGAGGGCGTTCTGGATTTCGCCGTAGGTCGTCCTGAGCCAGGACATGCGGTGGCTCGAGAGGCGCAGGTCTTCGAAGTTGCCGCCTTGCCGGGCGAGCTCGTAGTCCTCGGCGGATTGGATTCGAGTGAGGTCAATTGCCCTGAGAACGAAGGCGATTCCTTTGCTGAACGATTCGAAAGAGCGGTGGTATTCGCGGACGAGTTTTTTGACTTTTTTGCCAATCAGCACGTGCCAAAGCAAAACGAGCGGCGCCATGCCGAGCAGCATGAGGAAAAGGAGCCAGTCGATATAGAGAAGCACCGCGAAAAGGACGGAACTGATAAGGATTGCGGGCAGAAACATGGCGAAGAGAGCATTGCTCATCATGTCGAGCCGCGAGGTGTCCTGAACCATTATAGTATGCAGTTTGCTGCGGTCGGTACGAGTCGTATATTTCCTGGAAAGGAAATACAATTTCTTGAGTATTTCTTCGCGTATGCGCAGGATAACGGATTTTGTGACACGGAGGATTACATGCCTTACCCATAGCGTTATAATTGCGCTTAAGAAGTAAATAAACAATATGGTCAAACCGAGTTTGGCGAGGTCGCCGACGTTGCCGGAGGGAATAGTTAAATCAAAGCCGCGGCGAATGAGCAGGGGAATAAGGAGGTAGAGACCGGAATGCCCTATCGAGGCGACGAGTGTCAGGACGAGAGTTATATATTGCGTCCTGTAGAACCTGCAGTAATAACGCCATGCTTTCAAAGCGATTTCCGACCTCCGTCCGGAAGATGTTCCTTCGAGCAATTAAGTGGCATTAACGCCCTTTCTGTCAAGATGGGCTTTCAGGATTCTGACGCGCTGTTTGATGAATTCTCTGTGTGTAATGCCCTTGTTAGACTCGTGCAGTCGCCGCAGATAAACGCATTCAGGCAGCATCAACATCTTTATATTCATGTCAAAGGCTCTTATATACCAGCTCATCACTTCGCCCACCTGAAGGTCAGTCTCGAAAAGCCCTACGCGAAAAAACGCTTCTCTTTTTATCAGCATTGCCCCGACGACGTGCCCCGGAATCGATTCTTCGGGACATTTGATTTTGTTCATGGAATGCACCGGAAGTTCCGGGCTTCGAAACTGTCTTACGTGACCGGAGACAACGTCGATGCCGGGATGATTTTCGAACGCCGCCAATTGCCTCTCAATTTTGTCTTCCGCCCACAAATCGTCAGAATCCAGAAAGGCGAACAATTCGCCCTTCGCCTGCGCGACTCCGTAATTCCTGGCGGCACCTGCGCCTGAGTGTTCCATGCTGAAAGTGTGCACCGGAGGGCCGAACCGATTGGCGATTTCCGCGCTTTTGTCTGTCGAGCCATCGTCGACCACGATTACTTCCATCGGGCAGCATATCTGTGCGAGAATGCTTTCAAGTGCATCCTTCAAATAGCGCTCGCAGTTATGGACCGGAACGATAACGCTGACAGGATGCTTATGCTTTATGACCATGGTTACTCGCTCAGTTTTTTTGTTTTTTGCGTTTACGGTCAAGGTTGGCCTTGACGATTAGAGCATATTCGCTGCGCAGATCCCGTCTGCGAACGCCGAGATTGTCTGCGTGCAGCCTTCTTCTCAGGACGACCTCCGGCAGCATAATGCTTTCGAGTTCCTTATCAATGGCGCGAAGATACCAGTCGATAAAATCGCCGGTAATGAATTCCGTCGACATAAATCCGATTTTCTTGAATGATTTGCGCTTTGCAAGCATGGCGCCAATGAGGTATCCGGGCATTTGCTTTGCATGATAGGTCAGTCTGGATTTGAGCTCCTGCGGCATGTCCGGGCTATGGAACTGGCTCACGTGCCCGAAAATTAGGTCTGCGGTTGGATTTTCATCAAAGGCTTTGAGTTGCAGTTCAAGTTTGTTCTCTGCCCAATAGTCGTCGGCGTCAAGAAACGCAAAAAAATCCCCTTGGGTAATCTCAATTCCGGCATTTCTCGCGGAAGGTGCACCGGCGTTTTCTTTTCGCAAGCATTTTACCGGCGGTCCGAAGCGCTCCGCGACATCCGGGCTTGAGTCAGTGGAGCCATCGTCGACGACAATAACTTCGAGAGGGCGAGTTTTTTGGGCAAGCACGCTTTCTATCGCTTCGGTCAGGTATTTTTCCGCGTTATATACCGGAATTATTACGCTTATGGCCGGTTTGCTATTCACTATCCGGCTCCTTTTTCATGGTTTTTTTCAATTTGCGCCGACGGTCAATGGAAGCTTTCAAAAGTTTAACGAGTTCCGGGTGCATTATTTCGACCTGAGCCGACAGGTTTTGATTGTGTATTCGCCTGTTCAGGAGGACATCCTGCACTATAACCATAATAATCCCCATATCTTTGGCGCGGGCAATCCATTCCGTATCACTGCCTATTTGATACGCCGTATCAAACAGGCCGATTTTATCAAAGACTGATTTGCGGGCAAGAAGCGTTCCTGGTAGGTAGCCGACCTGGTCGGTCCGGAGCATTTCTTCCTTCAGCCACGAGGGCTTTTTGATATCAGTTTCGATAAAGAGTTTCTGCCGTGCGAGAACAAAACCCACTTCTGGATGTTCGAGCAGGTAGTTGACCTGCGCAGTCAGTTTGTGAGGCAGCCATATATCATCCTGGTCGAGAAAGGCAATCATGTCACCGCGTGCGTGTGAGATTCCGTTGTTTCTTGCCGCAGTTACGCCCCGGTTGGTCTGATAGAAATAGCGTACATTTTCATATTTTCGGATTATTTGGGTGGTGCCGTCCGTAGAACCGTCATCGACTGCTATTATTTCAACGGGTTGATACGTCTGGGCAATTATGCTGTCAATAGCTGCCGATAGATAAAGTTCACCGTTGTAGACCGGCATTATCACGCTCACAAGCGGAGGAGCCATTTTTGTTCCTTTTCACCATTTGTTCGAAGAGGATAGTAAGCTTTTTTTGAGTAGCTTCCAAGGAAAAATGCTTAGATATTATTTCCAGGCCGTTTCTTGATATTTTGTCCCACAATCTCCGGTTCTTGTAAAGGTCGACCACGGCCTGGCAGAAATTTTCAGGAGTGTCCGCGATAAGGACATCAAGGTTATGAGTTAAGTATGAGCCTTCGACGGCAATCGAAGAACCGACAACCGGCAGGCCGCAGCTAATGCTCTGCAGTACTTTGCCTTTCACACCCGCGCCGAAACGCAGAGGAGCCACCGAAACGCGACATTTGTTCATTAGAGATGTCAAATCATCAACGAAACCAGTAATCATAACATTTTCCGACGAAAGTTCTGCGATGGAATCGGGAGGCGAACTTCCGACTACATAGAGTTTGACCTTTTCGATTTTATTCTTTATCAGGGGGAATATGTCTTCGATCAGATAGTGAGCGGCATCAAGGTTGGGCGAATGCTGGAACGAGCCTACGAAAACAATGTCTCTCCGTTCCGAATAAGGTATTGAATAAGCATAGGGTTCGTGCACATTCGAGATGATGTGAACTTGCAGTTCGGGGCAAGCGTTTTTCAGGATGTTTTTTTCCACGGGGCTTACAACCAGCGTGCAGTCGGCTTTCCGGGCGATGGTTAGCTCCCGCTTCTTAGTATCGAGAGCTTTTTTCAGGATATTTATATTTCCAGTTTCTTTCGCTTCACGATAGTACCTCAGAAAATGCAGGTCAACCGTATCGAAAATTATTAAAGCCTGCGAAGCATATTTGCGGACAATGTCTATGTTAGAATCCGCAGCATCAATATCACTGAGTATAACTGCATCATACTCTTCGCCGCAGCTTTTTATGTATTGTTCAAGGGATGAAACTTCGGGAACTGCTATGCCTGATTTCCTGAGGAGTTCTTTGTCTTTTTCAATGTGGCTGTCAAAAGGCGGCCATGATTGAGGGTGGAGAGCCACAAACGATACGCTATCAGACATTTCTTTTAAAAGTATCAACAAGTTGAACATCCTGAACGAGCCTGAGTCCATATCCGGGGAAGGTATTCTCAAACCTATTACCAGAATGCATCTACGTTCAGAATTTTGCCGGTCTTGGTCCTGCATTATTTGATGACCTTATTTTTTATGTAAAAAGTCTATTATGGCGTCGGCAATTCCATGAATATCGTGTCCCAATTCAATAATATAGGCCGGCATCTGCTTTACGAAGTTCGCGATATCCTCGAAGTCCTGAGGTTTTGCGCCCGGGAGCTGGAAAATGGAGCTGGGAGCGATTGCGGCCAAAGCGGCCGCATGGGTTGTTTTGCAAAGACTCGTCTCTTTCCGGCTGGAGATTTTTGGAAGTAAAATAGCGCGAACCGGCAGTCTGTTTACTATTTTGTCAGAGAAATGGTTCTGCAGGAAAAGAATCAATTTGTCTTTAACCTTCTCTCTGGCATCGGAGACTGCGGGAAGAAGGCGTGAAAAATTTTTCGCCCAGGAAGTATTGAGCTTGGCGGAGCTGTATACGCTGTAAACGGACGGTTCGGGGTTTTTGCCAAGCAAGACGTAATCATCGCCGAGATAAAGCAGACCGGAAGAAAGACAGGCGAGAGCCGTAGATGACTTTCCTGAGCCGCCCTTTCCCGCGATAAGCACGCATCCTTTTGGCGTTCCTACGGCGGCGGCGTGGACGAGTTGGCGGTTATCGCGTCGCATCCACCAATGCAATATCGCTCGGAGCGGAGCGGCGTATTCATACGGGGGGATCCGAGAAGCGTCGCGGGTCCAGAAGAAGGCCAGCTTTTTTTTCGCATCCAGCATGCTTAGAATGTAGCTGCCCAGATTGAATGCCGTGTTGAATCGTTCGTTGTTGTATCCGCGTATTTCGCCGTGCGCACCATAGCTGTCTTTCGACCACGGAGGTGGCGGTATTGCGACGCCAGTTGAAACGCTGTCGAAAAGGCAGATGTCGAGCGAGGGCGAAGCAGTTTCTTCTATCGCGAGATGCTCGAATGCGCGAGTCATAAGTGGGACGAGCCTTGAGCCGGCAAAACGAAGGCGTACAACGCGGTCGGCGATTTCGAAGCATCTTTCAGAAAGAGTATTTACCGAGGCTTTTCTGAAGGAGTTTTCCAGCGCACCGAAGAAATTTCCGATACTCGTCTCTTCCGCTCCAGTGCAAGCGCAACGACCGGCGTACAAATCCTCTGTCATTCGTTGCCTTATCCGTCTTCAGCCGTTTTCTTCGAAGGCCAGCCAGTTTCATCCACTTCGTGAATTGGGTCCAGAAGCAGGAGTTCCTGCATGTCCGTATATTTCTGGAGTTCCGGGGCGGTGAACATGGGCTTTTCACCGTCAGGGGTATTTTCGGCATCTGGAACCGATTTCGTATCGAGAGTCGATTTGTCTCCGTTGCGAGGAACAATCAACTTTTCCTGCTGGAGTTCGCCCAGGAACTGATGAACGGAAGATTCGATATTTATATGATTTTCTTCGTAACTGTGATTAAGCCTGTCAATAATCTCGTTGACGGTCAATCCCGATTCGACAAGGCTCCAGACGTTGCTGCCGACGTGATTGAAGCTGTAGTAGTTCCCGTTGTCGAGATTGACTATGACCGTTTCATCGTCGAAGCGTTCGTGGATAATATTGGGATTCGCTTTCCTGAATCTTTTTGGCGTATCCATGACAACCCGTCCTTGCGGTTCAATAACTCTGTCCATATTTCGAATCATGTACGGTAAATTCAACGTTACTAACTACAAATATACTTAACCGGTCTACGAGGGTCAAGTTTATTAGTCTTATATTTGACTTTAGAAATTTGCCTTCTTCAGGGCGTTATAATAAAATTGAATCCGCAAGACATGGATATGAGGAATACCATGGGGAAGATAAGAAAAACTCTGGGAAGGTTTTATTGCGCTCCCTCGAAAAAACTGGAGCAAGTCAGAAGGGCGGCCAAAAGATTTTTATACCTTGAAAAGAAATGGGCGCCTCCCGAACCGCCGAATCGCCCGGCAGGCGTGCCGAAGGGTATTTTCCCGGGGCGGGTCACATGGGCGCATGACGCGTCCGCGGCGAAGTGGGATGGAACCGGCAACTGGTATGATGCGCGAAACGACCAGGAGGCGATTGACGCAATGGTGGCGCGGTCGCTTTCATCTCTTTCAGGAGAAAACACCGGAGTATTGGCGTGGCAAGCGATTTTTCGTTATTTCAACGGACAGAAGAATAAAAGTGGAAAACAGTTTCAGGCTGGGGAAAAAGTTGCAGTCAAGATAAACTGCGTCAATAGTATTCGCGGCAGCGATTTCGGGATAAATACAACGCCGGAACTGCTACGAAGCGTTTGCGGCCAGCTTGTCAACGAAGCGGGTGTCAGAGAGTCGGATATAACGATATACGATGTGGGCGTAGGCAATATCCCCGAGTATGTGAAATCTTACTGCTCAGACGCCTTCGCGGATATTGCCTGGAAAGAGACCGGTGAGGAGTCTTTCGTCGATGCAATCAGATATTCAGGGAGCAAAACCGATCCCGGCGGAATTGCACGGACGGCCCATGATGCCGACTATATCGTGAATATCGCAAATCTGAAGGCTCACGGCCGGGAGACCGGAGTAACGCTTTGCGGAAAGAATCACGTGGGCTCCATCGGGCGGCCCGAGTCGATACACAAGCACATAAGCCGGAAATCCGGGGCATACGATGCGCGCGTAGACCTGATGGGACACAATCATCTCGGGGGCAAAACCCTGCTTTATATAATCGACGGGCTTTACGGAGCGCCAGAAGCAGTAGGGAGGGAGGCCGTACCTCTCAGATGGATAACGGCTCCTTTCGACAATCACTGGCCTTCGAGTGTTTTCATGTCGCTTGACGGAGTTGCAATAGATTCCGTCGGTCTGGATTTTATTCGCGGCGAATGGCCCGAGAGAATGTGGAGGGCTACGGACAACTATCTCCATGAGGCCGCCAAAGCGGACAATCCGCCATCAAACATCTTCTACGACCCGGAAGGCACCGGCGAGCGGCTTTGCAGCCTCGGGGTGCACGAGCACTGGAACAATTCCGTGGAAAAGAAATACTCCGGAAACCTCGGTTCGAAAAACGGAATCGAGCTATTTTCCGTCAACGACATATAAGGCCGCTTTCGAGCCAAATATCTGCGCGATAAAAATAAATCATAAATTAGTAGCCCGCAGTCGCCATGAATTCCTTTACCTCGGTGTAGGGGACCATACCTACAAGCCACGGCAGGCATTCATGCCTTTCGATGTCGATTACCGTGGTTATGCCCATGAGCCCGCCTTTCTCCGTGAAGACTCCGCCGCCGGAGCTTCCGTACCAGACGTTGCAGGTGACGGTCCATGCGCAGGGCAGGGTGGTCCAGAACCTGTCCTTGGAAGAAAAGACTCCCTTTGTGGCGAAGGGTCCCTTGAACCAGAGGCCGCCGAAGCCGTAGTGATAGACGTCGCTCAGGAGCGGTGGCGTATCGGCGACGAAACGCGCGACCGGTATGTCCTTGTCGCTTTCAAAGACGAGAAGGGCGAGATCGCGGTCGTGGTCGGTCGTAACCATGCGAACGCGCACGTTGCCGATTTCAGGATGTTCCACGTTATAGTACACTTTTCCCGAGCCTGAAAACACGTCATCTACGACGTGCCTGTTGGTGATAAGTGCATAGGTATTGCCTTTCTTACTGACGATGACTCCCGTGCCATGCTTTGAGACGATGTCGCCCTCGTCCTCGCACATCACGAGCACCTTGACGGTGACGTGCGTGATGTGCTCGTAGAGACAGTCGAGCACCCGAGGCTTGTCGCTGGTCTCAATCTCAGTAGAGGTGTCAAAACTGGCACATGCTGGGGTTGAGGCCAAAATTGCGATAAGCGCCATTATTGCTAATGTTCTCATCTCTGGCCTCCTTTCCATACATCAAGCTTAGTCCTCCTCCATCATCTTAGACGCTTTAGGCGGGGGGGATACACACAATTTCTCGCACATGTGCGAAAATTTTATTAGGCTGAAAACCAGTGGTTGCAAGGGCTATGGGACGACCGGATGCGGTCGGGGAGACATAAAAAGCCTGTTATTTGTTATTTTTTGAACTGGCTCATAGCCGACTTGGCCCGCTTTTTAATTTCTTCGGGACCTTCCTTCAGCCAGTAGTTCAGGCGCGGGATGGCCTTGTCGCCTATTCTGCTTTTCACGCTGAGCGCGCGGGCGAGGAGCATGTAATCGACATAATCTTCAAGTCTTTCGGGCCTATAGTCGTCGTCGGTCCTGTAAATAATCTGCGCTGCGTGAAGGGCGAGTTCATAGTCCGATTTGGCCTTTCGAACGTGGGCCATTAAGCTTGTGATAAGGGATTTGTCCTTTGTCTTTTTCAAGGCTGTTGACGCTTCTTGCCTCACGATTTTATCGGCCAGGAGTTCGACGAGCGCCTTGTGGGCTTTTTTACCTTTTTTATAAAGGCCTTCCACGGCGTATTTGCGGGTCGTGTCACTGCAGGACTTGTCTTTTGCAATCTCAATCAGCGCGGTATCTATCCCCGGGCGTTCGAGGTATCTCATGCCCCATACCGCTTTTTCGTGGAATTTGCTGTTCTTGTCGCGGGCGTGCCTTAGAACTGCACGATATCCCTTGTCTCCGATATCCTCTATCGCGTATGCCGCTATTCTTCTTATCCTGTAATCCTTGTTGAGATTGCCGTGCCTGTCGTAGAGCGTGAAATCTCCGAGGAACTCGTCCCCGAAAGCGTATATGAGGGCAGGGATGGAAGCCGGGTCCTTGAGGTCTCTGAACGTTTCGACTACGAGGTATCTGACCCGCCAGTCTTTTGAAAACTTCAGCGCAATCGAGAGGTCGGCCGTGGCCTTTGTGCCGAGGTTCAGAAGCTCTTTCTCATATTTTTCCATCGTGTCAATCTCGACTGCTCCCCGGCTTTTCAAACTCTTGGCATAACGCTCTATTATCTTTGATACGGGACCCGAAGGCATGCTCTCGGGAGTTTCCTTCGCTTTCTGGGAGGGCTTTTTATGTCCTGGTTGTTCCTCTCGTCGAGGGACGGGAAGGTTTTGCGGGATTTCTTCTTTTTCAGCAGGTTTCGGCTCGGGAGTCCTGTCTCTTCGTATCTCTTCGATTTTGCTCATTCTTACGGTGATTGTCCCGGCATTTGCAACCTTGATAACAACTTCTTTTTCATTTTCCTCGATTATTTTTCCTCGCATGCGCCCGCCGTTTTTCAGGATAATAGTGTCGGCCGCGGCTGTCGAAATAATAACGGCGGAAAAGAGCATCATAAGCATTATGATAAAGATGGTTCTCGTCATGAAATCCTCCCCGGGAAATATACTTATAGTTTAATATATAGTCTTATCAAGTAATTCGCAAGAGATTGAGAGTAATAAAATTGATGAAGGCGTTATTGGCGATTATTCGGGCAACTGAAATGAGTTTGTGAAAAAAGCAGTGATTTTGTTGACATCACGGCAGGATTTCATATTTAATTAATCCGGCCATAAGCGGAGGAAAAAAACATGCGCGACCCGAAGCAATTTTTTTCAGAGGAAGAGCAGAGAGAGATTGTAGAAGCCATAGCGGAAGCCGAAAGTCTTACTTCCGGCGAGATACGCGTCCACGTCGACGCCCATGCGAAAGATGATATAACTGACAGAACGCACGAAGTTTTCGAAAAGATGGGTATGGCGGATACGAAGCTGAGAAACGGAGTCCTTCTGTATATCGCGGCCGAAGAGGGCCGGTTTGTAGTGCTTGGCGATGTCGGTATTAACGAGAGAGTGCCCGAAGATTTCTGGGACCATATCAGGGACGAGGTCGAGGAATCTTTCAGGGATGGAGATTTTCTCGATGGAACTCTATACTTTATAGAAGAAGCAGGTGAAAACCTGGCGGAATTTTTTCCGCATGAAGAGGACGATATCAACGAACTGCCGGATGCAATTTCATTCGGCGACGTTATTGAAGACTGAATAATAAGGATATTGATGAATTGCCTGAAGGAATTTCCTTCGGGTTGCCTTTCTGATAATGAGACAATAAAGCCTTTATTTCTCCGCGTTCTGCAGGTAGACGGTGCTCGTTGGAAACGCGATGGAGAGCCCCATCCCTTCCAGTGCGCTCATAATCGCGAGATTGATTTCCTGGCGAACTTTCAGATATTCCTCCCAGACGGTCGTAGCCGTGAAATAGTATACGAGAATATCCAGCGAACTCGGGCCGAAGTCTGTGAAGTTGACGAGGAAAAACTCCTGATGAACGCCTTCGTGCTCGCGGAGAATCTTTTTTACTGCTTCAACGGCCTGTTCCATCTGCCCTGCGGAAGTTTCGTAAGTTACTCCGACGGTCATCTTGACTCTTCGTTTGGGCATGGCGGAGAAGTTGTCGATTGCCATGTTGGCAAGCACGCTGTTGGGGATTGTGATGAGTGTTTTGGCAAAGGAGCGTATCTTGGTCGAGCGAAAGCCGACTTCTTCGACCACGCCTTCGACCTTTTCTGTTTTAATCCAGTCGCCCACGTGGAATGGCCGGTCTGCGAATATTGTGGCGGAGCCAAAAAGGTTTGAGATAGTGTCCTTTGCCGCGAGTGCGAAGGCAAGACCGCCGAGCCCGAGTCCGGCAAGCAGGCCTGAGACGGAATATCCGAGGTTCTGGATGATAAGCACGAACGCAACAATTCCGACGAAGACTTTGGCGGTTTTTCTTACGAGGGGCACGAGCTGGTCGTCGAGCTTGGATTCGGTTTTACCGGCGAGCGAGCCGATGTACTGAGAAAATATATCAATCAGCCTGAAAATCAGCCACGTGCCAAGCGCGGCGAAGAATACTTTTCCGATGTTAATAACCACGGCTTCGACATCCGCAGGAAGGCCGAGTATGAGGATTGCGAAAAGAACGCCAGCGAGAAGGATGGCGAGACCTAGAGGCTTGCTTAGTGCTTCAAGCAAGAGGTCATCAAACCTTGTCTTCGTTTTTTCAGCCAGCTTGGAAAAATGTCTTTCAAGAACGCTTCTGGTTATTTTTTTAAGCAGTAGCGAAGTGAAAAGGACTGCAAATGCCAGCAGATAATTTTTACAGGCGATTCCAAGAATCCTGCAGCCAATGATATTATCGAGCAGTTTCAAAGCATCTTCCATTGTTCCTCCGTATCTTGATTTGCATGAGAAGAGAAAGTAATAATGTAAGGCAACGGAGTCAATTGTTTTCTTGAGTCTGCTCGGTCAGCACAAAAATAGCTTGACAGTTAAACAAAGCAATCTGATAATAAAAGGATAACAGGTTAACGGGGGATTAGCTCAGCTGGGAGAGCGTTTGGCTGGCAGCCAAAAGGTCAGGGGTTCGAGCCCCCTATCCTCCATTTTTTTATATTCGAACAATACGTTAGAGGGGATTGTGCGTAAGAACTGCGTTGCGACGATACTGATAATACTTACCGTCATGGCGGGAATTGTTGCTGTCGCCCAGGATGAGTCGGCAGAGGTTCCAAGGCGGGAAGTTGCGATAATAACGCTCGATGATGTCGTCGACTGGCATATGCTTGCGACGATGGAGCGCCGGCTTTCCGAAGCGAAGAAGAAGGGGGCGCAGCAGTATATTTTTGAGATTAATTCATACGGCGGCTATCTCGACGCAATCGAGAGCATAGCAGATACGATTGCCAAGCTTTCGAAATCCGGATATAAGACGACGGCCTATATCGTGGACAAGGCACTTTCCGGTGGAGCGTATATCGCGATGGCTTGCGACGAGATTGCCATGCAGCCGCATGCCACAATGGGCGATGTAATGCCTATCCTCGCAACGCTGCAGGAACTGCCGCCGGACATTAGGGAAAAATTCGAGTCACCGGTACGCGCCAAGTTCGCCAATTACGCGGAAGCGCACGGCTACCCGGTCGCTCTTGCCAAGTCGATGGTCAGCCCCGATGTCGAAGTTGTAAAGGTAATTCTCTCCGGCTCGGAAGGCCAGGAGACGCATTACGTGGAGGGCCGAAACGCCGAGGAATGGATACGCCAGAAGACCGAGGGCGAAGGCTATCATCTCGTGAAGCGCGAGACTGTCGTGGCAGAAGGAGAGCTTCTCACGATGGGTGCTGCGCAGGCGAGAGAGTACGGTTTTTCCAGGTATACCGTTTCAACGCGGGAAGAGCTTCTGACGAGACTTGCCGAAGCCTACCATACGCAGGTTACGGGCGAGGTCAAGTCCGTGAGCCACGAGGCCGTATTCAACATCAGCGTTTACAAAACGAACTGGTGGGACGACATCGTCCGCTTTCTGACATCGCCGCTTGTCAAGATAGTGCTGCTTTTTATCGGGCTTCTCGGTCTTTATGTCGAGTTCAAGATTCCGGGGTTCGGCATACCGGGCATAGTCGGAATCGTCTGCATAAGCCTGGTGCTTTTTGCCAGTTACGCGGTCGGCCTGGCATCCGTCATAGAGCTTGTGATGATAGGACTGGGACTCGTGCTGATTGCAGTCGAGGTTTTCGTGATACCCGGTTTCGGAGTCGCAGGCATTTCAGGAATAGTACTGCTTCTACTGGGCGTTTTGCTTTCGTTTCAGAAGGGGCTTATACCGGAGACGCCGTTCGAGATGGATGTGCTTCGGCAGAATATCGTGGTGCTGACGACCAGTTTTATCATATTCGTAGCCGCGGCTATACTTGTCGCCCGCTATCTGCCGAGAACAAAGCAGTTTTCCAAGATTGCGCTTGACGGTCCTGAGGCCGGTTCCGTCCATGGCGATGCGGCAGGGCAGGCGAAGCTCGGAGACTATGTCGGCGAAACAGGAACTGCGATAACAGATTTGCGCCCTGCCGGAAAAGCGAGGATAGGCGACAGGCTCGTCGATGTGATGACGCAGGGAGAGTTCGTGGAAAAAGATGCCATGATTCGGGTGCTGCGAATTGAAGGAAACCGAATCGTTGTTGTCCCCGAGACGAAAGGGCAGGCAAGTTGACGATTGCGATTATTCTGCTGATAGTAGGATTCTGCCTTGTGGTGCTTGAAGTCTTTATTCCCTCTGGCGGATTGCTAACCGTTCTGGCGATAGCTTTCATGATATCAAGCGTTTATTTCGCGTTTGCGCAGAGCCAGCTCATGGGGGGACTTTTCCTTGTGATAGGCACGGTGGGCATGCCTCTGCTCGCATGGAAGTTGCTGAATTTTTTTCCGAGCACCGGTGTGGGAAGACGTTTTCTCCTCTTCGGCCCCAAGGGGCACGAAGAAGTCGCAACCAGCACGGAGCTCAAGCTCGATCATTTTGCGGGGAAAAAGGGAGTGGCCAAATCCAAGCTGAGACCTTCGGGAGTGG
>Ga0272442_10000283_pt1 | contig 85689 bp, 75 predicted proteins | sample SSMForm2O_FD_200262 | JGI IMG/M metagenome (GOLD analysis project Ga0272442, IMG submission 200262) | Marine sediment archaeal communities from Little Sippewissett salt marsh, Falmouth, MA, United States - SSM-Form-2O | ecosystem: Environmental > Aquatic > Marine > Wetlands > Sediment ...
TAACCTTCTATTTCTATTCCTAACAATACAACTGCTAACAAACTAGCTGACCAAGAGCAAACACTTGAAGATTTCTTATCCTTAATAACTAATAACAATGAACTAAGATAGAATACTGCTATGATAGTAAGATATGTCAAAAATCTAGGGCTCATAAGAAGATGTTCTGCAGTTCTTAACATATATGAATCTAATAGCAATAACTTCAAAAGCAAAATTCCTCCTACTATATATGAAAGGATTTCTGTAACTAAAGATTTTTCTCCTAAAACCTGCCTTATCACTAATCCTAAAAATAAAGCACCCCATAACAGTGTAACATACTGCTCTTTTGCTTCAAGACCAATTATTAAAAATAAAGAGGATACAGCTGCAACAACATAAAATATTCTAAATCCATTAAATTTTTTGCTTTTTGGATCTTGCTCAATTAAAGAGGCACATATAAAAAAAACAATAACACTTGCTAAAAAAGAAATCAACCTTGTGCTACCAATAATATTACTCCAAGAAAAAGCCTGCAGCATAAAAGTATCAAACTGGATGAGTTTAATAAAAGTAAGGATTCCAACAACATAAGAAGAGACCCTAATTATTTTGTTATCAAGCTTAACTCCAATAAAAGTTAATAATAATGTTTCTAGCCCCCAAACAATAGTTATTAAATTTTTATTTAATTGAATAGGAATAGCTAGAGTCAAAAAGAAGATACCTACTGCAAGGTTTGTGAGAGATACTTCTTTCTTATCTATTGACTGAGCAATCAAATACAAAATAAAGTAAACTAATGCTAAAATAAAGACATAAAATCCCCTAAAATCAAAATAATTTCTATAAATTTGCATATATGAAAAAAGAAAGAAAAAGGTCGAATTAATCAAAACTACTGCTATGTTTAATCCATCCTCCTTATCTGACCTAGAAAATAAAGACTGAATATTAAATATAAGAAAATAAGAGATTAAGAAAGTTAAAGCCATCCAAAATTGATTTGGATTTTCAACAACCCAAGGCAGATAAAACAAATAAGTTGCAATTACTCCTCCTATCCCCAAAACAGTCCACTTTTTATAGATAACAACAGATACTAAACCAATTGCTAATAACAAGTTATAGATTAAAGTTAAAGTTCCAAAGCTACTGCTTAATAAAGAGGTTATAAAACCTAAGAAAAAGGCTTCTGCAGCAATAATTTTAGAGTCATCTTTCAAAGCAAGAAGAATACCTGCAAAGATAATCACGCTTAAAAGAATAATATCCCATATTAAATTTATTCCTATAGCATTTCTATATTCCTCAAAATGATAAGCAGCATAAGCTGAAAAATACATAATGACGATTCCTCCTCCTTCCAAGGTCCTAGCCCAAGTAAGATAATTTTCTTTCTTTGCAACTACCTCTCCTATAATAACAAGAGCCAAACCCACAACTAGGCCAATTAATATCCTAGTTAGATGATTGATCCAATTCCTATCTATAGCATATTTAATAAAATAACCTACCCCAATAATTAGAGCAAGGATTCCTATTCTAGCGAACCACTTTATACCTATGCTCTCTTCAAGACTTCCTCTCTTTTTTGTCATATTATCCTTAAAAGAACTTTATATATAAATCTATTTATTCTATAAATATAGCTGGTCTTCCTGGTTTTGCTTTTCCTGCTTTATTTTCAGGATCATATTTCTTTTTATCATTACTAGCAAATACTTTAACTTTTTTACCAAGTTTCCTACTTAATAAATTCTCATCATAGTTCTTAAGTTCAGGAGGGATTACATACAAGTATACTTTTTCTCCCTTACCAACAATACTTAATATATGATTTATATCAGCTAAGGTCTTACTGACCTGAGCTTCTTGTTCTTCTATTTTTTTGTCTATCTTCTTTTCATCTGCTTTTGGCCAACTCTCAGTACTAATAAAACTTTTATTTCCAAGATTATGCCAAAGTTCTTCTGAAACATGTGGGCAAAAAATACAAACAAGTTTCAAAAAATTCTCAGCATCTTTCTTGCTAATCTCTTTCTCATCACTCAAAACATCTAATAAAGACCTAAGTTTAATAATAGCGAGATTATATTTAATAGACTCTATATCCTCTTCTACTTCTTTTATTGTTTTATTGACCTTGCTCTCTACTCTCTTACTTGATTTGCCAATCCTTACCTCACTAAAAAACTTCCAAAGCTTATTCACAAATCTATAACTTCCTTGTACTCCCTTATCACTCCAATTGAAATCACTTTCTGGACTGGCAACACTAACAAGATATGTCCTTAATGCATCACTTCCATACTTCTTAATCATATCCAAAGGATCAATAACATTTCCTAGACTCTTACTCATCTTATTTCCATCCTCTCCATGCACCATTCCCTGAACAAATAATCTTATAGCAGGTTCATTGCTTTTAACAAGTCCTAAATCTCTTAAAAATTTGTGATAAAATCTAATATAGATATCATGCATACAAGCATGTTCCTTACCTCCAATATACAAATCTATAGGCATCCAATAATCCACTTTCTTAGGATCAAAAATCTTCTTATCATTTTTAGGATCACAATACCTTAGATCATACCAGCTGCTGTTTACAAAAGTATCCATGGTATCTGTCTCTCTCCTACCTTCTTTTCCACATTTAGGACATTTAACTTTGATCCAATCTTTAGCAGTCAATAAAGGATTGCCCTCTCCAAATTTTACTTTCTCTGGAAGCTCAACAGGCAATTCCTTTTCAGGAACAGGAACCCTTCCACACTTATCACAATATATAATAGGAATAGGTGTTCCCCAATATCTTTGTCTTGATATCAACCAATCTCTCAACTTATAATTAACAGTCTTTCTTCCAAGTTTCTTTTTTTCTAAGAATTTAGTTATTTCTTCTATAGCCTTTTTATTATTCATACCATCAAACTCTCCAGAATTAACTAATTTTCCCTCATCTACATAAGCCCTTTCTTTTATATCTCCTCCTGATATAACTTCTTTAATATTAATATCATATTTTTTAGCGAATTCAAAATCTCTCTGATCATGAGCCGGAACAGCCATAACCATACCACACCCATAATCTGCTAATACAAAATTCCCAGCATAAACAGGAATCTTCTCGTTATTGATAGGATTAATAGCATAACTTCCTGTAAATACTCCTTCTTTCTCAAGTTGATCTATATCCTCCTGACTTACAGAACTTAATTTTTTTACAAATTCTTCTACTTTCTTTTTATTTTCTTTTGTAACAAGTTCCATTAACTTAGGATGCTGTGCACTTATAACCATAAAAGTAACACCATATATAGTATCAGGTCTTGTTGTAAATATTGACCATTTCTTGTCATTAATCATAAAATCTATTTCTGTTCCATAACTTTTGCCTATCCAATTCTTCTGCAATTTAGTAATCAAGTCAGGCCACTCTTTAGCATTCTCAAAACTAGATAATTCTTCTGCATAATCTGTTATTTTAAAGAACCATTGCTTCAAATGCCTGATTTCCACATCTGTATCTTCATGCCTCCAACATTTACCATTATGTACTTGTTCATTAGCAAGCACTGTATCACACTTACTACAATAGTTAACAGGAGATTCTTTTTGATATGCTAATCCTTTTTCTAACATCTTTAAAAAGATCCATTGATCCCATTTATAAAACTTAGGATCATGTGTCCAGAACATCCTACTCCAATCATAACTTAATCCTAATGCTCTTTGTTGTTTTATAAAATTCTTTATTGAATTATCAGTATACTTCTTGGGATGTGTACCTGCTTTTATAGCTGCATTTTCAGCAGGCAATCCTAATGAATCATAACCCATAGGATGTAAAACATTAAATCCCTGCATAACCTTAAACCTAGCATATATATCTCCGATAGTATAAATGAAAGAATGCCCCATATGTAATCCTTCTCCAGAAGGATATGGAAACTGTTCTAAAACATAATATTTCTTCTTCTTCCCTTCCTTAACCTGAAAAATCTTTCCTTGTTCCCACTCTTTCTGCCATTTAGCTTCTATCTTAGCAAAGTCTAATTTAGCTTCTTTTTTTGCCATCTTCTTTAATCTAGAGAGAGATTCCTACTTTTTAAAATATTACCTATTAAGAAAAAATAGGTTCTCCATAATGAATCCACCTATCTCCATGTTCTCTATATTCAGGATACTTAACTTTAGTGGATCCTTTTGGAACCCATCTATATCCCTTTGGAAGGCTAGGATTTGCATGAGAAGCAATAAACCTTCCGGATCTTTCTCTAAAACAATTAACCCCTTCTGGAAGCCCTATTTCTTTATCTTTCTCTATAGCAATAGATTCAATACATTTAACTGCCATTCCCACTACAAAAACCTCCTTTCATATACTTATCAGAGCATAAACAATCAGCCATTTTCAAAAAATTCCTTAGAAAAATGGCTCCTTTATAAGAGAGCCATGACTAACACTAATACTAAACTTAGTACTAATTGTGCTAATCTCATAACTATATAACCAAAAGGTTATATTTAAATATTTCTTTTTTAGTATTATATCATGTTTGAAATATACAAACAAGGGAATAATTTTTCCTCTAACACCAATCAGGCGATTAGCATAGCATCTAGCAAAAATATGGGTGAAAAAAAAGCAGGAAAAGTAATATATAGCATATATGAGGTATTATACTTACTTGAAAAGAAAAAAGCAATTTTACTTGCAAGAAATAAACAAATATTATTCAATACTTTATTAAAAGGAAAAAAGGACACTTGGCTTAATTACTTAGTTTTCAGAGACTTAAGAAACAAGGGATATATACCAAAGACAGCTTTAAAATATGGAGCAGACTTCAGAATATATGAAAATAAAAAATCTCATGCTCCTTACTTATTATTTGTACTTCCTGAATCTCAAAAAATAAAACTCAATGATCTTGCAGGAAAAACAAGAATTGCACACTCAACTAACAAATCCTTAATAATAGCCATAGTTGATTCAGAAGAAGACATAACTTATTATCAAATAAACTGGAAAAAGATATAAAAAAGAGATGATAGAAGCATATATACAATATTTAAGTTTCATAGGAGGAATAATACTCTTGATAATGGGGGCAAACTATCTAGTAGAGGGAGCATCCTCCTTAGCAAAAAGATTAGGAGTCTCCACTATTATAATAGGGCTAACAATAGTTGCTTTTGGAACATCAATGCCAGAATTAGTTGTTAATATTGTAGCTGCATCAAGAGGAGCTACAGAAGTTGCCTTTGGAAATATTATTGGATCTAATATTAGCAATATATTATTAGTCTTAGGAATAACAGCGATAATAACAAATGTTTCTATAAAAAGAAATACAACATGGAAGGAAATACCTTTTGCATTGTTAAGTGTTATAGTATTATTTGTTGTTGCTAACAAATTTATGATAGAAGGTATAGAGATATTTTTTATAACAAGAATAGATGGAATAATAATGCTATTATTTTTCAGCATATTTATTTATTATGCATTCATGATGGCAAAAGCTTCAAAAGAGAGAGTCGAAGCAGATGAAATACAAATAAAGAAAAGAAACATCTTCCTAATTCTTCTAATGATTATTGGAGGATTAATAGGATTATATTTCGGAGGAGAATTAACAGTAAATGGTGCAGTTTTTATAGCAGAACAATTTGGATTATCTCAATTTTTAATATCTGCCACAATCATAGCAATAGGAACGTCCCTTCCTGAACTAGTTACTTCTGTAATTGCTGCTTTTAAGAAAAATATAGATTTAGCAGTAGGCAATGTTATTGGAAGCAATATCTTTAACATATTCTGGATATTAGGTGTTACTTCTATAATAAACCCTGTTCCTGTACCTAATTTCATTAATTTTGATATCCTATTCTTAGCTATATCCACTATCCTATTATTTACATTTATATTTATTGGAGGTAAACGTGAATTAGATAGGAAGGAAGGAACTTTCTTTATTATACTATATCTAGCTTACATTATCTTCCTTATTATTAGAGGATAATTAACTTTATTAATATTCTAAATTCAAATAGAACATGGTTAAATTAAGCAAAGATAAACTTGATGAGAAACAAAAAAGAATACTGGAAATATTAGAGATAAGAGGCCCTAGTCTTCCTGTTCAAATAGCTAAACAAGCAGCCATAAGTCCTTTATTTGCAGGAGCTTACCTTTCTGAACTAGCTAATTCTGGTTTAATAAAAATAAGCAACATGAAAGTTGGAAGTTCTCCCCTATACTTACTGCCTGGTCAAGAATCAATGTTAGATAAATTTACTTCCTATCTAAATGAGAAAGAAAGAGAGGCTCTTTCTCTATTAAAAGAAAAATCTATTCTAAAAGACAGCGAACTCCAACCAGCAATTAGGGTAGCATTGAGAAGTATAAAAGATTTTGCAATTCCGAAAACAGAAAATAATGAGATAACATGGAGATATTTTATTGTAGAAGAGCAAAAGTCAGATAAGACAGAAAAGCCAAAAAAAGATATAGAAAAAGAAGAAAAAGAAGAGCCAAAAAAAATATCTGCTGAAGAACTAAAACAACAAGCTGAAAAAAGAATAGAAGAGTCTATTATGCAAGAAGAGGTTACTGAAGACAGCAAATTAAAGGAAATGGAGCAACAGCTAATTGAAAAACAGAACGAACTTGAGAAGATCAAACAACAAATGCAAAAAAAGAAAAAATCAAAGAAAAGAGTATCTGCAAAAGAAAAATTTCTTCAAGAAACAAAACAAATGCTTTCTCAGAAGAATATTCAGCTATCAAATATAATCTCCTATGATGCCAAACAGATAATAGCAAAGATAAAAGAAGAAGATAAAGAAACATTGATATTTATTTATAATAAAAAGAAAATAACTGAAAAAGATATAATAAAAGCACATAAAAAAGCAGGACCTCAGCCATTTATCATGTTCTCAAAAGGGAACTCCTCAAAAAAACTGCAGGATACAATAAATGCCTGCAAAAAGCTGATTTCTCTAAAAAGTCTAGAATAAAAAACTTTAAAAATAACTAAAAAGCCATAATTATAATACATAACAACAAAACTTAAAAATATGGGAAGAATAAAGAATTTATTGATCAAGAGAACAGCAAAAAATCTACTGAAAGAAGAAAATAAGTTTTCAGAGGATTTTGGTAATAATAAAAAGCTATTAGGAAAGAATCTGCCTAGCAAATCAATGAGAAATAAGATTGCAGGCCATATTTCCCGGCTTAAAAGACAAGAAAGAGAGAAACAAGCAATTCTCGAAAATCAAAAAAAGTAAGAAGATGGAACAAGAAACACCAACAGAGAACACAAAATCTCAGCCTACAGAAACAACAGAGAAAAATCAAGAAAAAGAAGAAAAACAGGATGATAATGTTATTTTTATAGGCCAAAAGCCTTTTATGAATTATGTTACAGGAGTAGCAACTCAATTCAATACAAAAAAACAAACCCAAGTAACAATTAAAGCAAGAGGAAAATTCATATCCAGAGCAGTAGATGTTGCAGAAGTATCTGCAAAAAGATTTCTAAAAGATGAAAATATTGCTGTGAAGAACATAAAAATTGATTCTGAAGAATTTGAAAACAAAGAAGGAAAAAGAGTTAATGTTTCTACAATAGAAATAACTCTTGAAAAACAGTAATTATTTCTTTTTCTTACCTTTTTTATGATCAGATTGATATCTATTATTTACCTTAACAGCTAAATATATTACAATAATTGTTATGATCAGTCCTATAACAAACTTAATCATATCATTTGTAGCTTCCCAACCAATCATAAATCCAAAAACAATAAGTGTAAGTCCTGCAAATGCTGTTCCTGCTGCTATATTAATCATACTAAAAAGAAACATACTAACAACAATTAAAATAAATCCTATTATAGCAGTTATAAGAAAAAAGTTTTTATTATATATATCTCTAGCGTCATCAAACCTATCCCAACACTCTTTCATCTCACCACTCTCTTCCTCAATCATCTGTTGCGTCCTTAAGTCCTCACACTCTCCTACAGTCATGTTTGCAGAGCAAGATGCCAGTTTAGCAACTCTAATATCATCACATCCAAAATCTTCTATCATAGGTCTTGGATAAAAAACATTTATTCCAAGTAATACAACAATAAATAATAGTACTGCAATTCCTATTCCAAAAACAACATTCATCACCCTAGCCATAATAATGCAGAGAAAGAAACTTTAAAAATCCTTGTTTTCTAACATATTCATGGCTCCTTAATAAGAACCCATTACTTTGTCATGGGTAATTAAAAAGAGTCAAAATAATGGCTCCTTAGCTCAGCGGTAGAGTGCCGCTCTCATGAGGCGGAGGTCCCGGGGTCAGCACCCGGAGGAGCCATTCATATTTAAGTGATATTTCTATAAATAAAAATGTGAAGGACTCAAAAGCCATTTTCTCTCTTATGATACCTTTCTACATCTCTAAAGTATTCAGACCATTCTTCATGACTTCTGAGATAAACCTTTGGATGCATATGCAATTGCGGACAAGGTGAAGATCCTCCATCTGGAAAAACCCATGCTGCTTTTAGAGTAACACATCTCTTATCGCATCCATCACATCCAGGACCCCTATTTTCCTGAATACCTGTATGTCTAAAAGATAAATCTGCATCAGGAAATCTCTCTGATACTTTTTGAGCAAAAGTTTCATACCCATTATTCCTGTCATAAAAATCCCTGAATATCTTTATTGGCAATCCATAAGAAGAATAAAACTCTACAAAATCTTCATCTGCATAAGGATAAATTCCTTGAACTAACCCTCCCATTCTTTTAACCCTTTCAGCATGATTTTCATCCTTTTTATAAGTTCCAAAGTGAATATTATCTGCAACCATAACTAAATCTGATTCTAAAAAATCAGGAAATTTTCCATTAGTATTTAATGTAACCCTGCATCCAAAAGACCGGGCATGATCCATCAATCCAACCAAATCAGGGTGTAAAGTAGGTTCTCCTCCAGAAAAATAAACCTGTAATGGATATCTCTCCTCAAAAAAACTAGCGTATTCTTCTATAGCGCTTCCAGCGATAATGGAATCTAAAAACAAAGGGTTTCCTTCTGGTTTTGGCTGGAAATCATTTAAACAAAAAGCACAATTAAGATTACAGCCATCAGTCATCAAAAGTCTTAATTTTATTTCATCAGCATGGATTTGTTTGTCTATTTTTTCTTCCATTAAAAATTTAAAGAAAAATTAGATTTAAAAGAATATATTTACTCTAAAATATTTCTCAACAGCTCATTAACAAAACTAAAATCTCCCTCCCCCATTATCACAACATCATAAGCTTTTTCAAAATCATCCTTAGCTTCTTTCAAATTATAATTCAAAAAACCTATCTTGATTAGATTCTTATATGGAAAACCTTCAACCATCCCAATATCTCCTAAACTATCCCCCAATAGTATAACATTAGTTCTATCTAATAATTTCTTATAATTAGGCAAAATAGTTAATTCCATCTCATGTTTATTAAATACATGAATTATCTTTTTAACACCTACAACATCCCCTGTTTTATCAAACTCGAGTGTATTTGAGATAACATGTATATTATCATAATATACTCCTTTTTCATTTAAAAATTCTTTAATCATATCTCCAACACTTGAAGACATAATAATTAATGGAATATCATTATCCTTCAAAAACTTAAGAAAATCTTCAACACCCTCTCTAAACTCTAAAGCTTTTTCCTTAACCATATTTTTAACAGACTCTTTTATTGTTTTCTTATCTAAACCCATATCTATTAATAATTTAAAATGTTTTTCCCACCACTCCTGCATCTTCTCTCTTTTCCTATCCAAAGGATAATCAGGATCTATTTCTATTGGATGATATTTATTAAATAAATCATGAGCCTTTTTAGGATAATCTTCTACTAGATATTTTCTATTTCTCAAATAAGCAATTATAGAAGGGGCTTTCTCATCTTTATAAAAAGCCTTTGTAAGTGTTCTATCAAAATCAGTTATTACCTGTATCTTCTCTTTCTTCTGATAAGACATAAGCTTCTTTATCTTTTCAAAATATTTCTTATTAGGAATAGATATCTCCATTATACATGTCCAACATTTTTGCCTTCTTTATGGGGTATAACATGTAAATGAAAATGATTTACAACTTGTCCTGCTGCTTTATAATTATTATTAACAAGTTTAAAACCATCTGCTAACTTAGCTTCTATCAATCTAAGTCCCTGCTTCTTGGCAATGCTTAATAATTCTGTTCCCAAGCTGCTAGGCAGATCTAATATAGTAGCATAATGCTTCTTAGGAACAATAAGGCAATGTCCTTCTGCAACAGGATTAGCATCATTAAATACTATGAAGTTCTCTTCATCAGCAATTATATCTGACTTTATCTCTCCTTTTACAATCTTACAAAAGATGCAATCTTTATCTTCACTCATCTGCTTTTACTCTCTCCAAAATTTACTTCAAGCAATGGATCAAAATGTCTTTCAAATCTATTTCTGGTGACAACAATATTTCCTGGATTAATGCCATTTTCAACATCATCTATGCCTTCCATAAAACCAATCCCTCTTCCATAATATCTATAAGGGATAATATAATCTAAAACAGCGTTTGCTTTTTCTCTCAAATAATGGATTAATCTTTCTGCCATTTTTTATTTTTTCCTAAACCAGGATTTTATCCATTGCCAGTTTAATATTAAATGAAGTATTAACAGGATTATAAGTATTACTCCTGTCCAATCATGTATACCAAGCCATGTCTCTCTATAAAAAATAAATTCATTACCAAGCCTCCCACTCCCTCTAGGAAGAACAAACCATAATACAAATCCAGAGAAAGCTATGATCAAGAAATCTATGAACATTAATACATCTACTAATAACTTTACCTTATTTTTATTCATGATAAAAATTAAAAAGAACTATAGTTTAAAAACATTAGGCTTGGGCCCTTAGTATAATGGCATTATACATGGCTGGCAGTCATGGGATTGGAGTTCGATTCTCCAAGGGTCCATTCTCACTTCACTCTAGTTTTTACTTCCTTGCCCAGCTTAAGAATACTTTCCCCTTCTACTACTTTCCTAACAACTTCTCTTAATTCTTTTATTTTAACTCTTACCTGCCTAGTCGTATCTCTATCTCTTATTGTTACTGTCTTGTCTTTAAGAGACTGTTCATCTATAGTGATACACATAGGAGTTCCAATCTCATCCTGTCTTGAATACCTTCTTCCTATACTTCCTCCTTCATCCCAAAAACAATGAAACATCTTTCTAATATCATCATAAACTTCCTTAGCTATCTTCCCTTGCTCTCCTTTCTTGATAATAGGCAGTACAGCGGCCTTATATGGTGCTAGTTTAGCTGGTATCTTTAATATAATATTATCTCTCTTCTTATCATAATAATAACTATTTACCAACACAGCTAAAAAAACTCTCTCCATTCCAAAAGTAGGCTCTATAACCCTAGGAATAACTTTCTCATTTGTTATAGAATCAAATACCTCCATTTTCTGCTTACTCTCTTTCTCATGTTGTGTAAGATCATACTGCCCTCTATTCGCATTACCAGCAAGTTCCTTAGATCCAAAAGGATACAAATAATCTAGATCAAAAGTAGCAGATGAATAATGACTTAACTCACCTTTAGTATGCTCTCTTACTTTAATCTTATCTTCATCTAATCCTAAATCCAAGAAAAACATTACTTGTTCTGCTAACCAATAAGCATGCCACTCTCCAAATTTATTTGCTTTCAACATCTTTCCTATAGTATAAAGTTTCAAATCTTCTTCTCCTTTTTCTTGTGTCTCTGCATCCAAAAGATTTAATTTAACATTAAGATGTTCTTTGTCTAACAAAGGGCATTTGGTTTCCTGAGGATTTATAAAAAACTCGAACTCCCCTATGTGAAATTCTCTTGATCTAAAAAGAAAATCCCTTGGAGCTATCTCGTTTCTAAAACACCTTCCTATCTGAGCAATTCCAAAAGGCAATTTTTGTCTACTCGCCTCCATAACTTGTTTAAAATTCATAAACATGCCTTGAGCAGTCTCTCCCCTCAAATAAGCATCTCCTGCATTTAACGCACCAACCTGTGTCTTAAATAACAAGTTAAACTCTCCTTGTTCCTCATACTCCCCACCACAATCACATTTTACTTTTCCTTTTTCAGAAACATCTATTTTTGTAGACTTCTTACATTTCCTACATACAACAGCTATATCCTTAAAACTAGTTAAATGTCCAGAAGCCTTCCATGTTCTTGGATGGCTTATAATACTACAGTCTATTCCTTCCATATCTTCTCTAGATTCAACAAACCAATTCCACCATTCTTTCTTAACATTATTAAATAATTCTACTCCCAATGGACCATAATCCCAAAATCCAGCAAACCCTCCATATATATCACTTGATCTAAAAATAAATCCCTTTCTTTTACAAAAACTTGCAACATCTTCTATTGTTAATTCTTTTTGCTCTTTTTCTTCTACCATCTTATCCTTCTGAATAACTTCCTTATTTTTTAAACCTTCCTCAATCTCTTTTTTCTTTTCTTCAGCCTCTTTCTTAGTTTTTCCAAGATAACATATAGTTACTGCTTTTACTTTTCCTCCTACCCTTTTACTCTCCCTAAGATAAAAATACTCCTTACCAGATATTTTTTTCTTTACAATAAAGCTCATATATGTAGTACCTAATAGGATTATTTAAATGTTTTGTTAGGTACTACCCAAAACATCTTGAAAAAGCATAACAAAAATCCCTGCATGTCTTTCCAAACCTAGAATTATATATAACAGAATAAGAATCTCCTGCAAAATCTATTCCTGCCCCTATAGCCCTCATAACAAGATATTCATCCCAAACATTCCCTTCTTTAGTGTTATCAAACTTATCTATTATTTTTCTTAATCTAGATTCTTTTTTTCTCTCCATCTTACTCCTCAAATTTCTTTACTTCATAAACAAAAATCTCTGCATCCTTCTCTTTCCAGGCATCACTTGTCAAACCTGCTTTTAGACATAAGCTAGCTAAAAATTTTTCTTTATCCTCTAATGCATCCCAAACCTGAGGCAGATAAGTAGCACTCCTGCCCTCTTTTTTGATAACAACCCCATATTTCTTATCTAATTTATTCAATAAATCCTTTTCATCCTTATAATCAAGTTTCTCTGGCTTACTAAGAATAGAAATTTCTATTTTAATATCATCTAGCTCATCCTTAGTTAATGGTGGAAATCTAGAATCCCTAAAAGCTGCATTCAAAGCATTATTCATAACATCTCTCCATAATTCTTGTCTTGCATCAAGACTTCCCACACATCCTCTAAGATTTCCATGCTCTGTAAGTGTAACAAAACTAGCACCCTTCTCACTATACTTCTTTCTTATATCTTCATTTACTTCTACTTTCCTTTCTTCCAATAAATAGGATTTAATTGCTTGTCTAGCTAATTTTAATAGATCCTTCATTTGTTTACCTATCTTAGTTTTTTGGACTCCTAAAACCTTTTTTAGAAAAAAAGGTTGTGGTTATACATTTCCAACATAAACATGGTTTAAATGTTTTTTTCCAATCTTATATGCTCTTTCCAATGTATCTATTGGAGTTATTTTTTTATCTAACATCTTATACATGGGAAAAAACCTAGATATATGCCAAGGAATATCTCTATCTATCTTAGATATAAATTTAATTATTTGCACTAACTCTTTTGCAGAATCATTTATTCCAGGAATTATCAAAGTAGTTATTTCTAAATGTATTCCTTTTTTATGGATTCTTTTTATAGTATCTAATACAGGTTTTAATCTAGCTCCACAAAACTTTTGATAGCTTTCATTATTAAATGTCTTTAGATCTATATTCACAGCATCTATATAATCCTTCAAAAAATCAAAACTTTCTTTACTCCAAAATCCATTTGTAACTAATATGTTCTTTAAACCTTTTTTCTTTGCAAGTTTAGCTATATCCCTAATATATTCTATAAATATTATTGGCTCATTATAAGTATAGGCTATACTTTTACAATTATTCTTAATAGCATTATCAACAATTTGTTTAGGAGTTCTCTTTTCTCCAAATATTATCCCTTTTTTACTTGCTTGAGAAATATCAGCATTCTGGCACCAATCACATCTCATATTACATCCAACAGTACCTATTGAATAAGTCTTACTTCCCTGTAAAAATCTGTATAATGGTTTTTTCTCAATTGGATCCACATTCTCAGCAGCAACTCTTCCATACACTAAAGAATATAAGATTCCTTTTTTATTCTGCCTCACCCCACATATTCCTACTTTCCCCTCAGAAATAAGACATTTATGAGCACAAGCCAAACACCTTATTTTTCCATTTTCTTTCTTAAAAAGTTCTGCTTTTTTCATTAATGTAAAACAACTCCTTTTACTTTCAGATTATACTTGCTACTTAATTGCTTAACTTGCTTTTTAATCTTATTATAATACTTATTTTTATTTTTCATATAATCTTCTAATTCCTTTACTCCTTCTGGAAAATCTTTTTTTATGTAATACATTAATCTATCCATAACAGGTTTTCTTGTATTTAATACCTCTATCCAGACATAATCACAAAACTTTAATTCTTTAAACACTTCTTCCAAATCCATATCATTTATACCTGGAATTACAGGTGATATAAATCCATAAATCTTAATTCCTTTTTTCTTAGCATCTCTTAATGTCTCTATTCTTCCTTTTGGAGAAGAAGCACAAGGTTCTAATATCCTAGCTTTCTTATCATCTAGTGTATTAATAGTCATTCCTAATTCTGCACTTAATTCCTTTAGTAAATCAAAGTCTCTCCTAACCAATACTGATTTTGTCAATATACCTAATTTAAACTTCTTCTTATAAGGGATAAGTTTCTCCAGTATCTTTCTTGTAATTTTATATTTCCCTTCAATAGGATTATAACAATCTGTAACACTTGACATCCATATATATCCTGGTTTAGCTTTTCTTAACTCCTTTTCCAAAAGCTCAGAACAATTCATCTTAACATAAACAAATTTGCCCCAATCATCTTTTATTTTCCTAAATCTTTTTATAAAAACAGCATAACAATACCTGCATGCATGAGGACACCCTACATATGGATTAATGACATAATCTATCCCCTTTATTCCACATTTATTCAAACAAGACTTAGCTTTTATTTCCTTTATTTTCATAACCTTAATAAATCCAAGTTGTTTATTAATTTTATGTCTGCATGGTATCCCCAAGATAAAAAAGAACTAAATGAGCTTCTAGAAAAATATTTAGGAAAGGTTGCTGCTAGGAAACCGCAGGTGTCCTGGCATGGCTTAATTGTGCCTCATGCAGGATATGCATTTTCAGGAGCAATAGCAGGCAAAGCATATTCTCTATTAAGACCAAAAAAAGCCATTATTCTATCTCCAAGCCATTATCTTGCTTTAGAAGGAGTAAGAACACATAACAAAGATTTTTGGCAAACACCTTTCGGAAAAATAAAAATAATCAGATCTGATTTCAAAAAAATAGATATAAGCAAAGAGCATGCTATAGATAATCAAATTCCTTTTCTTCAAAAGCTTGGTTGTAAAGAAATATTGCCTTTATTAATAGGCAAGGTTACACAAGGAGAAGCTAAACAAATAGCTGAAAAGATCCAAGACTTTGATGGAATATTTATTTTTTCTACAGATCTATCTCATTTCCTAACTTATGATCAAGCACAAAAAAAAGATAAGCAAACAATAAAGGCAATTACTTCTCTGGATTCAAAAAAACTTTCTGAGAATTCTGCATGTGGAATATTCCCTTTACTAATATTAATAGAATTATGCAAGTTAAAAAATTTTAAACCCAAACTTATTACCTACAAAAATTCAGGAGATATAACTGGAGACAAGCAAAGTGTTGTTGGTTATTCTAGTTTTTATTTTTGACATTTCCTAACACAAACCAAACCTGCTATTAAACCTATAATAAAGAATACTGCTCCGACAATACTAATTTCCATATTATCCATATTACCTATCACTCTTCCAGTATAATTAGTCATAGAAAAGAACATACTTAATACTAAACTTATTACAGCAATTGAAGCTGCTACATGTCTTGATGCTCTTCCCATCTCCTCACCCACTCTTCCCATCTTTGACCTAACTCTTTTAGCATCAGCATATCTTTTTGCCTTTTGAAAATCCTTTCTAGCTTCTCTATAAAAGTCAGCAGCCATTCTCAGATGTTCATCCCGAATTTTCCTAGCTGATCTAGATTCCACTTTAGCATAATCCTTAGAAAGATCAAATCTTGCATCACCTGCTGTTTCCCAATTTTGTGCTGCATCTACATATAACTCAGCCATAAATTAATCAAGAAATCTTTATTTTTAATCTTTTTCTTTTCTTTTTCTTTTCTTTTTTGATCAAACTTTTTTAAAAGTTTAGTTCTTTGTTCAAACTTGTCTTTCTAAGAAAGTTTGCAAGCGCGGGGGGAGAATCGAACTCCCGAAAACTCGCTCTGCAGGCGAGCGCAGTACCACTGTGCCACCCGCGCAAAAATGCTCTGGAAAGGATTCGAACCCTCGACCTACTGCTTTCTTCGTTCAGGAAGAAACCTGATCTACCCTTAGAAGGCAGTCGCTCTATCCAGGCTGAGCTACCAGAGCATAAAAACCATAGAAAAAGAAGATATTTAAAATTATCCATAGAATTAATTTATTAAAAATAAACTGAAGTAAATCTTTTGATTACCTATATTCTTCTCTCAAAATACCCCTATTAATATCTATCTTATGAGGATGTCTTCTCAAAGCATTTTTTAAAATAGATTTTATTCTAGTATCCTTATGTCTCTCTCCAACAAGAGTGGCTGCTAATTTCTTAAATTCTTGGCTTACCTCTGCATTTTTACTGAATGCTGTAATAGGTGTTGTTTCAGCTAAAGCCCTCAAAACATTAGTAGCATCAGGAAGCATAGCAACAATATTACATCCTGCACAATCTTCTATCTCATCTATACCTAATTCAAAATTTTTATTTCTAACCTTATTCAGAATTAATCCTTTTATTGGTGTTCCATGATTGCTACTTAATTTTATAGCCCTCATTGTACAGCTCAATGTAGGATAATCAGGTGTTGCTATACACAAAAGCTCATCAGCTGTATTCATAACTCCTAATAATTGATCATCAAGATTGTTACTTGAATCTAATAAAATAAAATCATAATCTTTCTTTAAATGTTTAATCTTATTCTTTAACTTCAAAGGATCCACTTCTTCTCCTAACAAACTTCCTGCTATGACATGAAAACCATGACTTGAAGTATGAATAGCCTGATCTGCTTTAACATTATCTGATAGAACATCGTGTATGGTTATTTCTGGTTTAACATAACCCAGATGCAATCCAAGATTAGGAGCTGCGAAATTGCAATCTATGACTAATACTTCTTTATTAAAATCATTAGCCAATGCATGAGCAAGTGCAGAAACAGTTGTTGTCTTTCCTACTCCTCCTTTAATACTTATAATTCCAATAACTTTTCCTTTTCCCATCTTATTTATATATCTCTTTTAAATGATTTAAGATTCTTCCCCTTTTAGTTGATTTATTATAGACTTTATGTTCCTCTTTTTTGTGATTTATATCTTTCTTATGTTTTCTTGCTTTAAAATCTTTTTGTTTTATTACCTTTATTTTCTTTGTTTTCCTATTTTTACTTCCAATGCTTCTTATGACAAGAGTTACGATGATTATAGCAAATAATATAGAAATGCCGATATTCAGCCATCTTCTTAATTCTGGATCTATCTTGTCTATCTCAAATATAGCTTGTCCTGTAAATCTAGAATCTCCAAGGATCATAGATCTTCTTGCAAAACCATCTTCTCCATCTAATCCAATATTAACATAATATATCCCCCTAAGATCCTCATCGACTTGTATCTCTACTTCTCTTTCAACAATACTTCCTCCTTCAAAGCTATCCTCAATTCTTGTTATCTCTTCTCCATATTCATCTATAAGCCATATGTTGACATGAATATCAGATAAAGATTCTGCATTCATTGAGTATTTGACAGTTATTACTCCTCCTTCTTGACTTAACCCAATTATCTCTATATTCTCTACTTCTCCAGGCAATCTGATATTAAATGCCTCACTAGCTATGAGCTCGTCACACTTTAATTCTAATCCTGCTAAATAAACTCCTGGTTCTATCTCCTCAGGAATATTAATATCTATTACAAATTTCTTATTCTCTCCAGGACTTATACCTTGTATCTGATTGCTATAGATCCAAGATTTTGCATCTCCTTTTGGAACAAACTTACAACTATTAAGGAAAATACTTCCTGTATTTTTCACAGTAACACTTATAGTATCTTTATCCCCAGGCATAGCCACAATATCTCCTATTGAAGAGATATCTACTTTCCCTTTTTCTTCTGTTGTTTCTGAAGTCTGATTTGTTGTACTAGGCAAATTACCACCTCCACCACCCCCTCCTCCTCCGCCTCCTCCTCCATTTCCTCCTCCAGATGACGCCACACTAAACTGAAGATGATAACTAGAATTCATTCTATTTGGAACAAGCTCATCATCCTCACATATAAAATAATAATTATAGGTATTGCCATTAGACAATCCTGTTATTGAGATATTATGAGAAGTCAGGTTTATCCCATTCATCTCTGTCATATTCTCCCAAGATTCATCAGTTGTATTATATCTGCATGTAGAATTCTCATCAGTCACTACTATTATAGTATAAGAAGTTGTTCCAGCAGATAGGCTTGCTCCATTTGAAGGAGATGTTGATTCTACACTAGGAGCAGTCAGATCAGGCCCTGCTGAAGTCACTGCACTGTCATTTACATCTGTATCATTGATATTTCCCACAGCATCTTTTGTATGAATTGTTATTATATAGTTTGTTTCAGGAGTCAATCCAGTTGCATTATAATAATTATCTGAAGTATTTGCTACATTGACTCCATCAAGATAGACTATTGCTGAATCAAAATCAGAATCTCCTGGATTTGTCCAGTTCCAGTATATCCAAGTAGTATTTTTAGATTGTTCTTCTAATCCTGTTACTGAACCTGGAGGGATTGTATCTGCAAAAGTGATCTGTCTTACCTCAGACTTAGTTGTAAAGAGATTATCACTCACATTTACATACCAATAATAAGTTCCTGCCTGTAATTGATATATCTCTTGTATCTCTGCAGATGTTAAGGTCTTATTGAACAATGCAATCTCGTCTATCTTCCCGTCAAATGCATAATCACTTAAGTCTGGCTTAACTCCTATAACATCATTGCTAGAAGGAGTCCCACTCACAAAGACATTACTATCAAAATCAACAGAACTTTCTCCTACAAGCAGACCATCAAGATAGCTATAGATTTTATCATTTGTATAATCAAGCATACAGATAATATGCTGCCACTCTCCTGTCTGCAGTGTAATTGATGTCAGATTAGACTGAAATGAGTCACTCGAATTGCTTCTTCCTCCGCACCATATTGTACTATTCTGTATTGTCAGATAGATTGCAGAAAAATCTTGGTGTATTCCAAAGTCTGCGATATTATTTCTTGAGGTCAGACTAAAAGATTCTGGGTTTATCCAAGCAGATAAGGTTATTCCATCTGCTCCATTCAGATCAGGGGCAATAGCATTGCTTCCTAATGTCAAATAATCAGAGGTTCCACTTGCTTCAAAATCAAGTGATTTATTAAACTTACCTTCTGCTTCGTAACTAGGAGATGCTTCTCCTGCTCCAGGAGAGGCATCATTTCCATTTCCTGATTGATCTATGATGCTTCCTGAAGCTTCATTCATATGATATAACAAGACCATATCTCTAGATGAACTTAATTCTGTGATTCTCTCTGTCCAATTGAATAGGACCTCTGTTCCGTTTGCTACATTCTTAGTTGAATTTATCTCATAGATGACATCAAACAAAGCAGTAGTGCTAGCATAAAAAGTTACATTCATCTGATCATTATTTGGATCAGTGACTGTTGCATTAAATAGCACCGAAGTTATAGTCAAGGATGTAGCATTATCAGGAGAATTCAGAGTTATTTGTGGAGAATTCAGATTTGCTGTAGTGATCAAGACAGCACTTGAATTTGATTCAGAATTCCAGCCAATATAATTACCTGCTTTTGCTCCTACTTTCCAAGAATCTCCTACAGAGGTCTGTGAAGAATCAATGATATTCCCTCCATTTCTTCCACCATAATAAAGCAATTGGATCTCTGATTGGTTTAATGGTCTGTTGAAGAACATCACCTCATCTATTCTTCCATCAAAATAGTTTCCAGATCCTGTTCCTCCTATCAGTGTTTCAGTATCTACAGCAGATATGGATTTTCCACTTGCTGAACCATCATTAGCTCCATTGACATACAAGGTTAATGTTCCATTATCAAAAGTTACTGCAACATGATACCATGTCTCTGTTTCCAGAGAAGCAGAGCCATCCAAAGCGCCTCCTGAAGTTGGTAAGAAAGATAATTTTCCAGAATGTGTCCTGAAATGATACTGCTCATTAGTATTGTCTCTCTTTCCTACGATTGCATCATAATTCTGTAGGACATCTAAGTTTATCCATGCAGTAATAGTAAAATTATTAGTCAGATTCAAATCATCAGTTTTCCCAAGATCAATATTATCACTACTGCTTCCAGGAAAGTCATAACTTCCTCCAATCCTTCCAGAAGAATTCAATACCATATCTCCTTGTACAGTCCCATTATTATCTCCATAATAGTCCAAAGAATCATTATTCATAGGATAATAAGCAATCAATCCTTCAGTTATAAGAGTAGTTCCATTTAATACCCCATTCTTATACCAGTTATAGGCATAAGATATATTATTATCATTCGGATCTGAAGCTGAAATTGTTGCTATAAGATCCTGATTAGTATCATTTGTATCAGGATCTGTAGTTGTAAGATCAACTGAGTCTATAGTAGGATTATCATAATTTCCATAAGATAATGAATAATTCATCCAAAATGGTGTATAGAATCCATCTGAATTAAAAGTATAGTTCAGCCTTACATGAGTTGTATTTGTTGATATGTTAAATACATCATTTCCTGTGACTGCTTTCTCATCAGTATAATGCCAGGTTCCATTATTATATCCCACTATAAGGGTTAGGTTTGTATTCATTATGTTTTGATAGCCTGTTGTAACCTCAACATATTCATATCCAGAACTGGCAGAAGTATAATTATTATGTTGAGTGCCATACTTCTTGAATCTTTCAGACTGGTTATTATAGATATCTGATATCTGTGAAGAGTTTAATCCAATATTGAACATCATAAAATCGTCTATTGAACCATTGAATTCTGTATCACCAACAGCACCGCTTCCAATATATTGATATTTAGGAGTTGTTCCAGTAAATGTTGTCTGGCTGAAACTAGGGTTTCCTGTAGCTGGAACTAAAGATCCATTGACATATATACTGATATTATCATTTGCCACATCAACAACACAGACTAAATAGATCCATTCTTCTGTTGATACTGCTGAAGATGTTGTCTTTGACTGGAAACTATCTGTTGCTTTAGATCTCCCCCCACATCTCACAGTATTGTCTGCTTGAAGTTCAAGAAATAATCTTGATTCTGTAGCAGTAGCCCAGGTCTCATCATATATCGCCTTCCTTGTCCCATCATCAAAAGCATTGACCCATGCAGAGATTGTTGCTGCAGAAGAATCTCCTACTGTATCAATATAAGGTATCAGAACATAATCATTTACACCATCTAATTGTAAGGCCCCTCCATAAATTCCTGCAGAGGTATTTGTAAATGCATCTGACTGATAAGCAACATCGTGGTTATTTCCAGAGAGATCATAAGTTATGGTATTACTAGTTGTAGTATCAAAAGGATAATATATTATAAGGGAATCATAAGGAGCTGTCTCATTTAATATCTCCAGATGAGTAAAAGAATCATCCTGAGTTATATTTACAAAATTTGCATCTATAACAACAGCAGAATGAGTGTGATTAGTTGGATTAAGATAATAATCTAATATCTTTTTTGTAAAATAAAAGTTTTTATGATTTATTTCATCAGTTACATTTCTGCCAACAGTTACATTCTCATCAGTATCATTGAAAAAGACTTCCCATTCATCAAAATACTCATCTTCAAAATCTGTATCCATATCTTCAAAATTTGAATTTTGGATATCTGAGACAGACCCATTAACAAGCCCTATTGGTGTAGCATTAGCTCCCATCAATAATGGAACCGAATAAGTCCACGCAGGCAGAGCTACAAATATGCTTGTAAGCTCTTCAGGATTATCTAGATCTATCAAGAAAGTAGCTCCTGATATTGAAGACCCTACAAAAGACATTGATGAATGTTTTGCAACATCTGTTGAATCTACTAATTCAACATCAATATCACCATAGTTTGCAACTAAAGCATCTTCTGGAGAGCCATCTCCATTTGATCTATGTCTTGTAAACCATATTCCAGGATAATCGCTTCCCCCATAGCTTAATGAAAGATTATAATCTTCAGTATTTACATTATAGCTGTCATCTTCTATATGTAATACCTCTCCATGCCTGTCAATGAAAAGATAGTTATTGGTTATCTCTGCTCCAGCAACATATCCATTTTCAACAAGATAATGCAGTGTCTCATTGACCTCACTTATATTTTTACAGGTCTCTGCTATATACCTTAAAGTCAGGTGATTCATGATCCCATCATATTTTCCAGGATCTGCACTGCTTCCCTGATCACAGGATCCTGCTAATCCTTTTTCATTTACAAAAAAAGAAACCCCTGTATCTGCCAAGCCCATCTCTGCAAAGAATTTATAAGAAGTTATATTCAATCCAGTTATCTGTTTCATATATGCAGACTGAACTTCAAAAGCATTGTCTCTTGTCTTATGGAATATTACTTGGTTGTTCCTGGTTGCAGGAGGGAAAACAACAAAACTTGTACATTCCTGAGTTCCTCCATATCCTGCAGCCAATCCCCTGTATCTTCCAGATGTGAATGCTATGAACAACTCCCTATCTAATCCACATGCATCAGCAATTGCATTTGCTTCATCAATCCAGTGAGTAAAATTCAGATTAGTCATATTGTTGATAAATATCTGTGCAAATTCCTTTAATTCTGTTTCATTCTTTCCAACAGAACCAATAAAACTGTTATATGCACTTATTATAGATGCATTATTTTCCCTTGCAAATCTTTCCCCGACTTCAGTTGCATTTCCAACAAGAACAAGGAATGTCTGATTCATGATCATTGTCCTTATTTCACTTGAGCTTTCGCTTGTATCATCACTGCAGTTAATCCACCATTGATAGGTTCCATCAATTATATGGCCTGCAGTCAGTGAGGTCAAGACAGAACTAGAAGCTGTTGTCTGTCCATAAGACTGGATTATTCCTTCACTATTATTCAACCATAAAGTACAGTTTAATGTATCTTGATCATCTGTTACATTGAATTTAAAGCTCGGAGTTGAGTAAAAATTTTCTTCATGATTATCTATTGGTGATTCAAGATTTATAGTTGGAGATAAATCAGTATAATCTATACTTATATTTCTTATCTCAGATATATTTGTATTTGTTCCATCTGAACAATTAATCCACCAATCATAATCTCCATTGCTTAATGAGGCATTTGCAGTGATTGTTGTAGATGTTGCATTTGAAACACTTGAATTTAGGCCATATGCTGCAGCAGTTCCATTATCTAGCCATAATGTACAACTCAATGTCGAGGCTGTTTCATCTGTAACATTGAAGCTGAAATCAGGAGTGTTGTCTGTTGTATTCAGAGTATTGTTTGCAGGAGATTCTAAGACTATGATGGGAGCAGCTGTATCTGCTGTTGTTTCTTCATAATCTATTGTTATATTATATAATTCAGGGCTATAGCTTGCATTCTCTGTTGTAAATTCAGCCTTATATTGAAAATACCTGTTGTTTGACAAACCGAGATCTTGAGGAGAACTATCAGCAATATCTGTCCATGATTCTCCTGAACAAGCATCATCATCACAGCTTCTTGCAGTAAGATTTAATTTTAATGCTCCTCTTTTATACATGTCAAGTATTTGATCAGAAGTCAAAGTTCCATTCCATACTGCTATCTCATCCATCAGTCCATCAAAATAATTATCATCTAATTGAGGACTTACTCCAATAGCATCTGCAGCAGTTGCATTTCCTGCAATAAATGTGCTGCTTCCAAAACTTACACTTGCATTAGACTGCAATACTCCATCATAATAAACATAGATTCTATCATTTGTATAATCTAATATACAGACAACATGCTGCCAGCTTCCTGTTGAAACAGTATCTGTTGTTTCAGTTGACTGGAAGCTGTCTATTGCCTGGCTTCTTCCACCACACCAGATATTACCTCCATGACGTAAAGTAAAATATATTGCAGATGGCCCATCCTCATCAATTCCAAAATCAACTATATTATTCCTGTCTGTAGCACTTCCATCTTGTAAAGATTCTGGTTTTATCCAGGCAGAAACAGTGATTCCCCTCCCACCATTAATATTAGGTGCAATTGAATTTGCTGTTAAATTTATATAATCTGTATTAGAGGCTTCAAAATCCAAGCCAGTATTGAATTTTCCTTCTGCACCATAATCAGCCCCGTCATTGGTTCCATTGTTTCCTCTTCCTGAATAATCAACTATTGTTCCAGAAGATTCATCCATATGAAGCAATAATACATTATCTGTCATATCTATTCCACCTAATCCTATTTCAACTCCTTCACTATCAGGCAAGTCTTCCTGGTAATATCCTCCTTGTGTCCATGAGATATTATTCCATGTTGCTATTGAACCAGCATCAAAGACAGATGGTGTATAATTGCCATTTGTCTGACTTGCATTCAGCTGAACTGCTAGTATTGTCTCATTATAGAAAACATTATCTAAAGTTCCATTCAGATAATTATAAACAGTTATTGTTCCATTATCCATATAAGTCAGATTATAGGTGGTTGTTTCCTCTTCATCAGGAGAATAATCTATACTAAAACTGCTATTTGTTTCATTCCAGGCACAATTACTGCTGTTATCACAGCAATAAGCATTCCAGATATAAGTTCCATTACTTAGATTATAGAAATCCCATGTATCTGAATCTGAAGTCCCTTCAAACACTTTTGTCTCGTTTGCCAACCAATTTCCTGAAATATTTGTATACAAAGTACAGTTATCCAGATCAATATCATCTACTGCTGAAACATTGAAAGTTACATTATTTGTCAAGGTGAATGACTGAGAGTCTGTTGGAGATATCAAAGAGATATTAGGAGATGCTGTATCATTTTCTCCTGCTGGAGCTTGATCTCCTGCTATATATCCTATACTCACATTATACAATCTAGGGGAATGATCAGAATCATCTGTTGTAAACTCAAAATTATATTGAAAATAAGTATTATTTGATACTGATAGATTTTGAGGACTATCATCAACTATATCTGTCCAAGATTCTCCTGAACAAACAAGATCATCACAGCTTCTTGCAGTAAGGTTTAGCTTTAATGCTCCTCTTTTATATATGTCAAGTATCTCATCTGAACTTAACCCTCTTTTCCACAAAGCAACTTCATCCATGATGCCATCAAACCAATATCCATCGACAGTTGGTTTTGTTCCCAGTACATCAGGAGCAGTAGGGGTGCCATTCATCAGAGTTGAATTTCCAAAACTTACACTACCAGGACCTAATTCATCACCATTATGATATATGTAAATCTTATCATCTGCAAAATCTAATTTGCAAGCAATATGCTGCCAGCTTCCTGTTGATACGACTGCTGTTGCAGATTCATAGCTCTGGAAAGTATCATTTAAATTGCTTCTTCCTCCGCACCATATCTTTCCACCATAACGCAAGGTTAGATATAATGTAGATCTCTGTTCTGTCTCTTGGGTATGTAATATTATATCAGCAATATTGTTTCTGCCAGTAGCACCACTATTTGATAAAGATTCTGGTTTTATCCATGTAGAAAAAGTGATTGCACTTGCTCCTACTAGATCTTGAACTAATGCATTAGCTCCAAAACTGATATAATCTGTATTAGAAGCTTCAAAATCCAGTCCTGTGCTAAACTTTCCTTCTGCACTATAATCAGCTCCGTCATTGGTTCCATTGTTTCCTCTTCCTGAATAATCAACTATTGTTCCAGAAGATTCATCCATATGAAGCAATAAGACATTATCTGTCATATCTATTCCGCCTAATCCTGTTTCAACTCCTTCACTATCAGGCAAATCTTCCTGATAATATCCTCCTTGTATCCATGAAATATTGTGCCATGCTGCTGAAACATTTCCATTAAATATCCTTGAAGTATAATTTCCAGAAGTCTGGCTGTTATTCAACTGGATAAATCCAGAACTATTATAAAAAGTCAAAGAATAAACACCTTCATTAAATTCTGCCTGAGTATCATCAATAATACTAGAAGCATAAACCAAACTAACTAAAATCAATACAAACAAAAACAAAATTAATAATCTCTTACTCATTTTTTCTCCTCCAGATATTTTTTCATATATATCTCTATGTTTTTACTCAACATAATAGCATTATCTTCACAATATTTCTGAAATTCGTCATAAATACTTGAATCAATACTCAAGGTTACCTTCTTTTTTTTATTAATTCCTTTCTTACTCATAGTCCCTAAGATTTATAAGAATTATTAGTATATAAAGCTTACTTCCATATACTTACATAGATTATAAATAATTATTAAGAAAGACTAAGAAATATTTATACTTCTATAGAAGTATACTAAAAATAACAGAAAACTATTACAAATTAAAAAAATAAAAGAACTATTTACCTAACTTCTTCTTAATCTTCATATAAGAAACAAACACAGACATTCCTATTAACAAACCTATAAATACCATAACAAGAGGATACCTAGCTAAAAAACTCTTATCAACAACATCTTCTATTCCAATAACATTACCTGTAAGACTTACACCTGATCTCTGTATGGTATTTTCTTCTGATCCATCACTAACTTGAACATCATAAACCCCATCTGGAGCAACTAATTTAAGCTTCTTTTCCTGCCCTATTCCCAATAATACTTCTATAACTTCCTCATTTTCTCCAATAGTGATTAATACTTGTTTATCATACTCTGTATTTCCAATATTCCTGATAATCAGATTATCTCCTTCAAGTATAAAATCAGCTTCTTCTAAAACATCTACCTTAAACAACCTATTTGCATTTAATTCTTGATATTCTGCAATAACTGTCCAATAACCTTCTAATGAATTTTTATTAGGAACAAAATTTATTTCTCTTCCTGATTCTACAACTCCTTCTGTTACCAATTCTTCATAAGTATCATATATCCCATATGCTACTTGTCCTTGCAACTTCTCAGAACCCTCATATAAAGTCATTTTAATCTTAACTTCTTGTCCAGGAACAACAGACTGTTTATCAAAATCTATGCCTATAGATTTAGCACTTACAAAACTAATAGCAAATAAGGCTATTAATACTAAAACAAATATTTTCCTCATTTTCTAATCTTATAAAATATCACCTATATTTAAAGGTTTTCAATAACAAATTTTTATAAACTATGTTCTCTAACATATATTATGAAAAAAATAAATATAACCTTTCTTGGAACAAGCCAAGCAATTCCAACTGCAAAAAGAAATCATACTTCTATCTTAGTTAGATATCTAAATGAAAACATACTAATAGATTGTGGAGAAGGCACTCAAAGGCAATTTAGAAAAGCTAAACTCAATCCTTGCAAAATAACAAGATTATTAATAACACATTGGCATGGAGACCACATCTTAGGAATCCCTGGACTCTTACAAACTTTATTACTAAATGGCTATAATAAAACATTATACATATACGGTCCAAAAGGAACATCTTATTACATAAAGCAAATAATAAAGATATTTGTTCCTTACAATAAAATCCCCTTAGTCATCAAAGAAGTTTCAAAAGGCAAATTCCTAGAAACAAATGATTTTGTTTTAGAATCCATTCCTCTTCAACATGGAATACCTTGTAATGCTTATTCTTTTTCTGAAAAACCAAAACTAAGAATATATAAAGATAAATTAAAAAAATTAAAAATACCTTCCTCTCCTGAACTAGCAAAATTAAGAGAGGGTAAGGACATAAGAATAGAAGGCAAGCTATTAAAAGCAAAAGACCTAACATATAAAACAACTCCAAGGAAGTTTTCAATAATTCTAGATACAAAAATAAATCCAAATTGTCATGCTATTGCAAAAGACTCTGATCTAGTAATAGCAGAAGCTGTTTACATAAACAAAGAAGCTGATCTTGCAAGATTACACGAACACCTCACAGCAGAACAAGCTGGCCTCATAGCAAAAAAAGCAAAAGCAAAATCCCTATACTTAAGCCATTTATCTCAAAGATATGATTGCAATGAAGATTTAATTCTAAAAGAAGCAAAAAAGCAATTCAAAAATACAATTATTGCTAAAGATCTTATGAGTATTGAGCTATAGCTCTAACTAATACCTTAAGCTTATAGAATTATACCCAGCGAAATCAAAATGGGTTAATCGCTTAATTCTTATGCTGTTACTCCTGCAGTAGATCCAGATGTACTAGGTGAGATAAAGATTATTGTATCTCCCCTCACAAAAGTCAATCCCAGATTCCTTCTTATCTCATTGTTCTGCAATTCCTTTGCATTATCTAACACTACATTTATATGTATGTCAAATGCAATCAAATTACCAACAATTTGCTTGTCATTCTTCAACTGCAGTAAAATTTCCTTGCCTTTAGAATTGTTCAACATATCCAAAGGCCTTTCAATACCGTTGACCATAGAAATTCTTTGTAAGATTAGTTTTTAAACTTATCTCTATTTGAGAAAACTATTTAAACCATCAATTAATCAAATTTTTATGAATATAGGAAGAAAAAAATCCGGAGGAAGATACAGGCCTAAAAGGAAAACTAAGAAGTATGAAAGGTCTGGAATTCAAAGGATTGTTAAAATCAATGAAACAAAAAAGAAAAAACTTAGACTTAAGGGAGGCACTAAAAAAACAGTATTATTATCTTGTGATACTGCTAATATAATTATTGATAAAAAAGCAAAAAAAGTCAAAATAAAAAATGTATTAGAAACTCCCTCAAATCGGTTCTGGGCAAGACAGAACATACTTGTAAAAGGAGCCATTATAGATACAGAAGCAGGAAAAGCCAAGATAACAAACAGGCCTTCTCAAGAAGGCTGTGTAAATGCTATTCTTGTTAAGGAATAGCCTAATTTTAAGGAAGGTTGCTGCTAGGAAACCTTGGTGTCCTGGCATGCTATTCTTGTTAAGGAATAGCCTAATTTTAAGGAAGGTTGCTGCTAGGAAACCTTGGTGTCCTGGCATGCTATTCTTGTTAAGGAATAAAATTATTCTATATTTTTTTGTCGTCGAACTAGTTTTTATAAACAGAAAGATTTATAAATGAATTTACATCATTCTATTTATAAATTTAACTATTTAACATGGCTTATATTAAAAGATGTCCTGATTGTGGAAGTGTAAATCTTTACTACGATGATCAAAAAGGAGAGGTTATTTGTAATGATTGTGGATTAGTTGTAGAAGAGAAACTAGTAGACACAAGTCAGGAAATGCAAGGATCTTCTGATTCTGGAGAGAAAAAAGGAAGATCAGGAGCACCATTATCTGAACAAAAATTTGACAAAGGACTTACAACAAATGTTGGGGAGATCTCAGATATATACAAATTAGGAAGTTCTGAGACAAGAAAATTCCTTAGATTAAAAAAATGGCAAGAGAGAGTATCTACTTCTATTGAAAGAAACCTTAGACTTGCTATGGCTGAACTTAGAAGAGTAGCTAGTTTTCTAAATCTTCCAAGTGTTGTAAGAGATGAGGCTTCAAGGATTTACAACTTTGTATTACAAAGAGGATTAGTAAGAGGAAGAAGCATGGAATCTGTGATAGCTGCTTGTATATATGCAGCCTGTAGATCTTACAATATTCCTAGAACATTAGATGAAATATCTAATGCATCAGATGTAGAAAGAAAAGAGATAGGAAGGACTTACAGATTCATAGTAAGAAAAATGGGTATGAAAGCAACTCCAAGTTCACCAAAAGATTATATCTCAAGATTTGCTTCTGTTCTGCATCTATCTCCAAAAACACAAAATGAAGCCCTAAAAATCCTAAAAAAAGCAGAATCTTCTGAGCTAACATCTGGAAGAGGGCCTGCTGGAATTGCAGCAGCTGCTTTATATGTAGCTGCATTATTAAATGATGAAAAAAAGACACAAAGAGAAGTAGCTGATGTCGCTGGAATAACAGAAGTAACAATAAGGAATAGATATAAAGAACTTCTAGAAAGATTAGAACTAGAAGATAAACTAAGAATCAAAGAAGCTGAACAAAAGTCAGGAAAAGCAAAAAAGAAAAAGAAATAAAGCTTTTATACTCATAATTCTAAGGATAATTAGTAAGCGGGGGTGCCGGAGTGGTCAAACGGGCTACGTTTAGGCCGTAGTGGCTTAGTGCCTACAGGGGTTCGAATCCTCTCCCCCGCATATACATATGCATAGCATATGTAAGTGGATGAGAACCAATGGTTCGAATCACTTCAAAATATACTTGTTTTGAAGTACCCAAGAATTCTTTAGTCCTAAAAAATCATAGATTTTTGGGAATCTCAAAAGTTAAATTTTGAGATAATTGTTGTGGGCTCTCCCCTGCATAAAATTTTATTAAGGATTTTCCATTTGATTAGCAGCTTCTTCTGCAAGAGCTTGGCTTTCTGGAGTCCAAGTCCCTATAACCTCAATTTCATTATTAGTAGGGCCCTTTTCAACATAATCTATTCCAGGCAATCCAAGTTTTCCTTGATCTTCATAAGCTTCCCTTAATCTCATTTGAGCAGTTAAAAATCTAGCCTGAATAACAGCAGAATTAGTAGTAGCTCCTACATTATAAACAATTCTTGCTTTGAATATGCTCTCTGATTCTTCTAATATTTCTGTAAAATATTCTCCAACAACATCAACATCGTCTTCAGCATTTACTCTTAGACTATCCCCTAACTGCCCTGTAGTCTCAGAAGCAGGTCTCCTAAATTCAAGGGTATTTCCATATTCAGAAAGCTGAATATTATAAATCCGTTCGTCTCCATCTTCATCTTTAACCGTTACCTGTTGATCATCCTCATCAAAATTAAGTAGCTCTATAGAGTAATCATCAGCAACCTGAGATCTTATAAAAGTCTTACCCCCAGAATCACCAACAAGACTTTTTTGTCTTAATAAGGCTAATGTTACAACCCCAGCATCAGGAGTCGTAATTTGCATATACTTACTAACATCTATATTTCTCCCATCCAGAAAATCAATCAACTGATTTTTATTATCAAACTCATGATAACTAGTTAACACATTTCTTTCATCTTCTGGATAAGAAGTATATGCCTTCCAATCCTTTATGCCCTCATCCCATTTAAAGGCAGGCACTCCGTCTCTTAAGGCCTCAACTGTATGATATCCTCTTGTATCAGTAGGTTGTAATGAAACACGAAGGGGTCTATCTTCAATTTGATCAAACATTGCATCAAGCAACTCTTCTGGAAAATTAGAATTCAAAGTTTCTACATCGACATCTGTAGGCACACTCCTCTCATCAACCCCTCGATCATCCTCAGGCTCAACAACAGTTGTCTGTGGACTTTCTGATATCAAACCAGCCAAATAACCATGATATGCCTTAGCCTCCAACAACTTAGCTTCTGCTTGCTGATAATTATATGCTAATGGCTTATCTCCTTCAAGAAGAGTCTTTATATCCTTATGAATATCCTCCATAACCTTCTTTGATATACCCTTAGTATCCCACTTGTCTCCAAACTTCTTTCTTACTGCTTCAAGTTTAGATTCACCTTCTTCCTCTGTCATATATCCCTCTCCAAGCATATTCTCCATTCCCATCCTCTCTACTTCCTCTATAGTCAATCCTTCAATATCTGCATTCTCAATATTCTCTGATATACTATTCTTATCCAACCAGCATCTAATATTCTCATCACCACAATGACCAACATTCTCCCATCTACCCTCCTCTGTTCCATTTCCAGGATTATTTGTAGCACATATTCTTATAATACCATACCTATATGCACTAGGCTGCAATGTTTCCTCTACTCCTGCCTGAAGATTGGGTTGTAGCATCGAACTTAAACTTGATGTTCCTGCTGAACATTCTGATTCTGTTGTTACAGGATTTCTTGCTTGCTCACTAATATAACTCTCTGTCAAAAGTTGTGTTCCTAACCTAGTAGAAACCCTTCCAAAACCGCATCTTGTATCTCCATTGATCCTAACACACAACTTCTTATAACCTGCAGGAGCTGTAAAATCCTTTGTCTCATCCATACTCTGCCCTTGTATAACTGTTCCACTATCTACAATTATCTGATCCATTCCCTCATAATCTTCTGATTCAGGAGGATCTGTCAAATATACTGTATATCCTACACTTGAGTCATTACCTGCATATATATGATAATAAACCTTATATTGGCTAGTAGCAGGCACTGTAGCTTCTGAATAAGATCTCTCGCTGAAATAAGCATGGAATTGAGGAGGACTCTCTGGATCCAACAAAGCATCTAAATCAGTTGGATAACTTTGAGAGATAAAAACCTTACATACCTCTGTAGCTATATAATCTGTACTTTTAAATCCAAATGCTAATTTTGAATCCTCTGCATATTTACTTGTAAAATATGTCTGAGCTTCTTCTGCATTCTGAAGAGCACTAGCTGTATCTAAATACTCTCCTCCACCTGGCTCTTTATCCTCTCCTTGTAACCCTCTAACAAGCGAGAAAGCACTTGCTCCTCCGACATTGAAAAATCTTAAGAACTGACTTACAAAAAAGTCACACTGGTACATTGAATAAAGTTCATCACACACCCCTGTAACTCTACCATCTTCTAATTGTTGTTGTGTACAATCTCTATAGGACTTCAACACTTCTATCCACCCTTGTATACCTGCATGTATACCTGTAAGACATATAGGAATAAAAACACCCTCTCTTATATTTGGAAGACATAAAAGAATACTTCCTAATATTCCTGATTGTATGACATTCTCAACAGGATGGCTTCCCCCCATATCGCACCTTGAACTAGGACAAACAACAGGATCGCATATATTAAATAATATCTGACATTGTCTCGGGCTCATGAAATCCTGGCATTGAGCATCATAATCCCCATAACTCTTACTATACTTCTCTATTGGAAAACTATCTCTTCTAGGCTTAGTTATTGTTACCTGATCCTTATCTTTTTGAAGCATTGCCTGCCTCAAAGCCTCTTTTGCATAACCTACTAACTTATTTGTTTCTGATAATGACAATCCTGGAAAACTCTGTATTCCTTGATTTATATCAAACTTCATGTATTCATCTCCTGTTCCTCCAAAACTCTGATAACCATCTGCTCCAACATTACCTATCCAAAACTTCTTTACCTCTCCTGCTTCTGTTATTGGCCTTGTAGCTCCAGGTGATTCCAATGTTATAGCTGCATACCATCCATCCTGTCTATCAAAAGGCATGATATGAGGAATACCTCCTGCATGATATGTAACCTTTGGATCCTTGTAATTATTATGATATAAAACATCTGAATATCCCTTAAATGTATAACCCATTCCTCCTACTTTTCTTGGATTTTCTTTATCAGAGACCTCATATCCATTAAGAGTATTATATATTCCTGTTTTCTTTCTTAATTCAGAACCAGGTTGCTGCAATACAAACAAATATCTCTTAAATGGTTCTTTTTCATCTCCTGTTTCTTCTAAAACCAAAGCAATAGGAGTATTATCATCTACAGAAGATCCAGCCAATTTATCCTTATCAATATTACTTCCTATCCTTACAAACTTCAAATAATTATAAGCAAGATTTGTCTTTTTACCATCTTCTGAAACATAAGATATCACATTAGCCTCTACACCCATATCATTTGCAAAACTCACTAAGGTCTCATAATCTGCCTTATTTGTATTTACTTTATTCAAAAGATTATATAATCCATTCTGAACAGACTGATCTTTTGTGTTTCCTTCATTTAATGCATTTATATAAAACCCAATATTCTCTATATCTGAAGCACTTACAGTCCCTCTTTTTATATCATCATCTGTAATATCATTTAACACCTTTCCTGTATTCAAAGAACTAGAAGCTCCCTCACCTTTAACATCATAATCAGTACTTCCATAATTATCTCTTATGAACTTCGCTGTTACAGATTCTATACTTACATCCTTCCCCCTATCAGCTAACTCGCTCTTTAGAGTCTTTCTTAAATTATTAAATTTACTAAACATCTTCTCTGTATTTTTTACATCTTCTTCAATTTTTGCATTATTATCCAGCAGACATTGATTAACAGTAGAATAATCCCCATCATCTACGCTGCTCTCGCACTGACTAAACCATCCATCTGGCTCCCTTCTCATCACATATTTCCTAGCATCTGTAGCACTACTTGTACTTCCAAATATATTTCCCAACTTAAAACTGAATGCAACACTTGTTATCAGACAAGCTGTCTTCATTGTCCTGATAACATCTCCTAATTGCTGAGCCCATTCTTCAAAACTCGCAATAGTGCTATTCAAAGTATCAGCTAAGTTCTGCAACTGATCTGTAGAAAGATTAATCGCCCTCTTCTCTATACTAACTGAAAATGGAAAACTAACTTCTTGTTCATTTCCAGAAGAGGTAGGAGTCAATCTGACCTCAGCAACTCTCTTGAAATTGATCTGATTGACAAAAACAACATAATCTCCTCCTATTATCTCTTCTTCTCCTCTCCTGATTATATATGTGTTCCTTCTTGTTACCTGATTATTATCAATTATTTCTATATAAGAAGCTTCTAATTTAACTGTCTCTTCTGTTATATCTATTATTTTTATATATTCTTTATCACTCAATGGCTGTATATAATCCCCTACTGTAAACTCTCCTTGCTGGGTATTTCCAGAACTACCATGTTGCACAATCACTCCTATTTCATCAAAACTAGGCTCCTTGACTTTCATTAATCTGAATGCTTTAGGTTCATAATCTATTTCAACAAATGCATTAGCTTCTTCTTGATTATATCTTCTCATAGACTCTAATTCCAGCTCATAACTTCTAGCATATTCTCCATTTGGGTATTTAGAAATATAATCTTCCATAAGATCCATTGCTGTTTTTAATCTTGCTTTTTTTCCTTCTGTATTCTTCATTTCCTTAGCTAATTCTATCAACTCTGCTAAAGCAATCTCTCCTGCCTGCCTATCCTCTGATTTTATTCTTGTTGTGCCATATTGCCTGTCTACTTCTTTATATGCTGCCTCTGCATCCTTATATGCTTTTGATATAGGCTCTGATTCTATTTTCTGATCAACTACTCCTGAGATAGCAGAAAATCTAACTGTCTTATCCAATATCTCCTTATTTCCTCCTTTTTCTATAACCTTTAATCCTGATTCAACTTTACTATTCATATGAGTTTCCAGTTCATTAAGACTAGAACCTACTCTTAACTGAAGTAATGAATCAGATATCTTTTTTCTCAAGTAACTAACTTTGCTCTCTGAAGCCAATCCCTCCTTAATGATTATAAAATGTTCTTCATTATAATATCCAGAATAAACTAAAGTCATTCCACCAAACTGATCTCCAACTGTATATTCTGATTTACTTACTCCTTCAACATCTAATTCAACATCATACATCTCTAATTTAAGTGTAAATCTTCCTTCTCCAGGACAATTAATATCTACTTCTCCACTTCCTCCTCCATAACTGATTATCCTAGATACTGTACATCTATCATCTAAAAATTTTCCTCCTTCATATACTTCATATTCATCATCATCTACTGCTATCCTTACTCTTAATTTTGGATATGTTGTATCACTTAATCTTATCTTTACACCCTGCCTGCAATAAGTTCCTGGAAGATATACAACATTGGATGTCTCTCCTTTATCTAATGTAATTGTTGAGACTTTCCTATCTCTTTCTGAATAAACAGCTATTCTTGCGCTATTAGGCTGCACAGATTCTGCTCTCAAATATCCTCTTCCCCTCCAAAAACTATAATCCTTATAATTAGCATTCCACTCATTTTCATTTAGAGTAGGAAGATGCATCTCTCCAACACCTATTCCAAAGCTATTATCTGAGTCATATTGCATGACTGCTGTCAGATTAGCAGATACAAAATCAGGCATCTGAGATTCAGAAGGTATCTGTCTTAAGACTACAACAGCATAACCCATATTATCTGATATAGGGCTTCCTGTTAATTTCCCGCTGCTTTTTAATGCTTGTCTAGCAGGATGAAAACCAACACCAGCAACATATTCAGAAGTCCCATTTCCAGATATCTGCATCCTGCTTATTCTTGATATATCTATACTAGGATTTATTCTTAATCCTTCCAATCTACAAAAAACAGGGACATTCTGATCTTCTAATAAATCTGATCTAACAACACTTGGAGAGCAGCCAAGAGGAGCTATTTGCACCATGATATCATTGAATCCATCTCCACATGTCTCTGGATTATTTAATCCAGACCAATATGTACTAGCTTGAGAAGAAGAATATGTACTCACTCCTGAAGGAGATGTAAACTGGGGATTACTTGATGTAAAACTAGAAGCAGCATATACTGTACTTATAAAACCCATAATAAGGATAACCAACACAAAACATGCCATCATCTTTTTTAGATTTCTTAACTTCATCTTAAATCAACTCCACATTTATTCTTGCATTTTCATATAATTCATAATTCTTTTGTAACTGATCCAGACTATTAGGCTGTGGAAAGCTAGTTGTATATATCTTAATCCTACTACTTGTTTCTAATTCTGATTCAACAGCATAGAAAGATGTAGATCCTCCTGCATACAAACCTTGTTCTAATGTCTGAGCAGGGATTGTGACATCAAAACATTGTTCCTTTTCAAATCCGAATAATCCTGCTAAACCCTCTCTAACCATTGTACACTGGGTTTGTGTTGAAGCAGGGATTGTAACCTGAGCAGCACTCATAATATAAGCACTAATATTATACCACCCCTCTCCTAGGGATAGATTATTTTGTTGAGGATAAACAATACTACTTAATCCATTATTCTCAAACCTAACAACACTTGGATTTGTTACTAGATTACCATCTACATAAACTTCCAAATCTAGATTATATTCTCTATCAAGAAGAATATCTACTGTTGATTCATCATTTGTACTGACTATCACTTCTTTCTCTGCATATCCATCTGCTTTTGCGCTTATTATTCCATTTATACAGGCAGGAACTAATGTGTCTAGAACAGCATCTTCTCCTGAGATATTTGTACTCCCTAATGAACACCTAGAATCTATACACTGAAATTCTATATCTGCCTCAACAGGATCTAAATTATTATTATAAGTATAAACACTTATCTCTGCATTTGCATTATCACATATATTGACTCCTTCATCAAATTCCGGAGCAGTAAGTGCCTCCCTTGGTTTATTTTTATTGACAACAATAGCCATAGGAACATTAAACACCTCTTCCCCATTATTATCCACTATCTGCATCATCACAGGAAAGTAAATATCATATGCGAATTTATATGGGACATAACACAAGCCCATTATTCCTCCAAAATCAGGTCCAACAGGCTCAGCCATCATTACACCCTCATCTGCAGGCCATACCTCTATTCTTGTAGGCCAATCCCTATTATACATAAAACTAACATAAGTATCCACATCTTCCCCTATATCCACTACATAATATTTATGTTCTTCATTTGACAATTGATAATAATCTCCCTTAACTTTAATAAAACCGATATTGGCTTCTAATCCCTCTTTAATATTATCTACAACTTCTTGAGCACCCCAAACTTTTGGAGAACAACTAATTTCAACTCCTGAAACAGGAGCATAGAGATACATGACATCTACTGCATAATTCTCTAAAAACATCTCGTCTTGCTCATAATCATATATTTTTTTAGCAAGTTCATAATACTCACCGATTTTAGACCTTACTTTTATCCTATGTGTATTGACAACTATACTTGTATCCTGATAACTCATATTAATTCTCTGACTCACAACAGCAGAGATCTCATTTTCTTTAATTTCTGTATCTACTTCTGCTTCTTGAATATCTACAGAATAACCTCTTTCTCTAAATCCTTCAAAATCACAATTTCCTACCTCTTCTTCTACATAACTATCTAGTTCTTGCTGCATGTTATTAATAGAAGGTATTCTCTCTTTTACAACACCATTTGCAGATATATAATACCAATATTGTACAGGAGATCCAAGAAAATCCAATTGACTAGAAAAAGGACTATACGTGCTTCCTGGTTCAAAATCAGGCAACTCCAAATAACCTCCTTGACTAGCCATTATCTGACTTCCAGATTTTATATCATTTTCTAAACAAGAGATATAGTAATCATAAACAGGTTCTAAAGAAGCAGGAATCTCAGGTTGGAAAGCCCTATCTTTAAGAACAAAATATGCAACTAATCCCCCAATTATAACTATTGCGATTATGACAAATATAGCTACTTGTGAACGTTTTGACCTAACTAGCTGATTACTTTTCATTCTTCTCTCCTTTTTTTAATTTCTTTTTAATTAAATCTATAATCTCTGTATTGATATCTTTATCCAAAGTAGATTTAAATTTATCCCAAAGAATTTCATCCTCTATCAAAAGCAAGTATTTCTTCATGTTATATTCTCTTTTTTACTAGTTAGTTTCTTTGAAGTACAATCTTAGTTTCTTTGAACTCTAAGAAACTTTCTTTTCTAAAGAAAGTTTGTTATTTAAATGTTTCTAAGTTATTAACTAACTTAATTAATTAGTTAATTAGTTACTAAGTAAAGTAATAATATAAAAATTAAGAGTTGAAAAATCTAGCTTATTTTTTCTTTGGAGTATTTTAGGAAGGTTGACCCTGAATTAGTTTTTTGGACTCCTAGAACCTTTTTTTCTAAAAAAGGTTGTGGAATGGCCCTGCCAAGAATTGAACTTGGAACTTATCCACGTCAAGGATATATTTTACCATTGAACTACAAGGCCAAATACCAATATTTATAAATTATAATAGGTTAAATAATTTATGGCTAAAAAAAAGGTGAAAGAAAGATACTGTCCAGAATGCGGAGAAAAATTAAAACCTTCTGATAAATACTGCATGCATTGTGGTTACTCATTTGAAGAGAGGAAAAAGTCAAAACCTAAAATCATTCCTATTTTAATAAGTATAATAATATTCATCATATTATGGATTATTGTACGATTGCTTACAGGTAAGCCAATCCTTCCAGATTTAAGTATTATAGGTAAATTATTCAATCCAGCTGGATAAAAATCTTTAAAAACTCTAATTCTTGAGGTTTATTATATAAATTCAAAAAAATAACCTTTAGGTTAACTGAGGAAGGGTGATGTCTCAGGAAAACCTAGATTTTCATAGACCATGAAATTACCTAAAAAAACAAAAAGATTTTGTCCAAAATGCAAAAAACACACTGAACATAAAATAGATGTAGTAAGCACTGGGCATAAGAGAGGAACATTAAAAAGAGGTTCAAAAGAAAGAGCTAAATGGAGAGGAGCTACTCCTGGCAAAGGAAATAAAGGAAGATATTCTAAAAGAGCTGTAAAAAATAGAAAACTAAAGTCCAAAACAACTACGAGAAAAGTATTAATATATAAATGTTCTGAATGTAAAAAATCTACTCAGGCAAAAAAATCAAGGAGAGTAAGTAAAATAATATTCGAATAAAATGATAAATAAAATAGGAGGAAGATTCTAGGAATCCTAATACAGGAAAGGTGACCTGTTAGGAAAACCTAGGTTTTCATACGGAATGGCAAAAAAACCACAAAAGAAAAAATACTTTCATGTTGAAATTCCTCTAATTAGAGAGGATTATGAGGTACTTGCATATCTATTAGAAGATCTAGATAATAAATCAATAAAGATGGATATGACTAGGAAACTTAAAGGTAAAAGCATGAATCTGATTTTTAAAATAAAAGTAGACAATGACAAAGCAATAGCTCACCCAAAAAAATTAATCTTAATGCCTTATTTCATAAAACATATGCTTAGGAAGAACATCAGCTATGTTGAAGACTCATTCAAGGCAGAAACAAAAGAATCCAATATAATCATAAAACCGTTCTTAATGACTAGAAAAACAGTGTCTAGAGCTGTAAGAAGGACAATAAGGAACTCAGCAAGAAACTGGATTATGGATTATTGCAAAACAAAAAATGATGATGAATTATTTGAAGATATACTTTCTGGAGATCTCCAAAAGCCTTTAAGTATAAAACTCAAAAAAATATATCCTCTTGCTTTATGCGAGATAAGAGTATTAGAAATAAAAAAACCATTGGAGAAAGCTCCTGCAAAATCTAAGACTAAAACTACTACAAAAAAAGAGGAATAAATATGGCAGACCAACAGTGCCTTGTTATAATAAAGCCTGATGGTCTTGTTAAATCTCTTACTGGAAATATTATCTCTATGATTTCTGAAACAAAATTAAAAATTATTGCTTCAAAAATAGTGAGGGTCAGCAAAGAGCTAGCTGAATCCCATTACTCTGAATTAAAAGGCAGGTTAGTTGAAAAATTTGGAAAAGAAAAAGGAGAAAAAATGTTCGAAGAGGTTCTGAGATATATTCGAGGAGAATTTCATACTGACAGAGTAATGGTTCTTGTTTATCAAGGACCAGATGCAATAAAAAGAATAAGAGAGATAGCAGGAAAAACAAATCCAGAAGAAGCAGAATTCATTTCAATAAGAGGCAAATATGGAAGAATAAACAGCAAAACAGGTGTATTTGAAAATGTTATACATGTCTCTGATTCAAAGGAAAATGCAAAAAAAGAAATACAGTTATGGTTTGAACCTGAAGAACTCACAGACATAATATTCCCAACAAAAAAACAAGAAACAAAAATGGATAAGATTGTCTGGGATTAAATTTTTAAAGTCTTTTTTTCTAACTAATTTATGCCTATGTAGCTCAATGGCAGAGCATCAGTTTTGTAAGATTTTTGCGGAAAAATATCAAAAATTGCCAAAAAAACTGGGGGTTGGGGGTTCGACTCCCTCCATAGGCTTTTTTCTTTTTCCAAATATTTTTATACCTACTTATCTTCTAAAAAACATGAAAAAAAGAGAGGTAATTACATTAGTTATAGCTTCTATTATGCTTATTGGCGTTATATATGGTGTTTTTAATCTAACAAATAATATTAAAAATCCAAGTGTAACTGGAATGGTCACAGTAGGTAATAATGATTTTATGATAAGAAGATCAGATCATGGATCTGAATCAGTATTATGGCTTCCTTGCAGTGCAGGAATCTCTAATGTTAGAATATGCAAGGATTATGGTTGTACTGAATCTGCTGGAACACCTACTTCTGTTGAACCTGCTAATGATGTTGGTTGTGGCAGCAATCCAACATATAGAATTTATGATATAGACAAAAGTAGCAGACTTTACATTGTAGCCAATACAAATGTTGGGCAAGTATACTGGGAATGCCCTGGATATAGATATCGATGCAACAGCCCAAGTCTCTCATATCCAGGATGGACAAGAGACCCAGTTGAAACAGTAGAAGCAAAACCATACAATCCATGTACCCCAGGAACAATCAGAAACAACAGAACATGTTATATAGAATCAACCTCTGTAAAAGGTATCTGCAAATTTGGTTTTACACATGAATATTGTTCTTCAGATAAAACCTGGAAAACAAGACAATGCAGATCTTCTCCTCCTCAAACAGAAATATGTGATGGACAAGACAATGATTGTAATGGAAAAATAGATGAGGGCTGTGATTCAGATCAAGATGGCTATATAGATGCTCAGATGCAATGCGGAGCCCCAATTTACTATACACATTTTGGTCCTGTTCCAAGCAGGCCTGTTCCAGGTGATTATGATGGTGATGGGAAAATTGATTTAGGAGTATATCAGATAGCTACAGGAAACTGGCATTTATTAAAATCAAAAGATGGCTATTCTGCACCCCAATTTGGATGGTCTGCAGCATATCCTGCTCCAGAAGATTATGATGGAGATGGAAAAGATGATCTAGCTGTATTCAATCCAGGAGAAGGAAAGTGGTATCTTCAACAATCAAGAGATGGATTAAAAACAGTAGTATTTGGATTTGACAGACCATCTCCAGGTGATTATGATGGAGATGGAAAAGGAGATTTAGTGATATTTTCAAGTCAACAGCAAATGTTTTACTTTTCTTTCTCATCTGGAAATGTTCCTTCATATATCTCTCAATCATCAGGATATAGTTTCTATACTGCTCCTAGATTATCATTAGGTACAACCAATGCAGCACCTGCTTCTGCAGATTATGATGGAGACAATATAACAGATCCTACTGTATATGATTATACTGAAAAAAAATGGTATAGATTGTTATCTTCTCAAGGAAAAATAGTTACTCTAGAGAAAGCATTTGGTCAATTTGCATTTGATTTTGATAACAATGGAAAAGCTAATTTAGCTAATTTCTACACTATCTCTTCAATATGGCATATAGATTGCTCAGATTGTTATGCCTTTGCAAAGTGTGCAGATGACAATGGAAATATTAGGTCTAATTGTACTCCTTGTTCTACTCCAGACCTAGATGATTCTAGAGCAATAATAACGTCAACTTGGCCTTGTGAATCAGACTCAGATTGCTTAGATGATGGAAATCCATGCACAACAGAAACATGTATAAACAACCTATGTACAAGATCAAATAATACTCTGAGTTGTGATGATAATCAATGGTGTACTATAGAAGATGTTTGTTCAGAGGGAACTTGCTCAGGAACACCAAAAATATGTGAAGATGATAATAGCCCTTGTACAATCCCTTATTGTGATGAGACTCAGGACCTATGTTTATTGAATTATGAGAATTGTATATGTGAATCATCTGATGAATGTCCTGACAATAATAATCCTTGTACAGATACAGAATGTATAAATAGAAAATGTGTAGCTACAAATAACAACAAAGAATGTAGCGATAATAATCCATGCACTATTAATGATGTTTGTAAAGAAGGCTCATGCATAGGTACTCAAAAGGTAATAGATGATAATGACCCCTATACATTTGATGCTTGCTTGCCAAATGGAACAATAACACATGAAAGATTACAAGTAGGAAAAGTGTATGATTTCTCATATCAAACAGATTATGACTTCCCTGCTGAAGATACCTATATTCCTACAAATCAAACAACAACTCCTATAAATGATTCCCAACCTCCTATAACAATACAACAAAGAGATAATTCCTGGATTATTTATTTAATAGCCATAATAGTGATAATAGGAATATTAGGAGGAATATTCTTTTTCCTAAAAAAGAAAGGAGTGAAAATCTCTTTAAAAAACAAAAAACTAAGCATAACAAAAACTCAAACTCCTAAGCAACAACTCCAAAGAAAGCCTCAACCAAAACCTAACCGATACATGCATTAACCTTCTTCAACAGCATCTGCTTTATTATCTACTATCAGGATATTAGCTATTTCTTGAGGAATATTTACTATATCTCCTTGTTTAAAAGGCCCAAGCTTATTTCCCTCTAAATCCAAAAACTCTTCTGTATCCTGCTTAAAAATAACCATCTTATTTTTCTCTATTTTATCTTCTCCCTCCTTAGCCCCACTCAACATTTTCTCCATACTCTTATCCCCCTCTCCTAATGCTTTCATTATCTGCTCAAAAGTCTCTTTTTCAAAGCCAAGCATATTATCAAAATCTCTTTTACTAACTCCTGTCTCTGCTGACACAAAAGCGAGATCTAATAGTTTCTTTTTTCTTCTGAGTATCAACTCCTTAAAAATAGATACTGCATTCTCTAACTGCTTTTTATTTTTCTGAGCTTCTTCTGAAAAAAGATCGTGATCCTTACTTGTAGCCTGTTTTCTATCTTTCAAATAATCAGCTACTTCTTTAATAAATCCTTTTAATAAAGGTTGTAGTTGCTCACTATACCTCTCTTTTCTTAATGCCTCATACAAATCCTTATAAGTTATCATCTTATTTTTTTAAATATCCAGGAATCTCAAATTTTTTATAATCCTCAATAAAATTCTTTCCAAAAATTAACCTTGAAAAACATTCTGCTTCCAACCTAGCATCTTCCAATGCATTATGGGGCTTTCCTTCCTTAACAACTTCTCCATCTTTCAACTGTATTCTCTCATCTTCTAATCCTACAAAATCAATAATATCAGGAAGACCTAACTTCTCATCTTCCTTTATTACAAATATGTCTTTAATCTGGAAATATCTTACCTGAGCAATCGTATGCAAATCAAAGGCCCTATAACTATAAGGTATTTTTAAACCATACTCCCTTGCTTTTATCTGTAAAAACATGATATCAAACTGAACATTATGCCCAATAATATAATCTGCACTAATTTCTTTACACCATTTAAAAAAATTCTCAAGCAACTGTTTCTGGCTTTGTTTATTCTTATCCCTCATTTCTTCCTCAGATCTTCCTGTAACTATGCAAGCTTCCTTGACAATAATATCTTCATCATCTATCCTAGAATCCTCTAGGAATTCCTTACCTGTCTCCAAATCAACAGCTCCAATCTGCCATATACCGCATTTCTCTATAAATATTCCAGATGATTCTATATCTACAACAATCATTTTCTAAAATAGTTTCTTGAACTCCCTGAAAAAGCTTTGCTTTTTGGGGCACCAAAAACTTTTCGGTTTTTCAGTGCTAAGAAACTTCTTTTCTAAAGAAGTTTGTTATCTTTAAAAGTATTGTTATGCAACAAAACCCACTTTCTTTAACAGATCCTTCCCTTTTATCTTTCCTAAACTACCTTTCTCAGCTTGTACCTCTGAAAATCTTTCTGTCTTATCTCCTTTTGCATTAGGGTCATAAAATAGCACTGGAACAGGATCTGCTGTATGTGTTTTTAATTTGCATGGAGTAGAATGATCTGCTGTAACAACAACCTTGACATTATATTTATCTGCATATTTCTTTAAATATTTAAAAAACCCCTTATCAATCATCTCTATAAAATTCTTCTTCTCAAAAGGCTTATTATCATGACCAGGAACATCTGTTTCCTTAAAATGAATATAGCAAAAATCATACTTCCCACCTTTTCTTCTTAATACCTTACTAGAAAATCTTAGCATTTTGCTTAAACCATTATAAAGATTTTCATAAACATCATAATTCTTCATATTTGGATAGCTCATACTATATATATCCATACCTGAAAGTTTACAAGCACCTATCTCAACAGGCATATTTAATATAGCCATTGATTTCTTAAACTGCTTTAATTTAGGGATTTCAATACCTGCATCTCTAGCCAATACAACATTAGCAGGAAGCAATCCTCTTTTTTTCCTTATGTTATTAATGGGATGATTATTTAAAATCTTAAAAGATTGATCAACAAAAGAATTAATAACATTTGCAGCAAATTCTGTATTTTCTTCATCATCTAAAGGTTGGCACCATGCAAACTTGTCTTTAACATGAATGATCCCTTTTTCATGCCTATAAACATCAATGTTAGTAATATTATCTGAAAATCCGCCCCTCAAAACTAATACACCCCTATGCTGTACAGTAGGTACAAATTCAAATTTAACAGGAAGTTCAATTTCCTTGTTTAATGACTTAGATAATTGCCTAGCTTCTTTTGAAGAAAGAGTCCTTCCAGACCTTCTATCTATCATCCTCCTATTTTTAATATCATCAATAGTTGCAAAATTCGCCCTGAGAGCTAGATCTCCTCTTGTTAATTTTACTCCAGCACCAATAGCTTCAAATATTCCTCTCGGAGAAGTTGTATGATCATTTCCAAGAATAGAAACAACAGCTGCATGAGATTCAGGTGCATAAGATTCATTAACAGGATACATATATCCTAATTTTCCATTTTTAGCCATCTCATCAAGATTAGGTGTCTCTGCATAATCCAAAGGAGTCTTACCTTTAAACTGTTTTATAGGTAGGTCTCCTAAACCATCTATAATTACCAATATCTTTTTCATATAAAAACAAGAAACTCTATATTTATAAATATTAGTTTATTACCCTAACTATGTTCAAATTCCTAAAAGAAAAACTAAAATCTTGGGTAAAGAAATCTAAGGAAAAAGTAGAAGAAAAAGTAGAAGAAACTACAGAGCAAGAAATAGAGGGAAAACTAGAAGAATCAAAGGAAAAAAAGGAAAAAGCAAAGAAGAAAGAGAAAAAACTAGAGAAGAAAGAGAAAAAGATAGAAAAAAAGGAGAAGAAAGAAGAAAGAAGAATACAGGAAATAGAAAAAGAGAAACAAGAGAAACAGGAAAGAATAAAAGAAAAAGCAGAAGAGAAAAAAGAAAAAGTACAAGAAGAAATACAGGATCTAGAACAAGAAAAACAAGAAATAGAAGAGAAAATAGAGGAAAAACAAGAAGAAATAGAACAAGAGATCCAAGAAGAGAAAAAACCAAGTTTTTTTCAGAAGATAAAAAAAGCAATATCCTACCAAATAACAAAAGAGGATTTTAATGAAATATTTGAAGATCTAGAATTACTTCTACTTGAGAACAATGTTGCATTAGAAGTAGTAGAAGCAATTAAAGATAGTTTAGAAAAAGATCTTATTGGAAAACAAATAAAAAAACAGGATATAGAAAAAGAAATAAAATTATCCTTAAAAAAATCACTTGAAGAAATAATTATAGAACCAGATGATATAATAGAGACAATAAAGGCATTAAAAAAAGAAAACAAAACTCCGTTCAAAGTACTTTTCTTTGGAATAAATGGAGCTGGAAAAACAACAGCTATTGCAAAGTTTACAAACTTATGCCAAAAAAACAACCTATCCTGTGTACTAGCAGCAGGAGATACCTTTAGAGCAGCAAGTATGGAACAACTACAGATACATGCAGATAAACTAAAAGTCAAAATGATAAAACATGATTATGGATCTGATCCAAGTGCAGTAGCCTTCGATGCTATCAAGCATGCAAAAACTCATAATATAGATGTTGTATTAGTTGATACAGCAGGAAGAATGCACACAAAAGACGACTTATTAAGAGAGATGGAAAAAATTGCAAGAGTTTCCGACGCTGATCTAAAAATATTTGTAGCAGAAGCTATTGCAGGAAATGATGCTACTGAACAAGCAAAAGCATTTAACCAAGCAGTAGAAATAGATGGAAGCATCTTGACAAAAACAGATATAGATGAAAAAGGAGGCACTATAATCTCTATATCCCATGTAACAAGCAAACCAATTCTATATCTCGGAACAGGCCAAAATTATGAAGATCTTGAATTATTTGATAAAAAGAAATTCATTGATCAGCTTGGTTTAGAGGACTAGAAAACCCTAAAAACCCCTTTCTCTTCATTCTAGCATAAATAAAAACTTAAAAATAACTAATGTTATTTTTCAGGTTATTTTAGGAAAGGTGACCTGTTAGGAAAACGTTAGTTTTCATACGGTATGTTAGACAAACTAGGATCTGCATTGAAAAAGGCAACAAACAAGATAGCTAAAGCTATATTCGTAGACAAGAATATTATTGAAGAAATAACTAAGGATCTTCAGCGTGCCTTAATCTCTGCAGATGTAAATGTGCATCTTGTAAAAGAAATAACAGATAAAATAAAAAGAGAAGCTTCTGACGAAAAGATAAAAGGGATAGAAAAAAGAGAGCATCTAATAAAGCTTCTACATGATACTATACTTGAAATTATTGGGGGAGAGAAAAAGGAACTAATATTAGATAAAAAACAAACAAAAATCATGCTTCTAGGTTTATATGGGGCAGGAAAAACAACAGCTGCTGGAAAATTAGCATTATACTACAATAAAAGAGGTAAAAAAACAGCTGTTATAGGTTTAGATGTGCATAGACCAGCAGCAGCAGACCAATTAGAACAAAACTGTAAAAAAATAAATATTCCTTGTTTTATCAACAAAAAAGAGAAAAATCCAATAAAAATTTGGAATGAATACAAAAAAGAATTAGATAAATATGATATAATAATCATAGATACAGCTGGAAGGCACTCATTAGATAAAGAACTTGTTTCTGAGATAAAAACCCTAAATAAAGCAATTAATCCTTCTCACAAGATACTAGCTATACAAGCAGATATTGGGCAAGCAGCTAAACAACAGGCAAGTGAATTTCAAAAAGCACTAGACATAAATGGAGTAATAATAACAAGAATGGACAGTACTGCGAAAGCAGGAGGGGCTTTAACAGCTTGTTATGAAACCAATGCCCCAGTTTACTTCATAGGAACAGGTGAAAAAGCAATTGATCTTGAAGTATTCAACCCAGAATCCTTTATATCGAGAATACTTGGTATGGGAGACTTAGAATCCCTAATGGAAAAAGTTCAAACAGCAGTAGATAAAGAAACTCAAAAGAAACTAAAAAAGAATCTTGAACAAGGTAAGTTTACATTAAGGGATTTACAATCTCAACTCCAGTCAATGTCTGGTATGGGTAACTTATCAAAACTAGCTGAGATGATTCCTGGTTTTTCTTCAGCAAAAGCAAAACTTCCTGAAAATATAATTGGAACACAGGAAGAAAAAATCAAAAAATGGAACCATATAATAAATTCAATGACTCAGGAAGAAATAGAGAATCCAGAAATACTTGAAAAACAAACAACTAGGCTAGGAAGGATAGCAAAAGGAGCTGGTTGCAACACAAGCGATATAAGACAATTATTAAAGCAGTATAAAATGATAAAAGAATTTGCTAAATCAGGCCAGGACATGGATATGAGTGGAGGCATGATGAGCCAAAAACAAATGATGAAACTTGCTAAAAAATTTGGTAAGAAAATGAAGTTTTGATTTGCCAAAAGTCTCTATATTTTTATAGATCTTAAAGCATGTAACATCCTGTCCTTTATATCCTCTTCTATAAATTTTATAAAATAATTAATATCTCCAAAATAATTAATAACCAATAAATAGAGAACACCTTACCTTCAGATCTCCAGAATCCTTCATATCCCTATAAATCCTTAAATCTTCTCTAAATCCCCTTTTAAAAATTAAAAAAACTACTTCCTCAAAGCCCTATTAACAAACTCTTTATACTTCTTATCTTCCTCTTTTACTCTTGCTTGTCTTACTTTTTTAGCTTTTCCCCTCTCTATAGCTTCTGCTCTTAACTTGCTTTCTCTTCTCTTTCTTAACTCTAAATTCTTTCTTGCTTTCACTCTTTCTCTTGCTGCCTGTGCTTCTTGTCTTTTCTTTCTTAAATGACCTAACTTGATTGCTTTTGCTCTTTGTGCTTTTTCTCTCTTATGAACATTTAAGGTTCTCTTTCTTTTTTCCTCAGGAGTCATCTTTCTTACCCTTACTTCTTTATGAACTTTCTTTTTCCTGATTGTTAATAACACAACTATAAATACAACTAATGCTATAAGTGAAACAAACAACAAATAGGTTCCAATTCCTACTTCTTTCTCTTCTCCTAAATAATCTTGTTTAGGTTTTTCTGGCTCACTAATTGGAACAGGAGTAGGCTCTTCAACTACTTCCTTCTGAACTATATCCTGTGTAAATATCCTTGCCTTGCCATTTATCAAACTAACAAATATAACTAATACATCTGCTTTTCCATCATTATTAACATCTACTCTTTTACTCTCTCCCAATTTAAGAGTAGCAGTTATTGGATCTGAACTTATAATTATTGTGACTTCTCTTTTCTCTAAGTCTATGCTGACAACTCTCAACCTATGTGTCTCTGTACTTCCTGTATCAGGATTTGTCACATCAAATACTATCTCATCTCCTTCTCCTAAATCTGAATATTCTCCTTGTTCAAATTCTTCTAATGTTAATACAATTATTTCTTCTTCTGCTTCTTCATCAGCTCCTCCTCCTGTTCCTCCTGTATCTGTAGAAGGTGCCGCTCCTATTAATCCTTCTATTCTCAAAGGAGGATAATTACTATCATCAAATATATCATCCCATACATTTGTAAAATCCCATATAGGCGTAATACCATAACCTTCTGTAATTCCCATAGGCCTATTCCCTATATTATAAAAATAACTCTCTGTTGAATGCCCTGTACAATCCACATCTCCGCCATCCTCTACACCCACACAATCAAGACTGGTATGACCATAACCAGTATTAGTAAGATAATGACAATCCACTAGCTCATAATAATACATGTTTCCAATTAACCTCCCTAAATAATCTGTACTATCTCCATAATTATTTCCTCCGCCCACTCCTCCTGTAGCAAATGAGTGATCTATATCCCCATTATAAACATTTCCTACTAATCCTCCTCCAAAAATAGACCCCCTAACATCTCCTGTGGCATATGAATTATCCAAATATCCAGATTCCAGATATCCAATCAAACCTCCTATATACTCTCCATAACTAACATCTCCTGTTGCATAAGTATTATTTATATTACACCCATAAGCATAACCTATTAATCCTCCCATATAATGCTTCCCACTTACATCTCCTGTTGCATAGCATCTCCTAATGCTAGGATTAGGATAAGCTTTTCCTATTAACCCTCCAATATTATTTGCATATCTTCCTCCACTTACACTTCCTGTTGCATATGAATCCTCAACTGTTGCAACACTATAAGCATAACCTACTAATCCTCCAATATTCTCATAAACTCCACTTACACTTGCTGTTGAATAACAATTATCAATAACTCCAATGTCAGTATAACCTACTAATCCTCCAACATGATGATTTCCTGAAACACTTCCGGTTGTATAAGAATTTTCAACTAAACCATTATTATTAAATCCTACTAAACCTCCAACATACCTTCTTCCAGCAATATCTACATCTTCCAATCCCACATTACTAATCTCTACTCCTGAATCTATATAGCCAAATAAACCCTTATAATATCTAATATTATTAATATGTAAATTACTAATAACATAACTATTACCATCAAATCCTCCTGAAAACCTATCTGTATTATTTCCAATAGGCTCGAATCCTTTATATTTAGCTCCATCCCAATTCCATGTACTTGTCTCTGAACAATCTATATTATTAACTAGTTCATAATAAGCACTTAGATTGTTTTCCATTGCTTGTAATTGTGCACAGTTACTTATCTCATAAGGATCTCCTTCTGTTCCTGATCCAACATCTCCTACTTGACAATAATGCTTATCAGCAAGACTCTCCCAGTACATTGTAAATATCTCCTGAGATGTTAGGTTTCTGTTGAATATAGCTACTTCATCTAAATATCCGTCTAGATTTTGAGAAGTAGAAGTTGATCCCCCCATGCCTAATCCTTCGCTATTTTGTTCTCCAGCCCCTCCAACACTTCCATGTGAAGCATCTAATACTCCATTTACATAAAAATCAATACTTCCTGAACCAGAGTCATGTTCATGATCAGGATTATACACAACTACAACATGTGTCCATTTTTCTGTTTCTATAGCACCATTACTATAATAATATCCAGGATTATTCAATCCAGATTTATAGAATCTAAGTTTGCAACTATTATCTAACTCAAAAACATAAGTATGGCTTAATTTTCCGATTATTAGAGGATAAGTACCAAATCCTCCTACTGTGCAGGAATTTGGATATATCCAAGCAGCTATTGTTGTACTGCCATTAATAATATCTAATGCATCTGAATCAGGAATCTCGACATAATCATAAGGATAATCATTTGCATGAAAATAAAATCCTTCCTCAACAACAGCATTTCCATAACCTGTCTGAGCACCATAATTAGTACCATCATTATCACCATAAACATCCAAGGGATCATCTCCAGAAAGATCAGCATCATCTAATGTCCAATAAGCAATCATACCATAACCTGATTCTAAATAAATATCATCACAATCTGTATTTGTAAAAACAGCCTGTCCTGTAAGATTACTTTCGTCAATTGTAAGATTAGTAACAATCAATAAACCTACGAGAAGAACTATAGCAATTATACCTATAATATTAGCTGTTTTTTTCTTCATTTTACACTCTTTTTATAACTTATATAAAAAATCAGAGTATTTAAATATTATCCCTAAATAAAATTATTATGAAAATCATACAGCAAGGAGCAGAAGCGATAATTTATCGAGATAAAAATAAAATTATCAAAGATAGAATCTCAAAAAAGTACAGACATCCTGAACTAGATAAGAAGATTATTAAAAGCAGAACAAAAAAAGAAGCAAAACTTTTATCAAAAGCTTCTTCTCTAATCAACTCTCCTATTCCAGAAATAAAAGAATTAAACAAACTTGAGATGCCATTCATTGACGGAAAAAAACTTTCTGAACATCTTGAATCTCTTGATTATAAAAAAATATCCAAACAAATAGCAGAATCTATAGCAAAACTTCACGACAATGATATTATTCATGGAGATTTAACAACAAGTAATATGATATTAGATAAAAATAACAATCTTTTTTTTATTGATTTTGGATTGGGTTTTATAAGTACAAGGATAGAAGATAGAGCTGTAGATCTTCATTTAATAAAACAAGCACTAGAGGCTAAACATCATCTTATATTCAAGGAATGCTGGAAGATAATTGAGAAAAAGTATAATTCTAAAGACAAAAAGAAAACATTAGAACAACTAGAAAAGGTAGAGTCTAGAGGCAGGTATAAAAAATGTTGTTAGGATAACAGCTAATTCTAGGGAAAGATTGCTGCTAAGAAAACCGTTAGGTTGTCGTGGCATATAAGAAATGTTGTTAGGATAACAGCTAATTCTAGGGAAAGATTGCTGCTAAGAAAACCGTTAGGTTGTCGTGGCAGGTATAAAAGCCATTAACCCGCATATACAAAATAGGTCTCTGTTCCTCTCAGAACTGTTCTTACGTCCTTAAAAACAATATCTGAAAAATGCAAGGTAACATCATCCAAAACTTCTCTTGCCCTAGGATTCTGTTTCTCAAGATCTCTTTTAAAATCACCAAAACTATATTCTTTCCTCCTACTAACTCTCCTTACTAAAAATCCCCTAACATATAAAGCATGTTCTAATAAATTATCAGGAGGTTCTGAATCCTCTTTTGCCATACTTTATTGTAGTATAATAACTATATAAACTTGACTACCAAAAACATTTAAAACTCAGAATATCATCTTATTTTATACAGCCCCTTCGTCCAGCGGTCAAGGATGCAGGTCTTTGGAACCTGCGACCCAGGTTCGAATCCTGGAGGGGCTATTTTTATTTTTAATATGAAGCCAAAAAAGATAATCATATATGGGCAGGCAAAATCAGGATCAACTGCTCTTTATTACAAGATCAAAAATTCCATTAATGAAAATTGTTTCTGTTTATTTGAACCAGAAGAAAAAGAACTAAAAAATCTGAATGAAATAAAAAAAACAGTTCTAATTAAAAGTCTAGATGGAAAACTTAGACATTACTTTAAAAATTTTGATAAAAAGATACTGATAACTAGAGACCCTAGGGATAGGATAATCAGTTCACTATTATATATCGGAGGATATCATAAATCTCGAGAACAAGAAGAGCAAGACAATATAAAAATCCTAGAACAAAAAGAATCATATCCAGGTTCAATATCATTAATAGAATTATTCAAAAATCTATATTCTATCTCCGAAGAGGAGATAATAGATTACTGGAAAAGTTATCTGGATCATATTCTAAACTTTAAGAGAAAGAATAAAGATTGCTTTATCATAAAATATGAGGATTTAATAAAAAATGACATTAAAGAATTAGAAGAATATTTAGGTTTTAAATTAGTTAAAGAAGTAAAAATAGATAAAAATCTTAGCAGAGTCATAAGAACAAAAAGTAGCGGCTCATGGAGAAATTGGCTCACAAAAGAGGATATTAGATTGCTAAAACCTATTGTCAAAGAGTATATGCAAGAATTTAACTACGACTTTGATGATTGGAAACTAAATAATCCTCAAACTATAAATCCAGAACATTGCTCTCACTATTTCAAAAGAGTTCTAAAAGAAAAGAAGAAATACAGAAATATAAGGGCTTTACTCTCTAAAGTAAGGGGAATCGTTAAAAGATAATCTCCTTTTTCTCCAAAAAAGCCATTCACTACCCTAAACTAGTTATTTCATAATAAATAACTTTAAAAATCATATTTCCTAAAAAGAAAGCATGGCAAAAGCAAAAAAATTAGAAAACAAACCTGTATGGTTAAAATACACAGAACAAGAAGTAAAAGACATAATCCTAAATATAATCAAGAAAAATCCAGACATAACCTCTGAGAAAATAGGTTTAATATTAAGAGATACATATGGCATCCCAAAAACAAAGATATATGGTTTTAAAATATCTCAAATTTTAAAAGAAGCCAAACTCTACAAAGAACCAAACCTTACAAACCTTACAAAAAAAGAAGAAAAATTAAAAAAACATCTAGAAAAGAATAAACAAGATAAGAGAACAGGGAGATCATTCATCATCACTAGAGCTAAACTCAAAAAGACAAAAGAATACCTAGCAAGAAAAAAGAAGTGACTCTATCTACTAGCTTTTATTAAAAGGAGGGAAAATGCTTGATAAAATAAATGAATTTGCAAAAATATTTTTAGAAAAAACAAATAAAAAAGATATATATGTTATTTCTCATTTTGATACAGACGGCATAACTTCTGCTGCAATTTTTGGCAAATGTTTAAAAAATCTTGATAAAAAATTCTCATTTAAAATAATAAAAAATTTAGATAAAGAAACAATAGAAAGCCTTCCAAAATCAAAAGTACTTGTTTTCCTTGATCTAGCTTCAGGATCTATAAAAGACCTTTCCAAGCTACCAAATGAAGTATTCATCATAGACCATCATGAAATAATAAAAGACTTCCAGTTTCCTGAAAACTTGCATATAATTAATCACCATCTTGTCCCATATACAGAAGAGATGTCTGGCAGCTGTACAACCTATCTAATCTCAAAATCTCTAACAAAAAGAGATAGAGATTCTGCAACCCTTGCTATAATCGGCATGGTCGGAGATATTATGGAAAAGAATATAGGTCCCCTAGTAAATACTATATTAAAAGATTCAGAAGTTCTAGTAAAAAAAGGCTTATTATTATACCCCTCTACTCGTCCCTTAAACAAGGCACTAGAATATTGTTCAAATCCATTCATACCAGGAATAACAGGAGATAATGTTGGAGCAACAGAACTTCTAAGAGAAGCAGGAATAGGATTTACAAAAAAAGGGTATAAATCTTTAATAGAACTAGACGAGGATGAAATGAAAAGAATAGTAACGGCAATAGCATTAAGAATAACTGACTCTGAGAAGATGCAGAGCTTTATAGGCAACCTATTCCTAGTCAAATTTTTCAATCAACAACAAGATGCTAGAGAATTGTCTGCTCTAATAAATGCATGCAGTAGGATGGACCACAGCCATATAGCCTTGCTCCTTTGCATGGGAAATCAAAATGCAAGAAAACAAGCAGAAAAAATATATATCAAATACAAACAAAATATTATCTCTGCTTTAAATCATGTTAATTCTACTCCAAAAATCCAAGGCAAGCAGTATGTTATAATGAATGCAAAAGATAATATACAAGATACCATCATTGGAACAATAGCCTCTATTCTTTCTATGTCTGCAATATACAAAGAAGGAACAATAATAATAACAATGGCTTATAATCAGGACAAGATAAAAGTTTCTTCCAGAATATCTGGATTGAGAAAAAAAGACACTTCCAGAAATCTTAGAGAAGTTATGGATGAGATAACAGAACTTATAGGAGGAGAATCAGGAGGCCATCAATTTGCAGCAGGCTGCATAATAAGTAAAGAAAAAGAAGAAGCTTTTATAGATCTCGTAAAGAAAAAACTGGATATAGAACATATAAAAGTATGAAATACTTCTTATTCTAGAAAGGGTTGACTTGTTAAGGGAAAGTTATTTCCCTTACGATAGAACATATAAAAGTATGAAATACTTCTTATTCTAGAAAGGGTTGACTTGTTAAGGGAAAGTTATTTCCCTTACGATAGAACATATAAAAGTATGAAATACTTCTTATTCTAGAAAGGGTTGACTTGTTAAGGGAAAGTTATTTCCCTTACGATAGAACATATAAAAGTATGAAATACTTCTTATTCTAGAAAGGGTTGACTTGTTAAGGGAAAGTTATTTCCCTTACGATAGAACATATAAAAGTATGAAATACTTCTTATTACTCATAAATATCAGATCCTGCTTCTTCATCAAATAATACTTCTACTCTTGAAGCATATTTAGAACCTGATTGTGTATCTTTATCAAAATAAGTTTCTTTAACATATTCACCAACATACAAATCTCCACTAATGGTTTTTCTAGGATATCTATTTCCTCTTGGAAACTTTAACTTACATCCTTTTTTCATCAATATTAATTTAGAATCTGCTGTAACTCCTTCTAAACCATCTAATATAGTTAATCCAATAGGCTTTCCAGTATCAGATCTTACTCCTTTTATAGTAGCGTCTCTTCCTAATTTAATAGTTGGATTAGAATAGGCTTCTGCTTGTGACACAAGTCCTTCTTTTCTTATATGCTTTGCAGGAACTCCTTGTAATCCAATTCCAGAATTCCAATCAAGAACCTCAATAACTAAAGGCTTATTTGATTTTTCTAAATCTCTTCTAGCCCTTTCCTGAATATCCTTGCTCTCTTGTTCACATAATTTATAGATACCATAACCCCCCATCATAATTCCAACTAAGAGACCTCCTGGAATCACAATCTTTACTGCCCTACTTACCATATTTTTTGCAAGATATCTCAGTTTAAAAAGATTTGTATAGTCACCATTTTATAGTAATACCTACTTTTTATCTCATGTCAAATAAATACATTTAAAAATACTCATAACCCTTTTTTGCCATGGCAAAGAAAAGATTCATCAAAGTAAGATGTCAGGCTTGCAAAAACGAACAAGTGATATTTGAATCAGCATCTACACCTGTAAAATGCTTGATATGTAATGCAGTCATAGCTGAGCCAAAAGGTGGCAAAGCAGATCTCAAAGCAAGTCTTGTAGAAGTTCTCAACTAAATATGACAGTAAAAGATATGGCAAAAGAATTAGAAGAATCTCAAATAGTGTTATGTACAGTAGACAGAATTAGAGGGACAATTGTATTTGTAAAAATAGAGGAATACAATGTAGAAGCAACAATTACTTTCTCAGAAATATCTCCAGGAAGAATAAGAAATATTAGGGATTATGTTTTTCCAGGAAAAAAAATTGTTTGTAAGGTATTAAAAATAGATCCAAGAGGCATCCATCTTTCATTCAGGAGAGTCAAACAAAAAGAAAGGCAAGAATTTAATGAATCCTTAAGAAAAGAGAAAAGCTTCAAAGCTTTACTAAAAACAGTTCTAAAAGAAAATGCAGAAAAAATAATTGAAAACATAAAAAAAGATAATGAAAATTTATCTGATTTTTTAGAAGAGATAAAAGAGGATCCGAAGATACTTGAAAAATACCTCCAAAAAAAAGATTCAGATAAGATAATTAAGATACTCCAGGAAAAAAAAGAAAAAGAGACAACAGTGTCTGAGGAGTTTTCATTATCAAGCAAAAATCCAGATGGAATAAAGATTGTTAAAGATATAATAAAAAAAGCTACAAAAGATTATCCTGATTGCGATGTTTCTTACCTAGCAGCAGGCAAATACCTGATAAAAATAAAATCAAGAGACCCAAAAAAATCCGATCAGCAGTTAACAAAGATAATGGAAGAAATAGATAATTTAGCTTCTGCTGAAAAATGTTCTTTTAATTCAGAAAGAACTTAAAACAATCTACTCTGCTCCTCTTTCATAACTATCTTCCCATACTCTCCATCATATCCCGGTTGTATCTTAAGATTACCTATCCTATTATCTATAATTGCTTTAACAAGATTTTCATTATTTGGCAATGCATTCATAAGATCCTGCTTCTCAACTTTTAATAAGATATTAAATTCATTTCCAAACTTCTTTATAAGACCATCATACACACCCCATACTTTCTTTGTATTAACGCCTGCACTTAGATTAAAAGCAATCAACTCGTGTAGAGGTACTAATCTATAGAAATTCTTTGATTCTGGCTTTGGTCTTACTGCAAATATAGACGTACTTTCTTTAATATCTTCAGCTAACTCCTCCACCCTATTATCTACCCCAATAGTCAATGGCTTTCCACATTCTGGACATATGCCTTTTAATTCTTTAGTTTCCTGAGGTGAACATGAAAATCCGCATTTAGCATGTCCATCCCAATGATATTTTCCATAGGCAGGATCTGTCTCAATAGTACCCTTAAAACTATTATTCCTTATCTGGTCTAGGATACTTTTGTAACTTACCTCTCCAAAAAATATAGTTGCCTCTCTTCCAAGCCTCCATGGCCAAAAACTATGAAGATCTGAAAAACTTACTATACTAATATTCCTATCTACAAGTTCCTTAATCCTTAGATTCATATCCGGATCTGAAGATATACCTGTCTCTATAGCATGTATCCTGTCCAGCTGATCCCCAAAAGCCTCTTTCAATGAATCAAATCCTCCCTTACTACCAAAAACCCCAAAATAAGGAGTCCATATATGGGCAGGAATCACCTCTATATCCAGACTTATATTGCTCATCTCTTTAACAAAATCTTTGCAATTGATGCCAAATATAGGCCTCCCATCATAATCCCTTCTACCTTTTGTATCTAAATAACTATTAATTTTATCAACAACCTCAAAGCTCGGAGCCAATAAAACAAGATGAACCTTTCTTCCTCTCCCTTCTGTATATATAAAACTCAGCTCTGTACTAAGAATAAAAGGAAACTTCCCTTTCTCATCCTCATACCATAATGCTCCTTCTTCTTCTTTCAAATTCTCCTTCAACTCTTTCAACCAATCAGGATGTGTAAAATCTCCTGTCCCTAAAACATCCACTCCTTTAATCCTAGCCCATTTTACTAAATTTTTTATATCAAGAGCCTTACTAGTAGCCCTTGAATATTTACTATGTATATGAAAATCTGCAATAAATTCCTGATTTATTGAAGTATCAGAAAATTTAGAATTTTCTGTATCTGCAATAAATTCTTTTTTCTCTTCCATGAAAAAATAAATAAACTCCTGTTTTTAAAATTATATATGAAAAAAAGCAAGATTTTGATAATTCTTGGAATACTCATGCTAACCTTCTTACTAGTTTATTTCCCAAGTTTCCACAACCCTTACCCAAAACACATTGATGAATATCATCATCTAACAGAAGCAATAAAACTCAAGCAAGGAGAATCAACACAAGGAATAAGCAGAATGGAACTTGGCTTCCACATCCTCATAGCTTTATTGCATACTATATTTGGATCTAATTTAATACTTATATATAGATTCCTAGCACCCCTATTTGCATGTCTATCTTCCCTAGCCCTATTTTTTCTCGCCTACAAAAAATCAGACAATAATTTCCTAATAGGAATTTTTGCAATGATCTTCTTTGCATCTATAAAATCTAATGTCAATATAACCGGATTATGGTTCTTTACACCCTTGACATTTGCTATCCCTTTTATTTTCCTATATTTATATTTCTTCACAGAAGGAATAGAAAAGCAAAATAAAAAATACATTTTAATCAGCTTAGCGATAATCATTCTACTTTTAACTACTCATGCATTATCTGTATTATTTGCATTGCCTTTCCTATTAATCTATTTAATAATAAACTACAAACAAGTCAAAAAACAATGGAGATTCTTATTAATACTGTTATTAATTCCTCTCTTAGGAATTCTAGCTTACAAATTAATAATGAATGTTCCTTTCTCAGGAATAACTGATAGATTAATACATGCCTTGCAATTCAGAAAAGGCTGGGGAATTCTAGAATTAAATATCCATCTCCCATTATTATATAGTTTTATTGGATTTATATTAGCAATACTTGGAATTATTTCTATATTCTTATTCCTGCCAAAATCTAAAATTAAAAAATATTCATTATTCGTAGTATGGCCTATAACTATCTTTATATCCATATTTATATATCAAAAGACAAACATCTCTTATCTTGTTCCATACCAAAGAAATGTTTATTACCTTATATTAGCTATGCCCTTTCTTAGTGCAATGGGTCTTAATTACGTGATTAAGTTCATAGAACAATATGCTTCCAAACTAAAAAACAGATCATTCTCAAAAATAATAACCATAATAATCCTGGCTGTTATATTTTTCTTTACATTTGCTTCTTATTATAAGATTCCAGAACAAATAAGATTGTACACTGTCATGGATCATCAGGATTATGAATCCCTATTATTCTTAAAAGACAAAGAAAAATCAACAGTTATGGCTGATCCGATGATATCTGAAGCTTTATTTCCTGTGGCTCAACAAAATCCAGTAGCTACACTGGCTTTTTATGGAAATAGAAAAGATTCTGAAAAATTCTTTGGAGCCCAAAATTGTGAAACAAGACAAGAACTCATAGATAAATATAATGCTAAATATGTTCTATCAAAAAAACCAATAGACTGTAGATGGGATTTAATATATAATAAAGGAAACTATATTTATCAAACAAGTTAATTATATAAATGATTTCTATTTTCATGAGGATATGAGATATTCCTTTGTCTTACCTTGTAGAAATGAAGAAAAAGCAATAGGAGTATGTATTAAAAAAATAAGGTTAATTATGAATGAATTAGCAATCCCTCTAGAAGAATACGAGATAATTTCTTCTGATTCTTCGTGGGACAAATCTCCTGAAATAGCTAGGAGCCTAGGAGCGAAAGTAGTAAAGCATAATAAAGTAGGTTATGGAAATGCATATTTAGAAGGGTTTAAGCATGTTCAAGGAGAGATAGTAATTCTAGGAGATGCAGATGATACTTACAATTTCCTAGAACTTCCAAACTTATTAGCCCATATAGATAAACATGATTTAGTTTTAGGAGAAAGAAAATATTTCAAAAAAGGTTCTATGCCTTTTCTAAATAAATACATAGGCAATCCAATTTTATCTGGAATGTTAAGATTATTCTATAGGGCGAAAGTAAAAGATGCTCACACAGGATTCAGAGTAATAAAAAAATCAGCCCTAGACAGATTAAATCTGCAGACAACAGGAATGGAATTTGCATCTGAAATGATAGTTAAAGCTTTCAAGTTAAGATTAAGGATAAAAGAGGTCCCTATAAACTACCATCCAAGAAGAGGGGAAACAAAACTGAGAAGATTCCGAGATGCCTGGAGGCATATTAGATTTTTACTTTTATATTCTCCATTATGGCTATTCTTTTTGCCAGGATTATTCTTATTCTTTCTTGGCCTGATACCAATGATATTACTATACATGGACACAATAACAATACTTGGAATTAGACTTTTTTATCATCCAATGTTCTTATTTGCCCTCCTAGTAATGGTGGGTTATCAACTGATAATATTTTCTTTATTTGCAAAAACCTACGCAATAACCCATCTTGGAGAAAAGTCTCCTGGAATCAATTTCATCTCCAAGCATCTAACAATAGAAAGAACGAGCATAATAGGTTTACTAATAACATTAACAGGGATAATTATCTATGCTTTTATTTTTTCCAGATGGATGAGGGGAGAATCTGCTTCATTTAATGAAATCAAAAACTCCATAGTAGCATTAACTCTAATTGTAATTGGAATCCAAACAATCTCATCTTCATTTATGTTAAGTATTCTAGGAATTAAAGAAAATTAAAGAAAATGCAGAAAAAACAGGAATATATAATAATAAGTATCATAATCTTATTAGCATATATCTTAAGAATCCTTCCTTATCTTCTAGGCTATCAAATACCTATTAGTGATGATGCCTTAAATGATTATGGTCAAGTAAAATATTTTCTTGAACATAATCAGACAAAAAGAGAATTTGCATATGGAAATTTCCCTGTTCTCCATATATTTACAGCATTTATATCGAAATTAGGAATTAGCCCCCTAACTACTTTTCTATTCATCCCCCAAATATTTCCCAGCATAGGATTATTATTCTTCTATTTATTCTTAAAAAAATATTTCCCAAAGAAACAATCTCTCCTTGCTTGTTTACTAATAGCACTATTTCCTCCTCATTTATATTGGACAGCTCAACCTGTACGAGAGACAATAGGTTTATTTTTCTTCCCATTAATAATATATCTATTTGATAAAGAGATATCAAATCATGAGAACAACAAACTAGGCATTTCAAACAAATTCCTTTTAATCATCTCATTTCTTTTAATCATAGCTGCACATAACTGGTCAACTGTAATGCTGTTTGTATTCCTTTTCTCTTATTCTTTTTTTAAAATAAATAATAAAAAATTATTTCTTTATACCTTATCCTTAATGATTTTATTCTTGATCTTATCAATCACATACTGGCATTTCTTTTTTCCATCCATATTTAGATTATTTTTCTTTTTTAGAATGATAAGAATACCCATACATGTCCCAATAATCCTATCACTAGTAATACTGCTATTTATTATAATACTGAGAATATACAATTTAAAGAAATTAAAAAATAACCTGTTATTCATAATCTCTTTGATCTCTTCATTAATAATGGCATTTATTATCTCAAAGATAGCTCCTTTTAGTTATCCTATTCAAATATGGATCTCCCTACTAACTTATCTTATATTTACATTTATAGGGTTTTTCTTCACAAAAGACAAGAAAATGGATTTATTCTCAAAAATCTGCATCATATATATACTGCCAATATTTGCCTCTCTTTTTTATGCATATATGGGAAAGTCCTTACATAAAATGCCCTTTGATCCAATAAGGATACTAGAATTCATCATCTTTCCATGTTCAATCCTAACTTCCTATGGATTATCAAAAATAACTAAAAAATCCAAATCTCTTTTAGCAATAACTTTAATCATCTTAACTGTCTTAGCCACTTTAACCTATCCTCCAATATTTGTATATAGAAGTCATTTTCAAGATACCCCTTTTTATGATATAAGAGGGCATATAAGATATATCCCTCCTGAAGCAATAGAGATAATAGATTGGGCAAATAGTTATGGTTACAATATAAAAACAACCAGCAGAACACTTCTAGTTTATGAGGATCATTTTTATGAAGTTTCAAAGAAAAAACTTGTATTAATAACAAAATATGATTATATATTATTACAGAATTATAAAAAAGTAAATGATAGGCATCTAGGCCTGCCTAATCCTCAAATTCTTATAAATAAATCAAAAAGTATGACTCTAGTCTATACAAATGGTTGGGGCTCATTATATAAAAATGAAAATAGCAATTTTCCATAACTTCCTAGACAATATGGGGGGTGCAGAGATAGTTACATTAACCCTAGCAAGAGAGCTTAATGCTGATGTATATACAACAAACATAGACAAAGAAAAAATAAAAAAGATGGGTTTTCAAATAAAAAATATATATAGCATAGGGAAAATTCCAAAAAACCCTCCATTCAAACATCAACTAGCCTCTAAAAAATTTTTAAAATTAAATCTAAGAAACAGATATGACTTCTTCATAATATCTGGAGATTGGGCCTTATCCTCTTCTGTAAACAACAAGCCTAACTTATGGTATATCCATTCTCCAAAAAATGAGATATGGCAATTCTATGAGTATGTAAGAAAAAATAATGTTCCATGGATTTTGAGACCCCTATATGACCTATGGGTCATATATAATAGAGAATTAGATAGAAAACATATCAAACATGTAAACAAACTAGTTTGCAACAGCAAAAACACTCAGGCAAGAGTTAAAAAATTTTTTAATGCTTATCCAATAATAATCAATCCCCCTATTGAAACAAAAAATTACAAATATAAAAAACCAAAAAATTATTGGCTTTCTGTAAATAGATTATCTCCTCCAAAAAGAATAGAAATGCAAATAAAGGCCTTTCAAAAACTGCCCAATGAAAGACTCATAATAGTTGGAAGTTATGAAAAAAACTCTAGGGTATTTGAAAAATATAAAAGATATCTAGAAAAAATCAAATCTCCAAATGTTAAAATAATTAATTGGATTGATAAAAAACAACTTATCAAATTATATTCAAATTGTAAGGGATTTATTACAACTACAAAAAATGAAGACTTTGGAATGACCCCAATAGAAGCCATGGCTTCTGGAAAACCAGTCATAGCTCCGAACGAAGGAGGCTATAAAGAATCTATAATAAATAATAAGACAGGTATCCTAATTGACGATGTAAATCCCGATAAGATCATAGAAGCTATAAACACAATAAACAAGAGTCCAATAAGATACAGAAATGCCTGCCAGAAACAGGCAAAAAAATTTGATATAAAAAACTTTATCAAAAAAATAAAACAACAGATAAAAAATGATGATTAATAATCTTATTAAGGTAAATATAATAAAAAGGCTTTTGTCGCGATTAGGATATGAAAAGATATGTTGCTTCTTCATAAGAAAAAAAGAGCCATATATAATACGATATGAATGGAATAGAAAACATAAGCAGATTCCTTATGTAAGAAGAGATAAAAAAGCATTTTTTATGTGTATTGTGCCTGCTGCATATGATAATGAAAAGATAGTTAGTTCATTAAAAAAGGAAATTATGGATTATGAAAAGAGATTTCCAAAACATAAGATAATCTTTCTATGCAATTTTCCAGATCAATTAAAATTATTCAGAAGATTAAATATCACCTCTATATTATCAAATCATAATGCCTTTCTTGATGAAAGAATATTCAGAATTCTTCCAGAAATAAAAAAAGATTTTGACGCCATATATGATGCAAAAATCTCGAGAGTTAAAAGATATGAATTAGCCTCTAAAATAAAAAGTCTGTGTTTCATATATTATTTTGATGAAAAAGATAAAAGGTATGCAAGAGAGATACATAATTTATTTAAAGGTGCTACTTGGTTTAATGGAGAGATTGATAATTATCATAGACTAAAAGCCATAAAACTTCCATATTATATAAACAAAGCAAGAATAGGTCTGTGCTTATCTAAAAGTGAAGGAGCCATGTACTCTAGTTGTCAATACCTATTATGTGGACTCCCAGTAGTCTCAACAAAAAGTGGAGGAGGAAGAGATGTTTTTTTTGATAAGGATTTTGTAGAGATTGTTGAAGATAATCCAAATTCTGTAAAAAAAGGGGTTGATAAATTAATCAAAAAGGATATAGACCCAAAAATAGTTAGAGAAAAGACTCTAAAAAAGATTTGGGACCATAGAGAGAGATTCATTGAGATAATCCAAAAAATTTACAATAAAGAGGGTATTAATAAGAATTTTAAAAAAGAATTTAAAAGAAATTTTTTGAATAAGATGTGTTATTGGCATCTTGTTAAGGTAAGAAAAAGATGAAGAAATTATTAAGAAAAATAGAAGAGAAAAAGAAATCAAAAAAAACATTATGGAGAATTTTGAAGCTTGCTAAATACTCATTATGGAAGATAAGATATCCTTTTCTAAATATAATCATCTCAATTGAGACAAGATTTTATAGGAGAAAACTACCTGATTTTATTATTCCAGGAATAATGAAGGGTGGGACAACTTCTTTATGGTTTCATCTTAATCAACATCCAAAGATAGAAATGAGCCCCAATTTTCTAAAATTAAGGCAGGATCCAGATGGTTCATTAAGAGAAGACAGAAAAGAAATTCATTTTTTTGATGAGAGAGATAAATGGAGAAGAGGAATTAAATGGTATCAACAATTTTTTAATGATAATGACAAATTGCAAGGAGAAGCAACTCCTAACTACCTTCATAATTTCTGCGCACATAAAAGGATGTTTAAAATATTGCCCAAAGCAAAATTAATCATTGTTTTAAGGGATCCTATAAAAAGAGCCTTCTCAGAATATAATCAGATACAACATTCATATCCTATATCGAAGAACTGGTGTTATCTTCCAAGGAAAAGTTTTAGAGAGAATATTCTAAAAGAAATAGAAAAAAAATTTGAAGGAGGTATTATAAAAAAAGGGTTTTATATGGAACAAATTAAAAACCTTTTAAGGTATTTTCCAAGAAAACAATTACTTATTATAATATCAGAACAAATGAAAAAAAACCCTCAAGAGACTTACGATAAAATATGTGACTTTCTTGGTATAAGAAGAATAAATATAAAATCAATAAATTATGACCCCTTTATGAATAGTAAAAGATATTTCAAAAAACCAAAGAAAAAAGATGCTCTAATTTTATATGAGATCTATAAACCCTATAATGAAGAACTTTTCAAATTTCTTGGATATGAGATTAAAGAATGGGAAAGACTATGAAAACTCCAAAAATATCAATTATAATTCCTGTATATAATGAAGAGAAAAGGTTAGCTAAATGTATTTCATCGGTATTAAATCAAACATACAAAGATTATGAATTAATATTTGTAGATAATAACTCCAATGATAAATCAAAACAAATAGTCTTAGACTCCAAAAAGAATGATCAAAGGATAAAATATCTCTTTGAATCAAAGCAAGGAAGAGGAGCAGCGAGATATAAGGGAGAAATAAATGCAAAAGGAGATATAATAGTCATGACAGATGCTGACTGCATAGCCCCAAAAAACTGGTTAAAAAAACTAATATCTCCAATAATAAAAAATAAAAAAATAGCAGTGCAAGGAATAACAAGACCCATAATAAAAAACTATTGGACCCTCTGCTGGCAAGATGAATATGAAAAATGGCTACAAAGACAAATAGATGGCAAGCATATAGATATATTAGATACTGCTAACTTTGCTATTAAAAGAGATATTCTTAAAAAAATAGGTTTCTCTAATCCAAATATAGACAGAAGTAATGATACTGAGTTAAAAGAAAGACTCTTAATTAATAATTACAAGATATTTTTCAATCCTCTATCAATAATCTTTCATTATAATAAAGAATCATTCAAGGAAATATTTGAAAAAAGATTTAATGAAGGGAAATATGAATCAAGGATATATAAACGATATGGATCTAAAAAAGGTTCTAAAGAACATATATGTTCATTTATAGATTTCTTTTTAATTTCTCTAAAAGACCTATTCTCATTAAAAAAGACATCCAAATATATGCTAACAGTAAGAATCAGCAACAAACTCGGCAGAATCTACGGTAAATTCAAGATAAAATGATTAGTGTATTAGAAAAAATAGAAAAGAGAAGGGGTTCAAAAAAAACACCATGGAGGCTCCTACTATTAGCTAAAGATGTTTTATGGAGCATTAGAGTACTTATCTTAAAAATGAAATTTTATCTCGATCTAAGGTTCTCTAAGGGAAAATTCCCTGATTTTATAATAATTGGGGCAATGAAGGGAGGCACAACATTCTTATGGAAATATCTCAAAAAACACCCTGATATTCAGATGGCTGAAAATCATTTTAATAAATCTAATAAAAAGGAGGTGCGATTCTTTGATGAAGAGAAAAATTGGATGAGGGGGAAAAGATGGTACAGAAGATTATTTAATGATAATAATAAACTTCAGGGTGAGAAAAGCCCAGAATATCTAAACACCTATAAATCTCATAAAAGAATGTATAAAACAGTTCCAAGAGTAAAATTGATAATTCTACTAAGAAATCCAGTTACAAGAGCCTTTTCAGAATGGAATATGGAAAGAATATCTTATGAAAGAACCTTATTGGATAAAAAGAAAATAAAGAGAGGCCCTATGATAGAGAAATTGAGTTTTGAACAAACTATAAAAGATAATCCTAAAATTATTGAAAGAGGACTATACATCTCCCAGATAAACAATCTGATGAGATATTATCCAAGGAGCCAGATATTGATTCTTATATCTGAAAAGATGAAAAAAACTCCTCAAGAGTCATATGATGAGGTGCTTGATTTCTTGGGTTTAAAAAGAATAAAGATTAAACCTAAAAAAGAGGTTAATAAAGCAGGTTATATAAAATTGATGAGAAAAGAAACCGAAAACCTATTATATCAGTTTTACGAACCCTACAATCAAGAACTATTTAATTTTCTCGGATATGAAATAAAAGAATGGAAAAATAAAAAATGACCTATGAAACAATAATACTAATCCCTAATTATAATGGAAAAGAGCACCTAGAAGAATGTTTTTCTTCATTACTCAATCAGTCATATAAAAAATTCAAGATAATCCTCATAGACGATGCTTCTACAGATGATAGTATTGATTATACAAGAAAAAGATTCCCAAATATAAATATATTAGCATTTAATAAAAATCAAAACTTTGCTAAGTCAATTAACAGAGGTATAAGATTCTCTATAGAAAAATTTAACCCAAAATATATTGCCTTACTAAATAATGATACGAGAGTTGATAAAGACTGGTTAAAAAACCTAGTTAAATCAATAGAATCAGAAAAAAAGATAGCAGCAGTAGCTTCAAATATGATTCTTTATAGTCAGCAAGAGATAATAAATAGCCATGGGGCAAAATTTAATTTTTTATATGGAAAAGATTTAAACTTTCTCAAAAAACAAAATCAAATAAAGGAGTTTCCAAAGGAAGTTTTATCAAGTTGTTTTGGAGCAACATTGATCAAAACAGAGTGCTTAAACAAAATAGGTCTGACAGATGGAAGATATACTGCCTATTTCGAAGATCTAGACTGGGGATGGAGGGCGAATATATACGGATATAAGATAATATTCGAGAAAGATGCTATAGTTTATCATAAGCTCGGATCCTCATGGAAAAATAGAAATCTAAAAAAAATGTACCTATGTGTAAGAAACTCTCTTTGCACTGTAATTAAAAATTATGAAACATTGACCATGCTGGCTATAATGCCTTTACTTGGAATTTATTTATTTGGATTCTCTATTGCTTATCTCATTGATGTCAAAGTAGAGAATAATAAGATAAGCAGAGTATATAAGGAAAAAACAAATTTCATAAAAAGATTGAGATATAGCATAATTCCTCTAAAAGCAATAATATGGAATATGCGAAACTTGAAACAATCATTGAAACTAAGAAAAGAGATTCAATTAAAGAGAAAAATATCAGATAGTAAAATAACAAAACTATTCTATTTAGAACTATAACTATCCAAAATTACTTTTTCTATTTTTTTTGTATAATTGTTATAATTAAAATCCTTTATAAAAATTCTATATCCTTCTTTCCCCATTTCCCTAGCAACTTCCTTATTTACATATAGGAATAATATCTTCTCTGCAATAGCTTTTGGATCTCTTGGAGGAACAAGGAAACCAGTTTTCTCATCTCTTACAACCTCACTAGGCCCACCTTTATTAACTGCTATTACAGGTTTCTTGCAAGCCATAGCCTCTAATACAACTCTTCCAAATGGTTCATTCAAAGAAGGCAATACTAACAAATCAGAACTATACAAGATGTTTAAAGCATCATATCTAAATCCCATAAAGATTACTCTCTCTTCCAAACCCAATTTCCTGACTAAGTCTTTTAAATAATCTTCATACTCTTTTATGCCTTTTCCAACAATAAGGAGTTTAACCTTTTGATTCTTAACAAAACTTAAAGCCCTGATTGCATCTTCCTGAGATTTTCTTTTTTGAAGACTTCCAATGCAGCAGACAAGAAAATCTCCCTTATTCTTCATCTCAATCTCAACTTTTTTTAATTTAGAAATATTTAGATCTAAGGCATTATGGATTATCTTTAAATTGTCTTTTCTCTTAAACTGATTTCCAACTGCACTTGAAATAGCAATAACCCTCTTAGAATTATTAGATACAAATCTAAAAAGCCATTTATATGAAAAATAAAACTTAAGATCCTGCGGAAGGATTTCTCTTATATGCCATATGTGAGGCCTTCTTAATAATTTAGAAACAATAGCTCCTGTAAAACATACGACAGTATTGCTATAGATTACATCTATCATTTCCTTCTTAACAATATTCCTAATCAGAATACAGGAGATTATCTCTCTAAACAAAGAATAAAAGAAATTAAAAATATTAGGATTTATTTTTACCCACCACGGACATTGTACAACATAATTCTTTATCCCTAAAAGATCAAACTCATCTTTTAGTCTTCCTTTTTTTGGTAGAACAACAACAGGTTCGAACTTCTTCTTATCCAGATTCTTGACTATATCAAATAAACTCCTTTCTGCTCCATTCATTTCAGAAGAATGAGAAAGAAATAAGATCTTTATCTTCTTGACCATAATAATCCTTATAAGCAGATTCTATTTAAAGATTATGAAACTGGAGAATAAAATGAATGATTGTCTATTAATAACTCTAGCTGATAAAAATTATATTGATCAAGCTAAACAGCTTTTTTCAGGTGTGTATTTTAACTCGGGTTGGAAGGGAGATTATATGTTATTAACTAATAATATCTCAAAGAAAGAACTTAACTGGTTTGAAAAAAGAGGTATTTTGACAAAAGTAATAAAAGAAAAAGAGATAAAATTATTGAAATTCCATATTTTTACACTTGAATTTAAAAAATGGAAAAATATAGTATTTCTAGACTCAGATATAATAGTGAGATCTTCCTTAGAAGCATTAACAAAAGTCAATGGATTTGCTGCTGCTCAAGATACCTCCTCAAAAAAAATAAAAAACTATTTTAAAAATAATAAAAAACTAATAAATACTCTTAAAAAAACATATAACTTAAACAAAAAAGCGTTCAATTCAGGAGTAATCTCATTTAATACAGATTTAATACAACCTAGTACCTTTAAAAAATTAAAAGATTTATTTAATAGATATAAAAACCCTAAATTTCCTCTTATAGACCAACCAATACTAAACCTTTATTTCTATAACAAATGGAAAAAAATTCCAATAACTTATAACTTTCCTGTACCTCAAATGATATATAAGAATAATATCTCTCCTAAATGTATCAGAGGAGCAGTTCTACATTTTTGGGGTCTGAAGAACAAGCCCATAAAAAAATTATGGGATCCTGAAAATCCTTTCTTTAATGAATGGAAACACAATCTTGAAAAAAGCAGTTCTATCAAAACAAAAGAACCCCTTCCTCCAAAACAAATCTGGACTAAGAAAATGACTAATTCCTATCTCAGATATATTAAAAGAAAAGAAATTACAAGCACAATAGACAGATACATAGGAAAACTAGGGTCTTTGATAAAATGAGAATATTATATTTAATTGATAAATTTCCAAAAACCTCTGAAACATTTATATCTAATGAAATTAATGAACTAATAAATTTAGGGCACGACATCCATGTTCTTTCTAAAAAAGAAAAGAAAACAAAAATACTTTTTTTTATTAAACAAATGATATCTGATTTAATCAAATATCCAATAAAGACCATAAAAACAATAAATATTCTAGTAAACATAAGGAGGGAAAAAGAGTTTATTATTGAAAACTATCTTAAATATAAGATAATCAGAAATCAGGGGTTTGATAGCATTCATACTCCCTTTTCATTTCCACACCACATAGACAACATATATTTTTTATCTAAAGCATTAAACATTCCTTTTTCATTATCATTTAAAGCAATAGACCTATACAAAGAGATTCATCAGCAAGAATTCAAAAAAAGAAGAAAAATCATAAAAAAATCTAGAGTCATATTGACTTCTTCTAAATATAATAAGGAACACATTCAAAAAAGCATAATTAACAAAAACATAAAATTAATTCATGAATCAATTGACCTTAATTTTTTCAAACCATCAAATAAACCAAAAAATAAAAATCAAATAATCTCCATATGTAGATTTAAGGAAAAAAAGGGCCTTAAATATCTCCTAAAGGCATTAGATATCCTAAACAAAAAAAATATAAAATATAATCTTACCCTAATAGGGGATGGCCCTGAAAAACAAAATTATGAAAAACTCATAAAACTTTTAGATATACCCAACATAACCTTTACAGGAACTTTAACATCTAAAGAAATAAAAAACTATCTAGAAAAATCAAGTATATTTGTTCTTCCATGCATTATAGCAAAGAACAAAGATAGAGATATACTTCCAAATGTTCTCAAAGAAGCAATGGCTATGGGACTCCCCGTTATTACTTCAAATATATGTGGAATCCAAGAACTAATAACTAACAACAAATCAGGATTATTAATCCCTCCAAAAAATCCAGAAGAACTAGCAAAAGCAATACAAAAACTCCTAAAAAATTCAAAACTGAGAAGAAAACTTGGAAAAAATGCAAGAAAGAAAATACAAAAAGATTTCAACATAAAAACAGAAGTAAAAAAACTTGAAAGAATATTTAAGACAAAATGAAAATAATATATCTAATTGATCAAGAATTTCCAAAAAATAGCCAGACATTTATTATAAATGAGATTGTAGAATTAACAAAATTAGGCCATAATATAACAATCTTAGCAAGAGATAAAACTAAAGATAAAATACAAGAAAGTGTAATAGAAAATAAAATACTAGATAAAACAATATTTTTTCCAAAATATAAAAAAGGGAGAGGAAAATTAAATGGAATCATAAGAAATGTTATTAAAAATCCAACCAGTACTTGGAAAATTATAAGAAAATTACATAGAAACAATTTGAATTTTTGGCAAATAGCAACTGAATACATGAATCTCAAAAAAATCATTGATAAAAAATTTGACTTAATTCATGTTCCTTTTTCTAATCCTAGAGAAATAATAAAAGGTCATTTGATCTCGGATATTCTGAATATCCCATTATCAATAACATTCAGGGCTCAAGACTTATATGCAAATAACATAACTAATAAACTAAAAAAAGCAAAGAACATAATAAAAAAAGCTAGGATAATAACTATCTCTGATTATAATAAAAAGTATATTCAAAAAAACATTATTGATAAGGAAGTAAATGTAGTACATAGTGCTATCGACCTTGATTTTTTTAAACCATCAAGCAAATCAAGAATCAAGAATCAGATAATCTCTATATGTAGATTTCACGAGATTAAGGGCATTGATTATCTCCTAAGGGCCTTAAAAATCCTAAAAAAGAATAGGGTAAAATACAGATGCACATTAATAGGAGATGGCCCTGAAAAACAAAATTATGAAAAACTCATAAAACTTCTAGATATACCAAACATTACTTTTACAGGACAACTGACTTCTAAAGAGATAAAAAGACATTTAGAAAAATCAACAATATTTGTTCTTCCATGTATCATAGCTGAAAATGGAGATAGAGATATACTGGCTAATTCATTAAAAGAAGCAATGGCTATGGAGCTTCCTGTTATTACCTCAAATATATGCGGAATTGAGGAACTAATAACTAACAACAAATCAGGATTATTAATTAATCCAAAAGATCCAGAAGAAATAGCAAAAGCAATAATAAAACTCCTAAAAAATCCAAAATTAAGAAAAAAACTAGGAAAAAATGCAAGAAAGAAGATAGAAAAGGATTTTAGTATCAAAACAGAAGTAAAAAAACTCGAAAGTATATTTCAGGAGGCTGTTAAAGAACATAAAAAATGAAAAATCCAAAAGTATCTGTAATAATTCCAACATATAACAGGGAAAAATTCTTAGAAAGAGCAATAAATTCTGTTTTATCTCAATCCCTAAAAGATTATGAGATAATAATTATTGATGATGCATCTACAGATAATACATCAAATATAGTAAAATCAGAATATCCTAAATTAAAACTGATAACTCTCAAACAAAATAAAGGAGCAGCTGTAGCAAGAAATGAAGGAATAAAAAAGGCAAAAGGAAAATACATAGCATTCTTAGATTCAGATGATATATGGCATAAGAACCATCTAAAGATTTTAGTGAAAGAATTAGAGAAAAATCCAGATGCTATATTAAGCTACTGCGATTATGTAGAGATAAAAGAAAATAAAAAAACAATTTATCATAAGGAACCAATAAACAAAAAAGATCTAAAATATAGTATGCTATTTGGAACATTCATAACTTCCTTATCTTTAGTTGTGATAAGTAAAGATAAACTAATAAAAGCCGGATTATTCAATGAATCTCTGAGAATATCTGAAGACGCAGAATTATATCTAAGATTACTGAATCATGGAAAATTTATCCATATAAAAGAAATATTAACTACAAAATATTCTCAACATGATAATCTAATCCATAATTATAAGCTTTATACAAAAGAAAAATCAAAAGAAATAGACATAGTTTTATCAAAAAAAGAAAATAAAAAATACAAACACTTAAAAAATAAATTAAAAGCACACCATCTACTAACCTTAGCTGAATATAAGATAATGAAAGAAAAAGACATATATGCTGTGTCTTATCTTATTATTTCTTCATTAAAGCATTCCATCTACAGGACAACTGCAGAACTATCCAAACTTATATTAAATGGATTTAATCAGTTATTAAAAAAAATTAAAATAAAATGAAAAATAAAATATTTCTTACTATAATAACTCCAAATTATAATGGGAAGAAGTTTATCAAGAGATGTATTGAGAATGTTATTAATCAAAAATGCCCTTATATTGAACATCTCATAATGGATAATAAATCTACTGATGGCTCATTAAATGTTATTAAAAAGTATTCCAAAAAATATCCTCATATTAGATACTTCTCTGAAAAAGATAAGGGTCAATCTGATGCAATGAATAAAGGAATAATAAAAGCCAGGGGAGAAATCATCTCTTTTTTGAATGTAGATGATTTTTATGAACCAAACACCCTTAATTATATATTAAAGATATTCAAAAATCTTAAACATCCAAGTTTAGTTGTAGGTAATTGCAATGTATGGGATGATGATGATAATCTTAAGAGCATAAACAAACCAAGAAAATTAAAAATAACAGATTTATTGTTAGGATGGAAAATAAATCCTCACCCAATAAATCCTTCTGCATATTTTTATCATAAATCTATTCATAAAATAATAGGATTATATGATATTAGGAACCATTATTCAATGGACCTAGATTTCCTCTTAAAAGCAGTCCAACATGCTAATATAAAATACATAGATAAAACATTTGGCAATTATTCTTATCTAAAAGGCACAAAGACCTATGAAAATACAGAAAAAGGAACAAATAAGAGATCCAGAAAAAATTTATTCGAAAAGTTCTTCAAAGATCTCACCTTGTTCCAAAAATTGAATGTATTGATTAGATCATATTATTATAAAATAAAACCCAAAAAAAGAAAAAGAGGAAACAAAAAATCTATTCTTATAGTCTACCCTCAAGACCTTCCTCTTCCAAATGGAGGATCTAATATCCGAATGTTCTACCTTCTAAAAGCACTATCTAAGTACTTCAATATAACCTTATTAATGTCTGAAAAAGATAAAATAACAAAAGGATTAGAAAAAATAAAAGAGTATTGCAATCTAATAATTGTCTATCCTGAAGAATATTCAAGATTTAGAGAAATGATAAGGAATTTCAGAATAATTTTGCAATCAAAGATACCTATAAAACCAAAAACTAAATATCAACCAAAATTAATAAGAATTTATAGACCAAAAGCTAAACTAATGAAAAAAAGATTAAAGTTTCTCATTAAAAAAAGAGGATTTGATTTTATTCAAGTAGAACATTCTTATTTCGGACAAGTACTAGAAAAAATAAAAACAAATGCAATAAAAATAATTGATCTTCATAATATCCATAGCTCTATGGAAGCAGATCGAGAATTTTTTAAAAAACATGAAAAAAAATTATCTAATATATATGATCTAGCATTATGTTGTTCTGAAATAGATAAACAAAAAGCACTAAAATTAGGATTTAAAAATACTTTAGTAGTACCTAACGGAGTGGATACAAATTACTTTAAAAACAAAAAAGAGAGTAAGCCCTTATCCTTATTGTTTATTGGAACACTCCGATATGAACCTAATCTAGAAGCTGTTAAATATTTCTTAAACAAAATCTATCCATTATTACCAAAAAAAATAAAAGTAAACATAATAGGATATTATGAAAAGAATCAATATGATAAATTAAAAAAAGAATTTGCAATGAAAAATATTCATTTTCAGGGATTTGTTGAAGATATAAGGCCTTTTTTTAAAAATTCTATATTCATATGTCCTTTATTAGAAGGAGGAGGAACAAGATTAAAAATATTAACAGCCTTTGCAGCAGGTTCTCCTGTCATATCCACATCAAAAGGAGCAGAAGGTATCAGATATACAGATAAGAAAAATATCCTAATAGCAGACTCTCCAAAAGAATTTGCAAAAAAAATAGAATTTCTTTTTAAGAATAAGAAGAATAGAGAAAAAATAATCAAAAATGCTAGAAAATTAGCTGAATCTGAATATGATTGGAAGAATATATTAAAAATATATACTGATTATCTTAGGAATGTTTACGATTAGATTTACTTTTACAATATTCTTTAATAATTTTTTTTGTTTCACCTTCTGCTATTATCTCTCCCTTCTCTAACCATAATGTCCTTTTACAATTCTTTTTAACTAAATCAAGACTATGACTTACCAGTATAGCACTTCCTCCTCTACTGATTATTTCTTTAATTTTTTTTGCACTTCTCTTCCTAAAGTCTTCATCACCTACCCCAAATACTTCATCTAACAAAAGGACATCTGGATTGCAATGTATTGCAATAGAAAAAGCTAATCTAGTTTTCATTCCACTTGAAAATTGATAGACTTTAGTATCTTCATAACCTTCTAACTCTGCAAATGTAATAATATCTCTGAATCTCCTCTTAATATCTGGAATTCCCAATCCAAGAATAGAACAACAAAGAAAGATATTATCTTTCATACTTAATCTCTCTTGCATCCCTACATTCAATCCAATCAGAGGAATAACCTTACCACTCATTTTAACAAAACCTCCATTCTTAGGATATATTCCCGATATTGTTCTAAGGAGTGTGCTTTTTCCACACCCATTCCTGCCTATTATTCCTAAAATCTCTCCTTTTTTAACATTGAATGAAATATTCCTCAGCACACCCACTTTTTCCTTATGTTGTTTTCCTGAGAAATAAGAAGCTAACTTAAAAAGAATTGTTCGCCTTCTTACTTTTCTTCCCATCTTAAATTCCTTATACAAATTTTTGACAATAATCCTATGTTCCATTATACTAATTCTGCAAATCTCCTTTTTAATTTATTAAAGAAAATTATACCCATAACCAAGAATAATAAAGAAGAGACCATCATAGCCAATATCATCCAGATCTCAGGCATCTTACTATAGATGATTATCTCTCTAGATATTGTAATAAAGTAATACATAGGGTTCATTAGATTTACATAAAGCAGCCTATTTTGTCCTTCAACTGCATAGAAAATAGGAGTTCCAAGCCATATTAACCTAGAGACAAAGACCCATATATTTTGGATATCTGAAAAATATGCTCCAAGAGAAGATAAAATCAAAGAAGACCCATATATAAAGATTAAAAAGAAGAATAAAATAAAGGGGTAAAATAAAAGCCCAAATAAAGAATTTTTAAAGAACAAAATAAATGCAATAAAAATTAATACTTCAAATATATGGGAAAATAAAACTTTTAATGTAGCTGCACTGCACAATGCCATATGTGGAAATCTAATAGATTTAATCAACCCACCATGATTTTTAATGATAGCAACTGCATCTGCAGTTGATTTTTGAAATAGATTAAAAATAATCAACCCAAGTAAAAGGTATAAGGGATATTTTTCTATTCCCACACCAACTCTTGATGAAAAGATTAACAATAATAATCCGAACATTAACAATGGACCTAATAAATACCATATAATTCCCAGATAACTACCCTCATTCTTGAGTTTAAACTCTGCCCTAGCTATAGCAAGACTTAACCCTATAAAACTCTTTAACCTATTCATTATTAAAATCCTATTTTAACTTTCTTAATTACACTTCATCACACACACCCTTTTCTCCAATAAAAAACATAGTTTCATTATCTGGAAGATTAGGACTATCTATTAATTTGGCTACACGAGATCCTTTTTTTCCTCTTCTGAGATACATCCTATATGTAGAAGCATGCCCGACTATATTTCCCCCTATAGCGGTTGTAGGATCTCCAAACATCATAGCTGGATTAGCCATAACCTGATTGGTCACATAGACAGCAACATTATGCTGTTCTGCCATTTTCATTAGATTATGCATATATTTATTCAGCTTCTGCTGCCTATCTGCTAACTGTCCCCTTCCACTAAACTCTGCTCTAAAATGAGCTGTTAAACTATCTACAACAACAAGTCTAATTGGCTCTCCATCTTTAACCATCTCTCCAACTTTATCTATAAGCAATATCTGATGATCTGAATTAAAAGCCCTTGCAACAAAAATATTCTTTAATACTTCTTCTGGATTCAGATCTAAGGCTTTTGCTATCTGCCTTACTCTCTCTGGTCTAAATGTTCCTTCTGTATCAATATAAACTGCCTTTCCTTCTGCTCCACCCATTTCATGAGGGAGCTGTGTTTTTACAGCAAGTGTCAATCCTAACTGAGTCTTTCCACTTCCATATGCTCCAAAAGCTTCTGTTATTGCTTTTGTCTCTATTCCCTTTCCTCCAAGTAGTTCATTAAGATTCTGACTTCCAGTTGTTATTTTCTTAATCTCTATTCTTTTTTGACTATATTCAAAACCAGTCTGAAAACCAAGACTCATCATTTTTCTAGAAGCCTGTATTGCTTTTCTAGCAACAGCTTCTCCTAAACCAGAAATCTCACTTAATTCCTTAGCACCAAGAACAGCTATACCCATTAGATCGTATATTCCTGCATCCTCTAATTTTTGAACAGCAGTAGGGCCTATTCCAGGTAAATCTGATATTTTCTTTTCTTTTTCCTCTTTTTTCTTAATTTTTTTTTCTGTTTTCTTTCCAGTTACTTCTTCTTTTATATCACTTACTTCTTTTGAAACCATATATAAAAAAACAATAAATCGTTTTTAAGCATTATCAATCTAAGTTATATATAAGAAACAAGCTATTTTATACTCTATTTCTCAAGCTCTTGAATCAACTCATCTATATTAACTTCTTTTATATCATTAACAATTAATTCTACTGAATCTGAAAAACTATTCCTCCTAGCATTTGCACTCACAACAAACTCCTTACCTAAAAGATCCTCTCTTTTTTTCATAAAGGTTTCATTACTCTCAAGATCTGCATCTGTTGCAACTTTTTTTATCTGATCAGTAAATAACACAGATCTTATTGTTCCACTACCATCATCTAATATAAAATTCAATATTGCTCTCTTTTCAGGAACAATGGTTCCATGTTCTGAACATGAATTATCCTCTCCTGCTTTTTTACCACATTCTGGACAAACATAAAAAAAACTTGGCCCAAATATCTGCACAACAAATCCCCTTGTAGAAACATTATTATTTATCTGTATATCTTCTATCTTCTTTTGTTGAACAACTAACTCTATGTGAGGATTCTCAATAATCTCTACAGACTTCTTAATATCTCCAAAACTACTCAAATGAATCTCTGAATTCCTTACATCTCCTCCACTTAATTCAATAACATCTCCTTCATTTATCTCTCCTTTCTCTATTAATTCTATATGATTAGTATCCCACAATACAACCCTAATATTACTACTATCATCTGCTATCTGAAAACTACCTATTTTTCCCTGCCTATTATTTTTATTATACTCTACTACTCTATTCATCCTAATTATCTTACCTATAATATTAATCTTCCTCATTCCTCCAAGTAACTCAGATATCTTCATCTTCTGTTTATCAAAACTTATTCCTAATTCTGAAGCTACTATCTGAGCAGCCCCTTCTTTACTAATCAGACCACTTAATTTAGCTCTCTTAGCCTCTATCTTTCTCTCTATATCTTCTTTAGAATTCCCAGAATTCTTAGAAATCATTTCTATTATTTGTTCATAGTTACCAGGTATCATAGTTTTGTATCTCTTTTATATCAATTAAGAAAAAACATACTTTATAAAAACTATTGTTTCAAATAACAATATTTATAAAACCTAATAACAAAAAAATATTATAGAAAATAAACTATTGGGACAATAGCCTATCTCTAGGGAAAGATGTTGTCTCAAGAAAACCGTTAGGTTTGCTTAAGACTATGGGCACTGCATTAGTAAAACTAAAAATAATGCCTGAATCTCCTGGTGTGGATTTAGAGGCATTAAAACAGAAAATAACTGAATCAATAAAAGCAGATGTAGATTCAGATATAAAATTTGAAGAAGAACCTATTGCTTTTGGCTTAACAGCTTTGATAACTCAATTTGCAATAGATGAATCCAAACAAATTGATCCTATTCAGGAAAAAGTTACTTCTATTGAGAACATTAAATCAGCAGAAGTAGCTGATTTTAGAAGAGCATTTGGATAAATATAAAAAAGCCTTTTTCTTTTATTTATCATGCCACTAACAGAAGAACAAATCAAACTAATAAAAGAGCAGTTATTTCAACAAATAACCCATCTTCCAGAAGATCAACAAAAGAAAACAAAAGAATTCATTAATGGTATGAATAATGAACAATTAGAATCTTTTCTAATTCAAAACAAGCTCATAAAATCAACTGATGCATCTCAACCACCTACTACCCAAACCCCTTCTACAGCTCCCCAACCAAAAGGAAAACAACAATGTGTTTATTGCCTTATAGCTGAAAAAGCAATAGAATCCCTTATTTTATATGAAGATGAAAAATATCTAGCAGCCTTAGAGATAAATCCTTTTTCAAAAGGACATACAATATTAATTCCAAAAAAACATATAAAAAAGGCTAAATCTCTTCCTGCAAAAGCCTTAACAATTGCCAATAGAGTAGGCAAACATATAATAAAAAAACTAGAAGCAAAAGATTTCCAAATAACAACATCTGATGAAGCAGATCATGCAATAGTCAATATAATCCCTATTTACAAGGAACCTTTAACCTATCAGAGAAAACCAGCAGATAAACAAGAACTCCAAAAACTAGCAATCCAAATAGGAGAAATAAAAAAAAGAAAAAAACCAATAAAACTAAAAAAAGATAAGACCCCTATAAAAACAACAAAAAAATCAGATAAAATCAACAAAGCTTTAATAAGACTACAAAGAAGAATTCCATAAGATTCTGATTTAGTTCTTTGGACTCTAAGAACCTTTCTTTCTAAGAAAGGTTGTTACTATTCTCCCTTAATTATATATCTTCCAAGCATATATAAATCTCTTGCAACACTCACTGCTTTATATCCAGTACCTGTACTAAGAAGACCCTCTTGCGAACTAAGATCTTCCATTGCAACTCTTTTTCCTCCTGTAGATTTAGAAGCCTCAACTATCAAACCTTCTTTTCTTCCTAAAGATAAACTAACATCATAATTTCTCTGAGGAGATGAAGAAGTGACTGTATATTGCCCTGGAGATTGTACTTGTCTCGTAGAATACTTGACCTTTCCATTCTCAAAACGAATTACTTTTCTATACTTGGTAAGATCTGCATTTCCACTGACAGCTAACCTATTTTTTTCATATGCTTCTTCTGCAAAACTTCCTCTTTTTCCAGAATATTTTTGTTGAGTTCCGCTTCTAGTAACCTCTCCATAAAAGAGATACTTCTCAACAGACCCATCTGGCTTTTCCTTGACAAAAATTCCTGTAGATCCTATCTCAGAAGCACTTACCCCAGATCTAGAATATATAATATTAAAATCATCAGGAGCACTAAACCTATAATCTAATGCTCTATTTCCTACGATTAATCTATCAACAAATTCTCCTTCATTCAAAGAGAGCCTTGTAAATCCTTTATTATCAAAACTAGCTGTGACTTTCTTAGTTCCTGAGTCTATTATTTGATTTCCAAGAGTGACTCTTGCATTCTCAAAATCAACAAATCCTTCTTCATCTTCAAAATCAAACCTTACATTACTTCCTTTTATAGTTCCTGATGAAGTATGTCTTGCCTGAACAAATAAGTGCTGATCTCCTTTCTTGAATCCATAAAGACCCTCCCAAGAATTAAAACTAGCTGACTTTACTTCATTATTCTGATTGATTATAAAATTAGGATCCCTCATCTCCTGATACCTATTCCCTCCCACCTCTATATCTCCTGTTCCAACTATCTCTATATTAGTATCTCCGCCCACCTTTGAAAAATAGACTTGATCAAACCTCTTCATACTTACTCTTGCCCCTCCAATCTCTAAACCTTCTCCATCTTTCCCATTGTTTTTAGCACTAAAAGTAGGATGACTCTTTCCTCCAACATCTATACTCCCTGTCTGAGAAAAACTCCATTTTCCTGGATCATATCTTGCTATCTGTTCACCATCTACCTTGATAATCTTAAAGCCATTATCATCTGTTTCTGTTGTAAACTCTTCTTCTGCACCCATAAGAAAGCTGCAGCTAATTAACAATGCAATAAAGACTAGTAATAATATTTTTTTCATCTTAACTTATTTGCAAACATAAACCTATAAGGCTCATTATTTATTAAAGTATTATTATCTTCTATTACATAGACATATGTATCCTCTGAATAAGGGATAATTGTGATATCATAGTCTAGATTTAGTAAAAAATCAAAGTCTATATTTTCTGGATCCTCTACTTCCTTATCTACAATTTTACTTGCTGCTTCATGAATCTCCTTAAGACCTATATTAAATTCAGAACTAAAACTATCAAACCTAGCTGTTGTCTCTCCTTTTGAAATGACCATATCCAAATTTAAATAAGCAATAATCTTATCTTCTCCAACAACAACATCTGAACTTATATCTCCCATCTCTACTTCCCAATCTGGAAAATTCTCACTAGGATTAAAACATCCTATTGTTCCATATTCAACAACCTTGCCTATCTCTCCCTCCAACTCTTCTTTAGAGATTAAAACCTTTTCTCCTTCATAATAACCATATCCCATATCTGTAAAATTCAGACTCAGATATTTTTCAGGCATCTCTGCATAACCTCCTTGATAACCAATTAGAATACTGCCATTAACTAAACTATTATCCATACAAGATTGTATAAAATCATAAACAGGCTGAGCCTCAGGAGAAACATATTGTATTCTATCTACTCTTCCTCTAAATACAAAAAAACTAGCTATAACTCCTATAATCACTATAGCAATGATCACAAAAATAGCCAATTGTCCTTTTTTATTATTATCCATATTATTCAGCAGGTAAAAATTTAGTTACTAAAATAATACCTATAACAGCAATAAAAGTTACGATCAATGCATGAATTAACATTCCTTGAACAGGAGATAAAGAAGTAATAAGCCCTACATATTCCATAATAACATCTCTCCAAGCCAAAGCAATAATAAAACCAAATGCAGCTATCAATGCAGTATTTAATGATTTCCTGGTCTGGCCCTTAAGTCTTTTCCCATATCTCTTTGCCCTATCTCTCAAAACCTGATGTAAAAGCTTCTTCTCTTTTTTTGTTAAATTCTTTTCCAGATCTTTCTGATCTTGTTTCTCTTTTTTATCCATATTAAATCAATGAAATAAGATTATTTAAATTATACTTAAATATTATCATCATAGCAATAAATGCAAAAAGAAAGGTAGGTGTAAAGGGAATACCGTATTTAACCAATACTTTTTTCTTATGCTTTCTTATCAACATTAGTTCCTCTTCTGATATACCCTCCCAATATTCTTTTATAACTTTCCTTCCTACTTTAACATCTTCTGCTAACCAATCTCCTATTGTAAGATCCTTAACATCTATTCTCTTAATCATGCAACATCCTTCTATTGCTTTTGCAAATATAAGCATTAAAGGAGATAATATCAATAATACAGATAATGCAGCAATAGGCCATGCTCCTTCTTGCATAGAAAAGAACATTATAATAATTCCAACTAAAACCAAAGACAGAATAAGTACCTTATACTGCTTAAACATCTTATTAAATTCTTTTTTAAATCTCTTAAAATGCATTACAAATAATATAATGCTATATATCATGCCATACACACTTCCAGCAACTAAAAACAATAATACAAACCATCCCAAAATAACTAGATTCTCTTTCCACAAAAGACTAAGAGGCAATACACAAAACACACCATACATAAGTTTTGCATCTCCTCCTGCAAACATTCTTGCATAATAAAGACTATTAGCTAATACAAATCCTACAACCAGTCCAATAATCCCCCATAAAAAGTACCAAGCATTATTCATACTAACAGATAAAAATCCCCTATAAGCCAAAGCAAGTACAATAAGAGAAAAACTCCACCAATTTGCCACTTCTCTCTTTCTAAAATCCTGCACAGCAGCAATAAACATCCAGATTATAGCTATAGCAATAAGAAAATAATTCTCAGCAAGAAAAACATCCATTTTTATTTACATACCTCTTTCTTTGTCCTGAATTTCCCACCCTTCTTATATGGGTTTTCCTTTTTCTTTTTGAACTTCTTTTTCTTTTTATTCCTACTTTCTCCTCGGTCCATAATCAAACACAACCTAACAATTTTCTTTGATGCAGCTTTCCTTAGAGATAGCTATCAAACAAGCCTATTAGATTATCCTCATTTATTAATAAAACTAGGATAATTCTATTTAAAAAGATTTAGAAAAATAAAAAAAATAAAAAATTAAAGTGTAGTACACTTAGCTGTGATAGTTGCAGTCTTCCAGAAAGCTTCTTTTCCTATTAAAGCATCACATGCAGTCTCCTCTGCTAAGCCAGTTATAGTTACTGTGCTAGTTCCTCCTAACACACACTCTGATTCTTGTGCAGAACTTCCTCCTGATGCCGGTTGTGCAGCAGTCCATGATGTCTTAGAAGCTGTATTTTTAAGATTCCCGCAATCAGCCTCTGATAAACCTGCTATTTTAGTTTTAGCTTTCTTATCAATACATATACCACTCTCAAGATCCTTACAAGTTACATCTGTAGCAGATTCTGAATCACTCCACCTAATAGTTCTTTTAGATTGCTCATAATCATACTGCGAATTAGTACTACATGCTACTTGACAAGCCTGTTTAACAGAATCAACATTACTTCCTCCTCCACCCAATCCAGTTATCCTTTCCCAAAGATTGCCCCATCCAGTTGAGAATCCATATACAAGGAAGACTAATACTAATATAGCCAAAATGATTATGATAATAGTACCTATAGTCATCTCTGCACCTTTTTTTCCTTTCATTATTATTATCCTCCTTTATAATATATATAGAAAAATCTTCTTTATAAATATTTTTATTGACTTATTCTCATTTTTCATAAGAAAAATGATGATCGTATTTGATTAAATATAGCAATCTATCCTCAGAATACCCTGCATCAGGAATATTAATATCAAAATCTACTTTTAGCTTTCCCCCTTCTA
>Ga0272442_10000284_pt1 | contig 85361 bp, 72 predicted proteins | sample SSMForm2O_FD_200262 | JGI IMG/M metagenome (GOLD analysis project Ga0272442, IMG submission 200262) | Marine sediment archaeal communities from Little Sippewissett salt marsh, Falmouth, MA, United States - SSM-Form-2O | ecosystem: Environmental > Aquatic > Marine > Wetlands > Sediment ...
ATGGGCAAGGTGTACCAGAAGATGTGGGACAAGCAGCGCCGGGACGCCCCGGACGACGGGAGCACCTGCTTTGAGATCGGGCTGCGGATAAAGGGCTACGCGCACATATGGGAAGGCGTAGACTGGGCGATATCGCATTTCTACACCCGGCGTGACGATCCGCTGATAGACGGTGAGAAGGGGTTTGCGAACCAGTTCAGGATGCTGCTTGACATGCCGCTTGAGGGCGGGATGTACATCTATCCCAACTACAACTCAACGGCACTGACCTTTGCAACCACGTGGAACCGGATCGGGTGCGCGATATACGGAGAGTGCGTGTACAACACGAACCGGGAATACCAGTACGGGCAGATGGGAGACATCAAGGAAAAGGACGTGGTGGTAACGGCGCTGAAGCTGAGCCGCTCAACCATGATCCCGTATTTGTCTGAGTGGAACCGCAACACGGCCTACTCGCTGTCGCTTACCTGGACCCAGTATTATCTTTTAAACCACGAATACGACAAGAACACGGGAAGCTACATAATTGGGGAGACGGGCAAGGACTCAAGCAAGACCAAGTTCACGGCGACGGTTTCAACGGGGTTTTTCTTTTACACGCTGATAACGGTGGGAAACATCGTGTATGACGCCTCTGAGGGCAAGACCACGGTGGTAGGGTCTTTGGTGTACCAGCCGGGAGACCACTGGCAGTGGATGGCGGCCTACCAGCAGATAAACGAGGCAGGCGCCGCAAGGTATCAGAACCAGGTGATTCTGTCCATGCGCTATGAGTTCTGGTAAAAAAGGGTTTCCATATGATCGTGTTATCCATAATACAAACATACAGGGGGTACACAATGAAATATATGAGATATTTAGTTGCAGGGGCATTACCGGCATGCATACTGATACTGATAATGTCTTTTGCCGCTCAGGCAGATGAGGTCCGCTACCCCGTTCCCTGCTATGAAGGGGAGGAGCTTGCCAAGGTGCGTGAGTGGGAAAAGAACTGGGTGGGCAAAAGGATCACCAAAGAAAATATCGACGGGGTAAAAGAATTTATCCCTGAAACCTTTTATTCAGTATTCACCAATCCCGATTGGGGCGGTGACTACTGGTTTGAGATCGAGCCGTACCGGCAGATGGTACCGGCAAAGGGAGATATCGCATTAACCACGAAGTATGCGGGAACCTGCACTGTCGACGACAATGACAACATGTTAAATTATATCGGAGGCATCCCGTTTCCACACCCAAAAAAAGGCATAGAAATTGCTTACAACTTTGATAACAGGAACTGGGGAGATCAGTACTCGGCCCTTCAGGATGTGTGGATCATCGACGGTAAAAGGAAATACGACCGGAAAATGATTTTGATGGGGCACTGTCTCATTTTTTCGGGCAGAAGGGATATCCCGCCGGTGCCCGAACTTGATCCCAACCCGAAAGGCACATACTGGGGGATGCACTCGGAGTACCTGGAACCCGCTTCATACAAGGGAACACGGGCAATGAGCATGACCTGGAAGGACAGGTCCCGGGACTGGGCGAGCTGGTCGTTTTCAAGCGCAACCAGAAGGATCACGCGCAGATCCACCGCCCAGCGCCAGAGCCATTCCGGCGGTACCGATACCACCTATGACGACAGTCTGTTCTGGAGCTGGGCGGTCAGCTGCCTGAATGTGAAGATTTTGGGAAGAAAAGAGCTTCTCCTTCCCCGGCACAGCAACCGTGAAAAGATACTTGCCGGCCACCGGGAGGGCTACTGTCTTTTTAACGGCGGGGAGAAGGAGAGGATTAATACCTGGGTGCTGGAGATTATACACAAGGACCCCGGCTATATCTACAGCAAACAGATATGGTACGTAGACCCTGAAATGTGGTGGATTATGTATACGGACAAATACGATAAAAGGGGAAAATTGTGGAAGGCCATGGAAATGTACATGGATACTTATGTTTCAAAATATAACGGTGCGATAATTCCTATGTCGACACTGCCCTTAGTGGTGGATCTTGAACGAATGCACGCCACGGCTACGCGTTCCGTGATAGAACTGGGCATAACCGGCAACAAGGAGCAGGATATAAAATACTATGAGCCCAGGGCCCTGATGAGATACGGTTATTGATTGCAGTCTAAAAAGCAATACTAAACAAATAAAACACCTGAATGCCGGTCCCGCTTCAGCAGCGGGACCGGTGTGGTATTGTATACTTTTTAATAGTCCCGCCACGATGTACATACCGAATCCATCCCCGTGTCTTTTTTCCTGTTTGACAACGTTTAAATGTATGATAGATTATCACCTGAGTCTTGATGAAGCCCTAGAAAGTTACCGATAAAGTCATTGCGAGGAGCGAAGCGACGCGGCAATCTCTATTTTTAGCCGGTTGCAGGATGAGATTGCTTCGTCCCGCCAAAGGCGTGACTCGCAATGACAATGAAAATGACTTTTTTACGGGACTGTCAATTGTACCTTCTAAGTGCGTGAATGTAGCGGCCGCCATGCTGAAAAATGAGAAGAAAGAGCGCACGGTTACGGCGCTTGGTGTCGATCCGGGACTGGCATCTACAGGATATGCCCTTATACGCACATCTGTAAGGGCGGGAGAGTTGTCCGTGTGGGGAACGCTGAAAACATCCGCACGACGTACTGTCCCGGCGCGGCTTACCAGTATCTATGATGATATCTGCGAGATACTGGAGAACTGGAAACCAGGCATACTTGCCATAGAGGATGTGTATGTCCTTGAGAAGTTTCCCAAAGCGGCCATACAGCTGGGCGAGGTAAAGGGGGTTATCTATCTTGCCGCCCAGCAGCACAATGTTACGGTAATCAAGATCCGCCCCACCGAGGTGAAAAGCTGCCTGACCGGAAACGGCAGGGCAACCAAGGAACAGGTGAACCGGGCCGTGAAGCGGATGCTGCGGATGAAAAAAGAGATCAAGCCCGACCACGCATCCGATGCCGCAGCCCTTGCGCTGGTGGGCCTCTCACGTGAAGGATATTTCAACTGGTAAAGATACATTGCCATTATTTATATTTGAAAAGTTTTATAAAGAAGTAATTTAATAATTATAAATAATTGTTTATAGATCCTACTACAAATAATGGCCACAGGATTCAAGGATCAAAGGGGCCAAGGGTTCAGGTGTTATTACAATATTTTTTCTCTGATCCTTGAACCCTGGAATCCTTGGACCCTTCTGTTAAGGCTGTTTTATTGTGCTTTGTCAGCAAATTTTGGGCTGAGATGTTACCGGGATTATAGACACGAAAGCAATTTATGATTAGATACATACAAGGAACGCTTTTAAAAGCTGAAGAGGGACGCATTGTTGTTCTTGCCGGCGGCGTGGGCTATGATGTCCTCCTGCCGCAGATATCATGGCAGATCTGTAAAGAAAAGAAAGAGAATGAGGATACTGTCGAGCTCTACATATCCTTTCACCAGACAGCGCAGCAGCCGAAACCGGTGCTCATCGGATTTGAGACCGAGCTCGAGCTTGAGTTTTTTGAGCTGCTGATCCAGGTAAAAGCAATAGGGCCTGTAATGGCAACACGGGCGCTGTCGCTTCCCGTGCCGGTCATTGCCCGGGCCATTGAAGACCGGGACGTGGCAACAATTCGGAAGCTCCAGGGCATCGGCACCAGGAAAGCCGATATGATAATATCGGAGCTTAACGGCAAGGTCGGAAAATATGCCCTTATGCAGGAGACCCAAGAAGAGGCGGCCCGGATGCCTGTTGATTTCAGCAAGCAGGTTGTAGATGTTCTGGTCAAGCAGCTGGGACACAACAGGGCCGAGGCAGTAAAAATGGTCGCTGCCGCTTTGGAACGCAAGCCGGATGCCGCAACACCGGAAGAACTTTTTGAAGAGGTCTATAGAGGGACAAAGACGTAGTCATGGAACAAGACAACGACACATTTTTCAATGACGAGCAGGAACCCGAAGAGCGCCTTATCACCGATTTGCGCCCCAAGGGGTTTTCAGAATATATCGGCCAAAGCCGGGTGGTTGAAACGCTGCAGATAGCTGTTGAAGCCGCACGGAAACGCGAAGACGTGCTTGACCATGTGCTGTTTTACGGGCCACCGGGTCTTGGGAAAACCACGCTGGCCCACATTATAGCAAACGAGCTGGGTGTTCCCCTCGTGCATACATCCGGGCCGGCACTTGAAAAAGGGGGGGACCTGGTAAGCATCCTCACCCACATGGACTATGGCAGGGTTCTCTTTATCGACGAGATACACCGGCTGCCGAAAGTTGTTGAAGAGTTTCTCTATTCCGCCATGGAGGACTTTGCCGTCGATATAATATTCGACAAAGGACGAAATGCCCGGAGCTACCGGGCGCGGCTCGAGCAGTTTACCCTTGTCGGGGCCACCACCCGGGCAGGGCTCCTTTCACCCCCGCTGCGCAACAGGTTCGGCATTCAGCGCTCCCTGGACTTCTACTCCCTTGAGGATTTGAAAAAGGTGATTGTTCGTTCGGCTGAACTGCTTGAGGTGGGTATCGAGGCAGGGGCGGCACTGGTGATTGCGCGCCGGTCACGGGGCACCCCCCGCATCGCAAACCAGCTGCTGCGAAGGGTGAGAGACTATGCCCAGGTGCGTGCCGACGGTATAATAACAAAAACGGTGAGCAGCGAGGCCCTGGCCCTTGAAGGCATAGATGAACGGGGGCTCACCCCTCTTGACATCCGGTTTTTGAACGTTATCATCGATATTTACAAAGGAGGGCCGGTGGGCCTTGAAGCCATAGCCGCTACCCTTCAGGAAGAGACCGATACCCTTATCGATATGGTAGAGCCGTATCTGCTGAAAGCAGGCCTTCTTGCCAGGACCTCATCGGGAAGGAAGGCAACCGATGCCGCCTACGAGCACCTCAATAAAAATGCCGAAACAACCGCAACAGGCCAGCTTAAGCTGCCGGGCTGAACGCAGCGAGATTACTATACCAACATAAAACCGCCTTTGATGTGTGGACGAGGAACTGTTTGAAAAATATTATTAATATGCTATTTTTTAGAATTAAATAATATTTCGAGAGGGACATGCCGTGGCCGAGCTGAAGGAACTTGCCGATCTTCTGATAAAAAAAGGGAAAGTGCGGGGCAAACCGGTGGCCATCAGCCTGTTCAGAGAACAGATACCCCCAGGATACCAACCGATACAGGGCCCTCCCTGTTCAATTGTCCGGTACGCCATGGATGAGGGCAGAAAGGTATATTTCGATGCAGACCATCACGACTGTCTGGTCGGCGTTCACCATGCAGGGATAACTCCCGGTAAAAAAGAGATTGTATCAGGCGAATATTTGTCCAAAACCAGTGAATTTTTTACCTATGAGGGCGCTGCACGACTGAAAGCGGGAACACCGACACTGCCCCCGGGTATGGTCACGGCAATCGGTGCGGCACCACTTGACGAGGTCCCCGATGGTGGTCAGGTTGCCTGGATTGTTGCGGTGTGCAATCCCCATAACGCCAATTTTATTGCCGGTGGGCGTCTCGCACAGGAGGGGATCCCCCCATACGGGTCATTCGGCACATCGCTGTGCGGGGAGCTTTTTGCCATGCCCTGGCATACCGGAAACTGCATGGTCGTCGGTGGTGATTTCGGCGGAAGAATGCATAACAGGATCAAGCAGGACCAGGTCTTTGTTATCATACCCGCTGCATATATCGATTATATCCCCATAATTCTGAACAACCGGAAAGTAGATGTTAAACTGAGCCGGCAGATGACCAAGCCCCCTCATTCACCGTTCTGGCAAAAAAAGGAAAAAGGCAGTGTACAGAAGACAGAGGAAACAGCCGAGGCGGCCGAAGAGAAGGCCGGGGGTGCCGCGTTTACCATGCCCTGGGCAGACGATGCCAGGGAGCTTATCAAGAAGGTGCCGGACGGCATCGTGGAAATGGTAGTCAATAACTCGGAAGAATACGCACGGGAAAAGGGCTATCAAGAGGTTTCCCGAAAATCCATGGACGAGCAGATGAAAAGCATGGGCATGGACCTGGATGAAATGCTTGATTCCATGTGAGCTTAACAGAACAAAATATACATAACCTTTATTGTTATCGTGATGGAGGAGCCGATGGGCAAAAATAAAGAGTATGCGCAGCGTTTGAAAGAGCTTGAAGGATACGAGCGTGAAATCCTGGCCTTTAAACTGTGCGATGAGGTGCCTGTAAATGCTGAATCATACGGCGATGATATTTCATTTTTTTGCGCAATGGCGGCGGAAATATGGGAGGGCAGAAAGCCGTTTTATATTACGAACAAGAATATAATCTGCGGCGGTGCGGTATATGCGGGACTGGGAAACAAGCGCATGACCAAAGAGGAATTTGACGCCGGCATGGGGGCCGTAATAGGACAGAACGGTGCCTATGCCACCCGGGAGGTAATGCGCAGGGTAAATCAGCAGATACCGCACATTTTCAAGCATCATAAATATTTGGTCGTCGGTGCTCTCAAGGATGTTGAGGACCCTGATGTTGTTATGATAATCGCCGATGCCAACAGGGTTTTGCGGCTTACCAAGGCCTACACCTGGAAGACCGGAGAACTGGTGCACGGGCTCTCGGGGACGGCGTGGTGCACCAACTCTTTCCCCCTTGTGTACCGGACCAAAACAATGACCTTTAATATGGGTGACCCACCATCCCGTTTTCTCATGCAGCTTGAACCGGGGGAAATGTATTGTCTTATACACTATGAACTGCTGCCGCTTATTGTTGAGAATATGCCGAACATATCAAGCGGCGAAGTGATGTAAAGCAATGTTTGAATATTCAATGAGGCCTTAGGGCTGCGTTGAAACAAGGAGATACTCATGGCGTACGTTATAACCGAAAACTGTATTATTTGCGGTACCTGCTGGGAGATATGCCCGACCGACTCAATTGTTGAGCATGAATGGTATTACCGGATTGCTGAAACCTGTGTTGAGTGCGGTGCCTGTGTCAGGGTATGTCCCAATGCTGCAATTATAAAGGAGAAGCCTGAAGAAAGCGCGGCCGGGCCATAACAGTTTACCGGCTGCACCTGTCATGGCTCCGGCCTTTGTACGGACAACCGGCAATAATAACTTGCTTTTTTGTTCCGGCCTGGGGTAGACTTACCCCAGCGATGCAGCAATTCGATGACCTGTTGGAAAGCATGTGTAACCACAGGAACATCACTGTTCGGCACCACATGGACGCACCAATGCGTTAAGCTCCCGGTAAAAAACGGCTTCAGAATATCCGTACCTGTACAGATAAGCATGATGGAAAATACGTTACAGAGTACACCCAAAGTTCTTGTCGTTGACGACAGCCCTTCCATAGTCCTTTTCATTGAAAAAGTCCTCAAAAGCACAGGATATCACATTATTAAAGCATACGACGGAGAAGAGGGTCTGCAAAAAGCCCTGGACGAATTTCCCGATCTTATTGTCCTTGACATCGAAATGCCCAAAATGGACGGCTTAACCGTCTGTAAGAAGCTCAAGGAAAATAAGGACACCCGGATTATTCCCGTTATTATGCTGACCTCACGGGACTACATCGAGGACCGCATAACAGGCCTGGAAACGGGTGCCGATGACTACATAACCAAGCCCTTTAATCCAAAGGAGTTACTGGTCCGCATTAAGGGTATGGTTGAGCGCAATATCCTGCAGCACCAAAAGGCCGAGGATGATAAGCTGTATGCCCTGGAACAAATGGCGGAAGAGGTCGCCCATGAGATACGAAACCCGGTTGTTGCAATCGGCGGGTTTGCCAGAAGGATTACCAATAAACTGCCGCAGGATGATCCCCTGAAAGTCTATGCCGATTACATTGTTCAAGAGGCCCAGCGTCTTGAAACCATGGTTAATGAAATCGTGCGGCTGAAGACCCTTGTTGTTTCGCCCCATACGTTTATAGATATCCACAGAATCATTAACAGGGTCCTGGATAAAACAGCCGCCGACTTGCAGAAAAGAAGCGTTACACTGGAAAAAATATTTGCCGAGAATATTCCGCTGATCCGGGGAGATACTGCGAACCTTGAACTGGCTGTCTATAATATCGTTGAAAACGCAATGGAAGCACTGGAGAAGGGGGGTGTCATTACCGTTCAAACAGCCTTTACCCAACAGCAGGTTTTTATTAAAATTTCCGATTCCGGCAAGGGGATACCGGAACAGGAAATCAATCAGGTCGTAAGGCCGTTTTATACATCAAAGATGTCCGGTACCGGTATGGGGCTTACTATGGTTAAGCATATTATAGGGATGCATGGCGGGATGCTTGCTCTGTCAAGCAAGACCGGTTCAGGGACCCATGTCACCATAACACTTCCGCTGAGACAGCGTGCTGCATAATACTCAGCAAGGAATTTTTATTGGTCAGCCTTTATTCCCCGTGTGTATTTTTTTTAACTGCTTTTATAAAAAAGCTTGTTTTTTTAGTAAAAAAATATTATAGGCAATAAATAAGATAACATAATTAATACCCGGCGTTATGAACAGCCGCATATATAAAGACGTATATATTGCCGGACGGTCTGATATTTTGAAGCATTTTGGAATCGACCTTTAGCCATAGGCAAGACGGTTTCAAGCAGCTTTCAAAGTAACATTCCTGTAATTATTAAGAAAGGAGGTAGTAGTAGTATGGCAGAAGGTCGCGTTAAATGGTTTAACAGTAAAAAAGGATACGGGTTTATCGAAAATTCCGAACACGGTGATGTCTTTGTTCATTACAGCGCAATTGACGGTAGCGGTTTCCGTTCCCTGGAAGAGGGGGAGCAGGTCACTTTTGAGGTTGAGGAAAGCACAAAGGGTCTACAAGCAATAAAGGTTAAAAAACAGTAATTTTCTCCACATTGGGCTACAAACAGAAGCACTCCGGAAACCCGGGGTGCTTTTGTCGTTTTAGCAGTGTGGCCGATAACGTCATTGCATTTCTATTGTGTTGTTATTATAGTTATAAAACACGCAGTTCTCACATGGAGAGTACGTACCGTGAAAAAAACAGCAGTTTTTATATCTGTTTTTATAAGTATTATTGCCGGCATGCTACTACATTCCTGCAGCCGGCCAAGCGACATCCCCCTGCCGGAAGAAACGCCCCAGCAAACATATGCGATCGATACTTTGCCCGCTGCGGGAAATGCTTTGCCCGGTGTCAATGCCGCTGTTCTCGATGCGCTTACCGGTTCAATTGAATCAGGTGAATACGGTAATATTCACAGCATTATAATGATTTATCGCGATCATGTTATCATGGAAGAATATTTCAGGGGGTGGACCCGTCACATGCAACATGTGTGTAATTCAGTTACCAAAAGTTTCCTTTCATGCCTTATAGGCATTGCTGTTGAGCAGGATTTGATTGCCGGCGTTAATGAAAAAATGCTGGGCTTTTTCCCCGAATATGGTGATATCAGCAATCCGGATGAGCGGAAACAGTCAATAACCCTCGAGCATCTGCTGACAATGACGGCAGGGTTTGATATGGATGAGCAGACAAGCATGTATGAGAGCACGGACTGGATTGAATATATGCTTGACCTGCCCATGAAGTACGAGCCGGGAACGGCATTTGAATATAACAGCGGGTGCTCACATATTTTATCCGGGGTGCTTGAAAAAACCACCGGCAAGACAGCGGAAGCCTTCGCCGGTGAAACGCTTTTTAATCCCCTTGGTATTACCCACTGGCAATGGGACGCAGACCCGAACGGGGTAAGCACCGGCGGGTGGGGACTTTCTCTGCACCCGGTGAACATGGCCATGTTCGGCTATCTTTTCCTCCAGCAGGGCTCATGGAACGGTAAACAGATTGTTTCTGCGGACTGGGTCGACGTGTCGACATCCGTTCATACGGTTGTAATGAATCTGCATGAGATGATAGACGGTAAGCTTGACTATGGCTATCACTGGTGGCGCTTTGGCGATGCGTTTTTGGATGAATACTGGGGCGGCACTGCACCACGGGAGAATGATATCTTTTATGCCGACGGCTACGGCGGGCAGCTGCTCTACATTGTTCCACACCTGCAGGCAGTGGTGTGCATAACCGCATGGGACCCGCGGAATCCTGAGCTGTCGCGATCTATAATTATGAAGTGCCTTGATGCCGTGAGCGGGCAATAACGCCGACCGAAGAGCAGACCGCCTATTGCTTCTGCGCCTGTCGGATGCTTTCCACAAGCCGTATCCCCGCCTGATATGCTAGTGTAAGTTTTACGGCAAACTGCTTATCGGTAATGTTTTCAATACCGCCGACATAGAATCTGTCCACCGTTTCAACCTGTTCTATCATTAAGTGGGACTCCATTGCTTCAAAGCACGGGTCCCCCATTACCTCTTTGAACTCTTCAGTACAGTTTGCGGTAACAATCAGCGAGGCCATTTTTTTAAAATGTGCGGGTGAGCGTGCACCGGGCAATTTACCGTGATCATCCTTTTCCCTGAACGTCAAGGCTATTTTCCTTTCGAGAAATGTCTTCATCAGGGCGGTAACAAATACATCATAGACCGGGCTGGCGAATATATAGCCGTCTGATGTGATGTATTCATCCAGTATTGCAGCCATATCGTCTTTAAGCACGCATGTGCCCACAGGCAGGTCAGGATTTTTTGTCCAGCAGTTTCTGCAGTCTATACAATATTTGATAGTACACTTAATCAGGTCAATCTTTTTTACGTCGGCACCGGTACTTGCTGCTCCCTCAAGGGCCCGTGAAAGCAGTCTGCTGCATTTGCCTTTCGTCCGGGGACTTCCCAATACACCAAGTATTTTCATAAAAAATCCTCTGCACAAGAGGGCTGCAGTGTACAGATTGTTTACCACTGATGCCCTGTTTATACGGTCAGGTAAACGAAAAGTATAGCATATTTTTTTATGGATAAAAAACGGTATTTCTGCATAATCCTTTTCTGTTGACACACTCATACACTTATCCTATACTTCACCGACTGAAAAGCACGTTTGCCACTGCACGGCCGGCGCCGCCGGTTTTGCCCGGCGAAACAGAATGCCCCCTGAGTTAAAATTTTAATGTTCTTAAGAAAACCATGAAGAAAGGTCTTGCAAGTCTTTATAAAAAGTCGGTTCTTGATCATCCCCTCGTAGTCCTTGTCGTTCTCCTGATGCTGCTTCTGTTCTTTTCATATCATGCAAAGGACTTTACCCTGGATGCTTCTGCAGATTCACTTATGCTGGAAGATGATAAAGATCTGCAAACATTCCGGGAATTTACAGAACGATACGGCGTGCAGGAGTTTCTTGTTGTAACGTTTCAGCCGAAAGAGACCCTGTTTTCTCAAAAAACGCTCAGCCTGCTGAGGAAGCTGCGTGACAGGCTGCAGCAGGTTGAAAGCGTCGACTCGGTGGAATCAATTCTCGATATCCCCCTGCTCAGGACATCAGGGTTCAGCCTCAGCGAGATTTCAGCCGACAGCATCAAAACCCTTGAGGACCCGTCGGTTGATTTGCTGAGCGCAAAAAAGGAAATTCTCCAGAATCCCATCTACAAAGAGTATGTAATAAATGCAGACGGAACAACTACCGGTCTGAAATTAAACCTCAAGACCGACACCGCACTTGCCGCGCTTCAAAAAAAGCGCAGCCGGCTCCTTATTAAAAGACGATCGGGAACAATAACGCACCATGAGCTATCGCAGCTGCAAACGGTTCTTGTCGAGTATGAAACGGCTTCCGCAGCCTATAATGAATGGCGGCATCTGATTATTCAAGAAATCAGATCACTGATTCGTCCGTATGAGCAGTACGGTACCGTTTATCTGGGCGGTGTGCCCATGATTGCCGATGACATGATCACGTTTATCGGCAATGATCTTATTGTTTTCGGACTGGGTGTGTTTGTTTTTATTATTATAACCCTGACCATTATTTTTCGTGAGATACGCTGGGTTGTGCTGCCGCTGCTGTGCTGTTTGTTCGCGGTGATGATCATGGTGGGTATGCTCGGCTTTCTACATTGGAACGTTACGGTCATATCTTCAAATTTCATCTCCCTGATGCTGATATTGACACTATCGATGAATATCCATCTGACGGTACGTTACCGGCAGCTGTGCCGGGACATGAAAACAGCGTCCCAGATCGATACCGTGTTTGCCACGGCACGCAAAATGGTGTGGCCCTGCCTTTATGCCGCCTTAACAACCATTTTAGGCTTTGGGTCACTGGTATTCAGCGGTATCAGGCCTGTTATCGATTTCGGGTGGATGATGACCATCGGCCTGACCGTGACCTTTCTGACTTCATTTCTACTGTTTCCCTGTGTTCTCATGCTGCTGAAAAAACCGGCCCCCCAAACCGGTGCCGTCAACCGTCAGTCGGCAATTACCACACGTCTGGCTTCCATAGCCCTGACCAGGAGGCGCAGCGTCATCGTACTGGCAGTTATTTTCGCTTTAATCAGCGTGACCGGCATTATGAGCCTGAAAGTAGAGAACAGTTTCAGCGACTATTTCAGACAAGATACTGAAATATATAAAGGGTTGAAATTTATTGATACCAACCTGGGGGGTACAATGCCGCTGGACGTGGTGCTGCGTTTTGGAGAGCCCCGGGGAGACGGTACAGACCGTGGGCCGGTTGATGAGCAGTCATCTGATGATGACGATTTTGACTGGGTGGATGATTACGACCCACGGGATTACTGGTTTACACCGTTTAAAATCGAAATGATTAAAAAGGTTCATGACTATCTGGACGGGCTTCCCGGTGTCGGCAAAGTTGTGTCCCTTGCTTCAGTTATACGGGTTGCGGAGCAGCTTAACGAAGGGGAGCCCCTTGACAGTCTTGAACTGGGAGTCTTGTATAAAAAAATACCCGAACAAATGAAGACCGCCATGGTGAATCCCTATGTTTCCTTTGAGCAGAACGAGGCCCGTATATCCCTCAGAGTGTTGGATTCTTCGCGGGAACTCAGGAGGAAGGAACTTCTGGAACAGATAACAGATACATTCAGCAGCACGTTCGGGCTTGGAAAAGACAGGGCCACACTTACCGGCCTTGTTGTGCTGTATAACAACATGCTCCAGAGCCTGTTTCGATCACAAATCTTAACACTCGGCGTGGTAATGCTGGGTATAGGGATCATGCTGCTCATCCTGTTCCGGTCCCTAACCCTGTCACTCATCGGTATTGTTCCCAATCTGCTTGCCGTGGGGACCGTTCTGGGTATAATGGGACTGATGAACATACCGCTGGATATGATGACCATTACCATAGCCGCTATTACCATGGGAATAGCCATTGATAACAGCATTCACTATATATACAGGTTTAAAGAGGAGTTTGCCGGCAACGGTGACTACATCGAAACGCTGCACATCTGTCACGGCAGTGTGGGCAGGGCAATACTGAATACATCCATAACAATTATTTTCGGTTTTTCCATACTGGTGCTGTCCAATTTTATCCCGACGATCTATTTCGGTATTTTTACCGGTCTTGCCATGCTGATTGCGATGCTTGCAGTGCTGACATTACTGCCGTGTTTGATTTTGTTGTGGAAACCGTTTAAAACTATTGCTATATAGATAATAACGGTGCCGGTATAGCCTATGAATAATAGTGTTCATTGTGAGGAGGAGAAAGAAATGAACCGATTACCCGAAGAGCACGGTACAACATGGGACACGTTTCTGATCGGGATTGGTATTTTTATTCTCGTAATTGTTATCCTGGGGACAGCATCGCCGGTCCGGGCGGGTGCACCAACCGACAGCCTGAAAGCCACCCTTGATCATGTGATAGAAGTACTCAATGATCAGACGATGAAAACCCCTGAAACCAAAAAGAAGCGGGCGGAGATTCTTCACAAGCTGCTCACGGATCGTTTTGATGCAGACGAGTTTGCCAAAAGGGCACTGGGACCGCATTGGAAAAAGAGGACGGACCAGGAAAAGAAGGAGTTTACCCGGCTTTTTATAGCTCTTATGGAACGAACGTACTTTGAAAAAATAGACGGCTATGTTGTAAAGATAAAAACATTTTCCAAAGATAATATTCTCTATACAAAGGAACGGGTAAAGGGATCATCTGCTATTGTGGAGACGAAGGTTCTGCTGGACAAGGATACTGAAATACCCGTATTCTATCGTATGAAAAACAGGGCAGGGAAATGGCGTGTCTGTGATGTGGCCGTTGAAGGGGTCAGCCTTCTTAAGAACTATCGTGTTCAGTTTACCGAAATAATTGCAAATTCTTCATTTTCAGACCTTATGGAAAGGCTACGATCAAAGCGGCAGCAATAATCAGCCGGGCATAATGGGAAAAAATCCACCCTTCCTATGTGTTCAAAACTGAACAGCGCATCTTACTGTGCGACGGCACGCTTCCTGTATTGAACGAACGCATTGCGCAGGGAAATATACGGATCGATTGCCGCCTTTTTTAAATCCTCATACTCTCCTAATATCAGCGATGAATCATTTACCGTGCGCACAAATCTGATTGTCCCGTTTTCCCACAGCTTTATGTTTACATACAGCAGCGGATCAAGGGCGAAATCCAAGATAGTGCCAAGCGCATCTCGTCCGCTTGACGGACCAAGAAGGGGCAAGACAAAGTAGAATCCGTGCCCCATACCGTAATGTCCGAACGTTTGGCCGGTATCTTCGTTATTTCTGCTTAAGTTCCAGTAATTTCGCGCAGGATCAAACAGGCCCCCGATGCCTATCGTCGTGTTTATAACCAGGCGTGAGAGCTCGATCCCCGCACCCTTGATTTTTCCCTGCAGCAGGCAGTTGACAAAACGGCCGGGCGTCGTTGTATTGATGAAGAACCGCTTAATGCATTTGCGGGCAGGTTCCGGTAACACATAGGCATATGCCCGGGCAGTGGGCTCGAGGGAGTAGAAGTAGAGCCAGTCATTTAAGACGAACATTTTTCTATTATATCCCTCGATGGGATCTGCAATTTGCGCCGGCAAGGGGTCCTCCAGGCCGTCTTCATCGGCGAGGAACGGATCGTATGATTCCTCCTCACCTGCAACGGGTTCCATGTCCCGGGAAGGGGCATCTCCGCAGTAGACTGAATTGGTGGTGAGTAAAAAAAGAATAAGAAAACTTGTTGCTATGGCGGCTGGTTTCATTGATGCAGGCTCCCTGTGAAACGTTGTCGAACTGTTTTCTCAACAACCGGCACATCCTTCGTCAACGGACCGGTGCTTTCAATGATTTTACGTTATTATTTACCAGAGGTTAAGCTGCAAGTCAATATTGTATCTTCCCGGATGGTTTTGTCCGATACAAGGCATAGCACACCCCCCCCACCGCACCTGATATAAGGTTTATACTGTACCACAGCAGGGCAAGAGAGACAGCGCTTGGGCCCGTAACGCCGACCTGGCTGAACACAAGGAAAAAAGCACTTTCGCGCAGCCCGATACCGCCGAATGTCACGGGTATCATGGTCAGGATGGTGATGATGGGCATGACAAAGAGGAAAAGGGTGAAGGGTATGTCCCATGCGAGTGACAGCGAGAGACAATAGCTGACAAAAATAGATGCGCCGGATGCCACAAGAGAGAGTATGAATCCTGTGCAGAGTGCTTTTCGCTCCCTGGTGTAGCCCTGAAAAGAGCGATAGATACTGCCTATGCCCCGGAGCCCCCTGATCAGGTTCATTTTTTTCAGCAGCTGTGTCAGAGTTGTGTGAAAAGACGGCGAGACAAGAAGGAGCATGCTTGCTATGATAATAATACAGGTAGTCAGGCATGTGGTAACAAGAGGTGAGGCCCCGAATAAAAAAAACCAGTAACAGCCTGACAGCAGCCCAATGACAAACAGGCTGAACAGTCCGCACAAGCGTTCTATGGCCACGGAAAGGGCGGGGATCTCCCGGGTGTGATACTCTTTGTAAATGTACCAGGTCCGAACCATGTCGCCCCCCACAACGGTCGGCAGGAAGTTGTTGAAAAACAGACCGATAAAGTACAGCAACAAGAGCTTTTTCTGGGGTATGCTGACCGATTTTACTTTTAAAAAGATGCTCCACCGTATTGTTTTAACAGGCTGGGCTATAAAAAAGACACACAGGGCAGCCAGGTAATAATTAATTTTGATGGAAGAGAGTATCCGCCCTATTGCGCCAACGTCTGCTTTTGAGAGTATGTAAAAAAGCAGCATTGCGCTGAATGCAATTTTGAAAACTGTCTGGAATATTTTACTGCGTGCGATGCTGTTCGGTGCGTTCATGGCAGTAAAAGAAATTTCATGATGTAATTTTTGTGCTCTTATGATATATACTAATATTTCTATTAAGCGTTCCCTGGGCAGTTGAATATGTGTATTATCATGATTCATGTATCATGGGCAAATAAAATGTGGGGTGCGACGTGGGGTATGAGGCTGTTATAGGACTTGAAGTCCACTGCCAGATGCTGACAAAGACAAAAATATTTTGCGGCTGTTCAACCCGGTTCGGCAAAGAGCCGAACAGTCAGACATGCCCTGTCTGTCTGGGAATGCCCGGTGTGCTGCCCGTTTTGAATAAGGAGGTGGTTGAATGCGCCCTGAAGACCGCCCTTGCCACCGATTGCACGGTGAATACCTACAACCAGTTTGCACGGAAAAATTATTTTTATCCCGACCTTCCCAAAGGCTACCAGATCTCCCAGTTTGAACTTCCCATCGCAGAACATGGTGTAGTCGAGATTGAATGTGAGGGAGAAAAGCGGTTGCAACGAATCGGGATCACGCGCATACATATGGAAGAGGACGCGGGAAAACTCATGCACGAGCTGGATGGCGTATCATCGGACACCAGTTTTGTTGATTTTAACCGCACCGGTGTTCCCCTGATAGAAATTGTCAGCGAGCCTGATATTCGAACACCCGAAGAGGCTGGTGAGTATCTTAAGATGCTCAGGCTGATCGTTCAGTATCTGGATGTTTGCGACGGCAATATGGAGCAGGGCAGTTTTCGCTGTGATGCAAATGTGTCCATCCGGCCCGAAGGCAGTGAACGGCTGGGAACCAAGGTTGAGCTCAAAAACATGAACTCATTTCGTCACGTAGTAAAGGCCCTTGAATATGAAATTGCCCGGCAGCGGGATATGATGGATGACGGCGAAGAAATAGTACAGGAAACCCGTCTTTGGGACGAAGCCAGGGGCGAGTCATTTTCCATGCGCAGCAAAGAGGAGGCACATGATTACCGGTATTTCCCCGATCCCGATCTTGTCCCCCTGGTGATTGAGGATGCATGGCTTGAATCCGTCCGTGAACAGCTTCCCGAACTGCCCCGTGAAAAGACACGGCGGTTTGTTAAGCAGTATGACATTCCTGAATATGATGCAAAGTTGCTTGTCACCAGCAGACAGCTGGCCGACTATTTTGAACAGTGTGTTCTGCTCTGCAACAGCCCCAAGGCCGTCAGCAACTGGATTATGGGTGATATTTTAAGAAACCTGGGCGATACGCGTGATATTTTCGATCTTCCCGTCACGCCAAAGCATCTCGCGGAAATGATTGCGCTCATCGACAAGGGAACCATAAGCGGCAAAATAGCCAAGACCGTCTTTGAAGAAATGCTTTCATCGGGCAAACTGCCATGTGCCGTCGTTGAAGAAAAAGGCCTGGTGCAGATGTCGGATGCCGGGGAGCTTGAACGTATCGTCCAGGAGGTTCTGGACGCCAACGAAAAGATGGTAGAGGACTATCGGGGTGGCAAGGAAAAGATTTTCGGATTTTTTGTTGGGCAGGTCATGAAAGCAACTAAGGGTAAGGCCAATCCAAAACTGGCAAACGAAATACTGAGGAAAAAACTTGGCCGGTAGCAGTTTTCAGACAATTTCCTGGGAAGATGATCATATACGCATACTTGACCAGACACGACTTCCCACTGAAGAGGCCTATCTTGAATGCAGGGACCTTGAATCAGTAGCCTGTGCCATTGAACGCCTTGCCGTGCGGGGTGCCCCTGCAATCGGCGTTGCCGCTGCCATGGCCCTTGCATTTGCCTGTCGGCAGGTCCGGGCAGCACGCCCGGATGAGTTCATGCGCGAGCTTTCAGAACTGTGCCGAAGGCTTCTCAGGACGCGCCCCACAGCGGTAAATCTGCAATGGGCCCTTGACAGAATGATGGATACTGCCGGACGCGCTGCACCCATGGGCACTGCGGCCCTGCGGGACAGGATGAAGCAGGAGGCCCTGAACATTCTGCACGAGGACATAGAGATAAACAGAACAATGGGAATGAACGGCCAGGAGGTTGTCCCGTCTCCTGCTACCGTGATGACCATCTGCAATGCCGGATCACTTGCCACGGCAGGATATGGAACAGCTCTCGGCGTCGTCAGAGCAGCAGTAGAAAAGGGGAAAAAAGTTTCTGTTGTTTCCTGTGAAACGCGCCCCCTTCTTCAGGGCGCACGTCTTACTGCATGGGAGCTACAGAGAGACAACATACCCTTTACGCTGATTACCGATAATATGGCAGGCAGTTACATGAGAGAGAAAGGGGTGGATCTGGTTGTTACCGGCGCCGATCGCGTTGCGGCAAACGGTGATGCAGCCAATAAAATCGGCACCTATTCTCTTGCAATCCTTGCAAAGGAACACGCTGTGCCCTTTTATGTTGCCGCACCGGCCTCAACATTTGATCTTTCCATACGGTCCGGGAAGGATATACCCATAGAAGAACGCGCTGCTGAAGAAATAACCTGCGTTCGGGGTCAGCGCATAGCCCCCGAAGCCGTGCGTGTGTGGAACCCGGCATTTGATGTTGTTCCCCATCAGCATATCGCCGGCATCATAACAGAACAGGGGATACTGACCCCTCCGTATGAAGAGACCATACAAAAGACATTAGGATAACAACAAATAAAGGAAAGGATCGTAATGGAAAAGGTTGAGAAGATCTGGATGGACGGGGCGTTCGTTGACTGGGATGACGCCAATGTGCATGTTCTTACCCACACCCTTCACTACGGGCTCGGTGTTTTTGAGGGAATACGCTGTTACACGTGTGATGACGGCAGCTCCGCCGTGCTCAAACTCCAGGCGCACGTCGACCGCCTTTTTAATTCCGCCGCAATCAGTTTAATAGAAATACCCTTTACCCGGGATGAGATCTTTACCGCCATTCTTGAAACACTGCGGGTTAACAAGATGAAAGCAGGCTATATCAGGCCCCTTGCCTTTGTGGGCTATGGTGAAATGGGACTTTTTGTGAAAAACCCGCCCATACACGTTATTATCGCATGCTGGCCATGGGGTGCCTATCTCGGCGAAGACGGTGTGGCGAACGGTATTCGTGCCAAGGTATCGTCATTTACCCGGCACCATGTCAATGTGGGAATGACAAAGGCAAAGATATGCGGCAATTATGTCAACTCCATTCTGGCAAAAAAGGAAGTGGTTATGGCCGGATATGATGAGGCCGTTATGCTTGACGCCGAAGGATACATTTCAGAGGCAAGCGGTGAGAATATTTTTATTGTCAACAACGGTGTTCTTAAAACAACGCCGCCCACATCCATTCTCAGGGGTATTACCCGGGATGCCGTACTTGCTATCGCACAGGATAAAGGGATTCCGGTATCCGAACAGCGCTTCACCCGGGACGAGCTGTACATTGCTGAAGAGTGCTTTTTTACCGGGACGGCTGCCGAAATGACACCGGTCCGTGAGGTCGACGACAGATGTATCGGTACCGGAAAGCCCGGGCCCGTTACGAAAAAACTCCAGGAAACCTACTTTGATGCGGTCAAGGGGAGGGTTGATGAGTACAGGCACTGGCTGACACCGCTATAAGTACCGCCCGCATCTGAAAACTTATGCTCATGTATATTGCCGATGTCCGATACGCTGACACAGAAAAAGGATTTGCTGCGAAGAAAAATTCTTCTCGCCAGAGATGCCCTTTCGCCGAAGCAGCGGCTTCATAAAAGCAGATCAATTTCAGCCCGCTTGCTTTCCCTTCCTGACGTACGGGATGCGGGGTCGTTTTTTATCTATGTCTCCTTCAGAAGCGAAGTTGCAACACACGAGCTGCTCCGCCTGTTGCTGGAACACGGAAAGACGGTTTCCGTCCCGCTCACCGACAGAAAAAACAGCGTGCTCATACCTTTCCTGATTACACATTTTGACCATGATCTTCAGTCCGGTTACATGGGCATACGTGAGCCGAAGCCGGATAGATGCAAGCGCCTTGCAATAGACGCCATAGACCTGGTTATAACACCGGGTGCCGTTTTTTCTGAAGACGGGCGGCGAATCGGATACGGCGGTGGTTATTACGACAGGTTTCTTGCAGCATGTTCCGCAAAGGCTTACGGCCTTGCCTATGAACTTCAGGTCGCAGAAGAGGTCCCTCACGCGCCGCGCTATGATATGCCCATGAACTGCATTATCACAGAGGACAGGACCATCTGCTGTACCGACGTATAGCTGGAAAAATATTTTCCTCGAGGACGCGTTGTTTTATGCTTTTTGGATTTGCCCTCAAAAACAGCCTTCGCTTTAAACTCCTTTTGAGCCTGGTATTTGTGGTGCTGCTTATAGGGTTTTTTTCCATTTTCATAGGAATAAAAATCATCAACAATAATGTTATCGGTCAGGCATATGACTCCGTGCAGAGTAATCTGACAACAGCCCAGTTTATCTATAATGAGCGCATTAATATAATAAGAATATATATCGAGCACATTGCCTCACTGCCCTATGTGAAAGATGCGCTGATCAACAAAAACCGGGATCTGCTTGTGAAAAAATTGCAGGAGGTCCGCGAGGAGGCGGGGCTGGATATTATGAACATCGCCGACCGGGAGGGTACCGTGATCGTCCGGGCCGGCAATGCCGATGTGTTCGGCGACAGTGTACGCAATGATCTGTTTGTCGACTACGTTATTTCCCGGGGCATGCCGGTTTCCGGGACCGACATTATCACGGGGAAGGACCTTGATCATGAAATTGGGGGCCTTGCGGAACGGGCATATATCGGTCGCATACGTACGCCTCGCGCGCAAAAGCGCGATACAGCATATGAGGACAGGGGCCTGGTGCTCAAAGCAGCCTATCCAATTTTTAACAGGGGCCGACTGATCGGTATTCTCTACGGGGCAGAGATGATTAACCGTAACTACGAGATCGTGGACAGAATAAAAAGTCTGGTATTTAAAGACGAAAAGTACAACGGGTATGATTACGGCACGGCGACCGTTTTCCTTGACGACATGAGGATATCAACCAACGTCAAATCAAAAGACGGTTCACGCGCCATCGGGACCTGCGTGTCCGAGGAGGTGTATAACAAGGTTGTTCGGCAGGGTAATGTCTGGCTTGACGAGGCATTTGTCGTCCACAACTGGTATATTTCGGCCTATAAACCGATATATAATATTCAAAAGGATGTTATCGGTATATTGTATGTAGGAATATTGAAGGCAAAATTCGACCAGATAAAATGGAAAACCGTGCTTTCTTTTCTTGCCGTTATTCTAATCACACTGCTTATAGCAATAATGCTGGCAGTGTATTTGATTCAGAATATCCTCCGGCCGATCAAAACACTTGTTGATGCGTCACGAGATATATCGGCAGGCCGTTATGACAGAAAAATTTCCATAACCTCATCTGATGAGCTGGGCTATCTGTGCGCCACCTTTAACAGTATGATTGATGATATTGTGGAGCGGGATCATAGATTAAAGGAGCAAAGGCAAAAACAGACAATGCAGCTCCAGAAAATGGCATCGCTCGGGCGCCTTGCTTCCGGTATTGCCCATGAGATAAACAACCCGCTTACCGGTGTGCTTGCGTTCAGTTCAGAACTGCTTGAAGACCTCAAGGATACCGACTATAAAGAGGATCTTGAACTCATCGTCAATGAGACGCTGCGCTGCCGCAAGATTGTCAAAGGAGTGCTTGATTTTGCCCGGGAAACAAAACTTGAAAAAACACAGGCCGACATCAACACGGTCATACTGGATACGCTCTCAATTCTGGATCACCATATTGCGTTTCAAAATATAAGAATTATAAAACGGTTCTCGGAGGAGCTGCCGTCTGTTTTCATTGATGTCAATCAAATGAAATCAGTTTTCAACAATCTGGCCTTAAATGCCGTCGACGCCATGCCGGAAGGCGGTGACCTTATCATTACCACGCAATACGATGCCCGGGAAAAAGCCATGAGAATCAGCTTTTCGGATACGGGCGAAGGTATTTCTCCCGAGAACATTGAAAAGCTTTTCGATCCTTTTTTCACGACCAAAGAGACCGGCAAGGGAACGGGGCTCGGCCTTGCGATAACGTTCGGGGTGATTCAGCGCCATAAGGGAACCATTGCTGTTGAAAGCGATCCCGGTACCGGCACGACGTTTACCATAACGATCCCGGTCGGCTAGATTTTCGTGATAATGACGTGCCGGCCTGTTTATACATAATCATACTAGTGTGGTGTCCTATGTATAGCTGTAATACGTGCGGACTATGTGTACCGGACATGGCCGGATGAGTCAGGCAGTGAAGAAGGGGCCGAGGGGTCTCCACCCTCCGTAGCATAGCTACTGCGGAGGACGGGCAGGATCCACGGGTCCAAGCACAAAACGCCGGGGCCAAAAGCAGGATTTTCAGAGGATCTTCAACCGGTTGAGAGGTTATGACGAGCAGCGATGCAACGAGTAGTAAGATCACCTGAATCCCTGGCCCCTTTTGCCGATTATTGTAATCACACACATACCTACTGCTATGGTTGATTATTCAATGTGTTCCTGGGATAGGACACTAGGTATTGCGGGGGTGATTAAAAGATCACCGGAACAGGAACGTTATTAATGGGTGCAACGATGGGAAAAACGGTCACGATACTTATCATCGATGATGAACCTGTTGTGCTGAGGAGCTGTATAAAAATTCTTAGCCGTATGAGCGGCCTGGCTATTGATACGGCGTCATCGGGCCGCGAAGGGCTCGAAAAGGCGCAGCAGAAAAAGTATGATCTGGTTATCACCGACCTGAAAATGCCGAACATGAGCGGCTTGGATGTCTTGAAAACACTCCGGACCCAGCAGCCTGATGTAACGGTAATCATCTTTACCGGGTATGCTACCGTGGACTCTGTTCGCGAAGCCCTTAAGCTGGGCGCATTCGATTATATTCCCAAGCCGTTTACCCCTGAAGAACTGCGCACCGTAATAGACAATGCCATCGCCTCACGAAAAGACGCCGGCGACGCAAAGATGCTTGACTTAATGGCTGTTGTTTCCCATGAGCTTAAAAGCCCGTTAACAGCGGTACACACAACGGCTGAAACACTGTACAAAGGATACTTCGGCAATTTGCCGGCGGAGCAGCAGAAGACCATTGAAACGATTTTACGAAACTGCCAGTATCTGGAGGACATCATTCGGAATTATCTCGACCTTTCAAAAATGGAGCTGGACGAGCTTGCATCCTTCAACCAGGAACTTGATCTTGTGCGTGATGTTCTGGAGCCTGTTCTTGCCATTCCCGAGCATCGAGACAATGTTAAACACATGGCCATTGCCGCCGAATTTTCCGTTTCACCCCGGATAAGCGGTGATCCCAACCTGCTGAAAATTGTTTTTACCAATCTGGTAAACAATGCCATAAAATACGGTACTCCGGAAACAACGATTTCCGTGGCACTGCAGGAAACAGACAGTACCTATGTTGTTTCGGTTTACAACAGGGGGGTGGGGATTTCGGCCGAAGACATATCTCAACGACTGTTCGGCAAATTTGTGCGCCTGAAGCAGAAAGGTACATCAGGCGTAAAGGGATCCGGTCTTGGCTTGTACATCTGCAGGACGATTGTCGAGAAACATGGGGGAACGATCCGGGCGCAATCAGAGGAAGGCGCGTGGACGAAGTTTTTCGTTTCTTTTCCCAAGCACGGATCCTGATGCGAGACCCGGCGACAACAGCAGGCATACCTGCCGGGGAAGCACTCCCGGAAAAAGATGAAACGACCGGGACGGGGTTGCCGACAGCGTGCGGACTCACCGGCCGCGCTACTGTCTGTTGGGAATGGTTATGGAGACCGCTGTTCCTTCGTCAGGCCGGCTTTCCACCTTGATAAAACCATTATACCTGGTCACAATACTTTTCACCGTGGGCAATCCAAGACCCGTTCCGTCCTTGACATATTTTTTTGCCCGGGGAGATCGGTGAAACTCATTGAATATTTTTCCCAGATCATCATGTTCAATACCGATACCCGTATCGGCAATACGAATATGAATGTTTTCACCGTCACGGCTCAGCGCGCACTCGACACGCCCCCCCTCAGGCGTATAGCGCAGTGCGTTTTCCAGCAGGTTTGAAAAAAGGCGCTGGAAGTCACCCTGCACTTCCCTGAAAGAAATGGGGGTGTCGGGAGGGACGTACTTCACGCCGATATTTTTCTTGTCAAACAGCATTTCAAGCAGTTTTATGGAGTCACCCGCGATTTTATCGATGAACACGGTAACCAGCTGCCGGTCGCCCACCGTAGACTGGCCTTCCGCCAGTTCCAGGACATCCCTGATAATGAGCAGAAGCTGGCCCTGTTTGTTGATACAGCGGTCAAGGATTTCCTGCTGCTTGGGTGTGATTTCCCCGGCGTACCCTTCCTTCATGGCGGCCAGAAGACTTTGCACCGCAACCACCGGAGCCCGCAAATCATGACTCATTTTATGGGCTAAAAAAACATTCTGTTTATAGGCATCTTCCAGCTTTTCCCACGCCCTGGCATTTTCTATAACGGTAGCAGCACCCCCCGCAAGGACAAGCAGGAACGATATTTCATCACTGCTATATACCCGGGGTTTCCCGCAGTAGAGCCGCAAATCTCCGATTACCGCACCCTTATACGGCAGCGGAATTGAAATAATTGAGCCGATGCCCTCTTTAATCCCCTCTTCACGATAAACGATTCTGGCATCCGTCTTTACATCTTCAACGGTAATGATCTCATCAGGGGTTTTGGGGAAAATGCCCGCGCCTCTGGTAACAGGCCCCTTTTCAAGAAACATCGCCGAAAGGCCGAAAGACGCAGACGTTACCAGCTCCTCATGTCCAGCCTGCACAAGGCGCAAAATTGCGCCCTTTGCCTTCATGATGTGTGTGCTTTCCTTAACGATGATATCGAGAATGGTTTTTATATCAAAACTGGTTACCATGGCCTGGGTGGCTTCATAGAGGGTTTCCATTCTGCTCAGCGACTCCTTGACCCGGTTGCTGAGATGACGAACGTCATTTTCCCGCTGCCTGAAGCGCACCATGATAGAAGATGCAAGAAACGTTGCGGTTAAGAGAATGAAGGCGTATACGGCAAAAGCAAAAAAAATAGTTATCAGGTTGGTGTCCCGGTATTGTGTCCCCAACCAGGAGACGGGCACGGGGAACCAGTTCAGGTAATACTCAAGAAGGAAAAGGGCGGCAAGTCCGATCAGCGAGAGGGTCGTATAGATGAAACAATCCTTGGGAGGAAAGATGAACGAATTGATAATAATGTGGAGTATGAAAAAGAATATCAACGGGCTGAACATGCCGCCCGTAAAATGAATGAGCGCAAGCAGCGCGATCCAGTCAAGAAAAACCTGAAGCCGTGTGAAAAAAAGCAGCGCACCAAAGGCCGCCCTTACAGCAACTTTTGAAAAAAAAGCGAATGCGACATTGTAGAGCAGTATGAGCAGGCATACGGTAAAAAGCTGACCGGCCGGTAAAAAGGAGGGGGAAAAATAAAAAATCAGAGCAGACAGCAGCAGAAAACCGCACACCGCAGCCCAGCGCAGCCTGATGAGCCATGAAGAAATCACCGAAAACTCTTCAGTATGAAAGGAGCCCGGCAGAAAATAGCCCAAGAGGTGGCTGCGCCTGCTCATAAAAATGTCTCCTTTTGTAATAAATCAGCAACTACTGCATTGATCAATTAAAATATTTTTATCAAAATAAATGAACCCAGTCATTTTACGGGTTGCGATTTTATTTATTTTTTGTATAATGCTTTGAAATTAAAAGCAATTTATAATTACCTTATATCGTAGTTTTAGAAGGGATTTATTTATAAGCAACGCAAATACGGGTTCAGATTGCGTCAATGACTATTCAAAATAGTTTTATCGAAAAAAATGAACCCAGTCATTATTATTGCTTGCCTTTTTGTTTTTTTTTTGTATAATACTTTGAAATTAAAAGCAATCTATAATTACGTGGCACGGTCGTTTTAAACGGCATATATGTTCAAAGCAACTCTAATAAAGGTTCAGATTACTTCAATTACTATTTAAAAGGTGGGGTAACGATGAGCGAGAATCTAAAAAATGAAGTAAAGTCAATTTGTTCACGATTTGATAACGACAGCGGGCATATGATGGATATTGTCCGGACCGTTCAGGAACAGTACGGGTGTGTGTCAGATGAATCAATTGACGCTATTGCCGAAGCTGTCTCCCGCCCCCGGGTTGAGGTGGAGAGCACTGTATCGTTTTATGCTTTTCTTTCAAAAACACCGAAAGGCAAGGTCGTTATCAGGATCTGCAATGACATAATAGACCGGTTGAGCGGATCAGATGTCATCGCGGAAGCCTTCATCAACGAGCTGGGTGTCGGTGTCGGGGAGACAACCCCGGACGGGAAAATATCACTGGAATATACACCCTGTATCGGTATGTGCGACCAGTCGCCCGCTGCGCTGGTTAATGATGTGGTGGTCACCGACCTTTCTACGGACAAGGTTAAAACCATTGTAAAAACCCTGAGAGAGACGGGTGATCCCAGGAAGCTGGTAACACGTCTCGGGGACGGTAATAATGCCCATGGGCTGGTAAAATCAATGGTACACAACAATATTCGCAAAGCTGGTGATGTTGTGTTTGCCGATTACCAGGCAAATGACGCCCTTGAAAAGGCCCTGGCCATGAGCCCTGTTGAGGTTATAAGCGAGGTGAAAACCGCACGACTGCGGGGCAGGGGGGGCGCTGGATTTCCGACCGGTATGAAGTGGGAGTTTACCCGGGGGGCTGAAGGTGACAACAAGTTTATCATTTGCAATGCTGATGAAGGTGAGCCGGGAACATTTAAAGACAGGGTTATTCTTACCGAATACCCCGACAGGATTTTCGAGGGAATGACCATAGCAGGATATGCTATCGGCGCGCAGGAAGGGATTCTGTATCTCAGAGGTGAATACGCATATTTATATGATTTCCTCGCAGAGGTGCTGAACAAGCGCCGGGCAGACGGTTTGCTGGGTCCGGCCGTCATGGGCAAAGAAGGATTTGATTTTGATATCCGCATCGTGATGGGAGCCGGAGCCTACGTGTGCGGCGAAGAGACGGCGCTGATAAGCTCCTGCGAGGGCAGGCGCGGTGATCCGAAAAACCGCCCTCCGTTTCCCGCACAGAAAGGGTATCTTGAACAGCCCACCTGCGTCAACAACGTTGAAACATTCTGCTGTGTCCTGGCCGTTATGGACAAGGGCGCGGGCTGGTTTGCTGAGCTCGGTTCCAAGGGCAGTGCCGGTACAAAGCTTTTAAGTGTTTCCGGAGACTGCCAGAGCCCCGGCGTTTATGAACTGCCCTTTGGGGTGACGGTCTCCGAGCTGCTGCAAGAGGTTGGTGCCGAGGACGCCCAGGCAGTCCAGATCGGAGGACCTTCCGGGCAGATGATCTGCTCGAACGAATTCGGCAAGTCCATTTGCTACGATGACCTCGCAACCGGCGGTTCTGTCATGGTTTTCGGGCCCACGCGCAACATCCTTGAAGTGGTTGATTACTTTATGGAATTTTTTATCGAGGAAAGCTGCGGCTACTGCACTCCCTGCAGGGTGGGCAATGTTGTTTTGAAGCAGTACCTTGAAAAAATTATGAACGGCAAGGGAGAACCCCAGGACCTTGATACGCTGCAGGAGATAGGGGAGGCGGTAAAGACCGCAAGCCGGTGCGGGCTCGGCCAGACATCTCCCAATCCGATTCTTACGACACTCAAAAATTTTCGATCGGTTTACAGCGCGCTGGTGCAGGAATCAAAAGACGGTCTGCAGCCTTCCTTTGATCTTGCCGCCGTGCTTGAAGAGTCTGAAGGAATAACTGGACGTAAATCAGTACATTTATAAGATAAAGGATGTGCTATGAGCAATACAATTACTTTTAAAATCGATGGTGTCGAAGTAAGTGCCCGCCCGGGTCAAACCATTCTCGAGGCGGCAGATGATGCGGGAATCTATATCCCCCGGCTTTGTTACATGAAAGATCTCATCCCCCACGGAAGCTGCAGGATATGCACCGTGCTGGTAAACGGGAGGCCTCAGTCTGCATGCACGCAGCCGGTTGCTCCGGGCATTATTGTCGAGAACAACACCGAAAAGCTTACAAACATCAGAAAAAAGATCATTGAGATGCTTTTTGTTGAAGGCAATCATTTCTGCATGTTCTGTGAGAAAAGCGGCAACTGCGAACTCCAGGCAATGGCATATCGATACGGTATTTTTGCGCCGACGCTGCCGTATATGTTCCCTGATCGTGAAGTCGACGCTTCTCATCCTGATATTTTTATCGACAGAAACCGCTGCATACTCTGCGGACGGTGTGTCAGGGCCTCACGGGATGTCGACGGCAAGAGCGTTTTCGAGTTTGTGGGGCGCGGGGCAAAGAAAAAAGTGGCCGTTAACGCCCAGGCACGCCTCGCAGACACGACAATCGACATAACCGATAAGGCGGTGGATGTGTGCCCTGTGGGAGCTATTTTAAGGAAACGCGTTGGGTACAAGGTGCCTGTGGGCGAGCGTCTGTATGATGTCAAGCCCATTGGTTCGGAAATCGAAAGCAAACAGGTAACTGAATAAGCATATAAGGAGTGGATTGATGGAAAAACCCAAAGTTGCAACTACATCTCTGGCAGGGTGTTTTGGTTGTCATATGTCACTTCTTGATATTGATGACCGGATACTGAAGCTGATTGAGCTTGTTGACTTTGACAAATCCCCAGTAGACGATATCAAGGAGTTTACCGGTCGATGTCTTGTCGGGCTGGTTGAAGGAGGATGTGCAAATGAGGAAAACGTGCGTGTTCTTCAGGACTTTCGGAAAAACTGTGACGTTCTCATCTCCGTTGGTGACTGCGCTACAATGGGCGGTCTGCCGGCCATGCGCAATACCGTGCCATTAAAAGAATGCCTCGAAGAAGCATATCTGAACGGACCTTCTGTTTATAATCCCAGCGGGAAGATACCCGGCGATCCGGAGATACCGCTTCTTTTAAACAAAGTGTACCCCTGCCATGAAGTCGTCAAGATAGATTATCATATTCCCGGCTGCCCGCCCCCTGCGGACACGCTCTGGGAAATACTCGTTGCTCTTTTAAACAACAAACCAATCGATTTGCCCTACGAACTCATTAAGTACGATTGATTACTCTATGAGGAGAGAAACCTATGGCCACACCTGCAGGAAATTTAAAAAGAGTTGTCATCGAGCCGGTAACTCGCGTTGAGGGGCACGGTAAAGTCACCGTACTGCTTGATGAAAATAATGAAGTTAAACAGGCCCGTATGCATATTGTTGAATTCCGCGGCTTTGAGCGTTTTGTCCAGGGACGTCCTTTCTGGGAAGCTCCTGTGCTGGTACAGCGTTTGTGCGGTATCTGCCCGGTGAGTCATCACCTGGCCGCCGCAAAGGCCATGGATGTGATTGTCGGGGCCGATCAGCTTTCCCCGACCGCTGAAAAGATGCGCCGGCTGATGCATTACGGACAGTTCTTCCAGTCACATGCGCTCCATTTTTTCCATCTCTGTTCACCGGACCTGCTGTTCGGGTTTGACGCTGATCCGGCGATACGCAACGTGATCGGCGTCGCGAAAAAATATCCCGACCTTGCCGTGCAGGGCGTTATGATGCGAAAGTACGGTCAGGAAATTATAAAGGCGACAGCCGGCAAGAAAATCCATGGGACCGGCGCAATTCCCGGCGGTATCAACAAAAACCTCAGCATTGCGGAGCGTGATTTTTTCCTCAAGGACCTGGACCAGATGATCCAGTGGTCCCAAGGTGCGCTGAAAATCGCCAAAGATTACACGGTTGAAAACCTTGAGAAACTCGCCCCATTCGGCTCCTTTGATTCAAACCATCTTGCCCTTGTGCGTGATGACGGCGCCATGGATATCTATCACGGCAAACTGCGTGCTATCGATTCCCAGGGCGACAAAATAATTGATGATGTGGACTATACAAATTATCTGGACTATATTGCCGAAGAGGTGCGCGACTGGTCATATATGAAGTTCCCCTTCATTAAGTCCCTCGGGCCTGAAAAGGGCTGGTACCGTGTCGGTCCCCTTGCGCGGGTTAATGCGTGCGATTTTATTGATACCCCTGAAGCGGAAGCGGCACGCAAGGAATTTATGGCGGTGACCGACGGAAAGCCGAATAACATTACCATGGCGTATCACTGGACCAGAATGATTGAGACCCTGCATACAATAGAAAAAATCAAAGAACTCCTGCATGATCCGGATCTTCAGGGCAATGATCTGGTGGTATCCGGAGAGCGTCGTGAAGAGGGTGTCGGGCTCCTTGAAGCACCCCGGGGCACGCTGTTTCACCATTACCGGGTCAATGAAGACGATCAGATAGTTATGGCTAACCTTATTGTGTCGACCACCAACAACAATGAGCCCATGAACCAGGCGGTTCAGAAAATTGCCAAAGATCACCTTTCAGGCAAACAGGAGATCACCGAAGGGCTGCTGAACCATATTGAAGTCGGCATACGGGCCTATGATCCATGCCTGTCCTGCGCCACCCATGCCATGGGACAAATGCCGCTGGTCGTTGAGCTTTTTGATTGTGAAGGAACGCTTATTGACAGGAAAGCGAAGAGTTGACACAGGGGGCAACAGACCGGACCGTTTTACTCATCGGTTTCGGCAACCCCGCCCGCGAGGACGACGGACTGGGTCCCGCAGCAGCTTCGGCAATTGAGAAGCTCGGGATAGACGGCATAACGGTTGATGCTGATTATCAGCTCACCGTTGAAGATGCCGCGGCTGTTGCGGAATATGACGCGGTGGTTTTTGTTGATGCTGCTGTTGAAGGAGATGGGCCCTTTTGCTTCAGCACGTTGGTACCGAAGCGGCAGGAGAGTTTCAGTTCCCATTCAGTGAGCCCGGAAGCGGTTCTCGGTCTCGCACAGGAGCTTTTTAACGCACAACCGGAAGCATATATGCTGGCCATACGCGGATACTCCTTTACCATGTTCGAGGAAAAAATGAGTGAGGGGGCTTTACATAATCTTGAATGCGCTCTTGAATTTCTTGTGCCGGTTCTTCGACGGAAGTCTTTTTCTTCACAAGCTACAGGAACTAAATAACGTTTATAATAAAACAATAAAGGCTAACGAGGGCAAACATGAAAAACGGCAAATATGTAATACTATGTATTGATGATGATAAGGATATTCTTGAAGCATTGCGGATGATTCTGGAAAAAAATGAGTATGTCATGGTAGAAGCAGAAAGTGCTGAGGAGGGCTTGAAGGTTTTTAAAACTGAAAGCCCTGATTTCATCCTTGTTGATTTGATGATGGAGGAAATTGATTCAGGCAGGAACTTTGTGAAAGAGTTGAAGCTCCTCAACAATTCGGCCCCGGTGTATATGCTGTCCTCAGTCGGCGATTCTCTGGCACAGAACGTTGATTTTTCCGAGCTCGGTCTGGAGGGGGTTTTTCAGAAGCCGGTGGACATTAATACGCTGCTTTCGACATTACAGGAGAAATTGAAATAAGTTTTTTTATTTTTTGTCATACCATGCAAAAGGTAAAGGGTTTTCCTTTTACCTTTTGCATACTGCTGACTAAATAGCTTGCCGTAATGTCCTGCCCTGTTGTCTGCTTTGACATCTTTTCTATTTCTTTATAAATTGTTTAAAATTGGCATACCTTTTTGTGACAATATGACAAAATTGTTTGCCAAAAAAACATTGAAATAAAGCTGTTTTTATGCTCATATTAACAGGTTAAGGACCACATGTTTTTACCTGCGTAGCGCGCAGGTAGTATATTTATTTTCTAAAATCAATATGTTAGCCAGCAACGGCATACTATTTCAACGGCATACTACAAAATCGTAATCGCACGTTATTTATTGTGAATTGTGGCTCTGTTTTTGCATTATACTATTTATTTTATTAAAACGTAAACTTATATTACACGAGGAGAGTTTTATGCATATTGTCGTCTGTGTAAAAATGGTGCCCGACACTACCCAGGTGAGTATTGATCCGGTTACCAATACCCTGGTGCGTGAGGGAGTGCCCTTCATAACAAATCCCTTTGACACGCATGCGGTTGAAGAGGCCATCAGATTTAAAGATACATACGGGGCATATATTACGGCTATTTCCATGGGCCCTCCTGCTGCGGAAAGCGTATTGAGAAAGGCTGTTTCTCTGGGCGCGGATGAAGGTATTCTATTGAGCGACAGAGCGTTTGGCGGCGCGGATACCCTGGCAACGAGTACGGTGCTCGGATATGCCGTGAAAAAAATCAATGAAAGCCGGCCGGTTGACATTATACTGTGCGGGAAGCAGACAATAGACGGTGACACCGCGCAGGTCGGGCCCGGCATTGCCCGACGCATGGATATCCCCCAGCTTACCCTTGTTGATGAGATGATATCGGTAAACCAGGACAAAAAAACAATAAAAGTACGACGCAAACTGGAAGGATATCATGAAATTATCGAGTCACGGGTGCCGGTGCTGATCACTGTTGAGCGAGAGATAAACACACCTCGCTACCCTACGGTCCCGTCACGCCTGGACGCTGACGAGATTGAGATCAAGGTATGGACAAATAATGTTTTAAAGCTCGACCCGAATTCCATCGGCCTTATGGGCTCCCCCACGCAGGTCAGAAGGATCTTTGCGCCTGAGCGTGAAAAAGGCGAGATGATGATGGGAGAAGGAGACCAAAAAGATACTGCTGTGGAAGCCGCCTTTAATAAACTGATTGAACGGGATATCATTACCGTTCAATGATTAATTGTTATTCGTAGGAGGATAAATGGAGCAAAAGCCTAAAAAGAAAAAGAAACCAAGAGGCAAAGCACGCTTGTTGGAAGGAAAGTGCATCGCATGCGGGGCCCGCTGTCAATCAGCATGTCCTGTTGATGCCATTGAAATGAACGAGAAAGAAGAACCGATCATAGAGCAGGGAAAATGTATCGGATGCAAAAAATGCATCAAAGTGTGCCCGGCAGACGCCCTTGAAATTTTCTTCACCCCGGAGGAAGAAGCGCTTCTCAAACAGCTTGCGGCCGACGGCGGTGCTGAAGAAGAGAATGAAGAGGAAGAAAAAGAAGAAAAGGACGCAGCCGCAGATATAGGGCTGTGGAAGGGCGTGTGGATATTTGTGGAGCAGGTGGAAGGCAGCGCACATGATGTTTCATGGGAACTTCTCGGAAAGGGCAGGCAACTTGCCGATGACCTGGGCGTTGAACTTGCCGCGTTCGTCCTGGGAGATAACATAAAGCATCTGGCAGATGAAGCATTCTGCTACGGAGCGGACAAGGTATATGTGATGGACAATCCTTCCCTCAAGCACTACCGGACAAACTCCTATCTCAAGGGGACGGTCGACCTGGTCAACAAATACAAGCCCGAGATTGTCCTCATGGGTGCGACGGGTCTCGGCAGGGACCTTGCCGGGGCAGTTGCAACAGACCTTAAAACGGGCCTGACCGCTGACTGTACCGGCCTTACCATTGATAAAAAGATGCGGCTTCTGGAGCAGACCCGCCCCGCCTTCGGCGGTAATATTATGGCGACCATCCTTACCGAAACCAGACGCCCCCAGATGGCGTCCGTCAGGCCGCACGTTATGCCCAAGCCCGAGTGCCAGGCGGGCACAAAAGGTGATATCATCGACGAGCCCTTTGACATGCCGGAAGAGGATATCCCCACGAAAGTCCTGGAAATTATCAAGTCAGCCGAAGGGAGCACGGTAAACATTACCGGTGCTAAAATACTTGTTTCCGGCGGACGGGGTATGCTGAACAGGGAAAATTTCAACATGCTTGAAGAGCTGGCCGAACTCATCGGCGGCGTTGTTGCAGGATCCCGCTGTGCCTTTGATGAAGGCTGGATAGAGCACCCGCGTCAGGTAGGACAGACCGGAAAAACCGTGCAACCTAAGCTCTATATTGCGTGCGGTATTTCAGGTGCTATACAGCACCTTGTGGGCATGCAGGATTCCGACTATATTATTGCTATTAATAAGGACAAAACAGCTCCGATTTTTGAAGTTGCGCATCTCGGTATTGTTGGTGATGTTTTTGAAATTATTCCTTCTCTCATTGATCAGATAAAGCAATCTAATGCAAAAATCGTCGAATAATCGTACATATACACCATAAGAAAGGAGTCGCCGCCTTGAGTAATATAGAACGTCTGTTATTTGCCATCGTTTGCCTGGGTGCATTTGCTTTTTTCCTGAAGAATGTTTTCAGGCTTCTTGCCACCATCTGTCTGGGCCGCTGGGATAACCGGTTTGACCGGCTGTGGTCGCGGACAAAAGATATGCTGGTCTACGGCTTCGGGCAGCTGAGAGTCGTCAGCGAGAAGTTCGGTATCAACCATTTTCTCCTGTTCTGGGGGTTTATGGTGCTGGCGCTGATAAATTTTGAGTTTCTTGTGGCGGGTGTTTTCCCGTCATTTAATTTGAGCTTTCTGGGCGTGGCGCCCTATGGCATTCTGCTGTTTCTTGCCGATATAATGTCACTGGTCGTGCTGGTGTGTGTTGTCGTTGCCGTCATACGCAGAACGTTCTTTCGCCCCCCGCATATTGATCCAACGGCCGACGCCTATTTTATTCTCTCTCTTGTTGCCGCGCTTATGATTGCGTATTTCGGCATGCATTCCTGTGAAGCCTCAATGGGGCAGCTTGTGATGGCCAGATGGATGCCTTTGTCAAACGGTCTCAAGGTGCTTTTTGCCGGCATGGGACCGGAAAGCGCACACACCCTGGCCAGGGTTTTCTGGTGGATCCATGCGCTGGTTCTGCTGTTCTTTTTAAATTATCTTCCTTACAGCAAACACCTGCATGTCCTCACGGCTATCCCCAGCTGTTTTTTCAGGAGCAGCAGCCTTGTGTCAACCACACCCCGTCTTATGTTTAAAAAGGGCGAGGAGTTCGGGATTTCAAAAGTTATACAGTTCAGGTGGTCCGACCTGCTTGATTTTATGGCCTGTACAGAATGCGGCAGGTGTCAGGCTGTGTGTCCCGCAACCAATACGGACAAGCCGCTAAACCCGAAGATGGTAGTACACGCCGGGAAGCTCAATCTTTTCAAGAACAGCTCCGCAATACGTGCAACGCGACCTTCCGATATGCTTGCCTCCGCACCAAAGGATGCTGAGATGGTTATTCCGTTAATAAACGGGAGCGAGGAGAGCGTTACCCGTGATGCAATCTGGTCCTGCACAACGTGCGGGGCCTGCATGCAGGTGTGCCCCGTGTTTATTGAACACGCCCCTAAAATTGTTCAGATGCGACAGCACCTTGTCATGGAAAAGTCCGAATTCCCTGAAGAGCTGGTAACCTTTTTCGAAAACTCCGAGCAGCGATCCAACCCGTGGGGCATCGCGCCATCGGACCGCGCAAAATGGACAACAGACCTCAATGTGCCGCTGCTTACTGAAGGGGTAAAGGCAGAGTATCTGTTTTATGTCGGTTGTGCCGGGGCATTTGACTCCCGGGCGCGACAGGTAACGGTTGCGCTCACCAAGATTCTGAATGCTTCAGGGGTTTCATGGGGAGTTCTGGGAACCGAAGAGCAGTGCTGCGGTGATTCGTTAAGAAGACTCGGTAATGAATATGTGTTCGACAAAATGGCCAGGGAAAATATCGAGATCTTCAAAAAGTACGGTATTAAGAAAATCATAACCTACTGCCCGCACTGTTTTAGCACGTTAAAAAATGATTACAAACAGTACGGCGCCGATTTTGAGGTCATGCATCACACCCAGCTGATAGACAGCCTTATCAAGCAGGGCAAAATTAAACCCTCATCAACGGCGAACGGCAAAACGGTTATTCATGATTCATGTTATCTCGGCAGGTATAATGGAATCTATGACGAACCCCGGAATATCATTAAAGCATGTTCAAACGGAAAGGCGCCCGCTGACATGGAGCGTTGCGGCGAGAAGAGTTTCTGCTGCGGTGCCGGCGGTGGCCGCATGTGGATGGAAGAGCTGATCGGAAAGCGGATTTACCTTGAACGAACTCAGGAGGCCCTCAGGGCCGACCCGGAAACCATTGCTGTTGCCTGCCCGTACTGCATGACAATGTTTGAAGACGGGGTAAAGGACGAAAAAGCGGCAGACAGGGTGAAGGTGAAGGACATTGCAGAAATAGTTGCCGAATCGCTTTAAACGCTCCTTGAAATTTTGCTGTAGTATCGACGAGTAAGGCAGGACCGCTGTTCGCGGCCCCTGCCTTTTTTTATTTCCACAGCGCGACAAGGTATGCTATGGTCTGTAACGGCAGCACAAACCACGTATTAACAGGTATAAGGGAGACCGTATGAAAAAAAGCATACAAACGACTATAATGCTTGTAAGTTGTCTTTTCCTTTTCAGCACGGCCGGGCACGGCGCCACGGAATGGGAGGTCGTCAATGATCTGGCCATTCAGGAGACACCCCTTGATATTGCCCTTTCATCCGACGGGAAGAAGGTCTACGTGCTTGCCGAAAAAAGCATTCTTATTTATTCACATGAGAATAATGTGATAACAGAAACCATTCCCCTTGACGGTTCCTACACGCGTATTACCGCTTCTCCAGACGGTGAGTTCGTGTACCTAACCGATAAAAGCGGGAAAAAAATATCTGTGATACAGCTGACCGCTGTTTACAGACTGCCCGTGGATAATTCACCCATAATCGGTAAAAAGGATGCTCCCGTCAGCCTTGTGGCCTTTCTTGATTATCAGTGCCCATACTGCTCCCGGGTATATCCGCTTCTGGAGCAGATTCTGAAAAAACATTCCGATGATGTGAAGCTGGTCATTAAACACTATCCGCTGAGAATGCATCGGTTTGCGCGCAAGGCCTCCGTGTACGCCCTTGCGGCATCACGGCAGAATAAGTACCGGGAGCTGACCGCCCTGTATCTTAAACAGTTCAAGAGCCTGAATGCCGAGAGCCTTCGCAGCTATGCGCAAGAAGTCGGCGTTGATGTGCCGGCCCTTGAAAAGGATGCAAAAGATCCGCTTATCGCTAAAATTATGGAAATGGATGTGAAGCTTGCCAGAGATGCAGACGTGCGGGGAGTACCCGCCTTGTTTGTTAACGGCAGGAAAGTAAAAGTACGCTCTTTTGATGCGATTTCACAGATGATAGCAAAAGAGATTGCAAAAAAATAATCAGACACCCATAGGATTATGAAAACCGTCTGCAGCCTCTCACATCGCTGTCATGGCCCGGCTGTTTTATGAACCGTTGCAGCACGTGCGCGGCGTGGAAGAACGGCTGTCCGCGCCATCAGGTTTGATCTCTTTTCCGGGCATGCCGAAAAGGCCCCGGATGTTTATTCATACCGACCACACCAGTATCCTCCCGTATTCCTGCCATTCTGTGTACAACCGAATAAAGTTCCGTACAGTCGGTGTCGGCATAGGTTACAAAACGGGGCCTGAGCATATGGCCCTTTGCAATGGTGTCATCTTTTCTGTCAGGCAGAACGAGAACAATTTTTATATCCTGCAACAATGTAGTGATGGCAATAATTTCCAAAAGCAGGCGTTTACTTGTGGCAAAAAGCACCAGAATAGAACCATTTTTTTTCGGCTCGCGAAGTCTTTTGGAAAGGGCGTCAATGGTCCGATAAATCTCAAGACATCTCACGGCAGTGAAATGGTCGATTAAATTATTAAGCAGTCTGTTGCCCTCATCAATCGATGGTGAAAAGCATATAAGCTTCATTTTCCCCGTTACGCAATAAATGATTCAGCGTAATACACCACCACCAAAGCTTCCTGTTGTGCAATGGCATATTTTTTCTGTGTCCGAAAATATAATGTTATAACTCATGAAGCACGTTTTCAGGCGGATGCAGCACGCTGAAAGCATACTCCATACTTGAATAAACAAAAGTCATGCCAGAATACAGGCGTGGGAAGTGTTTTTGTTTTACGAGAAATATCAACAGGTTGAAAAGATTAGGGAAAAAGAATCATGTTGTCCGGACAGCAACGTCAGAAAGAACGTCTTTTTTTATAATACATGTATTGTTTTGCAAGAATGTGTCTTGCACCATGATATTTTACGGGGTCATGTACGGATTATCGTGTTATGAGCGGGGCAAAGGCATTGAACTGACCGGTACAGCTGTCAGTCCTGCCGTGAGAGGTTATATTTTTTCAGAAGGGCATACAGCCTGGGGCGTGACAGTTCTGAGACCCGGCATGCTTCTTTGATATTGCGGGATGTAGCTGCAATAAGGTTCTCAAGATACTGTTTTTCTGCTTTTTCAATTGATTGTTTTCGCATGTGATGAAAGGACTGGAGTGTTTTGAGTTCCGGGGCGGAACGGGCCGTTTTCCCTTTCGCGTCTGTATTTTTGTTGATGGAGGAGCGTGCTAAATGAATACGCAGTTCAGGGGGCAGATGGCTCGGGAAAAGGGTGGGGTTGTTCTGGGCCGAAGAGATTGTCCACTCAATGGTGTTGACAAGCTCACGCACATTTCCCGGCCAGTCGTACGACGTAAGCACATCGAAAAAGTCAGGAGAAAATCCCTTGGTTTCAATACTGTTCCGATCACAGATTTTTGCAACATAATGCATAGTCAGTTCTTTTACATCATCAGGTCGATGGCGAAGGGGAGGAAGTTCGATGCTGATGGACTGGAGGCGAAAAAGCAGATCATTTCTGAAGAGGCCCTTTTGCACGCTCTCTTTCAGGTTGCGGTTGGTTGCTGCGACCACTCTGAAATTGCTGGTTTCTTCCTGTTTGGATGCGATGGGACGAAAGCGGTGTTCCTGGAGAACGCGGAGAAAAGATTTTTGCAGTTTAAGGGGCAACTCACCAATTTCATCAAGAAAAAGCGTCCCCCCGTCAGCCTGTTTTATCAGGCCGTCCATGTCCCTGTCCGCCCCGGTAAAAGCGCCCTTCTTGTATCCGAACAGAGAGCTCTCAACAAGCGTGTCGGGCAGAGAAGCACAGTCTACAACAACAAAATTTTTTGAGTTCCTGGAGCTGTTTTCATGAATTGCCCAGGCGAAAAGCTCTTTGCCCGTTCCCGTTTCTCCGCTTATCAGCGCCGTGGCGTCAGTGCTTGCTGCCTGTGCAACCAGATCAAGGCATTCCTGTATCTGGCGGCTGCTTCCAATGATGTTATCACGCTTTAATGCCTTAAGCGGTTGAATAACGTTTTTCTCCTCGCGATATTGCAGTGCGCGCATAAGAGGAAGGGTCATTTTTTCTATGGAGGAGGGCTTTTCTATGTAGTCCCAGGCGCCGTTTTTTATAGCAAGCTCCGCGCCGTCAGGATTACCAGCTGCCGTTATGATAATTACTTCAGGGGGTTGTTGCGTTGTTCGTATATCGGCAAGAAGATCAAGGCCGTTGCCGTCAGGGAGGCACACGTCCAGAAAAACAATATCATAGGGTTTATCCGTGATGCTCTGCAACCCGTCCTTGATGGTATACGCACACTCAGCACTATGCCCCATTCTTTCAACCATATGTTTCAAGAGGTCGTTGAGCATTTTATCGTCGTCAATGATGAGGATTTTTCCCATAAGGCACAATTTAGTAAACGTCTGAACGGAATGAATGTGGAATGAAGCCGGTCATTATTTTTACCAACAGAGCAGCGCTGGTTTAAAAAAAGATAATTAAAAATTATAAATTAATATATAAAAATATATTATATATATAAATAAAAACAAAAACAATGTCAATTAAAAATAGTTAGTCGTTGCTGTCCCGATTTGAAGGCAGAAGCTTGAGAGAAACGTCGCCGGTATGGCTGAGGAAAATAATTTTCCTGCTCTGCCTTCCGCCGATATGGGAATCAACCACCCTGATATTGTATCGGTTCAGCGTTTCACGGGCAACCGTACTATTGTTTGCTCCAACGCTGATTTCTCCCGGCAGCAGGACCTGTGCCCCGCCGAAGATTTTGGCTTCAATGTGTTCACGTTTTATTCCACGCCGGAACAGGGCACGGCAGATATAAGTGATTGCTGAGTCGACACAAACAAAAGGATTTGCCGTAACTTGTTTTCTGTGTTGGTCTTTCTGGGGGAGCAAGGCGTGAAACAGTGCACCGATCTTTTTGCGGGGACAATAGAACGTAACAGCAACACATGAGCCGAGAACAGTATGCACTCTGGTCGGCTTTTCAAAAATCTCGCCCTCTCCGATTATAAGATATCGTGTAGCGATTGCATCTGTTTTCAGCGCGTTATGCATCACATTTCTCATCGTCCGACTATTTTTATGTATGTCACGGTCCCGCATTGCTTCAATGACTGTTTTCTCGTTACAGGGCTTTTGTAGGTCTCCCGGCTTGTATATGTTCGCATACTGTATTATGTATAAGACACTTTTCCAGGCAGTACCTTGTTTTATTCGTACCTGAGCGCATCAATTGGATTTAAAAGAGATGCCTTATACGCTGGGTAAAAGCCGAAAAAGATGCCGACAGCGGCAGAAAAACCGAAGGCTATGGTTATTGACAGGGGAGAAATGATAACGGGAAGGTTTGCAAACCTTGATACCGCGATAGAGCCTGCCTGGCCGATCACTATTCCAAGGCAGCCGCCTATCAGCGATAGGGTCACTGCTTCAATGATAAACTGAAAGCGTATATCCCAGGTTTTAGCGCCGACGGCTATCCTGATGCCGATCTCACGTGTCCTTTCCGTTACCGATACAAGCATTATATTCATGATACCTATGCCGCCGACAACAAGTGATATTGAGGCTATTGCGCCGAGCAGCATGGTCATTATTTTTGTTAGGGTCACGGCTACCTGCAGCATCTGGGTAAGGTTGCGGACGGTAAAGTCATCTTCCTGGTTCGGCCCTATGCGGTGACGCTGGCGAAGCAGTTCGTTAATCTGGGTCTCCGCATCATCCAGGTTATTGAGGCCAGTGGCTTTAACCATGATAAAACGCACCATACCGGGTATGGCCGTCCCAAAAAGCTTTTTTTGTGCAGTGGTTATTGGAACGTATATAAGGTCATCCTGATCCTGTCCGGTCATGGTTTGTCCTTTGCCCTCCAGAATGCCCGTGACCCGAAACGGTATTTTTTTAATTCTTATAATTTCTCCTACCGGATTCAACGCCCCGAAGAGCTGTTCCGCAACGGTTTTTCCAAGGAGGCAGACCTTTGTTGCATATCTGACATCCTGTTCGGTAAACGGTTTGCCTGCCGCTATTGTCCAGGCATTTACGTGCAGTATGCTTGGGAACGTCCCCATAATAATCGTCGACCAGTTTTGATTGCCGTAGATGACCTGGGCGGTTCCGCTGTGTATGGGGGCCACGTCCATTACCGCAGGGCATTCTTTTTTAACGGCACTGACATCGTCCAGAGAAAGGGTCGGATCGGTGCCCGATCCCATCCGGGCGCCCCGGGACGACGTTGCACCGGAAAAGACTATCAGAAGGTTGCTCCCCATGGAAGAAATTTCATCCGCAACACGTTTGCGGGCACCGGCCCCGATGGCAAGCATTGCAATAACAGCGGCAACACCGATAACAATACCCAGCATGGTCAGCGCAGAGCGCATCTTGTTGGCCTTCAATGCCCTCAGGGCGATCTTAATGGTAACAGGAACATTAATCATGTTTTTGTACCTGCTCATCACTGATAATATTTCCATCGAGAAAACGGACAAGACGGGTTGCGTACGTAGCAATATCAGGCTCGTGTGTTACAAGGATGACGGTAATACCAGACAGGGTGTTCAGGCTGACAAAAAGATCCATGATTTCCGCACTTGTTTTAGTGTCAAGGTTCCCCGTCGGCTCGTCTGCCATAAGTATTGAAGCATCATTGACGATTGCACGTGCGATGGCGAGGCGCTGCTGCTGGCCGCCTGAAAGCTGGTTGGGATGATGATGGCTTCGGTCCGCAAGACCGACGCGGCGGAGTGCCTCGACCGCCTTCTCCCGCCGTTTTTGTGTCGTCGAGCCGTTGTAGAGCAGGGGCAGCTCCACATTCTCAAGTGCTGTTGTTCGCGGAAGCAGGTTGAATCCCTGGAAAACGAAACCGATTTTTTTGTTGCGGATACCTGCAAGATCGTCTCTGCTCAGGCTGCCGACATCGATTCCTTCGAGCAGATAGCTGCCATGCGTGGGTTTGTCGAGACAACCGATGATGTTCATAAAGGTTGATTTCCCCGATCCTGAAGGCCCCATGATTGAGACAAAATCACCCTGAGCTATACACAGGCTGATATCGCTCAGGGCATTGATTACATTTTCACCAAGGGTATATATTCGGCTAAGGTTTTGTACATCAATAAGCGTGCTGTGTGACATTGTGAACAAAGACGGTTAAGGATTAGTAATTTGTCGAGGGTCTGACATCAGTGTGTACTCAGCGCTTTTTTATTTCACGGTAGCCCACCAGCAGATGCTGCCCCTCGGACAGATTGTCGGATGTAAGCTCCGTATTTGTATAATCGCTGATTCCGGTTGTCACGGGAACACAAACAGGCTCCTTGTTTTTCAGAATCCAGACACACGGGCCTTTCTGTTCGTTGAAATTGCTTTCGACACCTTTGGGCTTGAAACGCAAGGCAGCGTTTGGGATGGCCGGAATATTTTCCTTTACCGCAACGATAATGGTAACATTCGCGGTCATGCCGGGCTTGAGCTTTAATTCGGGGTTTTCAACCGTTATCACCACGTCATAGGTAACAACGTTCTGAACTACAATGGGAGCATTTCTGATCTGTTGTACTGTGCCGGTAAAGATTGTGTCAAGATATGCATCAACGGTAAATTCAGCATCCTGCCCGAGAATTATTTTCCCGATGTCGGCCTCATCAACATTGGTATTGATCTGCATCTTTTTCAGGTCCTGGGCGATATTAAAGAGTGTCGGGGTTTGAAAGCTTGCTGCTACAGTCTGCCCGACATCCACATCCCGGGATATCACAATGCCGTCAACCGGTGAACATATTTTTGTATAACGAAGATTTGTTTGAGCAAAGGTCAGTGCGGCCTTTGTCTGGCCGACCTGTGCCAGAGCGACGTTTACCTGGCTTTCCGCAATTGTATGATTGGTGGTTGCCGTATCAAGTTCACTTTGGCCGACAATACTGTTTTGAAAAAGTTGCTGTATTCTGTCGTAGTTGCGCTGTGCGTCCTGCAGGGAAGCCTGTGCTTTTGCAAGATTTGCCTGGGCAGACAGATGGTTTGCCCGGGCCTGTTCAAGCTGTGCCAGAAAGGTTGCCGGATCAATTTCCGCTATCAGTTGTCCCTTCTTGACCGGAGAATTATAGTCTGCATAGAGTTCCTTTATCCTGCCCGAAACCTGTGTCCCCACAAGGATTGTTTTTAACGGGTTGACCGTACCGGTTGCCGTGCATATGGCCTTTATGGTCAAGTGCTTAATTGCTTCTGTGCGGTATTTTGGTTCGGCCCCGCTCTGAATTGAGAAATAGACAATTACCGATACTGCCACGGCGATGAAAGCTGTCGCAAAAATACGTCTTTTCATACGAGGGAACCTTTGCTTATATAAATTATTGAACACATTTAAATATTAAATAATAATATATCTTTTTCAATCAGTCAAAATGTTTCCATACAGCTGACGGGAAGGGGTGCCGGGGGTGAAGAAAAGCTGCTATGCATGAGCATCATTTTTTCTGCGAATTATCCAGCACTGGTGAATGCGCGGTGTTCGATGGAAATCAGGAGAAATTGTTTCACGGGTGATATCTTGCAGGTAAAATTCCACGAGGTCTTCACGGTGCAGTTTAAAGCGTTTTGCATTTGAAGAAAATATCATCATGCCCCCCGGTTCAAGCCTTTTCATGGCAAGCCGTATCAGCTCTACATGGTCTTTCTGTATGTCAAATATCCTACCGGTTGTCTTTGAATTGGAAAATGTGGGCGGGTCGGCAAAAATAAGATCAAACTGGTTGTGAGTTTTTGACAGCCATTCAAAACAATCGGCGCGCACCATTTTATGATTAGCCTCGCTGAATCCGTTCAAAGCAAGGTTGTACCCGGCCCAGTCCAAATATGCACGTGACAGGTCAACGGTTGTTGTTGTTTTTGCCTGGCCCATGGCCGCGTGGACCGTGGCTGCCCCGGTGTAGCCGAAGAGATTAAGAAAGCGGGTATTCTGGGCATGCTGCTGCAGCATGCGTCGAGTGGTGCGGTGGTCCAGAAAGAGGCCGGTGTCTATATAATCCGAGAGGTTGACCAAAAGCCGGCAGTTATACTCTCTTACTTCATGGAGGCTGCCCCTGGACTGCAGCTTCTGGTATTGTGAGGAGCCCTTCTGTTTTTTTCTTACTTTGAGAAATATATTTTTTCTCGGGAGAGAAAATATGTGTTCAAGGGCTTCTGTTATCTGGCGTATCCGTTTTGCTGCAACTGCCGGATCAATTGTTCGCGGCTGTGCATATTCCTGGACGTGAATCAGCTGTTCATATATATCAATTGCCGCATTATATTCCGGGATATCGGCATCATAAACCCTGTAGCAGGTAACCCCTTCGCGTTTTATCCATTTTGCAAGACGCTTCATATTTTTGGCAATGCGGTTTGAAAAAGCGTCTGCCTCGCACCGTACGGGCCCCGGCGCCATACTGAGCCGGGCCGGGTCCCGGCCCGGCTCTTGAGCAGAAAGACCAAAGATCAACAGATCACAGGGAATGGGACCGTTAAAAAGACTGATTTTTTTTTCAGGCTTCATGGCCAGAGCGTGAGCCAATTCATGATGGCCGGTGAAAATTCCCGCCGTCCATCCCGGAAACTCTTCACGCAGCCTGCTGCCAAGGAATCGGTACATATAGCGAAGTGTTTTCATAGTACCCAGTCGTTCACCATAGGGAGGGTTTACTATGATAAACCCGGAACGCCCGGCATTATTTTCCCGGGCGCGCACAGGATTGTTGAGCAGAGAAATTTCTTTGCGCTCTACGTGTATTTTCCCCGTGAGACCGGCCTTCTGGATATTTGCTGAGGCGCTTCGGATTGTTTCTTTACCTGCGTCGTAGCCGATGATTTTCGGCCAGGGCTTGTGCATCCCCGCATCTTTGCGCCCGGCTGCTTCAGCCACGATGCGTTTCCATAGGGCGCTGTCATGCCCCTGCCATTTTAGGAAGCCGAAATATTTACGGTCCAAACCAGGAGCAATGTCGCCATACATGAGCGCTGCCTCTATGAGCAGAGTGGCTGAGCCACACAGCGGATCAAGCAGCACACCGTTTTGGGGAACGCTGGCCGACCAGCCCGTAAATCGAACAATTGCAGCGGCGAGAAACTCCTTTAACGGCGCATCGCCGCCTGCCGTGCGATAGCCGCGCCGGTGAAGGCTTTCTCCTGACAGGTCGAGGCTGATGACCCCGCGAGGGCCGGTAAGAAAAGCATGAATGCGTATATCCGGGGCCGTGGTATCAACCGAGGGGCGCTTGTTACAACGGTTCATAAACTGGTCTGCAACCGCGTCTTTGACGCGCAATGCTGCAAACCGGCTGTGGTGTATCGGTGAATTACTGAGGGTGCAGTCAACGGCAAAGGTGCAATCCAGTGAAAAGTGTTTGCTCCAGTCGATACTCGCGGCACCGTTATACAGTGCATCGGTGTCCGGCGCAGTGAAATCGGCAAGGGGCATGAGGATGCGTGCTGCAAAGCGGGACCACAGGCACGCCCGGTAGGCCGTTTCCAAAGAACAGCTGCAGGAGACGGCACCCGGGGTTTGCGATATGATTTCAGCGCCGAAGTATGACATTTCATCAGCCACCAGTGTTTCAAGACCGGCGGCACACGTCGCAATAATTTTATGGTGGTGCTTCATGCAGCTCTCCCGGACAATAGGTGCTGAAAACAGGGAAAACAAAAAAAATAGGTGCAAAACCTGAAAGAATACAACGTATAAGAAACTCTTTATATTCTTGCATAATTAAATTATAATATTATATTAACACTAATATTGATGTCTTGTATAGCCGCAAATTTAGGAAAGTTGTAGTGTGATCGGATATGAACAAACAGTCAGAAAGTATGGAGGAGCTTGCCAGACAGCTTCATGCCGAGTGGATGGAAAACAACCGGGATTATATTATCGCGTGCCGGAAAGATCCTCATCAGAACCGATGCAGCCGTGACTTTGACAGGGCGGACACCTGGGAAAATATTCCTGAATACTGGAAAAAAAACTACCTTCGTGAAGCACGGTATGCCATGCTCACCAGGTAGATGACCACAGAACTGCCATAAACGGAATCGTTTGCATGGTGCGATCAACTTTTAACGCTAACGCCGTTGTGTAAAAAGTCTCTGTGGGCTGCGTCATACATCCATATTTCAGGATTTTACGCATACCGTGATTATTGAGGTACTGATATCATGACTGAAAAAAAAGGTCATTTACAGCACCCCTCCAGATTTACTGAGCATAAAGATGCCGGCTCCGTCGCATCGGGTAACGGCGCAAACGAGCCGGATGAAATACTGGAACAGGTAGCGGAGCAACACATAAAGGAGGAATTTGAACGGACACTGATTGCGGAAAGCGATGATGTGAATCTCAGTGACAGTGAAAGTGAGGTGTTTGACATCGACTTGGAGGCCGACACGGAACCAACGGCGATACCTGACGACGGTTGCTCCGTGTCGTTGGCAGAAGGGGCTGGCAGCTTTGAAAAACATGACGAAGAAGATGACCGCGGGGACACGCCGGACGGTAATGCTGCTGCAGAGGAACCCGGGAGCGTATATGGTGGCTCCATTCACGTTACCGCTGAAATGTCTGAGGAGGAAAGCACTGAAGAGTTTGTAGAGCATGGCCTGCGTCCCCCCCCCGCCCAACCAGCTATAGGGCAGGGAGGTGATGAGGAATATTGTATACCCGAACCCATCGATTCAGCGGGCCGGGAGTCTGCGGACCGTGAAACCGGTCAATACCCGGATGATTCCCTGGTCCCCGACCGCATGCAACCCCATGGGGTGAGAAGATCCGGCTTTAGAATCGGGCCCTCCGGACTCTTCTTTATTTTTTTAATGATCCTTATCTGCTGCGGTATTATTTATCAGTCTTTTTTCAAAACGTCACCTACGGTGACATCACGGCAACAGGTAAGCGTTCCCGAGCAGTATGAAGATACCATAGACTTCATCGCAAAGGGGCGCGGGAGGGGATCCGTCGAAATCAAGCGTCCGGTTTTGGACACCGGTGCTGTTCACGGCATAGACCGTTCTCAGAAATCACAGACCACTGCTGAAGCGGCAGACCCCGGTTCTCCGGTGGTCCCGGCCCCGCACATCCCTGCAAAACCGGCCACTCCTCACGAGCCACAGCCGTCTGTGTCCGGGGCACGCGTTGGGAAGCGTGCAGAAAGAGAGGTTATTTATTATACCATCCAGGTTGATGTGCTGTCCCGCAGGTCCGTTGCCAAATCCCTTTATCAGCGGCTTCGGCTTGATGGATTTCCCGTATATGTGATAAAAGAAAAAAACAATGACGGGGCACTGTTCTACACCATACGCGTGGGCACGTATACAACCCGGGAAAAGGCCGAAAAGGTTGTCTCATCACTCCAGTCGGTCGATAAAAAGTCCTATAGCATCCTTAAGATTACAGGAGTTGATGTTCCGGAGTATGTAAAAGAGTTCACAACCGGTGCCGTGCAGCAAGAGTATGCAGGGGGTGTAACCTATTCAGTCCATGCAGGATCTTTTAAAACTGAGGAAAGAGCTGATAGTGAGATTGCCCGTCTCAAAGGTTTTGGATTCGATGCATATAAAGAACAGGTTAAATTATCGAAAAAAGGCATCTGGTACCGGGTAAAAATAGGTAAGTTCCCATCCCTTCAGGATGCACGGGAAACACAGAAAATGTTGAAGGAAAAGGACCCCAGCATCGAGTCACGCATAACAAAAGAGACATGACCTGAAAGAAAATCAGTCTTCGATTATAAAAAGAGGCGGCTGCATTTTGCTGAAGGCCTTGAGTGAAAAGATCCAGCAGTACCATTTTTTTTCTATGTCCTGCGCTATACGCACGCTCACCATGTTTTTTTTATAGCCGATATGAAAAAAAACCGGACAATGACTGTCCAAGTCAGCCCCTTTTTTAACTTCCTGGATAAAGAAGCGACGTTTTAGAAGCTCATCGACTATTCTATGTACGGTTTTATCATCACAGTCGGTTTCAATTGTGATATTTTTATAGGTTGCTGCGCACGTCATAAAAACCTTCCGGGCACATGAGGAAAACTGGAAATTCTCCCGATTGTTTGATATTATTGTACGCTGTGTCGGCCCAACAGTACAGAGAAAACAATATAAAAATATTTGTAATAATAAAGACCAGCGGCGCAGAAAGTGTTTACTATGGAAAAGATACGAGTAGCCAATCCTGTTGTTGAACTTGACGGGGACGAAATGACCCGCATTATTTGGAAGATGATTAAAGACAAACTTATTCTTCCCTATATTGATGTTGATATAAAATATTTTGATCTCGGCATCGGGAAACGGGATGAAACCAATGATCAGATTACCGTTGATGCCGCCTACGCCGTAAAGAAATATCATGTCGGCATCAAGTGCGCGACCATAACGCCGGACGAAAAGAGGGTACAGGAGTTTTCCCTGAAGGATATGTATCCATCGCCGAACGGGACCTTGAGAAACATCATCGGCGGAACCATTTTTCGTGAGCCCATCGTAACCAAAAATGTGCCGCGGCTGATTCCGGGATGGACGGGGCCGATTTGCATAGGGCGTCATGCCTTTGGAGACCAATATCGCGCTACAGATATGGTTGTGCGCGGGCCGGGAAAACTTACCATGACGTTTTCTCCTGACGACGGCAGTGAGCCGGTGCGCCACGATGTATTTGCGTTCGAAGGCGGCGGTGTTGCCATGTCAATGTATAACACCGATGAATCAATACGGGGCTTCGCTCATTCGTGTTTTAAAATGGCAATTGATAAAAGATGGCCCCTCTATCTGTCCACAAAGAACACCATACTGAAGAAATATGACGGACGGTTCAAGGATATCTTCCACGAGATTTATAAAGCCGAGTACCGGGAAACCTTCGAGCGCATGGGAATCATCTATGAACACCGCCTTATCGACGATATGGTTGCCGCAGCCCTGAAATGGAGCGGATGCTTTGTATGGGCGTGCAAAAATTATGATGGTGATGTTCAGTCAGACTTTCTGGCACAGGGATTCGGATCACTCGGGCTGATGACGTCGGTGCTTATGACGCCCGATGGAAAAACAATTGAGGCGGAAGCCGCCCACGGTACCGTCACGCGCCATTACCGGGAACACCAGAAAGGCAATCCCACGTCAACCAATCCAATTGCATCTATTTTCGCCTGGACACGGGGACTTGGCTACCGGGGCAGGTTTGATAAGAACACCCGGTTAATCGATTTCTCCCGCACGGTTGAACAGGTTTGCATTGATACGGTGGAATCGGGCAGCATGACCAAGGACCTTGCCCTTGCCATACACGGTAAAAACACGGCTCCCGAACACTACCTTACCACCGAACAGTTTATGGATGTGCTTGAACGGGCCTTGAAGAAGCGAATGGAGACCGCCAAACCGTAAACAATGAACCTCATGTACAATCGTTTGACCGGAGGGGGACAGAATGCACACAAAGAAAAGATGCTTCATGTTTCTGCTGGTCTTTGTATGTGGGGCCTTTTGTGGCTGCTGGGCAAACAGAACGGTTGACGGAACCTATCCCCTCCATCAGTCAGTGTATGTTTCAATGAGCGATGGTACAAAGATTGCCGTTGATGTATGGCTGCCGAAAAACCTCACAAGGGGAACAGCGGTCCCCGCCATAGTAGAGTTTACCCGTTACTGGCGTTCATACGGGTATACCATTCCGATGCCTGACTATTCACCCGTTTTCAATGATTACGGGTATGCATTTGTGGGTGTGGATGTGCGGGGCACGGGCGCTTCATATGGGACATGGGAGGCGCCATGGAGCCCTGATGAAGTACACGATTACTATGAAATAATCGACTGGATTGTCGGCCGGACCTGGTCTGACGGTAACGTCGGCGCCATCGGGCAGTCTTACACCGGTGCAGCGGCCCAGATGGCAGCCACCACCGGCCACCCCGCCTTGAAAGCAATCGTGCCGATGTTTACGTTTTTTGACATATATCTTGATGTTGGATTCCCCGGCGGAGCGTTTAATGCAGGATATGTTTCGTTCTGGGCGAGTATGAACCGGTTCCTGGATGCAAATAATTTTGACGGCTTCAGCGATTTTCTTGTGGAGTCACAGTTGGCCGAGGCAGCAGACATTTATCAGGCCAAGCAGATTATATCGGGTGTCAGGCCCGTTGATGAGGACTGGGACCGGAGCATGCTCGGCGCTGCTGTCGACGAACACAAAAACAATATAGATCTCTACGACGCCTATCTCCAGGTCACCTATCGTGATGACACCCCCGATAACAGGGGCATATCGGTTGAAGATATCAGTGTGTATACGTACAGACAGGCCCTGGAGGACGGCGGCGCTGCAATATATTCCTGGGACGGATGGCATGACGGCGGCGGCGCCCATGCGGCGTTGGCCCGCTTTGCGACCCTGAGCAATCCGCAGAAGGTTGTTATAGGACCATGGGGGCACGGCACCCAGCACCATACCAGTCCCTATCTTCCCGCCGATACTGAAACCAATATTACTTTCGAAGAGACCATGGCAGATATTATGGATTTTTTTGACATGTACCTTGAAGAAAGTAAAGACAGCCCTGAATTAACGCAGCTCATAACATATTATACCATGGGCTCCGAGCAGTGGAACACCGCGGAAACATGGCCGCCTGCGGGTGCCGTTACACAAACGCTGTACTTCGGCACCGACGGAACGCTTGCAGCACAGCCGCCCCGTGATGATGAAACCGATATCTATGCCGTTGATTTTACCGCCACAACCGGTGAAAACTCACGTTACTGGCTGGGACGCGATGTTATCTGTACGGACCGCTCTGAGGAAGATAAAAAACTTCTTACCTATACAACTGAGCCCCTGCAGGAGGACATGGAGATAACCGGCTACCCGGTGGTGACACTGTATATGGCCTCTACCGAGCAGGACGGGTCCGTGTACGCATATCTTGAGGATGTATATGATAACGGTACGGCCCTCTGCGTAACGGAAGGGCAGCTGCGGGTAATTCACAGAAAAGTTTCAGATGAGCAACCGCCCTATGAAGTGTTCGGCCCCTATCACTCATTCAAAGAAAAGGACGCCGAGCCACTTGTTCCCGGAGAGGTGGCCGAACTCGGCTTTTGCCTTTATCCCACGTCAGCAGTCATACGCAAGGGCCATCGTATACGTGTTGCCGTTGCAGGTCATGATGATTCCGTTTTTTTCAGGATTCCCGAGAATGAAACTCCCGTGCTGACGATCCATCGCAGCAGTGCCTATCCTTCGAACATTGTACTGCCCCTCATGAAGCGTTCGTACATGCAGTGATGGTACAAACGTTTACATATTTCTATGATTGTTATTGCTTTTTCCCGGTGAGGGAGCATAGTATAATTGCTGCCAGGGACAGAACAAAGCCCGGAACAAGCTCATAAAGATCAAAAATACCTCCCTCGAGCGGTTTCCATACCATAACCGTTAATCCGCCGACAATAATGCCCGCAAGGGCACCGTTTCTTGTCATGTTTTTCCAGAACAGGCTCATGAGCAGGGTAGGGCCGAATGCCGCACCGAATCCCGCCCAGGCGTATGCCACAAGTTCCAGAACCATGCTCCCGGGATTCATTGAAAGGATTGCGGCACAGCAGGCGATGACAACAACGGCAAGCCGCCCCGCCCATATCAATTCTCCCTGCGAGGCATTTTTCCTCAGCAGATCCTTGTAAAAGTCTTCTGCCAGTACTGATGATGAAACCAGCAGTTGAGAGTCGGCCGTGCTCATAATTGCAGCAAGAATAGCTGCAAGGCATACCCCGGCGGGTATCGGGTGAAGAAAGGCCTGGACAATTATGATGAATATTTTCTCAGTATCGGCACCGGTAAGCTGCGTTTGCAGCGCACCTCTGCCGAAAAGCCCGATGAGCAAAGCGCCTGTCATGCTCAGGAGCACCCATCCCATTGCCAGGCGGCGGGCCCGGGGAATGTCTGCTGATGAGGTAATTGCCATAAATCGGGTAAGGATGTGGGGCTGTCCAAAGTAACCGAGCCCCCAGCCAATCAGTGAGATCACGGCGAGTGCTTTCAGCGGTGTCCCGTCAACCCGGGAGAAAGGATTGAGCAGCTCAGGATTCAGCGCACACAGAGCGTTTTGTGCTGCCGTCAAACCTCCCTGATTTTGGAGAACAATGGCCGGCATTATTACCAGGGCAAGCAGCATCAGGAGCCCCTGAATGCAATCGGTCCAGCAAACAGCCAGAAACCCGCCGAGAAGGGTATATCCGATAATTACCGACGCGCCCAGCAGCACCGAAAGGTGATACGGGAAGCCGAAGACGGATGAAAACAGCTTCCCGCCGGCCACGAGCCCCGACGTGGTGTAAAACATAAAGAATACAAGAATAAATATGCCGGAAATAAGCCGCAGAACACGTGTGCGGTCATGAAAGCGGGATTCCAGATATTCGGACAGCGTAAGTGCATCACCTGCACGGTAGGTGTAATCTCGCAGACGCGCAGCAATAAAACGCCAGTTGCAATACGTGCCGGCAAGCAGACCACCTGCCAGCCACAGCGCTTCACAACCAGCGGCGTAAGCCAATCCCGGCAGACCAAGCAGCAGCCAGCCGCTCATGTCCGAGGCTTCGGCACTCATGGCCGTAACAAAACTGTTGAGCCTTCTGCCGCCAAGAATATAATCGGAAAGATCCTTTGTCCTGTTGCAGGCGATGAGGCCGACGGCCAGCATGACAAGCACATATATAATAAATGTTGCAGCAATCATTGTTACGACAAAAGGCACGTTAGCAGCGGTGGCATGTGCTCAGGGGCGATTAGTTACGTTTATAAACCCACGGCCTTGAGCCATACGACCCGAACAAATTGTAGCGGTTTGGGGAGAATATACCAGGTTCTTCCTCAGGGAAATCCCCGCTGTGTGGAAGGAGGGAGAACCCATGCATGAGTGAAAAAGTTTATACCATGTTTGCCGGGAATGCAAATGCCATGTGATAATAATCCCAATGGTACTGCATGGAAGCGCGGGCAGGAAGGTTTTTCGGCTTTTTTTGAAACGACCGCGGGCTATCTGCCCGACAGCAATGTATTGACACATAAGCGCACCCGACCTATACTTTTTGCACCGAGAAAAAGGGTCTCGCCATGAACATGGCCGACCCTTTTTAGGACCCCATTGGTATGTATTTCAGTCAAAGGAAAACAGCGCCAAACAGCCGTTGCTGTAAGGAGCCGACAATACATTTTGCATTTTGCAGAAGGGTTGCGAGGGATTTTTTAAACGGGCCCCGCAGACAGGCCCCGGACATAAGGATGCGCAGCTGAACGAAAGGCGCTAAAGAGGGGAAACCGGCGAACGCCTTATGGAAATCAGCATTCTCAGTGCCGAGTCTTTAGGAGTGAGGGGACTGTGCTGCTATGTGAAGATCGGAGCAAGACGCATTCTCATTGATCCTGGCCTGGCCCTCGGCTACATGCGACACCAGCTCCTTCCTCACCCCGCACAGGTTGCCATGGGAGAAAAGGCACGCCAAAGGATCATCGCCGCATGGAAACGTGCGACGGATATCGTAATCAGCCATTTCCACGGGGACCACGTGCCGCTTAGCGACGCCAATCCCTATCAACTCTCTGCCGGAGACCTGGCGGGATTGAACACCACGGTACGGTGCTGGTGTAAAAGCCGGGAGCACCTTTCCCCCGCTGAGGCATCCCGCGCAAAATCTCTGGAAGCCCTTCTCGGCATGGATTTTCTGCCCGGGGAGGATACCGTTCACGATCCCCTGTGTTTTTCCCCCGCCGTTCCCCACGGAGACCCACATGTTACGGACGATACGGTGATGATGACCCTTATTACAGGAACCAGGCGGTTTGTTCATGCACCGGACATTCAGCTACTCTGTGATCGGACTGTTTCACGGATACTGGACTGGCGGCCGGATATCCTTCTTGTCGGCGGCCCCCCCCTCTACCTGTACAGGCTGAGCGGAGAGCAGATTTGTCGGGCCTGGCAAAATGCCGTGAGACTGACCCGGGGGCTCGATCTTGTCATTTTTGATCACCACCTGCTTCGGTGTGCGGAAGGCATCGCATGGCTGGATCGCCTGGCAACCGTCTCCGGCAGAAAGGTAGCCTGCGCGGCGGATTACATGGGCACAAAACGAGCTTTTATGGAGGCTGAACGCGAAGCACTCTACCGGCGAAGTCCCGTCCCCGAGAACTGGCATGAAAATTATGCGAAGGGCCTGGCCACCACCGAAGCCTATGGGCAGGAATCAACACCGGCAACCGAATGATCGGGGAGGCGCGGAGCGAGAAAAGATGCTGGTGCTTGCCGGCGTTGCTTCAATGAATGCTGCAAAGCACGTATCAGCCGGCCGCCGGGAAACATAGTACGAGGGTAAAGGCGACACGGAAACACGGAGGCCATGTCGCCCCTTCCTGCTTTACATTACTATGGGTTGCCTGAGGATACCGGACACCCACAACGGCTCTTCCCGTGTCGAATCATGACTGGGACGACTCGGAGTCGAGCTCTTCTATGCGCTTATGTATGGCGTCGAGATCTGTCTTGAGCATGTCGGCCCGCTTTTTGAGCATGCCGAGTTCATCCTCGCGGCTCGTGCCGTAGGGAGCGCCATAGCCCGGCCCGTACCAGCTTCCTGCCGGCGGATAGGGAGGCCGTCCCCATCCGAAGCCCCCGCGGAAACCACGTCCCCATCTGGGGCCGTATCCGCGTCCGTATCCCGTATACCCCGGGTTGCAGTAGCCCCGTGCGCCACCGGTCATGGGACCTTCGCCCCGGGGACCCGTTCCATCAAATCCTGGCATACTATTCACCTCCTTTCTTCTCTAGAACCTGCCGCCCCATCCGCGACGGTGTCGTCCGCGTCCTCCGGACGGCATTTCAAAATGTCCTCCCTCGATTCTCAGCGTCTTGCCCGTAACCAGGGCATCCGCCACGATAGCCCGTGCCTCTGCCAGGAGCCTCCCGAAGGTCTGTCGTGAGACGTTCATCATACCGGCAGCTGTTTCCTGGTCCAGACCCTGGTAATCGCTCAGCCGTAGTGCCTCAAGCCCTTCGATGGATAAAACGACCTCTTCCCTTCCCCAAGGCGGTGTTGTGTTTGGGGAAAAGGCATCAACGATGGGACGCCCCTGTACAAATCTACGTTTTCTTGGTCTTGGCATTGGTCCTCCTGTTATGATCTTACGCTCATAATATAATCTATATTATCAAAATGTCAATACTTTATTTTATATCATATGCTCATTATATCCCGTTACATCATTCATGACAAAAAGAAACCGCTAGAAACACAGCTGGAATTCTTCCGCGTTCCAAACAAGTAACTTGACTTCAGATTGTGAACTGCTTAAAATAAGTTGCACGTGCAACCAAAAGTAATTAATCAGACGCTATTGGAAGGCAGTTATCCCTAGCGCAAAGGAGTCAGCAACAGCGGGATTTTGAGCAAGAGAAGCATAACAAACCGGGCGTGGCAAAAATCATTGTGTGATCAGCGGAATAATTCGTGAACAATACGTGCTTCCGCAGACGATTTAATTAAACACGGCACACAATAGAAATTATAATCGCTACACTTTTTTTAGAGAAAGGGGCGCAACATGGCACAACAAAGTTTTGGCGACATTGGCGTTGTTGCATGCGGCACACTCAGCATAGAGCTCAATCACCTCAGAAAGGAAGGTTTTTTAGACACGGACACGGTATTGTATACAACCCCGGGCCTTCACGAAGATCCCAGAGAACTGGAGCGCCAGCTGGTGGAAAACATACAAAAAGCCAAGGAGAAAAAGGGCAGGGTGCTGGTAGTGTACGGAGGACAATTTTGCTATATTAACGCAAAAAATCCGGACAGGACCATGAAAGACATCATTCTGGAGCAGGGACCGACCGTATCTCGCATCGATGCAACGCACTGTATGGACATGATTGCCTCCAGTGATGAACGGGACCGTATTGCCGGCGAGATGGCCGGCGGTGAGAAAGTATTGTGGATGGTTCCCGGCTGGGTCGCATTTAGACATAATGTATTCAAAGGATGGGACAAGGGGCTGGCCAATGAGAATTTCCCCCGGCACACCGGCGGGGCCATCGTGCTGGACGGGCCGGGATATATGGACCAGTATATACAGGAAAAAGCAGAATCATTGCTTGAATATTCCGATTGGATGGGCATTCCCATCCAGCCGTATCCGGTGAGCCTGGACCGTTTCAAAAGCCTGCTCATGGAACAGGCCGATATTTTGAACAGGTGAGGTCGTGTGATAACAATCAGGAAGGGAAAAAACCCATAGTATGGAGATACGCACCATGAAGAAAAATGTCGGGAAGATCGACCGGACAATCCGCATAATCATCGGTATTGCTGTTATCGCAGCAGGAATATACTTCAAAAGCTGGTGGGGCATTATAGGGGTGGTTCCTATATTTACGGGACTAATCAGATTCTGCCCGCTTTACGTGCCGTTTAAAATCGCGACTCCTTAGGATACAAAAAAAGAGTTGCTACTATGCTTCCGGTACAAACCGTACCGAAAGGTACAGGCCTTACTTAATGCTTTTCGGCTTGCACAGCAGGCTCTTGGATACAGCCAACCTGCCGCACCCATCGCAATACCATTTTAATACGGTTGTTTTCGGCTTGCATATGTGCCGTGCATCAGATTCGGTAGTACCGCAGTATTCACAGGTGTACACCTTGGTGACGGCTTTCCCGGGATTGCAGAGATGCTTGCGTTCAGATGTGGTTTTGCCGCATGTCCTGCATGTGTAGGTTTTTTTTAGCGGCGCAATTTTAGCGGCTGCTTTCTTCTTGACGGTCGTTTTTGTTGTTGCCATGGAACCCCCCTTTTTGCATTAATTGTTTGTTACCCCATGTTACCGGATTGGTGTGTCAATCTATATCAAATTTCATTTGATAAAAAAACATTTTTTTGTTGAGCGCGGGCAGCATTACAAAAAAAGCAGCAGACTGAGCGCCATTAATGCCATCCCGCCGATGAGGCCGTACACCGACAGATGGTGCTCGCCGTACTTTTCAGCCGTGGGCAAAAGCTCATCAAAGGAGATAAAGACCATGATACCCGCAACGGAGGCAAAAAGCACACCGAATAAAATATCATTAAAAAAGGCAAGCAGGAGGAAATAGCCGGTCAGTGCTCCCGCCGGTTCTGCCAGTCCGGAAAGGAAGGAGAGATAGAAGGCTTTTTTACGGCTGCCGGTAGCATAAAAAACAGGAACGGAAACGGCTATGCCTTCAGGTATGTTATGAATCGCAATGGCAATTGCTATTGAAATGCCGAGAGATGTATCTTTGAGGGCCGATGTAAAGGTTGCAAGGCCCTCGGGAAAGTTGTGAATCGCAATGGCAAGTGCGGAAAACATCCCCATACGGTATAATGTTCTGTATTTTTCAATACTTTTTTCGTCACCTATATCTTCTACTCTATACACCTCATGGGGATTTTCAAAGGAAGGGACAAGCCTGTCGATAAGAGCAATAAAGAATATACCCCCAAAAAATGAAACAGCGGTAACCCACGCCCCTGCCGTTTCACCGAGTTCCGCAACAAGAGATGACTTTGCTTTAAACAGTATTTCTACAAATGAAACATAGATCATAACGCCGGCAGAGAACCCGAGTGAAATTGATAGGAATTTTGTATTGGTGCGCCGGGTGAAAAATGCAAGCATGCTGCCGATACCGGTTGCAAGTCCGGCAAAAAGGGTCAGTCCAAATGCAATTGCGGTGTTTTCAAACGACATAATCTTATCCTATTTTTAACACCTTCGCACCGCGAATAGTCCTGTGCTTCAGTTCAACGAGCGCTGTATTTGCATCTTCAAGACTATATTCCTGAACCTCAGGTGTTATGGGAATCTCTGCTGCAAGCTGTAAGAAATTACGTACGTCACGTCTTGTTACATTGGCAACGCTTTTTATTTCTTTTTCCATCCAGAGATGCGCCGGATAGTCCACATTGAGCAGATAGTGCTTATCATGTTTTTCTTTCCGAATGGCGTTGATTACCAGTCTTCCGCCGCTTTGTAAATTTTGTAATGCTTCAACTACCGGTTTCCACGCAGGCGTAGTATCAATGACGGCATCAAGCTTAACAGGAGAGGGGTCACCGATATCTCCCGCCCAAACGGCACCAAGCTGTACGGCAAATGATCGCTCCTTTTCATTGCGGGCAAACACAAAAACATTCACACCGCTGTAGGTATGCTGTATCATTTTAAGCACAAGGTGGGCCGATGCGCCGAAACCGGTAAGGCCGATGTTTTGTCCATTTTTAAGGGCGGTCAGTGTGAGGGAGCGGTAACCGATTGCACCGGCACACAAAAGGGGCGCTGCCTGGGAATCGGAAAACAGGCCGGGAATGGGATATGCAAAGTCTTCATGAACGGTCATAAACTGGGCATAGCCGCCGTGTGCGTCACGGCCGGTTGCCAGGAATGATTGACAGAGGTTTTCTTTACCGTCACGGCACAGAGGACAGGCTCCGCACGCTGAAAAGATCCAGGCAATACCGACCCGACAGCCCTGTTTGAATCGGTGTGCATGTGTTCCGTTTTCCACAACAGTTCCTACGACTTGATGTCCGGGTATGACCGGGAAACGAGGGGGCGGGGTCCTTCCTTCGATTTCATCAAGTTCAGTATGGCACACGGCGCAGGTGGAGACCGCGACCAGAATTTCCTTTTCTCCGGCAACGGGGTGAGGGAATTCGGCCATTTCAAGGGGTGTTCTGTTTTTCCCTATAGCGGAAATTTTTTTCAGCAGCATGGCTTTCATCATCCCCGCCTCATGAAAAGTTGCATATAAAGGCAATATATTTTATTGTTCATATATGAATGAATGAAAATATCAAGGAAAATTATTTCCACGGTAACAGGGTTTGTTATTTATATAGTACATTACAATACGAGGAGGGACCATGGAAGGAAAAAAGGTGAGCGACAGCAGAATAACGACTTCATATGTGATGTTGCCTGAGGATACCAATCCTGCAGGCAACGTTCACGGCGGTGTTATTATGAAGCACATTGACAATACTGCCGGTGTTGTCGCCTTCAGACATTCCCGCAAGAATTCAGTAACGGCGTCTATTGACAGCCTGATCTTTCACCACCCTGTTTTCGTGGGAGATCTTCTTACCCTCCGGGCCAGTTTGAATATGGCCGGGAATTCTTCAATGGAAATAGGTGTCAGGGTGGAATCGGAAAGCCTTTTAAGCGGTAAGATTACACACACGGCTTCGGCCTATCTGACCTTTGTCTCTCTGGATGAGGATGGACGACCTTCTCAGATACCGCCGCTTGTCCTGGAAACAGAAGAAGATAAAAAAAGAAACCGTGAAGCATATAGGAGACGGGAAGTACGTCTCAAGGAACGGAAGCGGGAGCAATAGCCGTCACATTGTATATACACGTTAAAAATCCCCCTCAGTACCCCTTGTGAACGGGGGACGATCGCCGCGTTATTAATAGACTAACGGGAGTTTTCTACATAACCAGAAAAATAAAATACTTTCCAAGCAGTTTTTTTACCGCCGTGTGCCGCGAAAGCCCCGTACGGCCCGGGCGGGACACTACGGGGTCCACCGACAAGCGGCACGTATCTCAATCCGACAGGTAAACACCGGGATGCCCCGCACAAAGATCAGCAGGATCTTCGATAGACGGGGAGCGGCACTTCGTAATGCTGATACCTTCTATTCTCTATTTTTCCTTCCCACGTCATCAGTTATGTCAAAAAAATGACAAAACAGCAGGGAAAAACACGTTGTTTTCTTCAGTCGGCATCATTTTTTGCCTGTTGTTTTTTCGGCTTTGCCTTATTAAAATTCTCTCATATACTACGTAACAATCAGGAAAATCTTTTGTTTTAGAAAAAAACAATCTTTCAGCCGGGGGGGGTGGTTGTTTCAGGCTAAAACGTATTTGTTTGTGTGTAAAAGCATAACAAGGCATGCAGTTTGCTTAAGTTAATGGAAAAAAGTAACTATTTATTTGTCGACCATTATTGTTATAAAAAACGGGGAGAATTGACATGCTGTACCAGCAGGAAAATTCAGAAAGATTATCACCACTGGAGGATAGAAGATCGAATCCTTTTATCAGGAGCCGTCAGAGAACGAACTATGACAGAAGGGGTTCTTTACGGGTTGGGTTCAATGCGCTCTCGTTTTTTCACGACGGTAATAGTATGATATCCGGCAATCTAAAGAACATCAGCGATTCAGGTGCCTGTATCGAGTTGCTGGCTGTTGAAATAGAGAAAGCAAACAGGATAACCCTGGGAATACCCCTGCTGAGCAGCAGGCAAATAGACTGTGAAATAAGCTGGAGCAAGAGGTTTGATGGTAATAATGGATACGGCCACTACGGCATTAGGTTTCTGAACCTCGGCGCCCAGGAAAAAAATGTTTTAAGAAAGAAATTTTTACTTGATGACGCCGTTTTTCTGACATATGCCGACGGGATTGCCGACAAGGTCGAAGATGTATATACAAAACAGGAAATAAGGAGTTTTTTTCTGTTTGATTTAAAATCGGCCATGGAAAAGCTGATTGATATTGAGACTATGATAGAGCAGGAGAAGGAAGAGGGAAACATATTAGCAGCACTGCAGGAAGCGATGGACACCTGTCTGGAGTGCGGCTATCGTTTGGAATCGATGCTGCCGGTTAACCTTGTTAAGGGAATCAAACAAAGGGTACGGGTGCTGATGGGACAGTTTTTGTACCAGTCAAACATTTTCCGCAGGGCGTTTGAAAAGCCCAGAGGATACCCCGGTGATTATGAAATTATTGAGGCCGCCTATAACAACAGGCCGATATCAGAAGGGCTGGGAAAATATTTTGATCTATACAGTCTTGAACTTCCGTATACTGTTGCCATAAGAAATCGCAAGAATAAAATGAAGGAGCTGCTGCGTCGTTTTATCAATACCAGCACCGCGAAAGAATTGAAAATCATGAACCTTGCATCAGGCGGCTGCCGTGAAATCCGTGAGCTTTTCAAGAAACCTATTACCTACAAAGGGTCAGTAGAGATCATGTGCATCGACCAGGATGAAGCGGCGCATGAATACGCCCGCAAGAAATTTTCGGGCATCGATACCATGAACGTAAGCATTAATTTGATGCAGGGAAATATTCTGCGGCTGGAACAGCTTGCCGCAGGAAAAGATGAAAGTTTTGACATGATTTACAGTATCGGTATTGCCGATTATCTGCAGGACAGGATGCTGGACAAGATTTTTAAAGATTGTTACAAAAAGCTCAAAACAGGCGGAACGCTGGTGGTGGCATATAAAGACAGAGAAAAAAACAAACCCCTTCCTTTCAACTGGTACGGCGACTGGAATTTTATCCCCAGAAATGAAAACGAATTTCTGGAGCTGATTAAGAACGCCATGGGAGAAGATTCTATTTCTATACGCATCGAGCGAGAAAAGTCTGGAATCATATTTTTTGCCGAGATCACCAAAATAAAGTAATAGTATTTGTTGCCTATCGATACTATAATAAAAAGCGGAGCCGGAATGTGCTCCGCTTTTGTTGTTTTTGTAACACGATCACCTGATATGGATCATCTATCCACCGCTTCATTAAAGGATATGCGGGGTTGTGGTCCGAGCATTCCTGGTAATTAAATAACTCAAGTTTTTTCAATCAGTTCCGATAAATGTTTAGCTACTCATGTTAATACATCGTTCTACATATTGTATGAAGATATCGTTTGCTACAAGATAATGAACTACGTCTCAGGTAATGATGTGACACCACGTGATGAGTCAGCAGCAAAAAATAACGGCCACCTCATCCCCCCTTACTCCCCAAAGATCGGCGATATGGGATTGAATTACTTTACATTATCGTTTGCCGGTCAGATGGAGGAGATTTTCTTAAAAGACTATTTTAAAAAATCCCTCAACCAGATACGTTTTTATATGACAATCGGTATCTTGTTCTTCGGCATATTCAGCATTCTCGATGCTGTTATTGTTCCTGATATAAAAGAAAGACTATGGGTAATACGTTACTTTTTTATCTGTCCGCCTTTGTTGCTGCTTGTTCTGATTTCCTATTCACGCTTTTTTGAACGCTATATGCAGGCGTGCCTTACCGGTGTTATGATATGGACCGGTGTCGGCATTATCGGTATGACCATTATAGCCCACAAACCGATAGGCTATTATTACTATGCCGGATTGATACTTATATTGATGTACGGGTACACCTTTATTAGAATTCGATTCCTCTGGGCTGCGCTGGGAGGGTGGGTTATTGTAGCATTTTATGAGGCGGTGAGCATGTGGGTTATTGCCATGCCGTTTAAAATTTTTATTAATAACAGCTTTTTTCTTATTACCGCAAATATTGTGGGAATGTTTGCCTGTTATTCAATAGAGCTGTATATACGCAGGGATTTCTATCTCGCAAAACTGCTTGAAATGGAAAAAGAAAAGGTCAAATCAGCAAATACACGACTTGAAAAAAGCGTTCAAGAGCGCACCTCACAGCTCATGACGACAAATGAAGACCTGAAGCAGGAGATACTGGAGCGAAAACGCATGGAAAAGGAGCTCATACAGGCCCATAAAATGGAAGCCATAGGAACACTGGCCGGAGGGATTGCGCATGATTTCAATAACATTCTGACGGCCATTATCGGATACGCGGAAATAGGGCTGTATAAAAAGAACATCACCGAAGATAAGATACGAAACTGTTTTGAACAGGTTCACAACGGCGGGGAGCGGGCACGGGATCTTGTGGGACAGATATTGACCTTCAGCCGGCAGCAGGAACAGAAGCGGGGTCCCATCAATGTCGGCACTATTGTCAAAGAGGCCTTAAAACTTATGCAGGCAACCCTGCCTAAAAATATTGATATCCGGAGTTTTATCAAAACCCGGAAGGATATTGTTCTGGCAGACCCGACGCAAATACACCAGATACTGATGAACCTGTGTACAAATGCGGCACATGCCATGAAGGAAAAGGGCGGTGAACTTGAAGTGCAGCTTGACAACGGAGCATATGACCAGCGCCGGACGGATGACACAGGCGCCGCTTTAAGCCTTCACCTGAGCGTGAAAGATACGGGCACGGGCATGGCCCCCGATATTATGGAGCGCATATTTGATCCCTATTTTACAACAAAAGTTCCCGGGGAAGGCACGGGGATGGGGCTTTCAGTTGTGCACGGTATTGTGAAGAATCATGGGGGGGCACTACATGTTGAAAGCGACATAGGCAAGGGCAGTACGTTTCATATTTATCTTCCGGTTATGCAACGGGATAATCAGGAAGGTGGGCGGCCGGCGCACGACGCCCCAATGGGCAGTGAACGCATACTTTTTGTTGATGATGAAGAGCCCATAAAAGAACTGGCTGAAACAATGCTTGATTTGCTGGGTTATACGGTTGTTGCCTGTACAAGCAGCCGTGCAGCGCTGGAGTTGTTCCGTGAGCAACCAGAGGGTTTCGACCTGGTAATCACGGATCAGACCATGCCGGATCTTACCGGGCTTGAATTGACAAAGGAACTGATCCGTATACGTTCCGATATTCCGATAATTCTGTGTACAGGATTCAGTGAGCTCATTACCGAAAAAACGGTGAAGGATCTGGGCATAAATGAGCTGTTTATGAAGCCAATCGTCATGCATGAGATGGCCGACTGCATTAAACGTGTTATCACCAGGAGCAAAGAAGGGCCGTGTCTGCGAAGAGTAATCTAGGGTCGTGTACCGGCAATATATTCAATTAACTACATAAAAAATCAGTTGCAGTTACACGTTCAATATCAGCAAAAGGAGCCCGGGATTCACCATGTTAATTAGCTTGCTAGCTTGTTTGCTTCATGTTTAACACGTAGCCTCTTGCATCCCGGAACCCTCGGCCGCCTTATCTACAGCAATGACGCATGAGGCTATAACGGTACAGATACTCCGTACTTATTGCAGGTATACATAGGACACGATATCAGGATCAGATGGTGAAGAGGAAGTTTTGTGCAGCTGTTATTCTATTATGCGTCTGTTATGCCGCAACGGCCTATGGGGCCGGTCTCCCGGAATTTACGTACAAACCATCCGGTGCTCTTCCCGGGCACTTGACAGTGCAGCACTGTGTCGGTATGCCGCTTGATACCCGGCAAGAGTGTCTCCTGGTAAAGGCTCTCAGGTATCCATTTCGTTTTTTTGACGGTGTAAAACTTCAGATTACCAATTCCTATCCCAAACTTACCCATGTTAAGCATCAAATTGATTTTGTGAACGCTGTTGCGCAGACAAATCTCAGAGACTGGGACAGTATGGACATTTTTACCCTTGATCTGGTTGTGTGGAAAGAGCTCACAAAATACCTGAAGGTTGATTTTGCCGTGGCTGTTTCCTCCGGCGCGCTGCTCACATCTGATACCGCTTTCAGAACCACGCTTCGCGTAAACACACGCTTCAGGCAGCGCTATGATATTCTCATGCTGTGGTCCAATATATACTTCTATCCTCTTACCTATAACTACAAGGATAACCGGCCAAACCGACTGATTGATCCGTTTTTTGCCCTGGGTTTGGGATGCAGCATACTGCGGGAGGAAACGGCAATAAAGTTCAGGAAGGGTGCTTTTTATGACCGTGTGGTCACCAATTTCAATGATATAGATGTTGCCTACAAGGTGATGGCTGGCATTGATCTGAACCTGGGCAGGATGACGGAAAGACTTGAGAGGTACGGATTAACATTTACCGTTTACAAAATATGGAACAGGCTTGAGGGACACGCAAATACCCATTTGACCGAGGGGCTTAGCCTGGGGATGCCCGTGGGTATAGACCTGCACTATAAGGAACCCATGGATGTGGACATTACCGGTCTGTGTTTTTCGCTGGCATTGTCCTACCGGTTTTGAGGGCGGCCGGAACGTGACAGCCTTTGTAACGTGACGGTGCCCGCGTGTATGCAAGTGAGCAGGACATGGATCGTTCAGTTTGAAACGAACAAAAGAAAACGCCACTGTCAGAAATGTCCCGATAGTGGCGTTTTGTTGGGTAATTATGTTGAGAAGCGTTATGCCTTTTGTACCTGTCCGACAACCGATGCCACTTCACCCATATCGGCATCGATGATTTTCTGCATGCGCTGCTTGAGGTCCTCCGACACTTCCGGCATTGCCATGAATGCCTGCATGACCATGGCGGTAAAGTCATAGGGCGTTGCCTCTGCTTCCTCAAGAACAATAGGATTCTTTTCAGACAGGTCGAACAGGAAATCAAGCTCCTGGACCGTGAAGAACCGCGGGAAAAGCACGCGCTTGGTATAGTCGGCCATACGCTTGGGATTTCTGACCCATTCAAAGTGGTCGCCCCACCACTGGGTGTATTCATCAAAACCCTTCTTGCCTTTCAGCTCCATCTCCATGCACTCGGCACCCTTGTAGCCGGCCATAACGGCACACTGGTAGAGGCATTCGCCGAATGCAGCCGAATCGCCCACGAAGAGGATATTGCCCAAGTGGGGTGTTATCATGGGAGAATAGAAGTCAATCACAACGCCGCTTACCTCAAGGATCTCTGCATCCTTGAACCAGTGGGAAAAGGGACCGTTCTTGGTAAAGTATTCGATAATGTCGGTTGCAGATGAGGCCGGCAGTATCGACATGGTTTCCGCCCGAAAAACACCGTCACCGTGGCAGCTGGGCACCATGATTAGGCCGCCTGCCATGCCGCCGAAATTTTTAGAGCCGAAGAAAAACATGTCGCCGCGGTCATACGGGCAGTCCACGTTGGCCAGCTCGTACTCGATGGTCGGGCCCTTCATCCCAAAGTTCGTGCGGTCCTTGTTTGCTCCGGTGGTCTTTGCCACGCGTGACACGAGGCCGTCTGCCGCAACGAGCTTCTTGCAGGTAAGGGTTTTGTCCTTTCCATCCTTGCGCACCATTACTTCGACCTGTTTTGCTGTCTGGGTGAGTTTCCTGAAAAGCGTTGACGGCATGAACTCGGCGCCCATCTTTTTTGCCCAGATGTAGCGGTCCTTGTGACACTGGTGGGGATTGAATACATGGTAGAAAGGCTTTTTGGTGGTGGAAGCCTGCCAGTGCTTGCCGGTGTCGGAGAACATGTGCGAGTGGTGAATACCCTCAAGCGTGCCGTTGTAGGTTACGGTAAAGCCGGTATCCGTATAGTCAAGTTTGCATTTGTCACCCTGGGGGGTCAATTTTATGTATTCAAGGTTGAACGGCTGGTCGAGAAAGCAGTAGCCGGAAGCAGTTCGAATATTAACATCAAGCCGGGGCTTTTTGTCGATACCGAGAACCTTAATACCGCGCTTGGCGAGCTCACCGCAGGCCATCATTCCAGCCGGTCCGCAGCCAATCACGATTACATCATAGTCTGCCATAACTCCTTATACCTCCTGTTGTAATGTGTTTTCACGTTTAGGAAAAGCAGAGTTTTCCCGGATTCAGTATATTATTGGGATCAGTTTCTGCCTTCAGTTTTTTCAGCATCTGTGCATAGTTTGCCGCGCGTTCGTAGATCAGCGGCGCCCAGGCACCGTAGGGCCTGTCAAAGTATCCGCCGTCGTTCAGAAGGCGAGATGATGCTTCCAGCCAGAGTGCTTTTGTTTGTTCCTGGGCCGTGGTGTCCGTGGATGTGCAGTGCAGGTCAAACTCGCAGTGTATTGCCCTGCCGCGTTCAAGAGGCATAAGATACATACCGATATCCGCAGCCGGGTAGCCATGCTTCTGCGCCAGCTCTTGAAAAGTATATGCAAGCTGTGCAACGTTGTTTATAGAGGTTTTGAACGTAAGGTCATGGACGGAGCCTTTGTAGTTGAATTTTTTCAGTATGCTCCAGGGTCTGAGCATTTCAGCACGTATGGTGCTTTCAAGTCCGGGAACATTGGGAAGGCCCTCAAGAATCTCGATGTTCAGAACATCACACAGCTCTTTTAATGCTTCGGTTTCATAGGAAATTTTTTCCTCGGTGCGGCGCGCTCCGCCGTTTATACAAATGATCATGGTCCATGGGGGTATCTCCTGGCGCATGTGATCAAAATCGACCGCTTCGACCGGTTCTGCAGGAAAGCTGTCGGGAATGTTCCACGACCGGTTTGCAAGAGCAGCCAGATTAAAGCTGTTCAGCAGAAGGCATTCGGTCCCGATCTCTTTTTTCTGAATCCTTTTTAGCGGCTCAATCGCGTCAATGAGGTTCTGAAAGGGTAAAAAGAACAATTTCTGTGCCTTGGGCATCGGTTCGATCTGAATGCCCATTTTGGTGATGACGCCCAGGGTTCCCTGTGCAGCCGTCCACATGCGGTATAAGCAGTTTCTGATAGGGCCGTTGGGGGAGCCGGGGCTGCCGCCGCTTGCCCAGTTTCCTGTCCGAAACAGTTCCCCGTTGGGCAGGATCACTTCGGTATCCATAATAAGAGCGTTGCCGCGCTCAAAGCTCGGTGCCGTTATTACCGGGTCCCGCTCAAGATAGCTCGACAGAACCGAGCGTTCGGGAACAACGCCGAAGGGCATCTGGAAACGGAAGCCTTTTGCGCTCATTGCCTCATCGAGCTCACGGTAGGTTACGCCGGGCTCGATAAGAACAAACCAGTTTTTTTCGTCTACTTCGATTATTTTTTTCATTCTTGACATGTTCAGAATAATGCCTCCCTGGTCGGGAATTGCCGCGCCGTGGAGATTCATGCCCGAACTGTAGGGAATGACGGGGGTCAGGGTCTTGTTGGCAAGTTTTATAATATCCTGTATCTGAGGGACCGTTTGGACAAAAACAACCATATCGGGTGAGCGCGGTGCAACGAAACTCTGATCCTGTGAATACGTCTGAAGGGTCGTCGCGTCATCAAGGACGTTGTCTTTGCCTACAATCTTTTCTATTTCAGTCTTCTGGACTGCCATGATAGTACCTCTCAGTCTGAAAGTTTACAGTTGAATGCAGTATCCTTATGTTTTTTCAACCTGGGGAAGGCCGTGCATCTGGCGCAGCTTGTTGAGGCCGGCAAGTGCCTCGTCCGGGAAGTTGTCATATTCTTCTTTTGAAAAAATCTGTCTGCCCGGAGCGCAAAGCCCTTTGGGATCAAACATGTCGCGGATCTTTCTGAAGAGCAGATATGCATTCGGGCCGACTTCTGGCGCAAATGAAGTTATCGGCTCTATGGAGACTCCAAGCCCGTTGGCACCGGGACCGTAACTGTCGGCAATAGTATTTATAATGCCGCAGGCTACCAGTGCCTGGCCTCTCTGGAGCAGTTCGGGTTTTGTCGGGTCGGGATACACATCCGCCTCGGTAAGCCAGAAGCGTCCGCTGTGGTTGCTGGAATACAGAAAGGGAGTATCGTCCATGCCTCCCCGGTCGGTAACATAGGTTTCACCGAACGTGTTTATTGCCTTCGACCACACTTCCCTGGTTTTTCGTGCAACCGTATCAACGGGACCGCCAAGGATGTTGGAGCCCATGTAGGCATGGCGGTTCATGCGGTATCCGGTGACATGGCGGACGAAGTCGAGATTCCACGGGGCAAGTGCACCAAGCACATCAGGCTTGTAATCTTCCGATAAAAATGTCCCGCCAACCTCTTCAATGATGTCTCGGACAACGCGTTCCTCATAGGCAACCTGTTTTTCCGAGACAACGCCTCCGATGATGACGTAGCAGTTGTATGGAGGAAAAAATTTGTTCTCGACACGCTCAAGGGTGAGGTCCTGGGTCTGGGAACAGTAGTAGGCATTGTAGACACCGGTGGCGTTGAGACCCTGGCCTATTGCCGCGTGGCCGATTTCCCTGAGGGCCTTGAGCTCGGTGTCAAAATCGGGAAACTCTACCCACAGGAGCTTATAGCGTTTGGGAGATGGCGCGGTGTCATACTTAGCGTCCGTATAGGTATGGATGCAGGGACGGCCCGCGGGGGGCTCGGGAAGCTCTTCGCCGCCGGGCCACGGGTGAAGCTTGACCACAATTTCGGTAACAATGCCGGTTGTGCCCCCGCTTCCCCTTACCAATGAGTAAAGATCAGGTCCGGGCCCGTACTCCCAGAAGGTATCCATGCCGGACACCGTGTCGGAGCCGGTTACGAGAATGTCACCGCCTGCAGTGACGAGTTTTATGCTTACAATATTTCGAGAAAGCGTACCGTATTTATGGTCAGTCTGCCAGATGCCGGCAAAGGCGCTTTGGGAGGAAAGCTTGCACAGGGTTGTTGCCAGGGGCGACCCCCCGTTCCACAGGCCTTTTTTCATGGCTTCGGCCTGTACCTGTGCATAGTCGGCAAACGCCTGGAGCCGTGCTGCCATGGCATCTTCGTCAATTTCGAGCACCTTGTTCATGCGACTCATATGTACGCATACGGTAGGCTCCGGCGTGGTCGGACCGTTAAAGGTTATCATGCCGTTGGTAAAAGGGATAAACTTTATCATGAACCGGTTGCAGACACGAACGATGGCCTGAACCTCTTCTGTACTTTCCGGAAGAATGATACACGCGGGTATATTACTGGGGTCTTTTGCATGTTTTTTAAGTGTCCCACCTGAGTCTACAGAAAATTTACTGTAGCATTCGGTTATTGCCCGGTCCTCGGAAATTCTTTCAGGGCCGACAATATCTTCCAGGGCCTTATAGGCTTCTGGCGGCAGTTTAGCGGGAACACATTTTTTCTTGTCCATAGCAGCTCCTTTCGCGTTACCTTTTCTCACCATGCCCAGTGGAGAGTTGTTTGAAATATCGTCCTAAATATCTTGAATACAGTATATTTAGTAATTTATAAGACATACTGTAACTTGCTGAATATGTCAAGGGGATTTGAAGCGTCCGGCAGGCGCGGAAACGAATCTTTGCTTTAAAAATTGTCTGCCGGAAACCCTTCGCTCTGCACAGGTCCTAAATCCGCAGATAGTCCATGAATTTTTACCTCATGAGGTTGTTTGCGTGTTATGGTTCGCGGTGACCGGCGCAGATAAGTTTAAAAAGTATACACATTTTTATAAACCTATATTTTTTTTAATATTTAATTTAGAAATTAATAGACATAACGATGCAAATCGTTTAGTAATACTAGGTAAACCAAAGTCAATCAGATATGAATTTGGAGACTCACGGGTTGTGGAAGTATTTGTTGCACGTCAGCCTATATTCGACAAAAAACAGAACCTTTTTGCATACGAGCTTTTATTTCGTTCCGGCCTTGAAAATTTCTATGATCCCAGCCAGGATGGTGATCATGCCACGAAAAAACTTCTCAGCAACAGCTTTCTCGTAATCGGCATGGATACCCTGACCAGGGGTAAGCGCGGATTTATTAACTTTACCAAGGATCTGCTTACCTCAGGTGCCGCTTCCGTTCTCCCCAAAGATCTGATTACCATTGAAGTGCTTGAGAATGTTGAGGTTGATGATAGTGTTATCGCGGCATGTAACCAGCTCAAGGATTCTGGTTATGTAATTGCGCTCGATGATTTTGTTCTTACCGACCGGTTCAAGCCGCTTGTGGAAATCGCGGACATAATCAAGGTTGATTTTATCCAGACACAGGGCGATGAGCGGCAAAAAGTCATTGAGCGGGTCAATAATAAAAATATTAAGTTTCTGGCCGAGAAGGTGGAGACCGCCGAAGAGTTTGACCAGGCACGCAGTTACGGCTATTCCTATTTCCAGGGGTATTTTTTCAGCAAGCCGGTCGTCGTCAAGGGAAGAGATATCCCCGGCAACAAAATAAATCTGCTTAATATCCTTCATGAGGTCAACAAGCCCGACATAGAGTTGAATAAAATTGATAATATTATCAAACATGATGTTGCGCTTACATACAAGCTGTTGCGGTTCATCAATTCAGCCTATTTCAGGTTCAGTGTGAATGTTGAATCAATCAAGCATGCTCTTGTTCTGCTGGGTATCAAGGAGATAAAAAAATGGGTATCCCTCATAGCACTTTCGGGTATGGCTTCCGATAAACCCCAGGAACTGGTGAGCGTGTCACTGTTCAGGGCTAAATTCAGCGAGAGCATTTGTCCAAAAATAGGATACCGGCAGCGTTCGTCCGACTTCTTCCTGATGGGCCTGTTCTCCGTTATCGACGCACTGGTGGACAAGCCCATGGAGGAACTCCTGTCTGACCTCCCCATTTCAGAGGAGATTAAGCACGCGCTTATGGGAAGGGAAAATGTTTTTCGTGATGTGTATAGCCTTATAATTGCCTATGAAAAGGGCGATTGGGAACAGACAACCATATATTCACAAAAATTGTCGCTGCCTGAAGAAGAACTGCCCGACATGTATCTTGATTCAGTGAAATGGGCTAATGTAACCATATAAAGATATGAACACCTCCTATTAATCAGATTTCAATGTGTCCCGTCACGCCATGGAAAAATTAAACATTTTTTTTAAACTCTCGGAAAACAAAACCACTACCCGAACCGAATTAACCGCAGGTTTTACGACGTTTCTCACCATGTCATACATCATTTTTGTCCAGCCCCAGGTGCTGGGTGCGGCGGGTATGGATACCGGTGCGGTATTTACCGCGACCTGTATTGCCAGTGCCCTTGCGTGTATTATTATGGGTGTTGTGGCAAACTATCCCATTGCACAGGCTCCGCTGATGGGGGAAAATTTCTTCTTTACCTATACGGTAGTGATCGGCATGGGTATGCTCTGGCAGGAGGCACTTGGTTTGGTTTTTATTTCCGGTGTCGTATTCCTGCTGCTCACCTTGACAAAAATTCGCGAGCAGTTGGTGAGCGCTATTCCCGATTCGCTGAAATTCGGCATTTCAGCAGGAATCGGGCTTTTTATCACGTTTATCGGCCTGAAAGATGCCGGCATTGTCGTTGCGTCTCCCGCCACATTTGTAGAGCTCGGCCCCATAACCGACGTGCCGGTTCTGATTGCAATTGCCGGTTTCGTCATTACGGCGGTACTGTTTGCACGCAATGTCAGGGGTTCCATTCTCTGGGGGATGCTGCTCACCGGCCTCTTGGCATGGCTTTCCGGTATTACCCACATCGACGGTGTATTCAGCGCACCGCCATCACTTAAACCCACGTTTTTTCAGTTCTCGCTGACGAACCTTTTTACCATCAATGCACTGTCGATTGTTCTCATTTTCCTTTTTATGACCATTTTCGACACCCTGGGTACTCTGGTTGGCGTAAGTGTTCAGGCGGGCATTATGAAAGACGGGAAACTGCCCCGTGCATCACGCGCGTTGCTGTCTGACGCTGTTGCAACGACTGCCGGGGCGTGCCTGGGGACCTCAACGGTTTCCAGCTATATTGAAAGCTCGACGGGTGTGGCACAGGGCGGCAGGACGGGATTGACCGCGGTTTCGGCGGGCATACTGTTTCTGTGCGCGCTGTTCTTCTCCCCGCTCGTTCAGGCTGTCGGCGGTCCGGTACAACTGCACGATAATGTCATGATCCATCCGGTTACCGCACCCGCACTTATTATGGTGGGCGCGCTTATGATGAGCTGCGTCAGGCATATAGACTGGAGCGATGTTACCGAATATATGCCACCCTTCCTGGTGATTGTCCTGATCCCCTTTACCTTCAACATTGCCGACGGAATTTCCATCGGCTTCATCAGCTACCCCATTCTCAAAACAGCCCGCGGAAAAGCACAAGAGGTGTCCCTGTTAAGCTGGATAGTTGCCGCAATCTTTGTGCTGAGGTATGTGTTTTTGTGATTTTGGATTTTAGATTTTGCATTAATTTTAAAAAACATATTGATGATCGGTGATTTTGGATTAAGCTTCAATTAAAACAGCAAAAAAGAATAAGTAAATAAATTTAATCCAAAATCCGCAATCCAAAATCTAAAATCCAAAATCCCTAATCTTTCCCAAACTGATAGGCAAAGGTGGCGAGGATATTGAGTTTTGCGATGGAGAAGTCCTTGGGAAACGCGCTGAAGGGTGCTGCTTCATGGATTGTTCTTAACGCCTCGCTGTCGAGAAGGGACTTCCCCGATGAATCAATCAGCTTTATGTCGGCGAGTCTGCCGGTGCGCGCAATGGAAAAGCGGAGCGTCAGGGTTCCCTGGATGCCGCGTTCGCGGGCAGTGGGGGGGTACTGCCATACGGAATCAATTTTAAATCGGACATGGGCGAGATAGGAACCGTATTGGTTGTCGTCTGCGAACAGCGAAACGGTTGCCTCCTTTTCCGTTTGCACAACCGTAGCGCTGGAAGATCGTTTTTTAGCTGATTTAAACTGCTTCATGTTTTGCCGAGACTTTTTTTTCGGCTTAACGGGCTGTGAAAACTTTTTCAGTGGGGATACACTTTTAATACGCGGAGGGGGAGGCTTAACAAGGTCAACGTCAAAATATCTTTGACGAACATGGCTTCGGACGGACATTTTAAGCGGGAGCGCAAAGAGAAGTGCGAGATGCAGCACAACAGAAACAGTTAAAAAGACAACAATAGGGCGGGTAAAAAAGCGCCTCATGATTCGGTTGATACCTTTTACGGGGTAACTCATTGAAATCCCAGAGAAGATACTGTTTGCCAGCTATATAGTATAGTACGGGGGAGGATAAAAAACAACCTGTAAGGTCTGAGGGACCGGGAACATTGTGTACTGTTTGTGGGGAAAGGCCGTAGGGCCTTCCCCACAGCGATTAGCGTAAGAAAAAACCATGATAGTATTACGGATCCTTCTTATACATGCTTATCGGAAAGGGCATTTTTTACTTGATGTTTTTATAGCAGGAGTTTATAGAACGGTTTTTTTCACTTGACAGGGGCCTTTCTGCATAGTTCAATTTTATTGATTGCCGGAAACCCCCGTCCCGCCCCGGGCGGGGATAAGCGGGGTCCCCGCACTACGGGATCTGAGGACAGGCGGCACGTATCTAAAATATAAAATTAAGCATCGGGATGCCCCCCCGCCTATGCGGGGAGCATCACTTTTAATCATATATTTTATAAGGGGTACATCCTATGACAGATGACAAACGGGAAGTGAGCAAACAGTTCAGGGTGGAAAGAATCCTGGATAAGGATACTACGGACACCTATTATGCAAACTGTGTCATGGTAAGGTCTACAATCTATGATTTTTCTTTCAACTTCGGCCAGTCATTTGTTGATGACGGAGCAAAAAAGATTTTTGAGAAATTTGAAAAGAGAATATTTATGAGTCCACATCAGGCAAAAGCATTCCTGCATGCCCTGAAGATTCAGGTTGATTCTTATGAAGCAAACTTTGGTGAGATTAAACTCAGGACTCAGAAAAAGGGTACCCAACATTAAATTTTTTTCAGTCCTCCAAACGGTGTTTGCTGCACAACACAGGGTGAAGATATCTTGTTTGAAACACTATAGTGGAGACGGATCGGCTCAATCAGAATCCGGTATGTGAATTCTGAAAAAAACTGTATAGAGCACCGGCACTACAATGAGGGTCAGCACCGTAGCGAATGTCAGTCCGAACATGATAGTAACCGCCATGGCGCCGAAAAGCCTGTCGGTCAACAGCGGTATCATTCCCAGCACCGTTGTAAAGGATGCCATCAATACCGGCCGCATCCGGCTTACGGATGATTGTACTACAGCATGATACGGGTCGGTGCCGGAGCGTATTTCATTGCCGGTTTGGCTGAGCAGTACAACGGCATTCTTAATAAGCATACCGCCCAGGCTGAGCATACCCAGCAGTGCCATAAATCCAAACGGCTTGCCTGTGGTAAGAAGCCCCACGGTAACACCCACAAGGGACAGGGGAAGTATCAGTAAAATGATAAGAGGTTGACGGTAGGCGTTATACAGGGCAACAACGATGAAAGCCATTAGAATAAAGGCGAAGGGGAGCTGCCCGAAAACTGCTTTGCCTGAATCATCGTCCTTTTCAAGCTCGCCGCCCCATTCAAGATAGTATCCCGCAGGAAGCTCTATTGCCTCGATCTTTGACTTGACGCGCTCAAGCACCTCGTTTGCCGTGACACCGTTTTTCGGCTGGGTCTGTGCCGTGATGGTTCTGCGCCGGTTGTAGCGGTGGATTATAGGGTCTTCCCATGCCGTTGATATGCCGTTTACCACCTGGCGCAGCGGAAGGCTTTCAGTGCCACCGCCGGGAACGGGCATGTTTTCAAGGTTGTCAATATCGGTTCGATCTTCCCGGGGACTTCTCAGCAGAATCGGCATGAGCTCGTCATGCTCCCGGTACGTGCCTACCGGAAACCCGTCGGTGAGCATGGCAAGGGAAAGGGCCATGTCGGGCCGTGAAACAAAGGCGCGCCGCGCCCGGGGCTGTGAGAATTCGGGGCGCAGCACTTTTACACGCTGTCGCCAGTTGTCACGGGTGTCCTTTGTGTCGGTATCGGAGCGCATGATGTCCTTCACCTGCTCGGAAAGGGAGCGCAGCACCACAGGGTCAGGACCGCTTAAGCGTGCCTCAACTTTGAACGGTACGAAAGGGCCCAGGGGAAACCGGCGCAGGCGTGGCTCGGCCTGGGGAAAATTGTCATGTAAATATACTTCCATTTTTGAGAAAAGTTTTTCTATATCCTCCACGGACGTAACATTTACCAGCAGCAGGCCGTAACTCGAGTTGGGAATTTCCGGCTCATAATCAAGAATAAATCGCGGCGATCCCGAACCGATGCACGCGGTGATATTAATGACCTCGGGAAAATTATCAAGATAACCCTCGATTTTCTTAAGATCTACGGACACATTGTGAATACGCGAGCCCTCGGGCAGCCAGTATTCAACCATAAACTGGGTCCTGTCCGAATCGGGGAAAAAGATATATTTGACGTACCCGAAACCGTAGACAGCACCGGCAAAAAGTCCGATCATGATCAGCAGCGTAAGCTTGCGGTGATGCAGGGCCTTCCTGAGGACAAATCGGTAATTACGGTAGATCGGGCCGGCATACGGGTCCGTTCCCTGTCCGCCGTTTTTAACATGGAGAAACATATCGCAGAGTACCGGTGTTACGGTCATGGCAATGATCCAGCTGAGACCAAGTGATATGCCGATTACCTGGAAAAGGCTCTGACAGTATTCCCCGGTGTCGTCCTTTGCAAGGTAAATGGGCATAAAGGCCACAATTGCAACAAGGGTCGCGCCAAGAAGCGGCCATGCGGTATCCTTTGCCGGCTGTGTTACGGCAGTCTTGCGGTCGGTGCCGAGATGCAGCCTGATAAGGGACCCTTCGGTGACGACTATGGCGTTGTCGACCAGCATGCCCATGGCGAGGATGAGGGCGCCCAGGGATGTGCGCTGCAGATCAATGCCGAGGGGAAGCATGATGGTAAACGTGCCCACTATCGAGAAAACCAGGGCGGCACCGATGAGAAGCCCGCTCCTGATCCCCATGGTGATCAGGAGAATGCCGATAACAATGGCAACAGCTTCTAAAAGATTGCTGATAAACGTGTTTATAGCCCGGCGGACCGTGGTTGCCTGATAGGCAACAGAACCGATCTCAAGGCCCACGGGCAACTGCAGCATGAGCTCATCCAGGCGCTTTTTGACCGCCTCTCCCATGATCACAACATTGCCTTTTGAAACGGTTGAGATGGCAATGCCGACGGCAGGTTTGCCGTTATAGCGCATGAGGGTAAGCGGGGGTTCAACGTAGCCCCGGGTGATGGTTGCCACGTCCCTGAGCAGCACCAGCTCATCAGGCGGAGTGCCGCGCATAACAAGATCACCGATGTCGCTGATGCTGGTGAAGGTTCCCGGTGTATCGATTCGTATACGGTCTGTAGCGGTGTCAAGGCTTCCTGCATAGACTATGATATTCTGATTTTGAAGGGTATCAACGATTTCCTGCTGTTGGATGCGCGTTTCGGCCAGCCGGGCTTTTGAAATTTCCACATAAACGCATTCTGTTTGTGTGCCCCACAGCTCAACCCGGTTGACGTCCCGTACCAGAAGCAACTCACGCTGAAGATGCAGGGCGTAATCATTCAGCTCTTCATAGGAGAAGCCGTCACCGGTAAGCGCGATAAATACACCGAAAACGTCACCATAATCATCATATATTTCAGGGGGGTAGGCACCCGCGGGCAGCAGCCGCTGGACCTCTCGTATCTTGCGGCGGAGCATGTCCCAGGTCTGGGGCAGTCTTTTTTTTCGATATGATTGCAGTATGTCGACATATACGATTGATACCCCTGCCTTGGAAATGGAACGGACCTGATCGATGCCCTCGATGCGCTGTGATGCCTTTTCAATCTCATCGGTCACCTGCTGCTCAACTTCCGTCGGCGAAGCACCGGGATAGTAGGTGATAATCGTTGCGGTCTTTATGGTAAATTCGGGATCTTCCAGCTTGCCCAGTTTCCCGTACGCGTAGAGCCCGCTTGTAAACAGCAAAAAAACGGCAAACAGTATGACGGCCCGATGCTTTACAGCGTATTCCGGTACATTCATGGGGTGCCTTTCTTGCGCGGGTCATGTTCCGGAGTGTGTGGATATACCTTTTGTCCGGGAACAAGCAGAGGCGCGCCGGCAGTAATGACGGACACACCGTGCTTGAGACCGTCTGTTATTTCAATGCCGCCCGACACAAGCCGTCCCAGGCTGACATACTGTTTTTTTACCGAACCGGCTTTCTTGTCGTATATCCAGACATAGCTTTTCCCCTCTTTGTCGTTTACCACAGATTCATCAGGCACAATGATGGGAGGCGGGGCGGAAAGAGTACTGTAGGTTACAAAGATTGTTGCCGCCATGCCGGGACGTACACTCATTGACTCAGGCGGGGCGAGGGTAACCGTGAGCGGGTATGTCTGGTTTGACGGCTGTGATTTTTTACCCAGTTCGTGCAGCCGGGCGGGAAAGCGTTTTCCCTGATAGGCGTCAAACGAGCAGGCATAGCGTTGCATGACTATGGCGCCGGCTACCATTTCCTCAGGGATACCGGCCGTTACCTCGACAACCGAGCAGTCGAGAAAGGTGACAATGGGCTGCTTTGCAGGAACGTTGTCATAGTTTTCCACAAATTTATGCTGGACATATCCGTCAAACGGCGCATGCAGGCCGGTATCATCCAGGGCGTTCCGGGCTGCTTCCAGGGCCTGAAGGTTGGCGTCAACCTGTGCCGATACCATGTCATAGGCTGCCTTTGCATGATCATACTCCGCCTTGGGCACAGCTTTTTTTCGGTGCAGGTTTTTATACCGGTTGTATTGGAGCTGTGCCTCGGTGAGCCGGGCGCGTGAGGCGGAAAGCTTTGCATCGAGAGATTTTACCTGGACAACAAAATCCCGGGGGTCAATCTGGGCGATCAGATCGCCCTTTTTGATAAACTGGCCGACGTCTACCGGCAGATTCACAAGCGGACCTCCTACGCGAAAGGCGAGCTGTACTTCACGTGATTCCCGTGCAACGCCGGGGAACGCGCGTGTGCGCTCAGAAGACGGTTTTTTGATATACATCATTTTTACGGGCCGTGCGTTTTCTACATGCCCGGCCTTCTCTTCAGGAGAGCAGGAAAAAAAGGAAACAAAGAGTAGTACAACAGCTGGGCAGAATAGTATTTTCAAACAACGGTTTTTGATAATTGTGTAGTGTGACATTGGTTCGACATTCATTATAAGGGTTAACGGATTTTAAATACGGTATCGTTCATTCATCGACGTGCTGATGCGTACCCCTGCCTATCACGTCAAGCAGGGTTGAAACAGCGACCTGGTGATTAAATCCGGCTATCGTGTGCTGTACAGCTGCCTGGTCACGGCGGGCGAGGCTCTGAAGGCGCCGGGAGGAAGTTACCAGGCCCTGGTCCCAGGCCGCGTTTTCTTCACGCAGTTTTTCATCCTGCGCGGCGGCTGTTTTTTCCGTTACCGCCACAAGATCAGCAGCAGAGTGCAGGCCGAGAAATGCCTGCTGGACCTGGAGCATTACCATGAAGCATGTCTGTTCACGTTTAATAAACACATCCTGTGCGCGCTCCCGTGCGGCCCTGTAGGCGCTAATGTTTGCAAACCCGTTGAAAAGGCTCATTATGCCGGTTATGCCCCCCGCCCACTGGCTCTGGTATTTGATGAAAGAATCTGTTGTGCCTGAAAAGCCTGCAAAAGCGGAAATGTCAGGTAGAAACGCCGTAATTGCCATCTTGATTTTGTCCTTTTCAACGGCATACCGCCTGTCGGAGATGTGCAGCTCAGGCCTGTTCAGCAGTGCTTCCATTATACAGTCTTCAAGGGACAGCTGCGGCGGCTCCACGGTGCGGTCACCGCTGAGCACAATGTCGGCAAAAGGATAAAGCCCCAGTGAGTCAAGGAGCCGTGATTTTGCCTGCTGCAGCTGTCTGCTGTTTTCCGTAAGCTGAAAACGACGGCTAAGCGCCAGTGCTTCTGCCTCGGCCCTCGTGCCGGCCCTGACCAGGCCCTGCTGTTCAGCAGACATGGTTTCTCTGAGAAGCTCACGGGCCTGTTGTTCTGAAACGGCAAGGAATCTGCCGGTTTCCTGCAGTGAGCGGCATTGATAATACAGGCCGGTTACCTGGAGCGATATGAGCTGTGTGGTCCGCAGGGTGATGAGTTTGTGTATGTCCTCGCCTTTTCTGAACATGTCGTACAGGAACCAGGTATACGGCGAAAAGACCCGCTGCTGCAGCGTTATAGATGTTTCGGTAAGGTCACGGTCTGAAACCTTAGTCCAGGAAGAGCCGAACCGTGCCATGGGATCGTGCTGCAGGGCCTGATAGGTCAGTCCGGCGTTGACCGCGGGCAGAAAATTTGCGAAAGCCACCTTTCTCTCAAGGGAGCTGATACGCTGCTGTATGCGGGCCGACTTCAGCGCGAGGCTGTTTTTTTGTGCCAGCACAATACACTCCTGCAGGCTCAGGGCGCGGGAGGGTGGAAGTTCCACAGCTGTTTTGTTGTCAAGATCGTTTAGAAACTGCTCCGTCTGCTGATGCCGCAAACGGACAAAATCAGATGAAGCACAGCCGGACACGGCAACCATTGCTGCTGTCAGGAAGATCATTATGTGGAGGAGCCCGTTACATACAGGTGAGCGGCAGGCAGAATGTTTTTGATGTGCATTATAAAAAATGGTATTCATTGCAGCCCCTTTAAAAAAATATCAAGCTGGGTATCTACAAGCTGGTCGAGGGTAAGCTGAGTATTCTTAAAGTAGCCCTGGTTGTGAATGGTCAGGAGGCCTTCGATGCTTGCCCAGAGCGCAATGGTTATTTCCATGCTGTCATATTTTTGCGCAAGGCCTTTTTCCTCCAGCAGGTCGATTATGGTTTCATGGGGCACAGACAGTGTCTGTACATCAAGCTGCTCTATTCGCTCCATAAGCTCATGTGAGAGGCCGGCGTTTCTGAACCCGCTGGTCAAAAGCAGCCACCTGTCATGACACGTGGTATAGAATTTCAGATATGTTTTTTTGAGTTCATTAAGCCGGTCCATAGGAGAGGGCAGGTCCTTGACCGCGTTTCTGAACATGTCCAGAAGGACATGAAATGACTCTTCACAGATGTTTGTGTATATTTCATCCTTGCCCGTGAAATAAAAATAGACCGCACCTGTTGAAAGCTCGGCCCTCTGGCAGATATCACGCATGGTTGTGTTTGCGTACCCTTTCTTGAGAAACAGCTTTCCGCCGGCACGAAGGATTCTTTCAACACGCTTCCGGCGCTCGGCCTCTTTTCGCTTCACCAGTATGTCTTTCATGATTTCACCAAAACATAATTATAAAATAATATCATGTTCGTATATAGAACAATGTTCTATAAAAGTCAAAATTTTTTTATGCCTTGATTTCAAAAAATAGGCAACAGCAATACGTTTGAAGAAAACGATATCATTCTGAAAATTTCTTTAACCACACACACCCTAAGCCACCCCCAATACTTTAAAATCGTGTAACCTGCACTATCTCTGAAAACGCGCATATAGTAGACGTCTGATGTAATAGACTTTTGTAACGTTCTCATTGGTAAAGCACTTGGTGAGCTGGTGTCGTATCCCGGCAATACGGTCAACAATGAAAAATAGAAATGGTTATGTGTGTGATTACAATAATAGGCAAACGGGGCTGAGGATTCTCCCATGCCTTGTCTGGTTTTATGTCCGCACTGCCTAAAATGAATATTTGACCGCGCAGTAAAAACTTCGGGGAATTTCGGTAGGTAACGTAATGATTTCCTGAACAAATTCCATATGACCTTCATCCAGGAGATTTTGTCCTACAGCAATGAGTTCAAGGTTTCCCGTAAGACGCCAGGCCATTCGCACATCAAGAGTAACATACTCATCTATGTCATACGTTCCCATGCCGGTGGATGAACCACGCCTTGCTTTTGTATCCTCAACATAACGAAGCCATACATCCATATCAACGTCTTCTGCGAAACTGAGGCTTGTGCGTAGCGATACCTGGTGTTTCGGGGCGCTCATCCCGGTCACATCCGTATTTAAAAAACTGTATGCAAGATTTGTCTTCACCCACCCGGCCGGCAGCCATGCTGCAGAGAGTTCCATACCGTACACATGGCCATCGGCATCGTTTGTAGAAAAGTAGGACCGTTCAATATGGCCTGCCTTCAGTACGGGTAATGCCAATACTTGCTTTTGCAGCTTATCATAATCATTAAAGAAAAAGCTGAAATCCAATGAAAAACCGTGACCCGGAACAAACCGGTACCCCGCTTCGTAAGCAATCAGTTCTTCGGAATCAAACGACGAGTCCCCTGCAATTATAATTTGCATGGGGAAAGGCAAAAATGTAGACGACGGCGGAACCGTCACAACATTCAGGCGCCCGTCATGTTCCATCCGGGACGGGGTGCGCACCGCTCGTGATACCGCCGCCCAGAATCGGTGATGGGAATGAGGTGCCCAGAGGAGCCGTCCGCTCGGCTGTATTTCATATCCGCTGTAATCATTGTGTTCGAATTTGGAGCCCAGAATCAGCCATAATTTTTCTTTCACAATGGAAATTTCGTCCTGGCAAAAGAAACTGAAAAGATGGTCGCTGCTGCTCGACGGGTCGATTTCTAAAAGGTACGGGTGGGTTAAATCATCATGGGTGTATCGGTAGCGAACGCCCCATAGTATGTCATGGCCGTCAGTCGGGGTGAAAAGGTGCTGAAAGTCAAGATCGAATGTGTCGCGCTTTTCATGTATATAAATATCTTCCCGTTCTGTACGGTCGTAGTATGCCTGTAGGGTAAAGTCGGACGTGGAGGACAATACATGCTGCCAGCGGGCGAGCAGATTTCCGCCGAACACGTTAACATCATCCTCTACAACCCGGGAGTAGGGTGGAACCATGGACGGGACATTAACAGCCCTCTGGTTGATATCGCCGGTGTAGAAATCACCCTGGAAGGTTATGTCGTCGGGGCCTGTCAGCTTCGAATCCATGCGGAATCCGGTGTGGAAGCTGTCCCAGTCATCACCGGCATTGCCCCCTGCTTTATATTCAAATTCGTCCCGTTTTAAATATTTGGCATAGATGCGTCCGTAGGTGCCTTTACCCAGGAAGAACCCGTAACGGGCACTGCCGAAGGCCCGTTCCAGATTTCCGCCCCCGGCGCTGACCAGGCCGCCCAGGGTGTCCGCCGCATGTTTGGTAATGATATTGATCACACCGTTGAACGCATTGGCCCCCCATAACGAAGCGCCGGGGCCGCGAATGACCTCTATACGCTCCACATCCTCCAACAACACGTCCTGCACTTCCCAGTATACGCCGGAAAAGCTCGGTGTATAAACACTGCGCCCGTCTATGAGTACCAGGAGTTTTTTGGTAAAACGGTTGTTGAACCCCCGGCAGCTTACCGCCCATTTATTGGCATCAATGCGGGCCACATGAACCCCCGGCACCATTCGAAGGGCTTCGGGAATAGTGGTGGCCCCGGAATGCAGCAGATCTTTGTTGGTAATTACAAAAATAGCCGCAGCACTGTCGGAAAGATTCTGTGGTTTCTTGCTCACAGAAGAGATTTCGATGTTCATCAGATCCTCTAGGCTCAGGTTGATCAGAGTGTCTTCTACAGGTGTCTGCGCATAAACAAAGGCCGCATGGCAGACAATCAGGGCCGTGATCCTTAAAATTGTGTTGATATAGAAATATTTTCTGATCATAGGTTATTCCTTGCCCCCCTTATCTTCGACAGGAAACTTTAATGGGCCCCTTTTCTTTCCCCGATCCTATTCACTCAGAACGTTTTTTGGAATATTTGATAGCGTGTATCATTCAATTCTGATACGTCAGTGACGTAATATGTATCTACAGACTTTTGAGACACCCGGCCGGCTATCGGGTCGTGAGCGTCTCGCCGATCAAAACCTCATTGGAAATGCCGGTGGAGAAGTGCCACTGAACGATCTTCCAGCCGGCCTGCTCCTTTTGGAAGACCGCGGTCAATCGGGCGGAAATTTCCGTGCCGTCAAGGAGTTTGATCCCAGGGCGGCCCGCTACCCAGCCGATCAAGCCGTCGCAATAGGCCCGGGGCGTACCCGGCAGGACCTCAAATCCACCCGCTTCTTCAAGCTGTGTTTTGAACACCCCGGTAATGGCGGCGTAACCCTCCCACCATTCCGCCGGGTCGGTGCCGATGGCCAGTACGCCTTCCTGTTGCGAGAAGTGCCGTTCAAAAAACGAATAGTCTGCATGTGACATGGCCCCGCAGCAGTGAAGATAAAGCTCCTTCAACTCTGTTGACTCTTTCATGTCGGTCCCTTCTGTTTATGCTTTTAAAGAAAACTAACGGCATCATGGTGCCAACCTTGGGGTCGGGCCAAGTTAACATTATGTAATAACCTCATTTTTGTTGCATAAAGAGCTGTTTTCGAATGCTATATCGATATTTTTGGGGCCGGAATCTGGAAGCACTCATTTGACTGAAGAACCCCGCTCATTTTATCACCAAAAATGTCATTATCAGTACTTTTTTAGAGCCATTGTCAGGCAACTTACAATTTAATTTCAACTACTTAGGTTGGCCCGATACCGTTGTTGTTAAACCCCGTTGTTGCCCCCACGTGTTTATGCGCGTCCGGTGAAGCAGTTGGTTAGCGCCTTTTTGCATTAAAATATTCAATAAGAGTCTTTGCGAAGATCTATTGTAAGTAAATATATGATCCTTTCATTTTCATCAATCAAATAAAACAGACGATAATTACCTATTCTATAGCGCCAGGTCTCCGGATCATAATCTTTGAGCTTTTTGATATTTTTGCCATAAAAGGGATTTTTGATTAACTGAGGGTAAACATAGGATTGTAACTTTTTTCGAATGTTTGCAGCATTGCGAGGAGGTAATTTTGCAGTTTTTTTCACATACTCATCAGTTTCAAAAATGCGATAATTAGCCGACAAATTGCCCCTTTCCGGCTTTTGCATCTTTTACACCGCGTTTGATACTTTTATTTAATTCCTGATTGTTTTTTATTTCAGACATTTCAAAATCATCAACATACTGATGCTCTTCAATGTATCGCAGTGCCGTTGTTTCGATATAGTTTGAAAGAGGTCTGTTGTCACTTTCAGCAAGAGCACGGAATAACTTGTAATTTTCATCATTCAATCTAAGGGTTACTGTTTTGGACATTATGAGCCTCCCATATGAAATGTATTCATTAATATATATAAAGAATACAATAGAATACAAAGGTGTCAAGTTAATATTTCGATGGATAATGCTGAGTTGAGATGCGCGCGGTTTTGAACGCGTCGATTTTCAAGCGACTGGTTATGTGCTGCTATTAAAATTTAAACTCTGTTTTTGATACCAAAAATGTAGATATAGAGCCATTATTGCCCTTGTTTATTACTGTTTTAGAAACAATTTCAAATGTTTAACTTGGCCCGACCCCGATTCACCCCTAGCCCGAATTATTCATTAAAAGTTCTTTAAAAAACAAAAGGCATCTGATAAAGTGTTGTTATCCCTAACAAAAACCACTTCAAACAGGTGCCTTTTATGGAAACAGTCTGCCACAAACAACTCC
>Ga0272442_10000285_pt1 | contig 85210 bp, 73 predicted proteins | sample SSMForm2O_FD_200262 | JGI IMG/M metagenome (GOLD analysis project Ga0272442, IMG submission 200262) | Marine sediment archaeal communities from Little Sippewissett salt marsh, Falmouth, MA, United States - SSM-Form-2O | ecosystem: Environmental > Aquatic > Marine > Wetlands > Sediment ...
CACCAACGCCTTTCACCTGACGGGTGAAAGCCCGTCAGGCTCGCCGCTGGCCGAAAATCGGCCTCATTGCTGACTCTGGTCGAGGATGGTGGCCGCACGCCGTTTTCTTACCGCGGAATCGTGGTGTCACGGCTTGACGGGACGGCCCGTCGTTCGGTACAGACGGACCGAGGAGGGTCGCGGCGATGACGACCGAACAGGCGACGGCGAGCAGCGGGCGTGCGCTATCCGAGGCCGAGAGCAAGAAGCTGCTGGCAGACTACGGAGTGCCGGTGGTGGAGGAAGGGACGGCCCGGACCGTGGAGGAGGCCCGCCTCGCGGCCGAGGCCCTCGGCTTCCCGGTGGTGCTCAAGGCCTGCGGTGAGGGCCTGACGCACAAGACCGAGCTGGGCCTGGTCTGCCTCGGACTCGCTGATCCGGGCGCCGTGATCCGCGCGGCAGAGGAGATCGAGGCCCGGCTGCCCGACGGCGTGACGGCCGAGTTCCTGGTCCAGCGCCAGATCCAGGGCCGGCGCGAGTTCCTCGTCGGGCTCACCCGCGATCTGCAGTTCGGGCCCTGCGTGAGCTTCGGCCTCGGCGGGGTGATGACCGAGGCGCTCGAGGACGTGAGCTTCCGGGTGGCGCCGCTGCAGACGGTCGACGCGGAGGAGATGATCGACGATATCCGCGCCAGCAAGCTGCTCGGTCCCTTCCGCGGCGAGCCCGCGGTCGATCGCGAGATCCTGGTGGCGACGCTGCTCGGGCTCTCGCGGCTCGGCCTGGAGCGGGACGACGTGCAGGAGGTCGATCTCAACCCGCTGGTCGTGGACTCGGCCACGGGCCGGCCCGTGGCCGTGGACGCGCTGGTCGTGCTCGGCGAATGAGCGGGGATTCAGAACCCGAACCGGTGCGACAGCTTGATCATCACGAGCTGCTCGCCGTCCCAGTCTGACAGGCTCCGCAGGCCCCGGTCCACCGACGGCGCGCCGGTCGCGGCGTTGCCGAAGCCGTTCTGGGTGTACACCGCGTACAGCGCGCAGCCGGGCTCGTACTCCCAGCGCAGGAGCACCTGCGCCCTCACGTCGGCCGCAGTGAAGTCCGCGTCCTCGTCCGGGTAGCTCACCGGCCGGGCGGCTCCCGCGCCCACGAGCCAGCGGTAGTCGTGATAGTCGCCGGCCGAGACCAGCAGCTGGGCGTGGGCCTGGAGCGTCAGGTTGACCGTCAGCGTCAGCGTGCCCGATACGGTGACGTTCAGCTTGTCCAGGTCGAGCCGGCCGACGATCGTCTGCTCCTCGGCCGTGTCCTCGTTCAGCGTGTCGACCCAGCGCAGCAGCCCGCGGTGGCTGGCGTAGCGTACCCCGAGGTCGAGCTCGACGCGGCCGGCGTGGACCTCGAGCACGGGGTGGACGACCCAGAAAGATCCGAAGGGCGTGGAGCCGGCCTCGAGGCTCAGCCGGCCGGCCGCCCCGGCCTTGGAGTCGGTGCGGGCCCAGAACCACGCTCCCCAGCGCCCCGGAAAGCGCAGCGGCGGCCCGCCGCGGGTCTCGCGGTCGTCGTGGCTCGAGAGCACGCCCCACACGCCGGCCTCGGTCCACCAGTTGTTGGGCCAGCGGTTCCAGAAGTACAGGTTGCCGCCGCGGTCGATGTTGAGCCCGTCGAGATTCCAGGCGCCGTTCACGTGGGCGCCGAGGTACATCTCCTCGAAGGGACCGATCGGCTCGGGCTCGCGGAAGCGCAGGTGGGCCCAGAACTGCTGGTGGTCGTCGCGCCACATGAAGCCGAGGTCGTTGGGGTCGAAGCCCTGGCCCAGCACCTGGTACCCGGCCCAGAACCGCAGGTGCTCGCCGCCCTCGCGCGAGACCTGGGCCCGAGCGGCCAGCCCCTCGTTGGCCTCACGGCCGAGCACGGGATCGCGGCGCAGGCTCCCGGCGACCATGCCGCGCAGGGCGTACTCGCGATCCTCGGTCAGCAGATCGAAGTCGAGGCCGCCGCTGTAGCTGCCGCGGTGCCCGTCCTCCATCGGGTTGAGCGCCGCGGTGATCACGCCCGCTCTCGATGCCTCGCCGAACTCCTGGCCCAGGCGGGCCACGGCCACGTGGGTCCAGGGCGAGCCCTGCTTGATGCGCACGTCATTCGTGATCGTGTCGCGGATGTGAAACTCGGTGGGCATCAGCACCGCTTCGAGCAGGCCGGCCGAGAGCCCGTTCTGGGTCCGCCCGGTGATCTTGACCGCGGCCAGGATCGGCGTGGTCGCCGGCTGGCGCAGCACCTCGTCGTCGTCGCCCAGCTCGGGCTCGGGCGGCGGCGCGCCCACGCGGCGGGAGTAGAACAGCTCCATCTGCGAGCCGAACAGGCTCGCGCCCTCGAGGAAGAAGGGCCGCTTCTCCGGGAAGCGCGTCTCGTACGCCGAGAGGTTGAGCACCGCGGCGTCGACCTCGACCTGGCCGAAGTCCGGGTTGATCGCCAGGTCGAGGATCAGGTCCCCGCCCAGGCCGACCTTGCCGAACCCGCCGATGCCGTGGTCCAGGCCGAGCTTGGCCACGGTCTCGTAATCCTCGGTCACCGAGCGGAAACTCAGCGTGGTCTCGGGCGTGAGCGACAGCGGCGTGCGGGGCTCAAGCCCCTCGAGGCCGGTGAGCCTGCCGGCCAGCGAGATCCAGCCGCTGGCCTCCTTGTCCACCGGGTTCCACACGTCCGACTCGGTGAGCTCCGAGATCCAGCGCGAGACCTGCAGGCCCCAGGTGCTCTGGCCCTCGGCAAAGCGCAGCTCGTCGAGCGGGATCGCCATCTCCGCGGTCCAGGCCTGCTCCTCGATGCGCGTGCGGGCCTCGAACACCGAGTCCCAGGCCTTGCTGAGCCAGGTGTCCGAGCTCCACGAGCCGTCCTGCAGCACGCCCGCCGGGTTGACCCAGAAGCCGTACCCGGTGCGGCCGTCGAGCCGCGGGTCGAGGTGCACCGCGATCTGATCGTAGTCGCCGTCCCGGTCGCGCCGGGTCAGCCGGCTGACGATGCGATCCCGGTGCGGCACGTGGCAGCGAAGGGCGAAGTAGATCGCGTCGTCGTCGTAGGCCACGGCGAACTCGGTCTCGTACGTGCCCGGCGGGCCGAACTCGGGCTTGCGCTGCACGAAGCCGCCGTGCCAGGGCGCGCGCCGCCAGATCGGATCGTCGAGCGCGCCGTCGATCGCGGGCGGCGGGTCGGCACGGATTGCCCGGGCCACGCGCGGCTCGTCCGGCTCGGCGGCCGGCGCCGGGACCGGCAGGGCCGCGGCGAGCGTGATTGCGGTGGCGAGCGCGCGACGAGCGGACATGCGTTGCACCGATAGCAGACAGGGTCGCAGAAGCCAAGGTGCGAGGAGGCAGCGCCCAAGAGCGGTGCGTACCGTCGCCTGGGACTGAAGTCCCAGGCGAGGCTCCGGGCTGTCATGGGACAGGGCGTGTTTCGAATCACCGACGCCTTGGCGGTACGCCTTTGCTGAGTAATCCCCCGTTTTCCTCGGTTGACGTCCCAGAGGCTGACGCCTCTGTGCAGGAGGTGCCGCGCCTTCAGCGCTTGCGGGTATTGTACTCCGTGGCTGTCCCGGGGCTGACGCCCCGGGCTGATCGCTGTCGCCGCCTTCAGCGGCTTCGCGCCCGGCGTGCCAGATCCGTTCTGGTCGGGTACGGAGCCCCCAAAAGGCGACAGACAGGTAACGAGCTCCGCTGCGGAGCCCCAACGGGGCGACATCAATCAGCCCGGGGCGATAGCCCCGGGAACTAATGAGAGCCCCACTGCCGTCAAGCCACAACGGGGCGGCACCAATCCCAGGAGAGTACTTGCTCCTTGGGGCAAACTGGGGATAGGTCAGACGCCTTCGCGGTTGGCCTTCGCGGCTGGCTTGCGCCCGGCCCGACGCCCGCGCTAGGATCCCTGCTCCATGACGATCCTGCGTCGCGTCCTCAAGATCCTGCTGTGGCTGGCCGTGTCGCTGGTCGGCCTGGCCGTGCTGCTCGTGCTCTTCGTGTGGCTGCTCTTTCCCTGGCAGTGGGCCGTGGACGAGGGCGCGGCCTGGCTCGAGGAGCGCTACGGCCTGTCCCTGGCCGTGGGTCAGGTCTCGGTGGAGCCCTTCCGCGCGATCGACCTGCGCGGCCTGGCCATCGCGCCGCCCGAGGGCTTCGACGAGATCGTGCTGCAGGTCGAGCGCGTCCGCGTGGACTACGACCTGTCGCGCATGCTGTCGGGCGAGCTGGTGATCGAGGACGCGCGGATCATCCGACCCGTGATCCGCATCATCGAGCGCGACGGACAGTGGAACGTCGCGGCGCTGGCCCAGGGCTTTACCAGGTCCGCGGCCGAGCCCGAGCCCGAGCCCGAGCCCGAACCCGAGCCCGAGCCCGGCGGGGCCGGCTATGCCCTGCGCATCCTGCGCGCCGCGATCGTCGACGCCAGCCTCGACCTGCGTCACGCCGGCGGGAGCGCGGCGCTGCAGGGATTGAACGTGCGCGCCAGCGGCGAGTACGACACCGGCGCCAGCCGGCTGCTGGCCACGGTCAAGCTCGCGCCTCCGCACGAGAGCGATCCCAACCTGGTGCTGGAGCCGCGCGCGGGCGAGCAGGAGTCGGGCCTGCAGACCCGGCTCTCGCTCGGCGTCCGCGGTACGCTCGAGGACCTGGAGCGGCTGCGGGCCTCGGTGCTGGTCGAGGGCGAGGGCATCGTGGCCCGCTCCGGTGAAGGGATCGAGCTGACCGCCCGCGACCTGGCCCTGCTCGCCGAGGGCAAGATGGATCTGGGCCGCGGCGCGCTGGATCTGTCGCGGATCAACCTCTCGCTCGACGGCGACGAGCTGCTCGCCGCCACCAGCCGGCTGGACGATGTGTACCAGGACCCGGCCGTGGCCGCCCGGGTGAGCCGGATGGACCTGGACCTCGGCCGGCTCGGTGCCCTGGCCCGGCCCTTCCTGCCGGGCGTCCAGGCGAGCGGCCGGGCCGTGATCCGCGGCCTCGACATCGAGGGCCGCGCCTCCGAGCTGACCGCCGGAAAGTTGCCCCTGGCCCGGGGCGAGCTGGAGCTGCAGCGGGTGTCCCTGCGCCTTCCCGGTGCGGGCGTGGCCGCGGCGGGCGTGGGCGGACGCCTCGACCTGTCCAGCGATGCCGAGCGCGAGCCGCCGCTCGAGGCCCGGGGGCGGCTGCGCGCCGGGTCGGTGCGGGCCAGCGGCTTCGGGCTGCAGGACCTGTGCGTCACCCTGGACGGCCGCGGCACGCCGGACGGCCGCGTGACCTCCGAGCTGCGGCTGACCGTGGCGCGGCTGGACAACGAGGGCCGCAAGCTGGCCGGGCTGGCGCGCGGGCTCGAGCTGGACACGCGGCTGGTGCTCGACCCGGCGGCCGGCGATCTGACCCTGCCGCGGCTGCGGCTGACCGTGCCCGGCCTGCTCGGTCTGGACCTGGAGGGCCGGGTCCGCGGCATGGGCGAGCGGCTCAGCGGCCGCATCCGGCTCTCACCGACCAACCTCGGCCGCCTGCTCGCCGCGCTGCCCGGCGAGCTGCGGCGCGCGCTGCCGCCGCTGACCCTGGGCGGTCGGCTGTCGCTGGACGCGCAGCTGACGGGGAGCCTGCCGCCCCGCCTGCTCCGCGCCCGCAGCCTCGATCCGCTCGCGCTGCCGCTGCAGGCCACGGGCACGATCCGGCTTCACGGCATCGAGGCCGGGCTCGCCGATCTCGGCCTGGCGCTGTCCGGTCTCTCCGGTGAGCTCGCCTTCGAGGGCACCCCGCGATCGCAGACCGTGCGCGGCGGACTGCGCGCCGAGGCCGCGCGCAAGGCAGACCCGCCGCTGGAGCTGGCCGGCCTGACGCTGGAGCTCGACGCCGCGGCCGAGGGGAGTAAGGCGCACGCCGAGCTCCGCGTGCAGGCAAAGACCGCGAAGGGGCCGCATGGGCTCGCGGCCGCGGGCCTGGACGCCAGGCTCGACGGAGACTACGAGGCCAGCGGCGCGCGGGGCACGCTCAAGCTGGGCCTGGACACGGTGCGCTCCACCGAGCTGTCCCTGGCCGTGGGTGGGCTGAAGCTCGACGCCGAGGGCGCTCACGACCACGAGGCCGGCTCGCAGGCCAGGGGAGAGCTGACCGCGCGCCTGGTGCAGGAGAAGCAGTTGCCCGCCACGGCCGAGGGGCTGAAGCTTGGCTTCGACGCCGCGCACCACGGCGAGAAGAGCCAGGTCGAGTACGACCTCGAGATCTCGGCCGGGCGGCTGGGATCGGCGCCGGTGCGGCTGGAGGGGCTGGGACTGAAGGGCACCGCGGTCTACTCGGCGGCGGACGGGCCCGAGGCGCGGCTCAAGCTGCGCCTGGGCTCGCTCGGGCACCCGGCGCTCGGCGGCGCGCCCCTGGAGGGCACGCTGGTCGATCTCGACGCTGCGGTCGCACCGGAGCTGGACCGCGTCAAGCTGCGCTCGCTCTCGCTGCGGGTGCCGGCCAAGGGTCTCGGGCTCACGGTCGAGGGCACGGCCGGCCGCTTCGACGCCGCCTTGCCCGAGATCGAGGCCCGGCTCGGCCTGACCCTCGACGCCCCGCGCTGGGTCAACCTGCACGGCCAGGCCTCGGTGCAGGGCAAGGGCGCGCTCGAGCTCGTCCTGCGCTCGGATGGCGGCGGCGTGATCGATCTCGGCGGCCACCTGGAGTTCGAGGGACTCGACGCCAGCCTCGCCGGCGAGTTGAAGGTCCAGGGCCTGGCCGGCCGGATCCCGGTGCGGCAGCGCCTGCGGCTGGCGCCGAGCTTCGCCCTGCTCACCGGCACCGAGAACGTGCTCGAGCGCAAGCCGCGCGACATCGTGTACGAGCAGCTGCGGCCGTACCGGCGGGGCGGGCGGGCCGGGCTGCGCCTGACGCGCCTCGACCTCGGCGAGCACCGCTTCACCGACGGCGAGCTGGACCTGCGGCTCACGGACGGAACCCTGGCGCTGGACCGGGTCCAGGTCACCGCGCTGGGCGGCTCGGTGGTCGGCGATCTGGCGATGCAGCTCGCGGATCAGGGCCGCGACCTGCGCCTGCACGCCGCGCTGCAGGCGACCGGCGTCGATGTCGGCGGCCTGGTCGGAACCTCCTTTGCCGGCGCCGAGTCGCAGATCTCGGGCGGACTGCAGCTCAAGCTCGGCGTGGCCAGCCGGTTCCTCGAGGCCGACGCCAAGCTGACGCGCATCGGCTCCAAGATGCTCGATCGGCTGCTGCGTTACCTGGACGAGGAGGGACGTAACGCCAGCATCGCCGAGATCCGCAGCGAGCTGAACAAGTACGCGCTGTCGCCCAAGCTGGTGGGCACGCGGATCAAGCACGGCAACCTGACGCTGGACATCAAGATGAACAAGGCCGGCATCGGTCTGGGCAGCCTCGCGGCCGAGAAGATCGAGGAGATCTCGCGCAACAACCTGCGGCGGGTGTCCGTCGGCGGGCACGAGTGGATGAAGGACCTGTTCACGGGCCTCGACGTGGTGATCGCCGGTGTCGGTACGCGCGCCGCCGAGCGCGTCAGGGAGCGGGTGCAGGGGGAGCGGTGATCTCTCTCCCTCGTACCTCCGCGGCGGCCCGCTCGAGGTTCTTCTCGTAGACCGCGTTGCCCGGGGCGAGCCCGAGCGCGCGCAGGAAGTGCCCGCGCGCCGAGCTCCGTTCGCCGCGCGACAGCGCGCAGAGCCCGAGCCCGTTGTACGCCTGGGCCCGGCCCTCGTCGTCGCGCGCCAGCTCCACGGCGCGCCGGAACTCGGCCTCGGCGTCCGCGGCCCGCCCGAGCGCGTGCAGCGCGTTGCCCAGCGAGATCCTGAGCAGCGCCTGCGTCGGCTCGAGCTTCACCGCGCGCCGGAGCAGGGGCAGGCTGCGCTCGACCTCGCCGCGATCGAAGTACGTGCGGCCGAGCTGGTGGTGCGCGCCGAAGAAACCGGGCGCGCATTCCAGCGTGGCGGTCCACAGCGCCTCGGACGAGCGCCAGGTGGCGCGGTACGTGGCGCCGAGCACGCCGAGCACGAGCAGCGCTCCGAGTGCGGCCACGGTCAGTACCCGGCGCGTGGACGCCGCGGCCTGCGGCCAGCGCGCCCGGCCCATCGCGGCCAGGCCCAGGCCCAGCATCGCGGCGGGCAGGTACAGGTACCGGTCCGCGATCACGATCGTGCTCGGCACCAGGTTCAGCGTGGGCGCGAGGTACAGCACGGCAGCGCCGACCAGGAACAGGGCCAGGCCGCGTCGCAGGATCGCCAGCACGCCGAAGCTCGCCAGCACGCCGATGGTGGCGGCGCCGGTCCACAGCGCTGGATCGAGCGCGCCGTCGACCGGTGCGATGTGATGCCGCGGGCAGAGCGCCACCGGCGCCACCAGGTTGAGCAGGTAGCGCGGGAAGCCCTTGATTGTCATGGCCAGGGTGCCGCCGAAGCTGCCGCCCGGCCAGGCCGCGAAGATGCCGGTCGCCGAGCGGATCTGCAGGTGGAGCCAGGCGCCCGCGACCGCGAGCACCAGGAAGGGGGCCCAGCGGGCGGCCGCGGACTTCAAAGGCCCCCGGGGCAGGGCCACGTCGAGCAGGATCAGGTAGCCCGGGATCAGCACGCCGAACTGGCTGCTGCTCATCGCGAGCAGCGAGAGCAGCGCGGCCGCGCCGATCCGCGCCCAGCAGGTTCGGCCCTCGCGATCGCGCCCGTCGACGTACAGCGCCAGCGCCCCGAGGGTGAAGCAGACGCCGAGCGCGGTCTTCAGCTCCGGCGCCCAGGCCACCACCTCCACGCCCGCCGGGTGCAGTCCGAACAGGGCCGCGCCAAAGGCCGGCGCCCAGGAGCCGCCCACGAGCCGCCGGCCGATGCGGAACACCAGCAGCGTCGACAGCAGGTGCGCCAGCAGGCAGACCGAGTGGATCGCCGGGCCGGAGAGACCCACGAATGCGCCGACGAGGTACGACACCAGCGCGCGCATCGGAATCCAGTCGATGATCTCGCCGCGCAGCACCGGGCCGAGATCCATCATGTGGGCCAGGCCCGCGCCCAAGGGCATGTCGAGGGACGCGAGCAGCCGCGCGTTCTCCGAGTAGAAGTACGGATCGTCCCAGTTGGTGAAGGGGTAGCCCAGCACCGGCGCGTACACCGCGATCACGGCGAGCAGCACCAGGCCCGGCGGCAGCCAGCGCTTCAGCGCGCCCGCGCGCTCCTGCTCGTGCTGGATCATCCGGGGTCTACTCGCCCGACAGCGCGTCGCTGGCCTTCTGCCCGGCCTCCACGGCGTCGTCCAGCGCCTGCTTGGCCTCGGCCGCCTTGTCCAGGCCCTGCTTGGCCGCCTCGGCGCCGGTCTTGACCTTCTCGGCCAGGTCCTTGAAGCCGCCCACCTGATCGCGGCCCACGCTGAAGGCGTCGCCCAGCGCGCGGCGGCGCTTGTCCAGATCTTGCTCCACGTCGTCGGGCAGCAGGCCGGTGAGCAGGCCCACCACGTGATCGAGCGGCCCGCGCAGGGTCGACTGCTTGAGGAAGGGATGGCCGGCGTCCAGCGCGAAGGTCAGGGCCATGATCAGCATCGCCGCGAGCACGATGCCGCGCAGCAGACCGAACCCGGCGCCGCTCAGGCGGTTGGCCCAGGACAGCTTGAGCGACTCCAGCGCCTTGGTGATCAGCCAGGCGATTACCCGCAGCACGATCCAGATCACCGCGAACACCGCGAAGTAGCCCAGCACGGTGCGCGCTGCGGCGTTGTCGATCGACGACTCGAACAGCGGCGCCACCGCCGGCCCGAGCAGGGTCGCGCCGACCACGCCGAGCACCAGCACCGCGATCGAGGTCACCGAGCGGATCAGGCCGCGCAGCAGGCCGACCGCCGTAGACAGCAGCAGGATCGCCAGCAGGATGTAGTCCAGGCCGTTCATGCGCTGCTCTTCAGTCTCCGTCCGTGTTCTGGTCCCAGATGCAGGTCTGGTTGCGTCCCTGGTGCTTGGCCCGGTACAGCGCCCGGTCGGCCCGGCGGATCAGATCCCCCACGGTCAGACCCTTGTCGTACCCCGCGATCCCGGCGCTGGCCGTCAGGTTGAAGCTGTTCTGGTTGTACACGATCTCGGTAGACTCCATCGCGGTGCGCACGCGCTCGACGATGCGTAGGCCCTCCTCGAGGTCGGTCTCGACCAGCACCAGCGCGAACTCGTCGCCGCCGTAGCGCGCGGCAATGTCGGTGCGCCGTACGGTGGTGCGCATCAGGTCGGCGAAGACCTTCAGCGCGCGGCTGCCCGCCTGGTGGTCGAGCAGCGTGTCGTTGATCTCCTTGAGGTTGTCGAGATCGATCATCGCGAAGCTCAAGGGGCGCTCGTAGCGCTCGATGCGGAAGATCTCGTACTGCAGCCGTTCGAGCAGGTAGCGCTGGTTGAGCAGGCCGGTCAGCTGGTCGCGGCGGGACATGTCCTCGAGGATGCGGTTCTTCTCGGTCAGCTCGTTGGTGCGCTCCTCGACCTTCTGTTCGAGCGTGCGGTTGGCGTCGGCGAGGCGCTTGACCAGCAGCCGGTTTCGCAGCTCGGCCTCGCGCAGGCGCACGGTCTTGTCCAGCACCTCGCGCAGCACGTCGGCCGACTGCAGCGGCTTGATCAGGTAGTCCACCGCGCCGGCGCGCATGCAGTCGACGGCCACGCGCTCGGAGCCGCTGCCGGTGATGATCAGCACGTAGGTATCCGGGTACTTCTCGCGGATCTCCTTTAGCAGCTCGATGCCGTCCGCGTCGGGCAGGACGGTGTCGAGCACCACGATCGGCGGACCGTGATCGGCGAGCGCCAGACGCGCCTCGGCGGCGTTGCTGGCCTCGACGGGCGTGAAGCCGATCGCCCGCACCATCTCGCTGAGGCCGACCCTGGACGTCGCTCCCTCGTCGACCACCAGGATCCGCTCGGGAGGCGGAATCTCGGTCAGCGTGACCAGCTCGTCGGTGCTGCTCCTGCGGCTGCTCACCCCTCGCCCCCCGGGAGGAAGGCGCAGAACATGTCGGGTACGTCGTTGCTCGTCAGCCGGAAGACCGCGCCCCCCGAATCGAGGAACAGCAGCTCGTCGTCCAGGCCCAGGTCTCCGCCGTTGCGCGAGACGAGCAGGCCGCCTGCGGCGACGCCGAGCAGCCGGTCGGTGCCCGGGCTGTCCTTGGTCAGGTTGGTCGGCGGGCCGCCGTCGAGCGGCAGGCGGTAGATGTCGATGTCGCCGTCGACCGGTGACTCGTAGAGCAGCGCCTGGCCGTCGCTGGTGAAGCGGCGCGGCAGGAAGTAGCTGTCGTTCTCGAAGGCCGTGAGCAGCCGCGGCGCGCCCGAGCCGTCGGCCGGTACCGCGTAGATCTCGACGTCGCCGGCGCCGCCGCCGGCCAGCGGTCGGTCGTTGGCCGTGAAGACCACGGTCTTGCCGTCGGGGGAGAGCAGGCGGAACAGCGCCGAGTCGCGGTTCGCGGAGAGCACCACCGCGGGGCCGGAGCCGTCGGCGGGCGCCGCGAGCACCCGGGCGTGGTTGCCGGAGCGGGCGTCGAAGAACACGTGCCCACCGTCCGTCGAGACCGCGCCGAAGCTGGTGAACTCGTCACCCTCCGGCGAGAGCCGGACCGAGCGTCCTCCGCCCAGCGGCCGCGAGAGCAGCGCCTTGCGGCCGTCCGGTCCGAGCACGGTATAGAACACGCGCCTGCCGGCCACGGCGAGGAAGTGCTCGTCCGAGGTGCTGGAGAGCACCGGCTGCGCCGGACCGCCCCTGGGATCGACGGCGTACAGATCGGCGTCGCCGTCCGAGCGGTTGGCGAAGAACAGCCGGGTGCCGTCCGGCGAGAGGCCGACGTACGCGTCGTCCACGGTGTTCGCCGTGAGGTTGCGTGCCTCGCCGCCCGAGACGGGCAGCGCGTAGATGTCGTCGTCGCCGTCGAGCCGGTTGAGCACGAACACGGTCGTGCCATCGGGGGAGGTGGCGAGGAACAGGTCGTCGTCCGCGTCGCGGCAGGTCGGATCGTCCGGCCGGCCGTTGGAGTTGGATGTCAGCCGCGCCGGTGCGCCTGTCTTGCCGCCGGCCAGATCGAGACGCCACAGCTCGAGGTTGCGGTCCTTGACCTCGGAGCAGTCCGGGCGTCCGGGCGCTCCGCAGGCCACCACGCGGTTGGCGAAGATCAGCGTGCCCGTGGGCAGGGGCGTTGCCGAGTCGGGTCTCGTGGTCCCGGCCGCCCTTCCCTCATCGGGAGGCCCTTCCTTGCATCCCGCAATCGCGAGGAGCGCGACGGACAGGATCGAGAGGTATCGGATTGAACGGGCCAGCAGGCTCAACGTCCAGTCGAGCTGCCGGGCGTGGGCGCGGGTCTGCGATCCCGCCCCGGCCCGTCCTCGGGACTCCGTTCTGGATTCTGATCCGTCACGCACTCGCCGTTTTCCTCGTGGTAGCCGCTGGGGCACTGTCGCGAGGAGCAGGCGCCTGCAACCACGCCACATGCGAGCATCGCGATGGACAGCAGAACGCCCAACCACTTTCTGTCCATTGGGTAACCTCCCCTGTTTGATGCCAGAGCGCAACGAATCGTATGCGCGCTCGCGCGAGGTGTCAAGGACGTCGAGTGACTGGAAATGACTTGAATCCGGATCACGGAGCGGTTACGATGCGCCGATAACGCAGTGCGGCATAGGCCGCGAGCCGGCGGATGGAGGAGTCGTGAACGCGAACGGTGGCCGTTTGATAGCTGCTCTGGGACGTATGCTGCTGCAGCCCGTTGATTCCGAGGATCCGGGCTCGATCGACCGGGACCTGATCGAGGCCGTGCTCGGCCCGGTCGAGACCGTGGGCCGGCTCTACTTCCGGGCCGAGGTCCGCGGCCTGGAGCGGCTGCCCCGCGGCGCTGCCGTGGTGGTGGGCAATCACAACGCCGGGATCACCTTCCTCGAGCCCTTCTTCATGGGCGCCGCGTACTATCGCGAGCGCGCGGACGACGCGCCGCTCTACTTCCTGGCCCACGACGCGATGGTCGACCTGCCCCTGCTGCGCAGCTTCCTCTGCCGGGTCGGCGCGGTGCGCGCCAGCTACGAGTCTGCCGATCGGGTGTTCGAGGCCGGCGGCAAGCTGGTGGTCTATCCCGGCGGCAACCGCGAGGCCTTCCGGCGGTTCACCGATCGGCACCGGATCGACATGGCCGGGCGCACCGGCTTCCTCAAGCTGGCGCTGCGCGCCGGCGTGCCCGTGGTGCCGCACGTGCAGATCGGCGGGCACGAGACCTTCTTCGTGCTCCATCCGGGCGAGCGCGCGGCCGAGCTGCTCAAGCTGAACAAGACCGTGCGCAGCGAGACCTGTGCACTGTTCATCGGCCTGCCCTGGGGCATCTTTGCCGGGCCGATGTTCCACCTGCCCTTGCCCAGCAAGTCGGTGATCGAGTTCGGCGAGCCGATCGATCTTGAGGCCCTCGGTCACGGACCGGAGTCGGCCGACGATCCCGAGGCGCTGCAGGAGCTGTACGAGCTGATCAGCGGAAGGATGCAGGGGCTGATGGACGCCCTGGCCGCGGAGCGGAGATACCCGATCCTGGGCTAGTCGTCCTGGTCGGCCTCGCCCTCGGGCAGCGGCTCGCCGCGCTCGAGCCGGTCGAGGCAGTAGTTGATCTGCTTCATCATCCCGCGGAAGATGCGCACCTCGCGCGGGTCGATCCGCGCCCGCTCGAAGATGTTGCGCAGGTCGCGCATGCGGTCCTCGGACTTGCCCTGGCGGAAGAAGCGGATGCGGCGCAGGGTCTGCAGCATGTGGCGGTACAGGCCCTCCAGCTCGCCGTGGGGCGCGATGGCCTCCTCGCCGATCGCGTCCGGCGCGCCCTCGTCGCCGGTTTCGCTCGCCGCGCGCATCAGGTAGTGGCCGACGAGCACCACCGAGTGGGCCAGGTTGTACGACGGCGAGTCGGGCGCGGCCGGCAGCTCCAGGCAGCAGTGGCACTTGACCAGCGCCTCGGTGCCCAGCCCCACGTCCTCGCTGCCGAAGAGGATCGCGGCGCCGTGGCCCTCGGGCAGTGAGAGGATCCGCTGCACCGCCGCCTCGGGGCCGAGGAAGGGGCCGCGGGCCTTGCCGCGGCGCCGGCTGGTGCCGACCACCAGGTACCGGTCCGCCACGGCCGCGTCCACGTCCGGATAGGTCCGCGCCGTCTCGAGGATCGGCACGCCGGCCATCGCCATCTGCCGGGCGGCCTGGTTGAGGTGGCGCGCCGCGGCGATCAGGCGCAGGTCGGAAAGCCCGCTGTTGGACATCGCCCGCGCGGCCGAGCCGATGTTGAGCGAGCCCTTGGGCCCGACGAGCACGATCGCGATGCTGGACAGGTCTCTCACGGAGCCCTAGTTACCGCGGCCCGTGGAGGGCGGTCAACCTTGCCCCGTGGGGCGTGGCGTGCTACTGCAGGCCAGCAATCACGGAGGGGAGGCCCGATGGCCAAGGACGACGACCTGCTGATCGATCCCGGCGGCGCGGAGCCGGACGAGGACGAACGCCCCGGCGGAATCCCGATCATCGGCGGGAAGGGCGGCGGGCCGGTGCGCCCCAAGCTGCGCAGCGACCTGCAGCTGGCCACCACGCGGGACGAGCAGGGCGGTCAGCTGCTGATGATCCAGGATCCGCTGGGCCTGCTGCCGCAGCCGGTGGCGATGCGCGGCCTGGAGGCGCTGGTGGTCAGCCTGCTCGACGGCCGGCGCGACCTGCGCGACATCCAGGCCGAGCTGATGCGTCAGACCGGTGAGATGATCGAGCTGGAGCTGATCGAGAACCTGGTGGCGCAGCTCGACCGGGTGCACCTGCTGGAGTCGGAGCGCTACCTGGCGCTCAAGGCGGCCATGGAGGCGGAGGAGCGCAAGTACCGCGAGTCGCCGGTGCGGCCGATGACCTCGGCGGGCCAGGCGTACCTCGTCGATGCGGCACGGCTGGCGATCCAGCTCGAGCGCCGGCTCGAGACGGTGGGTGTGCCCGAGTCGCCGCCCGCGCTGTGCGGCATCGCCTCGCCGCACATCGACTACCAGCGCGCCGGCCTCGGCTACGCCCACGCGTACGCCGCATTGAAGAACGGGCCCAGGCCCGATCGCGTGCTGATCCTCGGCGTGGCGCACCAGGGCTGCGGCCGCCAGTACGCGGCGATGACCAAGGCGCTGGCCACGCCCTTCGGCGAGCTGCCCTGTGACGCGGACCTGCTGCGCCAGGTGGACGAGCGACTGCCCTTCGACCTGTTCGAGGGCGAGATGGCCCATCTCGGCGAGCACTCGATCGAGCTGCAGGCGCCCTGGCTGCGCCACCTGCTCGGCGAGGTGCCGGTGCTGCCGGTGCTGTGCCACGGCCTGCACGACGTGATCATCTCGGGCGAGGATCCCTCGACCGCGGAGCCCGACGTGCGAGCTTTCGTCGAGGCGATGGGCAAGGCTCTCGAGCAGGCCGGCGGCCGCACGCTGATCGTGGCCGCCGTGGATCTCTCGCACGTGGGGCCGATGTTCGGTGACGAGCGGCGGGTGGAGCCCGACTGGCTCGAGGACGTGGAGCAGAGCGACCGCGAGCTGCTCGAGGTCGCGGCGCGGCGGGACGCCACGGCCTTCTTCGAGAGCTTTGCGGCCACCCGCGACCGGACCCACATCTGCGGCCACGCGGCGCTGTACACCATGCTCGCGCTGATTGGCGACGGCCCGCCGGGCGAGCTGCGGGCGTACAGGCAGTGGGCCGACGCCCAGGGTCTGGGCGCGGTGAGCTTCGCCGCGATGAACTTCGCGGAGTAGGGGAGGGGACGATGAGATCCGCAGTGATGGTAGGCGCCGGGCTGCTGGTGCTCGGCCTGGCGTCCGGGGCCGCGGCGGACACGAAGACCGACGCCGCGGTCAAGGCCGCCGAGTCGTGGCTGGCGCTGGTCGACGGCGGGAAGTACGACGCCTCGTGGGACCGGGCGGCCGCGCTGTTCAAGGCCGCGCTGACCAAGGAGCAGTGGCGCCAGTCGCTGACCGCGGCGCGCAAGCCGCTCGGCGCGCTCGATCGCCGCAAGCTCAAGAGCGCCACGTACAAGACCGAGCTGCCCGGCGCACCGGACGGGGAGTACGTGGTGATCCAGTTCGAGGCCAGCTTCGCCGGCAAGAAGAACGCCGTGGAGACGGTCACGCCGATGAAGGACAAGGACGGCGTGTGGCGGGTCTCGGGGTATTACATCAAGTAGCGAGCTTTCCTCTGCCACGTTGGGATGAAACTTGCCCTCACGGATGTTCCTCGGATGCTGCGTTGCGTGTCTGCTGCTGGGCTGTGTGCCGGGTCCGCTGATTCCGGCCAGAATAGGGCGGCCTCACCTGGAGATCATGGGGATCGCCGACGCGGCTGTCGTGGCCGAGCGGATCGCGCCCATTGTCGAGCGATTCGGTGGCGCCGATGTCAAGGTGCTGGCCGACGTCGCAGAGCCGCCGTCAGTTGAGAGCGGAACAGTGATATCGGGTGCCACCGTGAGCTGGAACGTCGACCGCGCCGGGGATGTCGCGACGCTGCAGATTATGGTCTGGTGTATTCGTCTCTGTGCGGACTATGGCCTGATCGAGCGATGCAGCGACCACCAGTTTTCAGAATACGTGGGTGCGGCGGGATCCAGGTGCCAGGATCTTGCCTAGTCCCTGTTCTTCCAGTAGCTCGGGTGACGGTGGAGATTGGCCACAGCGATGACTCGAACAATGTCCGACCGCACCTGGAAAATGACGGCGTAGGGGAAGCGGTTGATCAGGCACCTGCGAGTGCTCTCTGACATCCGAGGCCATGCGTCCGGGAATTGGATGATGCGGGCGATGGCCGCGTGGACCTCTCGAGCGAACTACAGTCCCAGGCCCGGGCGACAACCCTCATAGTAATCCACCGAGTGATCGAACTCCGCCTCGGCGTCCTCGTGGAAGTAGAACTTCACTTGCCGTGCTTGGCACGGATCTTTTCGAACACTTCCTCACTTGGCACCATCTTGGCCTCACCGGCTTCGATCTGGGCCACGCGTCGTTCTGCCTCCTCTGCCCAGAGGCGTTCGATATCCTCGTCGAGTGGAGAATTGAGGCTGGCCAGCAACGCCTCCACCAGGCTATGACGAGCATCCGCTGGAAGGCTCAAGGCTTCCTCGATGACCCTGTCGGTAGCCGTTGCCATGGTTCACCTCCTCGATCGTACCCATCTTCCCGTGGGTCGGCTCGTAGATCAGTGTACCGTATGCCAGACGGACTGGGCAAGCCGCGGCGACCGGCGATCAGTCCAGCGCGTCCCGCAGCTCCCTGGCCAGCAGGTCGACGGTGCGCGAGCCGCCGCCCGCGCTCTTCAGCCGCCACTCGCCCTCGGTCTCGAAGCGGATATCGCCGATGCGCTCGGCCCAGGGCGCGAGGATCCTGGCCAGGTCGCGCGCCGAGAGCGGATCGAGCCGCTCGAAGCGGCAGGCCTGCATCACGTGCGGCACCACGCGGATGAAGGCCCGCAGCGCGATGCCGCGCTTGAGGCTGTACTTGCGGCCGTTCCAGGCCGCGGGGAACACCTGGGCCACCTGGCGGAAGTACTTGAGGAAGAACTCGCGCGACTGATCCATGAACCGCCGGCCGGCCGCGGGCCCGCCGAGCGCGGCCTGCTCGAACAGCTTCTCGATCTCGGCCGCGAGCGGCGCCTGCGAGACGCGGCCCTTGCCCACGCCGAGCAGCCGGATCTCGCCCTGCAGCGGGCTGTCCTGCCGCTCGTTGAGCGAGCGGATCACGTCGTGGGCCACGGCCATGCGCTCGTCCTGGTACAGGCGCTTGCCCGAGAGGCTGACGATCACGTCCTTCTTCAGCCGGGTGTGCTTGGTGTTGATCGTGACGAACATCTCCACCGCGTGGCTCGAGGGCAGGCCCTCGAAGATCACCGCCGGCACCTGCAGCCGGCGCAGCGCCTCGGCCACGTCGGCGCGCTCGCCGTCGGCCGCGGCGTACGCGGCCAGCGCCAGCAGGCGGTGCTGTCCGTCGAGGGTTCGCAGCAGGCCCTCCTCCTCGGGCATCTCGAGATGGCCCATCACGCTCCGCGACGAGGTCGGCTCGAACTCGAGCCGCCTGGCCGAGACCAGGATCACCGCGCCGGGCACGGGCGCGAGGTCCATGTGCTCGTGCCGCTCGCGGTAGTACTGCACCAGCTCGTCGATCTTGCGCCGCAGGATCGGCCGCTGGTACGCGGTCTCGCTGCCCGATATCTTCCGCTCCAGCTCGCCCCAGTTCACGCCGCTCTTGGACTTGCGAGAGATCTTGCGCTTCTTCGTCTGCGGCGCACCGAAGCCGAGCACCTCGAAGCGGACCAGGCTCCGGATGTCGTCCACCGACAGCGCGGCCTGGTAGAACACCGCGCCGAACTGCTGCAAACGCATCGCAGGCACCGAGATCATGGCTGCTCCCTCCCTGGCCGAGAATGGCTGAAGCCGGATTGTACATCGCCGCCGGGCTGGAGCAATGAAAAAGCGCGGGGGCGGATTCCCGATAAATGGATAGTGAAAACAAGTAGTTGCGAACGTGTCAGATCTCGGTGCTACAAGGGTGGTCATGGAAGGACGCAGCATCAGGAGGCCCCGATGACCTGCTCGACGATGATCGTGCTCAACCAGCCCAGCCTCGGGCCCGGACCCGCGGTCGCCCCCGTGTACGTGACCCTGGTCTCGGCGATCGCCGACCGCCACCGCGGTCTGGTCGAGGCCGAGGGCTTCGAGTTCGCCTTTGCGGCCCAGCGCTCGGGCCGCGACGTGTGGGTCAGCTTCGAGGGCCGCTCCGGCGAGGCCGACCGCGTGTTCCACCGCTGCGAGGCCGAGATCCGCGCCGCGGTGCGGGAGTCCCTGCGCGCCCGTTCCGCGGCCTGAGCGATGCGCGACACTCCACTCCTTGCCCCGGTGCCCGGCCGACGCTATACAGCGGGCAGGTGCGCCGGGGGCTCGATTGAAGAAGGACGAACGACTGCTCGCGCTGGTGACCAGCCTGCTCGACGCGGCCGAGCCGGTGCCGTGGCTCGAGATCCGCGACTGGTTCGAGGACTATGCCGGCTGCGAGAACGAGGAGAGCGCGCTGCGCAAGTTCGAGCGCGACAAGGCCGATCTGCTCGAGCTCGGCGTGCCGCTGCGCTATCGCGAGCCGGACGAGGACGCGGACGGCGGATACGGCATCGATCCCGATGAGTACTACCTGCCCCGGCTCGAGCTGACTCCCGAGGAGATGGCGCTGCTGTACCTGGCCGGCCGCGCGGCCGCGGAGCTCCCCGAGTTCCCGCTGCGACGCGAGACCCTGTTCGCGCTGGACAAGCTGGCGTACGGCCAGGGAGGCGGGGCCGGCCTCGATCCGCGGGCCTCGGGTCTGGCCCTGGCCCTGGGGCCGGGGCGGCCGGGTCTGTCCGCCCGCCTGGCTGCGCTCGGCGAGGCCTTGCTGGCCAACAAGCGGGTCGCGATGGACTACTTCACGCTGGGCTCGGGGGAACGCAAGCGCCGCACGGTCGACCCGTACGGCCTGTACCTCCAGTCGGGCGACTGGTACCTGGTCGGGCGTTGCCACCTGCGCGACGCGATCCGCGTGTTTCGCGTCGACCGCATCGGCTGGCTGCAGCCCAACCGCAGCGCCTTGAAGAGCCCGGACTTCGAGGTGCCCGCCGACTTCGACCTGGCCGACTTCTCCCGTCAGCCCGCGTACCGCTATCCGCTGCACGAGGCCGTGGACGTGGAGCTGTGGGTCGATCCGGCGCGCGGGGATCTGCGCCGCCGCTTCGTCGGCGCCGAGCCGTCCGGGCCCGAGACGATCCGCGTCTGCGCGACCAACATCGACGCACTGCTCGATATGCTGATCCCGATGCGCGACGGCGTTGAGGTGCGGGCGCCGGCCGATGTACGGCAGCGCATCGTGGGCAAGCTGCAGGCCGTGCTCGCCGTGCACCGGGGGACGGACCGATGAGCGGCGCGGTGGAGCGGGTGCGGCGGATCCTAGCCGCGATCCCCGAGGGGCTGGACCCGCAGGGCGCGAGCCTGCCCGGGGTGGCCGAGCGGCTCGGCGTGTCCGTCGATCAGCTGACAGCGGACCTGCAGGCCGCGATGATGGCGGGCCGCTTCCCCTTTGCGCCGGACGACCTGATCGAGGTCGAGTTCGAGGGTGATCGCTTCCGCGTGCACCTGGCCCAGCGGCTCCGCCGGCCGCCCCGGCTCACACCGGAGGAGGCCTGGGCGCTGGGCGCGGCAGCGCGCCTCTTTGCCGGCGAGGCCGAGGTGCTCGACCGCGCGATGCAGCGCGTGTCCGAGGCCCTCGGCGCGGCGGGTCGGGAGCGCGTGGCCGGTCTCGAGCGGCGCCTGCGCCTGGAGGCCCGCGGCGAGGAGGCGGACGCGGCGTACCGCGTGCTGCGCCAGGGCGAGCGCGAGCACCGTCGCGTGCGGCTGGAGTACCGCGCCGGCGGCACCGGCGAGACCACCCGGCGCAGCTTCGCGCCGTACGCGCTGATCGGCGTGCAGGGTGCCTGGTACGCGGTCGGGCACTGCGCCCTGCGCGAGGCCGTGCGCATCCTGCGCGTGGACCGGGTGCTCGACGCGCGCCTGTCGGGCGAGCGCTTCGAGGTGCCCGAGGACTTCGATCCCGAGTTCCACCGCGCGACCCTGCTCGCCGGTGAATGGCGCGGCACCGAGGCCCGGCTCCGATTGCGCGGTCGCGCCGCGCAGCGGGCTCGCGAGCGGCTGGGCGAGGAGAGCCTCGAGCAAGGCCCGGACGACTCGGTGGAGGTCTGCCTCGAGTGGGGCGGCCTCGACGGCCTCGCCGCCTGGGTACTGGGACACGGGCTCGAGGCCGAGGTGCTCGAACCGCCCCTGCTGCAGCGCAAGATCGTCGCCGACCTGGAGGCGGCCCTGGCCCGATATCGCTAGCTTGCGATCGTCTCGACCGTGGTCTATGCTGCGATCCTGTTCCAGGAGGCGCAAATGGCGGTGAAGAAGAAGAAGCCCGCGAAGAAGAAGAAGCCCGCGAGAAAGAAGAAGCCCGCGAAGAAGAAGAAGCCCGCGAGAAAGAAGAAGCCCGCGAAGAAGAAGAAGAAGCCCGCGAAGAAGAAGAAGCCCGCGAGGAAGGCCAAGAAGCCCGTGCGCAGGAAGCGCAATGCCACGGACCGGGAGCTGGCCGCGGCGCGGCCCGGACCGCTGGGCACCCTGGTCGAGAACCAGGCGATCCTGTTCGACGAGGTCGGCGATCTCCGCGTGCGGATCGAGCAGCTCGAGGATCTGATCCTGCTGGAGATCAACGACCTGGCCAAGAAGATCCAGGACTTCACGATCTCGTTCTGGGACGAGATGAACGCGGTCCGCGGCGCCCTCGGTGTGCCGGCCGAGACCGATCCCGAGCTCGAGACGGATGTCGTGAACCTGGAGGACTGACCTGCAACTCTTCCTCGCTTCCCGAGTGCGGCAAGGCGCCTGAGATGGCCGGTCGAATCCGGATCATGAAGGCTCGCCCCGAGGATCTGATCGAGGTGCGCGAGCTGTGGCGCCAGGTCAGCGTCGAGGTCGGGGTAGGCGCTCCGCCGCCGACCGGCGACGGTCGGCTGTTCGTGGCCCTGGACAGGGATCGCGTGGTGGGATGTGCGCTGGTGGCGCTGGAGGACGCGGCGATGGCCCGGATCACCGATGTGGCCGTGGCCCGGGCCCTTCGGCAGCAGGGCGTGGGCCGCGCCCTGGTGGAGGCTGCCGTGGTCTGGTCACGCGACCGCGGCGCGCGCAGCCTGTGCGTCGATGCAGCGGATCTCGCGCTGGGGTTCTGGCGCAGGGTCGGCTTTGGGGGCGACGGACCGAGGCTCGAGCGCCGTGTCCTCGGACCCGCGGATTCCTTGACAGAAACCGAAAGCGCGGGTTAATTTCATTAAAGTACATGATGAGTTGAGCCATCTCGTCCTGAAACGGGCGAGAAGGGGGATGCCGTCTTGGGCAGGGTGATCGGCATTGATCTCGGCACCACGAACTCATGCGTGGCGGCCCTCGAGCAGGGTCAACCGCTCGTGATCCCCTCGCGTGGCGGGCAGAAGATAATGCCCTCGATCGTAGCCTTCACCGGAGATGGCAAGCGCCTCGTGGGTCACGCCGCCAAGCGTCAGGCGGTGACCAACTCGATGCATACCGTGTACGCGGCCAAGCGGTTGATCGGCCGCAAGTTCGAGTCGGCGGCGATCCAGCGCATGCGCGAGCGTGTGCCGTACCCGATTGTCGAGGGACCCCACGATGACGTTCGCATAGAGCTGCGAGGCCAGGTCTACAGCGTGGCCGAGATCTCGGCCTTCATCCTGTCCGAGATGCGTCGCGTGGCCGAGGATCACTTCGGCTCCTCCTGCTCCGAGGCGGTGATCACGGTGCCGGCGTACTTCAACGACGGCCAGCGCCAGGCGACCAAGGACGCGGGCAACATCGCCGGGCTCGACGTGCTGCGGATCATCAACGAGCCCACCGCCGCGGTGCTGGCCTACGGTTTCGGCAAGGACGTGGAGAGGCGGGTCGCGGTGTTCGACCTGGGCGGCGGCACCTTCGATATCTCGATCCTCGAGATCGGCCAGAGCGTGTTCGAGGTGGTGGCCACCGCGGGCGATACCTTCCTCGGAGGCGAGGACTTCGACCTGCGGATCATCGATTGGCTGGTCGAAGGCTTCCGCGATGAGCACGGCGTGGATCTGCGCGAGGAGCCGATGGCGCTCCAGCGAGTCAAGGAGGCTGCCGAGCGCTCCAAGTGCGAGCTCTCCACGGTCAACGAGACAGAGATCCATCTTCCCTTCTTGCTCGGCGCCGAAGGCGGGCAGGCGCTTCACCTCCAGCGGACGCTGGCGCGGGCCCAGCTCGAGGAGCTGACCGCGGATCTGGTCGATCGAACGCTCGAGATCGTGGTCCGGACCATGGACGAGGCCGGAATGTCCAAGGACCACATCGAGGACGTCCTGCTGGTCGGCGGGCAGACCCGGATGCCGCTCGTCCAGGAGCGCGTGGCCGATCATTTCGGTCGACCGGCGAGCAAGGGCGTGCACCCGGACGAGGCGGTGGCTGTGGGCGCGGCGATCCACGGCGCGAATCTCGTCAGCCAGACCCTCGACATGCTGTTGCTCGATGTCACCCCGCACTCGCTGGGGATAATGATCCACGGGGGCTACTTCAGCAAGATCATCCCCAAGAACACCACCGTACCCACCAGCGCGAGCCATGTATTCACCACGGTCCAGGACGACCAGGTCCAGGTCCGGATCTCGGTGATGCAGGGTGAGAGCGATCACGCGGAGGACAACGAGCTGCTCGGTGAGTTCGTTCTGGGGGACCTGCGCCCGGCACCGCGGGGCGAGGTGGAGATCCTGGTTAACTTCGAGATCAGCGCCGACGGTATCGTCGGCGTGTCGGCCAAGGATCTGGTGACCGGCCAGCAGCAATCGGTCAAGGTCACTGCGAGCAGCGGCCTGACCCGGGACGAGCTCGAGGAGATGGCCGAGCGTCACGGTGGAGCCGATGGCCTGGCCGAGGTGGAGAATCCCGAGGTCCAGGCGCTGCGCAACCAGATTCGCGACCTGGCGCAGCAGGTGGAGGCCGAGCTGCCCAGGGTGCGCGAGGTCCTGGCCGCATCGGCGCTCGGTGACGACGTCCTTGCCAAGTCGACGGACATCCTGGCGCAGGCCGGAGACGTGGTGGAGCAGGGAGACCGGCCGTCCCTCGAGGAGACCCGGACCTCCCTGGAACGAGTACGAAGCATGTTCCAGGGCATCTTGGCCCGAGGTTGATCTCCCGGGGTTGTCAATGATGAGTCCCGACGACCGGGTGCGCAGTCTGCTGGAGGAGGGATTGTTCTGCCTTGGCCTGTCCAAGGAGGACGAGGCCCTCGACCGCTGGCGGGCGGTGCTCGAGATCGAGCCGGACAACGGTCGGGCCCGGGAGTACATCAACTTCGTGCTCGAGCAGCGGGGTGAGCTGGTCGTCACCGAGCCGGAAGCTGCTGCTGCGGCAGTCGTTGCCGATACGCCCGAGAGGCTGGATGTCTCCTCCGGCGTGTTCCGCCGCACCGAGTCCGGTGAGCTGGTTGCTGTGACCGCCCAGGATCTCCCGCCCGCCGACGGAGCGCCGGCCACCGGCGTCGTGGAGCCAGCCGAAGAGACGCCATCCGGGCCGGTCGAGGCGACTGCGGCGGAGGCGGCACCGGCGGAACCGGTCGAGGCTGCCGCGACCGGGAGCGCATCGACCCCGGAGCATGGACGGATCTCCGGCGATACGGCTCCGATCTTCCTGCCTGCCGAGATGCTGGAGGACATCGCCCTTGCCGAGGCGACCGTGAGCGAGACAGAGGTTGAGCCGACGGCGCAGCCCGCCGCCGTGGCTCCCGCCCCGGAGCCGGTAGAGGAGCTCCCAGCTCCGGCCGCGCCGCCGCCGGAGCTGGTCCAGGCCCCGGCAGCCGAGCCAGTGGAGACCCTCCCACCGCCGGCCGCGCCCGCCATGGACGAGGCAGCTCCGGAGGAGAACCCGCTATTTCAGGGTGCGCTCGATCTGTTCGAGGCCGGGGAGTACTCCGAGGCCCTGTCGCTGATCGAGCGGGTGCTGGCCGCCGAGCCCGACGACCAGGAGGCCGATGCGTTACGGGAACGTGTACGGGAAGCCCTGCTCGGTCAGTACAAGGCCCGTATCGGAGCCCTGAGCGAAACCCCGCGGGTCGACGTGCCTGACGGCGACCTGGTCTGGCTCAACCTGGATCCCCGCGCGGCCTTCCTGCTCTCGCGCGTGGATGGGATCCTGACCTTCGAGGAGATCATCGACCTGTCCAACCTGGACGCCTTTACCGCCAACAAGCTGCTCCACGATTTCCTGCAAGAGGGATTGATCTCGGTCGGCGACTGAAGCCGGTCCCGGCGTCCATTGCACCGGCCCGCTGTTTCCCATATCATAGATAGACGAGGTCCCGTTGCGGGGACGGAGGCGAGAGCCATGGAGAAGACGACGCGGTTGGTTCTTGGAGCGGCGCTGATCCTGGGCTTGCTCCTCGGCTGCGGGGACGATCAGGCCAAGGCGGGCCTGGGCGAGTCCTGCACCTCCACGAGCGATTGCGAGGCCGGGCTGATCTGCTCCGATCAGATCTGCCAGGAGCGCAGGGGCGACGAGGGCGATCCCTGCCTGCGCGATGCGGATTGCCGCCAGGGCCTGGAATGCGACGACTCCCTGAAGTGCGCCATCCCGGGCGGGGACACGGACACGGACACGGACACGGATACGGACACGGACACGGATACGGACACGGACACGGACACGGACACGGACACGGACACGGACGCGGACGCGGACGCGGACACGGACACGGATACGGATTCCACTCTGTTCGCCGTGCCCGAGGCGGTGGACTTCGGCCTGGTGCCGGTCCGGGGCTCGAAGACCGAGACCGTCCGGCTGGAGAACCGGGGCGGCGCGGACAGGATGCTGAACGGCGCCGCGATCGAGCCCGACGGTACGCCCTTCCACGTCGAGTCTGGCACCGTGCCTCGGACCATCGCTGCCGGCGGATCGACCTTCCTCTCGGTGACGTACTCGCCGTCGGACGGCAGCCCGGACCAGGCGACACTGGCGGTGAGTACCGACGATCCGGGCGGCGGTACGATATCGGTGGCGCTTGGCGGCACGCCGCTGCGGACCGGAAGGCTCGTGCCCGACACCGCGGTGCTGGACTTCGGCGAGATCCCCTGCGGGGAGTGGCGATTCAGGAGCTTCATCGTCCAGAACGTCGATGCCACCGAGAGCGTGACGGTGAGTCAGGTCCGGCTGAAGTCGGGCGACCCGGACATCTTCTCCGCGATCAGCACGAACCCGGTGGTCGAGGCCACGCTGGCGCCGGGTGACACCATCGAGGTCGAGGTGACCTTCACCCCGCTGGCGAGCAAGTGCGGATTCGCCGAGGGCACGCTCGAGATCACCAGCGACGACCCTGTCAACCCCGCCCTCGAGATCGGCGTGCGCGGTACGGGCCTCGATGCGAGCCTGCTGATCGATCCCGACCAGGTCGATTTCGCCGAGGTCAGGACCGGCGACAGCGACGCCGAGACGATCCAGTTGACCAACACCGGTTCCCAGAGCGTGCAGATCGACTCGATCGACCTGGCCGAGGCGGGTGGCGGATTTAGCCTGGATCTGGCCGGAACGTCGATGGTGCTCGGCCCGTCGGACAGCACGAGCTTCGACGTTGTCTTCGCCCCGCAGGAAGCCGCGGCAATGGCCAATGTCGTCCGCGTGAGCTCCGATGACGCGGGCGGTCCGCTGCGCGAGGTGCCGGTGAGCGGCATCGGGATCGGAGCGCTGAGAGTTATCCCGACGCTGCTCAACTTCGGCGCCGTGACCCTGATGGAGACCGTCCAGGATTCGTTCGTGATCGAGAACCTGGGTTCGCAGGCCGTGGACATCGTGCAGGGCATCGCCAGCCCTTCCACCGGCGCTTTCTGGAGTGATTCGGCGGCGCAGGGCACGATTCCTCCGGGCGGTTCGATGACGGTGACGATCTTCTTCCAGCCGTACGAGGCCGACCCGGCCGAGGACGTGGTGGAGGTGTTCCTCCAGGCCGACATGAGCACGCCGGTCGAGACCGTGGTGCTGCGAGGCAGCGGCGCTTCACCGCAGATCGGCGGGCCGGATATCCTCACGCTCGGCTGGGTCGATCTCGGCACGAGCGGCATCGGCGAAATCGATCTCCAGAGCATCGGCGACGTCGATCTGACGATCGAGAGTTACACGCTGCTGAATGCACCCTCGCCCGACGAGTGGGCGTTCCAGTTCGATCGCCCGCTGCCCGGAACGGTAGAGCCGGGGGCGACGGCCAGAGTCCTGGTTACCTTCACGCCCACGGAGACCGGCCGTCAGGAGGTAGATCTCGAGGTCTCGACCAACGCACGGCCCGGCAACCTGAAGATGATCCACCTTGTGGCCGAGGGCGTGCTGCGTGACCTCGAGGTTGTCGAGGAATCCGTTGATTTCGGCGAGGTGGATGTCGGTCCGGCGGTGGTCGCCAAGGAGTACGTCACGATCAACAATACAGGCTCCGTCTCGATACTCCTGGAGAACGCCTTCACCCGCAACGGACACCTGGGTCACTTCCAGGTGGGGCCTGGGAGCTACCCGCTCACCATGGACGTTGGAGCTAGGTTCGATATGGAGCTCCTTTTCCATCCGCAGGCCGCGGGTGAGCTTTCCGACGTGCTCGAGATTCGCAGCGAAGATCCGGACGAGCCGGTGGTCGAGGTCAGCCTCACGGGGCGCGGCGCATCTCCAGTGCTCCGCGTCGAGCCGCTCTTCGTCGACTTCGGAGCCCTAGAGGTCGGCGTGATGGCGGCGCCGGAAACCGTCACCATCTACAACGATGGGAACAAGCCCCTGCACATGGCCGGCCTGATGACCCAGGACGACAACGGATCCTTCGGGGTGTCGGACAATTCGCCGAACTGGGAGATCCCGGCGCTGGCCAGCCGCGACTTCGAGGTCCGTTTTCAGCCGCAGCGCGAGGGCGTGCTCACCGGCAAGGTGCTGATTCCCCACGACGACCTTCGCCCGGGTGTTCGCCAGCCCTTCGAGCTGAGCGTGCTCGGCACGGGTACCGAGGTGCAGGAAGATATGCTCCCGGTGGCTGTGCTCTACACCGAGGGAGCGGACCGGGAAACGTACCAGGGCAAGGTCGGAGAGCGGGTCCACTTCTCTGCGGAGAGTTCCTACGATCCGGATGGCGAGGTGGTGAGCTACGAATGGATGCTCGACTTGCGACCGGGCGGGTCGAATGCGACGTTGTCCAGCCTGGACGCGGCCCAGACCGACTTCATGCCCGATGTTCCCGGTCAGTACAACGTCAGCCTGTGGGTCTCGGACAACGATGGATACGGCAGCACCCGGGATTATGTGAGCTTGCTGTTCGTCGAGGACATCAAGCTGCTGATCAGCATGACCTGGACCGGCGGCAAGGACGTCGATCTGTACTGGAGGAGCGAGGATCCCAGCGATCCGTGGTGCGGGCCCGGCAACAAGTCGCCGGACTGGGGCGCCGAGGGTCATCCGCAGATGCTGGTCGACGGGACCAACGGCGGTCCGGACGAGATCCGCCATCTCGACCCGATTGACGGCGGGTACACGATCAAGCTGTACTATGCGGACGACTGCACCAAGGAGTACCCGCTGATCGGCTGCGTGTCGGGTGACCGGGCCCAGTGTCTGGTGCAGCTCAAGAATTCCGAGACCGGCAGCGTCATGGTGCAGCAGAACCTGGAACTCGAGGACAGGGGCATGGAAGTCTACATGTACGTGGACCGCAACAACGGCATCTGGACCGCCACGCCCTAACCCGGGCTCTCCGTCACCGCCCGCCAGATCGCCTTCACCTGGCGCTCGGTGTCCTCAAGCGAGCCGCCGTTGTCGATCACGTGATCGGCCACGGCCAGCCGTTCGGCCTCGGAGGTCTGGGCCGCGATGCGCGCGTCCAGCTCGTCGGCCGAGAGCCTGTCGCGGGCCGCAACGCGGGTGCGAACCCTCTCGGGATCGGCGCGGACCACGACCAGGGTCTGGAAGTCGCGGTGGCGGCCGGTCTCGACGAGCAGCGCCGCCTCGACGAGGAAGACCGGCGCCCCCCGCTCGAGCGCCTGCCGGGCCGCCTCGGCGAGCCGCCGCGCGATCAGCGGGTGGCTGATCGCCTCGAGCCGGGCACGGGCCTCGGTGTCGGCGAAGACGAGGCGACCGAGGCGCTCGCGATCGATTCCGCCATCGGCGCCGAGCACCTCGGATCCGAAGCTCCGGACAACCGCCTCCACGGCTCCGCCGCCCGGCGCGAGCAGAGCGTGGGCCTCCTCGTCCGCGTCACAGATCGCGGCGCCGCGGTCGGCGAAGAGCCGGGCCACGGTGCTCTTGCCGGTGCCGATACCGCCGGTCAGGCCGATGGAGTGCACGGGCAGGACCCGGCCTACTGCTGACCCGAGGGTGTGGACTTGAAGCGTACCCGATCGTGGGCCTGTCCGGTCGATCCGGCCGGGGCCGCCTTCCGCCGCGGCACGGCCGACTCGAGGAACTGCAGGGAGAACACGGTGTCCCCGTCGTCCTGGAAGAACACGGCCAGCCCGAGCTCTGGATAGTGGATGTACATCTGGAAGGTCGCGGTGAGACCGCGGCGGTAGTGCTTCGGGTCGCCGTACGCACCCTCGATGTTCTTCAGCTTGAGCGTGCGGGTGGGGAAGACATCGATCCGCTTGCAGGTCCCCTTGGTGTCGAAGTAGAAGTTGGCCTGCTTGACCCCCCTTCGCTCGGCGTGGCCCTTCTCGAACTGATAGCTCCAGGCCTCGGCGTAGGCCGAGGTGCCCGGCTTGAAGGGTTTGGTCGGCTTGCCGAGATGCCGCTCGACGTCGATCTTGGTCGATGTCCCCGGTTCGATCCCGGACCAGGGCTTGGCTTCGGCGGGCAGGGCCAGGGCAATCGCCGCCAGTGCCAGGAGCCAGGCATCGAGCCGGGGCATGCAACGCCTCCCTGCAGTCCTTCCTCAATGAGTCAGGCTAGCCCAGGTCGTCGACCGCTGTCAATCCGCTCGCAGGCCTAGGAACAGGCGATCCGCGATCTCCAGCAGCGCGGCGCAGGTCGTCGCGCGGTGCGCAGCGGCGCGGCCCCGCGAGGCGCCGGGCAGGCCGCGGAAGTAGAACCCGATGTGCTTGCGGATCTCCCTCGCCGCACGATCCTCGCCGGCGAACTCGACGTAGAGCGACAGGTGCCGGTGCAGCGCCGAGCGTCGCTCGGCCGACGTGGGCGTCCAGTCCCGCGTCGGGGTCGTGGCGTCCGCCGCGGGCCAGCGCTCGAAGAGCAGCGGATTGCCCAGGGCGCGCCGGCCGACCTGGATCGCGGCGCAGCCGGTCTCCCGGCGGCGTCGCATCACGTCTTCGGCCGTGGCCACGTCGCCGCCGCCGATCACCGGAATCGACACCGCGCGCACGGTCTGGGCCACCAGCGACCAGTCGGCCCGGCCCGAGTACCCCTGGGCTCGCGTACGCGGATGGAGGCACACCGCGTCCAGGCCAGCGTCGGCCAGACGACCCGCCAGCCGCGGCGCCACGATCGAGGACCGGTCCCAGCCGGAACGCAGCTTGGCCGTCAGCGGCAGCCGGATCGCCGCCCGGACCGCGCGCACGATCGCCAGGGCCAGATCGGGCTGTCGCAGCAGCGCCGCGCCGGCACCCGTGCCGACCACCTTGCGCACCGGACAGCCCATGTTGATGTCGATCGCGTCGGCGCGGCCGGCCAGCTCCACCTGCCGGGCCGCTTCGGCCATCAGATCCGGGTCCGAGCCGAACAGCTGCACCGAGCGCGGCCGGTCTCCCGGATGGTCGGTGAGCAGGGCCTGGCTCTCGCGTCCGCCGCGAACCAGGCCGTCGGCGCTGATCATCTCCGTGGTGACGAAGTCACACCCGTGCTCGCGGCAGAGCCGGCGGAAGGGCAGGTTGGCGTAGCCGGCCATCGGCGCGAGACAGGCGTCGCCGGAGAGCTGCAGCGAACCGATACGTGGACCCGTCATGACGCGACCAGGATAGGACAAGGCGGGCTTGGCCGCCAGTCCGTGATGTGCTAGAGGTTCTATAAACCGTCACGGAGCGAACATGGTCACCGCGGTCCTCTTTCTCGTCCTCGGCGTGGGGTTCGTGATCTACAACCGGTTCGTGGCCGCGCCCGGGACCGGCTTCACGCTGATCGGGACCTCGATCGACTTCGGCTGGGTGCTGATCGCGCTCGGCGCCTTCAATCTCTATCGTCATCTGCGCCATCGCCGGTCGGGGCGCAGAATTAAGCGGCCCGAAGATTCTTGACACTGTTTCCCGCATTTTGCTAGCGTTTCCCCGATCTTCTCGAAAACTGGCGTTTTACCGCGCCGGCGGGAGGGGCGATGAATAGAACCGTGGCCCGGGCGGCGGCGCTGCTGGCGATCCTTGCGTCCGGGCCGGTCCTTGCGCTGACCCACGATCTGGACCTCTCCAAGATGGTGCTGGACAACAACAACCAGCCATGGGATGGGGCCGATCCGTACAACACGCTGTTCAAGTCGGGCCGCGACAATCCTCTGGGCAACCAGAACTACTTCCGCTCCCTGGCGGCCGAGCTCGGCCTCGCCTTCGCGCCCAAGTTCCTCTCCCCGGCCGAGACCCTCGGGCACAACGGCTTCGACATCGGCATCGAGTGGTCGTTGACCGGCATCAGCAATGACGAGCCGTACTGGAACGGACCCTGCGACACCGGTTCGACCTGCGCCGTGAGCAGCTACATCGAGGACGACCGCAAGCCCAGGTCGGTGCTGACCACCGGCCAGGTGCACATCCGCAAGGGACTGCCCTTCAGCTTCGAGCTCGGGGGCACCGCGACGTACCTGCTCTACACCGAGATGGCGGCGATGGGGCTGGAGCTGAAGTGGGCCTTCAACGAGGGCTTCTACTACATTCCCGACATCGCCGTGCGAGGGTCGGTCACGCGCGTCTTCGGCAGCAAGGCCATCGATCTCACGCTCGGCGGGTTCGACATCTCGCTCTCCAAGGCCTTCGGGCTCGGCGACACGGTGAGCCTCACGCCGTACGCCGGGTACAACTTCTGCTACATCCGCGCGGCGAGCTACGTGATCGACGCCACGCCCGGCGTCTCGCCCGGAACCGAGCAGGCGCGTTCGGACTGGCCGGCGGAGATGCCAACCGCGTACAGCGACGTCGCGGGCAACACGCTGGAGACCTGGCGCGAGCACTGGCGGAACGACATGACCCCGGACGAGCGCAACGCATTTCTGAGCACGGGCGGCTACCCGGACCTGTACCGTGAGGACCCAGCTGACTCGACCAGCGCTCCCACCGGCCGCTCGATCCGGGCCATGGAAGACCGGATGTACTACAGCTTCGACGCCGAGGGCCTGATCGCCCACCGCCAGTTCCTCGGCCTGCGCTTCAAGGCCCACATCCTCGAGCTGGCGGCCGAGTTCGTCTTCGCCGAGGTGCCGGACGCCGACTTCCCCGAGGGCTTCATCTGGCAGTTCTCGACCAAGCTGGGGCTGGATTTTTAGGAAGTCGAGAGTCAGAAGTCAGTAGTTATTGGTTTTTGGTTTGGGGGCGCCAGCAAGCGCCTCGACCCGTGAACGAGGTGCACGCTAAGCTCCCCGGCCTCGGGCAGACAACCAATAACCAATAACCAATGACCAACAACTCATAACTTCCGCCTTCCGCCTTCCGCCTACCCCCGCGTCTCGACCAGCCGTCGCGCCTCCTCGCAGATCGCGGGATGCAGGGTGCTGTCTTCGGCGATCGCGCGCAGGTCCTTCAGCAGCAGCTGGGGCAGCAGGCGCATGCTGATCTCGCTGGGCGTGTACGGGTTGCGGGCCAGCGCGATGCGCACGCGCTGGCTCGCCTGCCAGCGTCTGTGCTTGAAGACCTCGCGCAGGACCTCGGCGTTGGCCGGCCGGCGCGCCGCGATGCGGACGACGTCGGCCTCGGTGGTGCGGGAGTTGGACAGTACCCGGCGCACGACCCCCGGATCGGGATCTAGCGCGAGCCGGTCGAGCAGGTCCCGGTTCCTGCCGCGCGCCACCTGCCGCCGCATGCCCAGGGTCATCTCGGAGAGGACCGGGTCCGGGCGGATCTGCGCGGGATCGGGCTCGCGCTGGGCCCGTAGTGGAGCGAGCATTGCCTTGGCCCGCGGCAGATCCTGCCGGTCGGCGTGGGCGTAGGCTGCGACGATCCACTCGTAGTCCGCGGTCCGCTCTCCGAGGATCAGGGCCACGGCCTGGAGCGCCTTGCGCGCTTCCGGTGTCCGCTGCTCGGCCTCCTGGGCCAGCTCGGCGAGCGTGTCGACTGCTTCCTCGGGCGAGAGGGCGAGCAGCTCTTCCCGCAGATAGGCCGCGCGCTGTGCCGGCTCGGAGAGCACGCGGCAGCGCTTGAGCCATGCGGCGGCGCGTTCGCTCGCCACGGTGTTGCTCGCCATATCAAGACCGGCCGGTCGCTATCCGGCTTTCTCCGCCGGCGCGGTCTCGGCCGGCTCGGCCGGAGGCTCCCCCGGGGCCGCGGGTTCCGAGGGCGCCGGGGGCTTGTCAGTGGCGGTCAGGTCGACGGAGTAGCGGTAGCGCGCGATCCGGACCGGCGAATCGAAGAAGACGATCACGAAGGGCACGGTCTCGCCCGGGGCGATCGCCGGCGCGGCCTCGGCGCACACGCTGTCGAGATCGGTCTCGCGTTCGAGCTCGTGGACCTGCTGCGGGTTGAGCGAGCATCCCAGCTTCCCGCTGCGCGCGTACACCAGCCGGCCGATGTAGTCGTAGATCGTGGCCCTGACCCGAGCCCCCGGGACCGCGGCCTGCGACCGGTTCCTGGCCGAACCCTCGACCACGAGTAGCGAGCGACCAGAGATGGTGGAGTAGGAGAAAGCCGAGACGTCCTCGGTCACCAGGTCGTCGGCCCGACCCACGGTGTGCTCGCCGAGCAGCCAGGCGCCGGTCAGCTGACCGAAGTCGATCTGATCCCCTGCGAAGAGGAGCAGGGACACGAGGACCAGCGCTGCAGCGCCGCCGATCACGGCCAGCCCGCGGCCGTACCAGTCCGGGCGTTCCGGCGACGCCTCGTCGGACTGGGCGAAGAAGGTGGTGCCGGGTCGAGAGGGTGTCTTCTTCTCGGCCGGTGCCGGTGCCGCGGGGATCGGCGCGGCCTGCTGGATTGCGGCGTCGAAGTCCAGATCCAGGTTGCCACTGTTCTGCTGAGCTCCGGACCCGCCAGCGGCGGCACCGCCGAAGACTTCCTCGCCGCTCGCCGCGGCGGGCGCCGCGGCCTGGCCGTCGGAGATGTCGATCGAGTCGAAGTCGAAGCCGGCCGGTGCCGCGGTTCCTGCCGGTGCGCTCTCTGCCGCGGGCGGCGCCGGAGACGGGCTCTCGATCGAGAGATCGCCGAAGAGGTCCTGGGCCAGCTCACCGCTCTGGCTGGGGGGCTGCGCCGTTGCCGGCGCGCTGGCCCCGGCATCGAATCCAGCCTCGGCCGGTGCGGCGGCCGCCGCGTCGGGCGCTGGCGCGGCGGCCGCCGGCTCGGGCGCCAGTGGGGCGGCCGAGAACTCGGCGGCCAGGTCGCCGAAGAGGTCCTTTTCCAGGTCCGCGGCGGACGGGGTTCCGGCCGCCGGCTCGGGCGCTGGGGCCGCCGCCGGCTCGGGCGCCGGGGCGGCCGCCGGCTCGGGCGCTGGGGCCGCTGCCGGCTCGGGCGCTGGTGATGCGGCATTGCTCGGCGGGGCGTCAATCGAGAGCTCCTGGGCCAGGTCGCCGAAGAGGTCCTGCTCGAGGTTCGAGTCGCCGGGCGCCGCGGCAGAGGCGTCAAAGGTGCCCGATGGTGCGCCGGCGAGAGCGGACGCTGCCGCGGGCGCGGCCGGTGCGGCGTCCGGTGCATTTACCGGCGCCTCGAAATCGAGCAGCGGATCGGCTGCACCCTCTCCCGCTGCCGCGGAGGTGTCGGGCGCGGCCGACTCCGGCTGTGGGGCCGGCGCCGGCATGGGCTCGTCCAGACCTACCGAGGGGTCGCCGAACTTGAACAGGTCGTCGTCGGCCGCGGGTGCGGCCGGCGTGGGCGCGGCCGGCTCCGGGGCTTCGGCCTTCACGGCTGGCTCGAACTCGTCCCAGGCGAAGTCCTGCGAGCTCATCGGATCCGGCGCGGCCGTCTGCTCCGGCCGCTTCTCCGGCTGCACGGCCAGGTCTTCGCACTCCTGCAGCGCGGCGGCCAGATCCGCGCTCAAGACCCGCGTCTCATCGCCGAAGGGATCGGGCTTGTCCTGTGCCGGCTCGGGCGCTGGTGCAGGGGCCGGCTTGGCCGCGGGGACACCGGTCTTGGAGGCGGGCCGGCGCACCATGAACAGCGTGCTGCACTTGGTGCAGCGGACCTTGACTCCTGCGGGGCCGATCTTGTCGCCGTCGAGGTTGAACCGGGACTTGCAGCTGGGGCACGCGATGACCAACCGGGTGTCTCCCTTCAGGGCTCTTTGATCGGTCATTATCGGTGCCGATCCGTCGAAAGATCAAGAGAAATCAGGGACACCCCAGGACCGGACCGCGGCGGGTCCGGGTCGGCCTGCGCGCCGACGCACGAGAAGTTCTTGACAGATACCGGGTGGTTCTGCTAATTCGCCCGCTTCGTAGCGGCCGGGAATAACGCGAATGGCATCGGCGTTACGCGCTCCAAGCGGACAGATGCCTGCCAGAGCGAGGTGAATCATGATCGAGGTCAAGGATCTGGCGAAGAGCTTCGGTGAGATCCAGGCCGTGCAGGGCCTGGACTTCTCCATCGAGAAGGGCGAGATCGTGGCCTTCCTCGGGCCCAACGGCGCGGGAAAGACCACCACCATGCGGATGATGGCCGGGTACCTACCGCCGAGCAGCGGTTCGGTCACCATCGGCGGTCACGACGTGTTCAAGGCGCCGCTTCCGGCCAAGCGCAAGATCGGGTACCTGCCCGAGCACCCTCCGCTGTACGACACGATGAAGGTCGGCGCGTACCTCAAGTACGTGGCGCGGCTGCACGGCGTGCCCGCGGGCAAGGTGCGCGAGGTGATCGAGCGCGAGATCGAGCGCTGCGGGCTCAAGGATCAGGCCCGGCGGGTGATCGCCAACCTGTCCAAGGGCCAGCGCCAGCGCATCGGTCTGGCCCAGGCCCTGGTACACGATCCCGAGGTGCTGATCCTCGACGAGCCGACCATCGGACTCGATCCGATGCAGATCCGGGAGATTCGCGATCTGGTCAAGGGTCTGGGCGAGGCGCGGACCGTGATCCTGTCGACGCACATCCTGCCCGAGGCGCAGCAGGTCTGCGACCGGGTGCTGATCATCAACCGCGGCCGACTGGTGCTCGACTCCAAGATGGGCTCGCTGCTCGAGGAGGAGGGCAAGACGCTGGAAGACGTGTACTCGGGGATCATGCTGCAGGACGTGGGAGCGCCGGCGGACGGCGATGGCGGGTCTACAACGGCTGCGGAGCCAGAAGGCGGGCCTGCCACGCCGAAGCCCGAGCCGGGTGGCGAGGGCGCGGGCGGGAAGGAGCTGAGCGATGCGTAATCTCATCACCGTGTTCCGCAAGGAGGTCTCCGACTTCTTCCACCGCCCGCACGCGTACATGTTCATCGGCGTGTACTTCTTCCTCTGCGCCTTCTTCTTCAACCAGGCGCTCAAGCGCTTCACCGGCGGGATGCTCAACCTGATCCGGCAGAATCCCAACATGCTGGACATGATCAACCTCAACGATCACCTGTACGAGCCCTTCTCCTACACCATGGGCGTGGTCCTGCTGTTCGTGATCCTGGTGCTGACCATGGGCGCCTTCGCCGAGGAGCGGAACAAGGGCACCTACGAGCTGCTGATGACCTCGCCGGTCCGGCTGGTCGAGCTGATCCTGGGCAAGTACTTCGCCTCGCTGTTCGTGTTCCTGGTCGCTCTCGCCGCGACCTGGCTCTTCCCGCTGTTCCTCTGGATCTACGGCTCGATGGAGATGGCTCCGGTCTGGACCGCGTATCTCGGGTTGTTCCTCGCCGGCGCGGCCTTCCTCGCGATCGGGATCTTCTGGTCGACCGTGTTCGAGAGCCAGGTGGTCGCCGCGCTGGTGACCTTCGGCAACCTGCTGCTGTTCTGGCTGGTCGGCATGGCCGACTCCGGCGACTCGAGCTTCGTCTCGGATCTGGCCCGCAACCTGTCCGCCGTGCTGCACCTGGTCGGGTTCACCCAGGGCAAGATCCAGCTCGTCGATGTGGTGTTCTATCTCTCGGTGGTGTTCTACTTCCTGTTCATCGGCTACCACGCCCTGGAGTGGCACCGCTGGGGGCAGGGCCCCAGCAGGCGGGTGACCTCGTTCTATGCCAAGTTCTCCGGCGTGGCCGCGCTGCCCTTCCTCATCGCAGCCGGCGCGATTCACTACATCTCGGACGAGCTGGTCGTGATCTTCTGGGCCGTGCTCGGAGTGGGGCTGGTCGCGGGGGCTCTGTTCGTGGTCCTCGAGCTGAACTGGGTCAAGGACATGTTCGTGCGGCGCAGCACCCTGTACGGCGCGAACACGGTCTTCACCTGTGTGGTCGCGCTCGTCGCCCTGGTGCTGATCAACGTGCTCGTGATCTACAACCCGAAGAAGGTGGATCTGACCGCGGACCAGCTCCACACGCTCAACGAGAAGACGGTCAACCTGCTCGGGGGGCTCGAGGAGGAGGTGAAGGTCACCGCCTTCTTCGTCCAGGAAGCCCAGCAGGAGCAGCAGGTGCAGAACCGGCTCAAGCAGCTCCTCGACCGGTACCGCGAGCACACCGGCAAGCTCGAGTACGAGTTCGTCGATCCGGTCGGCAATCCGGCGCTGGCCAAGCAGTACGGGATCACCCAGCGCGGCGAGCGGATCGTGGTCGAGTGCGCCGGGAAGCAGGCCCGGATCCAGCGCCCGACCGAGGAGGGGCTGACCAACGGCCTGCTGCAGGTGACCAAGAAGGCCGGCCGCTCGATCTGCTTCACCACCGGTCACGGCGAGGCCGATCTGGCGGCGGCCGAGGCGGGCGGCTTCAGCCAGGCCAAGAAGCTGCTCGAGGACAACCGCTACACCGTGGAGACGCTGGATCTGCTGCATGCGGGCGACCAGCCCAAGGTACCGGCGCGCTGTCGCGTGCTGGTCGCCGCCGGGCCGCGCTATCCATTCCAGGCGCCCGAGGTAAAGGCGATCCGCGACTACCTGCGAGCCGGCGGGCGCGGGCTGTTCCTCTTCGAGCCCGACTCCAGCCCGGGGCTCGAAGATGTGCTGAGGGAGTACGGCATCGAGATCAACAACGACCACGTGGTCGATGTGGGCGTGCGGCTGCAGGACGCCAGCCCGTACACCGTCACCGCGCAGAACTACGCCAAGCACGAGATCACCAAGGGCCTGGGCGGCTTCGCCTTCAGCAAGTTCCCGATGGCGCGTTCGCTGAAGAAGTCGGAGAAGAGTCCACCCGGCACCACGGTGACCGAGCTGGTCCAGACCACCCGGCGCAGCTTTGGTGAGACCGAGCTGACCTCCGAGGGCCCGGCCTTCGATCCGGAGAAGGACATCCGCGGGCCGCTGACGCTGGCACTCGCGGCGAAGAAGACGCTCCCCAAGGCCGGCGAGGACAAGAAGGAGATCCGCGTGGTGGCCTTCGGAGACGCCGATTTCGCCGGCAACTCGCACCTGCACTTCATGGTCAACGGCTCGCTGTTCCAGAACTGCGTGCACTGGCTGGCCGAGGAGGCGGACCTGATCGCCTTCCCGACCAAGCGCCGCAAGGGGAGCACGCTGTTCCTCACCGAGAACCAGCAGAACCTGATCCTGGTCAGCTCGGTGCTGCTGGTGCCGCTGGCCGTGATCCTGGTCGGCCTGTTCGTGCGCATGGCGCGGAGGGGACGATGAACTGGAAGTCTACGCTGGTTGCGCTGGTGGTGCTCCTCGGCGTGGGCGGGTACTTCCTGTTCGTGGCCCAGCCGGAACACAAGCTCGAGGCCGCGGCAGAGGCCCAGAAGACCGTGCTCACCACCTTCGAGGACAAGCAGATCCAGTCCCTGGAGATCCAGCGTGGCGGGGAGAGGCTCGTCGCCAAGCGCGCGGGCGAGAAGAAGTGGCGCATCACCGAGCCGATCGAGGCGCTCGGCGATCGCCACGCCCTGGACGGCATCGCCCGCAAGCTGGCCAAGCTCACGGCCAAGCGCTTCGTTCGGGAGGCGGCGGACGATCTCGCGCCCTTCGGGCTGCAGGAGCCGAAGGTCACGGTCACCGCCACGAGTGACAGCGGCCAGGTGGTCACGGTGATGCTCGGCGCGAGCAACGAGTTCGACGACACGGTCTTCGCGCGGACGGCGGACCTGACTCGGGTGGTCGGTGTCGACAAGGAGGTGCTGGCCGCGGCGGACAAGTCCCTGCACGACCTGCGGGAGAAGAAGCTGCTCGACTTCGAGCAGAAGGACGCGACCAAGGTGACCGTGGAGCTGGCGGGCAAGGATCCCTTCGTGCTGGAGAAGCGCGGCGAGGACTGGCACCTAGCCAAGCCGATCGAGGAGCGCGCGGACAAATCCACCGCCTCCTCGGTGCTATCCACGCTACGCAACGTGCGGGCTGAAAGCTTCGAGCAGGAGAGGGTCGCGGCGCTGGCGGACCATGGGCTCGACCAGCCCGCTCTGCATGCCGTAGTCGAGGTTCAGGGACAGGAAGGGCCGGTGGAGCTGTGGGTAGCCGCACCTCCGGAGGGCACGGAGGACGTGGCCAAGGTCACGTTGCTCGCCAGTGCCGGCGTGGGGCAGCCGGTGGCCAAGGTCAAGGGCCACGTGGTGAAGAACGTCGACAAGTCGCTGTTCGACCTGCGGGATAAGCAGCTGCTGAGGTTCGAGCGCAAGGCGGTGCGGCGGATCAAGGTAACCCGGGGGGAGAGTTTCTACATCGTCGAGGGCGAGGGCGATCCGGTGGAGTGGCAGCTCGCCGCGCCCAAGCAGGGTGCGGTCAAGAAGCACAAGGTCAGCTCCCTGCTCTCGTCGCTGAGCTACCTCAAGGCCAAGGAGTTCGCGGATGAGGCGCCCGGTGCGCTGGCACCCTTCGGCCTGGAAAAGCCGGAGCGGCAGGTCGAGCTCTTCGGCGAGGAGAACAAGCCGCTGGCCACGCTGCTCGTGGGCCAGGCCGAGGGCGAGTTCTATTTCGCCAAAGGCGCGGCTCAGCAGCGCGTTTCCAAGATCGACAAGAAGGCCGCGGACCGCTGGGCCTGGAATGTCGAGGACGTGCAGGAGACCGGGGAGAAGAAGCCGTAGGGGTGCAGCTTGCTGCGCCCTCTCCCTGGCCCGCCGTCCCTGAGTCCCGATAGATATCCGGTTGCACGGCCTGGCGGCACCCCGTAAACTGGCGATCGATTCGTGACTGGAGGCCCACATGCGCAAACTGGTCCTCGCCTCGCTGATCCTCCTCGCCGGCTGTGCCGGCGGTGAGATCCGTTTCGATTTCGAGGCGCCCGCGGGCTCGCGCGGAGCCCTGCAGGCCCTCGCGGTCTACCCCTTCACCTACCGCTACGATCACCAGCCGTACCAGATCTACGAGAAGACCCAGGACGCCATCGCCGCGCTGGTAGCTTCGGGCAAGATGCTGGTGATCGGCGATGACGAGTTCAAGATCTACCCCCAGCACGTGGGCTCCGACGATCCGTACGCCACCTCGACGTTGATGGTGGCGGTGCACGAGATGGGTCTCGATCGCGAGCGTATCGGCGTGATCCGCGGATGGGTCGAGGAGCGCGTCGAGTCGACGCAGAAGGCGGCGTACACCAAGTCCGGCCGCGGGGCGGGCAAGGCGGCGGTGTACGCGGCAACGCTGATCTGTCACCTCGAGCTGCTGCAGCCGTCTACCAAGAAGGTGCTGCTCGAGATGAGCGGAGAGATCGAGCACGATCCCTTCGGCGAGATGGTCGACTGGGATCCGCGGCCCGAGCTGCGGATCCTGCACGACCGGATGCTCGTGGTTTTTCTCGAGCGGATCGAGGACTACTTCGACCTCGATGCGGTGCCCGCCGACGTCGGCTTCACCTACTTGGTCAACCGCCGTCCGCTTTTCGACTACCAGTTCGGCGACCAGCCGGCCTACCGGAAGCAGCTGGAGCAGGTGGACATGCTCGAGCGCGAGGCCGCAGTCCAGAACCGGTATCGCTACTTCTATCCCGAGGCCGACTTCAAGCTGTTCGAGAAGATGGAGCAGCGGCCGCCGGGCCTGTTGGTCACCGGCGTGACCGAGCCCGAATTGGCCGAGGCCGGTCTCGAGGTCGGCGATGTGGTGGTGCGCTGGCGCGGCGTCCCGGTGGCCGGTCCGCACAGCATGGCGCGGCTGAAGCACCGGGCGCCGAACGCCGCACCGGCCGAGTTCGTGGTCTCGCGGGAGGGCCGGGAGGTCACGCTCAAGCTGCCTGGCGAGGCGACTAGCGACTGAACCAGCCGCCGCCCTTCTCCTTGTGCTCCTTCTCGGCGCGCCGATCCGCCACGCGCACCTCGCTGGCCGACTCTATGTCGTGTGGGTCGAGATCCGCTGCGCGGCGGAACCACTGGATCGCTTCGCCCGGGCGGCCGTCGATCTTGAGCAGGCGGCCGACGTAGCGGTAGGTCTCGGCCAGATGCTCGTCCAGCTTGAGCGCTTGGTCGAGCAACTCGATCGCACGGCCCATCGCGTCGAGTCTATGGGTCTTGCAGTCCCGGGCCCAGGTAGCCCAGGCCAACCGTGCCAGACGCTTGCCGGTCGGCTCGAGCTGGACGGCCCCGTCGAACTTGGCCGTGGCCGCCGCCCAGTCGCCGCGCTTGAAGGCGAAGTCGGCCTCGGCCTCGAGCAGGCGGGCGGCGCCGGCCTTTTCCTCGGTGCCGAGTGATGCGGTGTCGCCCTTGCGGGCCAGGCGCGCGAGGTGCGCCATCCGGCGATCGGGGTCGAGCAGGATGTCCTTGGCCTGGCTCAGGCCGGAGAAGATCTGCGCCGCCATCGGGCGCAGCTCCTCCAGCCCTCCGCCCGAGAAGCGGTCCGGGTGGAACATCTTCGCCATCTGGAAGAAGGTGCGCTGGATCTCGGTGCTGGGGCTGGTGTCCTTGACGTTGAACAGCGAGAAGAAGTCGCCGGCCTCCAGGGCCTGCAGCTTCTCCTCCAGCAGGCGCTTGACCTGCCTCGGATCGGCGGCGCCCTCGTCGGGGGCGGGCGCTGGCGTGGTTGGCTCGGCGGCGGGCGGCAGCCGCTCGGCGCGGGGCGGCAGCCGTTGCGCGCTCGAGGCTGGATCCGCGGCCGGCGGCCGCTTGCTCGCAGGTGCCGCTGCCGGGGGTGCAGCCCGCGGCGGCGCCGGAGCCTGGCGGCTTCTCGCCGCAGCGGCCGGCTGCGGCTGCGGGGCTGCCGCCGGTCTGGGCCGCGGGGTCACACCCAGGGCCAGCCGGCCGGTCAGCGCCAGCGCGGCGAGGAGGATCCGTGACTGCAGTGGAGGCAGCAGATCGCCGGCCACGGCCTCGTCGAAGCGGATGCCGAACTCGAGATGTTTGAGGAACTCACGCTCCTTGTCGTCCACGCCCGGGATCTGCGCCGCCGTTCCCGGGCGGATGGCGACACTGCGGCCCTTGCAGGGTACGAGCGCGCGCTCGAGCTCGGCCTCCTCCGGGCGCTCGCGCAGCGCCGAGATCACCGCGCCGACCGGATCGATCGGGAACGAGTCCGGCCCGGGATCTTCGGCGCTGAACGCGAGCTTGGCGCCCTTGAGGCGGCTGATCCGGGCCAGCTTGCGCCGCTGCTGCGAGGTCAGGGCCTGCTTCAGCATGGCCTTGTCGATGGCGCCCATCTCGATGAGCACCTCGCCCTGGCGCTTCTTGCTCTCCGCCATCTGGACCAGGGACTGGTGGTACGCGGCCTCGTCGATGGCGCCCATCTCGAGCAGCACGCGCCCGAGGGGATCGAGCACCGTGGCCAGCTGCGCCCGCACCGGCACACCGCGGTCGAAGATGATCGCATGGGACTCGCCCTCGACATCAACGGTCAGGCGGCCCGTGGCCTTCCTGCGATGCAGCGAGGCCAGGGCCGCTGCCAGCGTCCCCGCAGGGAAGGCTTCGGATTCGACCGGCAACCCCGCCCCCTTGGTTTCGTGTTTCCCGATCGTTGTTTGAAATACCGCATCCCTGGCCTCCGGGCAAGGAAATCGCGGCGGTTGACTGGCGCCCCGCGGGCCAGGATAATCCGGGCTTCCGGAGGTCATCCAGGTGGCGCACGGACGTTGCCCCAAGTGCTCCCAGCCGCTGGCGTCGATTCGCCACGAGGGGATCTCCGCCGATTACTGCCGCGCCTGCGGCGGGCTGTGGCTCGACCACGGCGAGCTGGCCCGTGTCGAGGGCTGCCCCGAGGACCTCCCGCCCCGGTCGCCCGACCAGGTCGAGGTCGTGCGCGACACCCCGTACTTCTGTCCTACCTGCGGCGCGCCGCTGCAGGAGCGGGAGTTCACGCCCGGCTCTCGGCTGTGGCTCGATCAGTGCACGCAGTGCGGCGGGCTGTACTTCGACGCCGGTGAGCTCCGGCGCGCCCGCTCCCTGCGCGGGCGTTTCCGGCGGCCGGTCACGCGGGCCCAGGCCGCGGAGATGGACGCCCTGCGGCGCGAGTGGCGGCGGCAGAAGCAGCGGCAGAGCGGTAGGCGGAATGCCGAGAAGGGCCCCTGGGCCGAGGGTCGGCAGCGCGAGGATCCGGGCAAGGGCAGCCGGGTCTATCTGTTCCAGCTGCTCACCGGCCTGCCGGTGGAGGTGCACAATCCGGTGCGCCACACGCCGTACGTGACCTATGCCCTGGTCGCGCTGTGTGTGCTGATCTTCGTCCTGCCGTGGCTCGCCGGAGCGGCCGAGTCCATGGCCGAGACGTACGGGTTGCGGCCGGCAGCTCTGCTGCGGGGCGAGGGCCTGTTCAACCTGGTGGCCTCGATGTTTCTCCACGGCGGGCTGGCCCACCTGGCCGGCAACATGTACTTCCTCTGGATCTTCGGCGACAACGTCGAGGACCTGATGCGGCCGGCCAGGTATGTCGTGTTCTATTTGGTTTGCGGTGTTGCCGCGGATCTGGCGCACGTGCTCGCCTCGGGCGCGAGCGACGTGCCGCTGATCGGGGCCAGCGGGGCGATCGCCGGTGTGATGGGCGCATACATGGTGCTGTTCCGCGACCGGCTGATCTACGTGATGCTGTTCTTCTTCCAGTTCAAGGTGCCGGCGCCCTTCTACCTGGCGTTCTGGGTCGGCTGGCAGCTGTTCTATGCCACGTTCTGGGGCGCTGGCGCCGGCGGCGTGGCCTGGTGGGCGCATATCGGCGGCTTCGCCGCAGGAGTGCTGCTGGCGCTGGTCTTCCGCATGCGAGGTCGGCTGGAGGCCTCGGAAGGCTATGTGCGGACGTAGGAGAAGTCAGGACCGCGGCGGCCGCGCCGCTCACCTTGCGGAGGCGGCCGCCGGGCGGTAGATTGGTCGGGAGATGACATTCGAACTCCCGGGCCGCACGGGTTGCCTGCCGGCCGACGCATGATTCGTCGAGAGTCGTCGACTGGGGCAGCCCTTCGGGCACTCGTCTGGTTGCTCGCCCTGTCCTCGTCCCTCGTGTCCTGCGACGGCTCGAATGACGGCGATGCGGAAACCTGTGAAGGCGGCGCCCGTCGTTGCCACCTGTCACGATTCGTCCAGCGCTGTGAGGCGGGTCGCTGGCACGATGAGCAGGACTGCGCTGCGAGCGGCGGCTTCTGTCGCCTGGAGCAAGGTGAGCCGCTCTGCACCGATGGTGGTGATTCGGACACTGATACCGATACTGACACAGACACGGACTCGGACACCGACACCGACCCAGCGCCGATAACCTCGGTCAGCGTGACCGCGAGTCCGAACAGCGCGCTCTCGGCGCTGGTAGACGTGACGACCTCCGCGACCTGTCGCGTGTCGGTCGAGTTCGGGCCGGACACCGGCTACGGACTGGAGACCGGACGGTCCCAGGCCGGCCTCCAGCACCACATCCAGGTTGTCAACATGCGAGCGGAGTCGACGTACCATCTGCGTGTCGCGGCAAAATGCGGGGATGCGCCTGTGGTCCTGGGCGGCGACCGGCTGTTTACCACCGGTGCCCTGCCGGAGGGAATCCCTGATTTCCAGGTGGTCGGCGGCGATCCGTCGAAGATGCAGCCTGGAGTCACGGTGTTCGGCATAGTGCCCGTCGGGCACCAGCAGCAGCCGGACCACCCTGCGTTCGTGGCCGTCGATCGGGAGGGAGAGGTCGTGTGGTACTACCTTGAGCAGGGCAAGTTCGGGCGGGTGACGAACCGCATCGAGATGCTCCCGGACGGAAACCTGCTGGTGCCGGGTGAGACCGGCGACCTCGTTATCGATATCGGCGGTGAGACGATCCTGCAGGTGGAATACTGGAATGCACTGGACAATTTCCATCATGACCTGATTCGTCTACCCAACGGCCGCTTCATGTGCCTGTGCCAGGAGGACCGGGTGGTCACGGTTCCGTGGAACCCGGATCCGATCGTGGCCAGGACCGACAGGATCGTGGAGTTCGACGCTACCAGCACGCTTACCTGGTCGTGGTCCGTGCTGGATCATATCCACGCAGCCGACCTCGCGGTCGGCGAGGAGGTGAGTCCGGATCCGGACGGCTCGTACAACCTGACCCACGCCAACTCGGTGTGGTACACCGAGAACGACAACAGCGTGATCGTGTCGCTGCGCGCCCAGCACTGGGTGATCAAGATCGATCGGTCTACCTCGGAACTGGTGTGGGTCCTCGGTTACCAGCATGACGACTTCGAGATGATCGGTCAGGAACAGTCCGAAGAACGGCTGTGGTTCGTGGCCCAGCACTCGGCCGAGCGTCTTCCGGACGGCCAGCTACTGCTGTTCGACAACGGGAGCACGCCGCTCGATCTCTGGCCGGAACTGTTCAGCCGGGCGGCCCGCTATCGGATCGACGGGGCGACGAAGCAAGCCGAATTGGTCTGGGAGCATCGACTGGACATCGTGCAGGGAGGGTACGGCGACGCTGACCTGCTCGACAACGGGAACGTGCTGATCTGCGCGGCCTGGGCTCCTTCTCTGGGGACCGACCTTCCGGCACGGATCATCGAGGTCACCGGGGATGCGCCCAGCCAAGAGGTCTGGCGTTTGGAGTTCCACGGGTACACGGCGTACCGCGCGGCACGCTGGCCCTCGTTCTGGCCGAACGCGGAATAGCTCGGTCATCCCGTTCCGTTGACAGCCATTGGCAGTGGGTTCTATTATTGACATACTCTCGTTGGTACGAGGGAACTCGGCGCTAGGCTTCAAGGAGGGTGTCGATGAGAAATCGTATCCTGAAGGCGGTCATGTTGCTGCCTATCATCCTGCTATTGTCCGCGGTCGTGCTGGGAGGCTGTCGTGAGAGGGAGGAGTACGAGCCGCCGGGCTATGCGCCTCCACCTCCTCCACCGCCGGTCGCTCCGGCCCCGGTCGCGCCAACACACGCGCCACTGATGAAGCACAATCCGTTGACCCTCACGCCCAAGCTGACCGATCCCGAGGATGCCAAGGGCAAGCCCGGGGACCTCAAGTCGGCGATCGCCGGAATCTGGGAAGATCAGCTGGTGATCAAATACGAGTTCTACGGCGAGCCGCCCAAGGACGAGAACATCTGGTTCCTCGCCTGGCTGGGCGTAGATCCCGGTCGCCAGCTATACAAGCTGCAGTTTTCCGCGACCAATGCATGCGTGATGGGCGGCGTGTACGTCGACGAGAAAACACCGCCCAAGGACGTACGGCTCTCGATCGACGTCAAGGTAGAGGGCAACTCGGTTGTCGCCCGGGTGCCCTGGGGTAAGTTACCCGAGAAATTCCAGGTGCAGGATCTGAGGCTGTCGAGTCCCACGGTGGTTCGCATGGGCGAGAAAGACGCCGGCCAGATCGACAAAATCGAAGACTGGGACATGGTGCGTCTCTGATCGACTGACACCGGCCGCCCGAACGAGTGTCGTGCATGGCAGGAACGGATCGTCTTCGAATACGGTCCGGTTTTCCTATGCCTGTTCGTTCTTGGTCGCCCGTTCCATGGCCCGGATCGCGCAGAACTTGCCGCACATCGTGCAAACCTCGCCGTCCTCGGTCGGTGGGCTGGAGTCGCGCAGCCGGCGGGACTTGACCGGGTCGAGGGCGCAGGCGATCTGCGCGTCCCAGTCCAGCGCCTTGCGCGCGCGCGCCATCTTGAGGTCGCGCTCTATCGCTCTGGGCAGGCCCTTGGCGATGTCGGACGCGTGGGCCGCGATCAGGCTCGCGATCACCCCCTCGCGCACGTCCTTGACATCGGGCAGGCGCAGGTGCTCAGAGGGTGTAACGTAGCACAGGAAGTCGGCACCGGCCCAGCCGGCGAGCGCTCCGCCGATGGCTCCGGCAATGTGGTCCCATCCCGTGGCCACGTCGGTGACCAGCGGGCCGAGCACGTAGAAGGGCGCCCCGTGGCACAGCGCCTTCTGCATGCGGATATTGTCCTGCACCTGGTGCAGCGGAACGTGGCCCGGCCCTTCGACGATCACCTGCACGCCGGCCCGCAAGGCGCGCCCGGCGAGCTCGCCGAGGGTCACCAGCTCGGTGATCTGGCTGCGATCCGTGGCGTCGGCCAGGCAGCCCGGCCGGAAGCCGTCTCCGAGGGAGAGCGTCAGATCGTGCGCTCGGGCTATCTCGAGCAGGCGGTCGAACTGGACGAACAGCGGGTTGTCGGCGTCGTTGTACTGCATCCACTCGATAGTCAGCGCGCCGCCGCGGGAGACCACGTCGAGCTCGCGGCCCTCCTCGGTCAGGCGGTTCAGTGCGTCGCGGTTCACCCCGCAGTGTACGGTCACGAAGTCGACGCCCTCCTCGGCGTGGCCCGCGATGACCTCGAACAGCTCGTCCGCGGTGAGCTCGGCGAAGCTCTTCTCGCGCGTCACGGCCAGGGCGCAGGCCTCGTACACCGGCACCGTGCCCAGCGGCACGTCCACCGCCTCGAGGATCTGGCGGCGGATGTCGGCCAGGGCACCGCCGGTGGAGAGGTCCATCACGGTGTGGGCTCCGGCCTCCACCGCGACCCGGGCCTTGGATACCTCCAGCTCCGGATCGAGAGCGTCGCGGGACGTGCCGATGTTGGCGTTGACCTTGGTCGCCAGGCCCGCCCCGATGCCGAGCGGCCGCCGCGACCGCCGCGCCGGGTTGGCGCAGATCGCGATGTGTCCCGAGGCCACGCCGTCGCGGACGAACTCCGGCGTCACCGCCTCGTCCACGGCGACGGCCTGCATTTCCTCGGTGATCTTCCCGACGCGTGCCGCCTCGATCTGGGTCATGGCTGACGTGTCTCCCTTTCCGCCCCCGCGGAAGCGCCGATTCTGTCAGCTACCAGGAAGAACAGGGCCTTGTCAACGCGCGGCGGTGCGTGCTGGCACCGGGTGGCACCGCCCCCGGGGGGGGGGCGGGCGGCAGCAGGGCCGGGCGCTGGAGCGTGGATCGGCGCGCGGCCAAAGTTGACAGGTCAATCAGCGCCGACCTAGAATTCTACCAGCGGCCGAATAGGCAAAGGAGCGGATCTTGACAACCCAGCACCGGGAGCTGTTGAGAAAGGTCTCGATCTTCGAGGGGCTGGGCGACCGTGAGATCGACCAACTCGCCGCGTTGCTCGTGGAGCGCTCCTACTCCAAGGACCGCGTGATCGTCAGTCACGAGGAACCCGGAGACAGCCTGTTCATCATCGTGGATGGGCGGGTCAAGGTGGTGCTCTACGGCGAGAGCGGCCGGGAGATCATCCTCTCGATCTTCAAGGAGCAGGACTTTTTCGGCGAGATGTCCCTTCTCGACCACCAGCCGCGCAGCGCCAATGTGATCGCGCTCGAGGATGCCAGGGTGCTGATCCTCAAGCACGACGATTTCGGCGACTTCCTCAAGAAGTCGCCGGCGGCGGCGCTGAACATCCTCGCCGAGATGAGCCGCCGCCTGCGCAAGGCGGACGAGATCATCAGCAACCTCGCCCTGCTCGACGTGTTTGGCCGCGTCGCTCGCGTGCTGCTCGACCTCGCCTCCGAGGACGGCCAGGAGCAGGAGGAGGGGATCGAGATCAAGGCCCGGCCGACCCAGCAGGAGATCGCCAACATGGCCGGCACCTCCCGGGAGACGGTCTCCCGCGCCCTGTCCGAGTTCCAGAAGCGCGGGCTGATCCAGGCGACCGGGCGGAGCATTGTGCTGTACCGAGCCTTCCTCACCCAGCACGAGTGGAAACGGTAGGCGGCGATAACCGGGGCACGGAATGGGACCGCTGGCCAGAGGCCTGGTGTCCGTCATCGAGGACGTGGGCGGCTTCGTGCTGTTCAGCATCCGGTCGGTACTGCTCGTATTCCGTTCGCCGCTCCGCCTGCGCCTGTGGATCGCCCAGATGGAGTTCATCGGCGCGAACTCGTTCTTCATCGTGTTTCTCACCGGAGCCTTCGCCGGCATGGTCTTCGCCCTGCAGAGCAGCTACGTCTTCGAGATGTTCTCGGCTCAGGACCTGGTCGGCTCCACGGTGGCCCTCTCGCTGACCCGCGAGATCGGGCCGGTGTTCACGGCGCTGATCGTCACCGGCCGCGCCGGTTCGGCGATGGCCGCGGAGCTGGGCGCGATGCGCGTCACCGAGCAGATCGACGCGCTGGAGACAATGGCCGTCGATCCGGTGCAGTACCTGGCCTCGCCACGCGTGATCGCCTCGGTGATCATGCTGCCCGTGCTGACGATGGTGTTCAACGCCGTGGGCACCCTGGGATCATACCTGGTTGGCGTGTACTACCTCGGCATCGATGCTGGTGTTTTCATCGACCGGATCCAGTACTACGTGGATCCGGACGACGTCACGGGCGGGCTGATCAAGGCGGCCGTGTTCGGGCTGATCATGGCCACCGTGTCTTGCTACCAGGGCTACACCGCCAGTGGCGGGGCCAAGGGCGTGGGCGAGTCGATCACCCGGGCCGTGGTGATCACCTCGGTCTCGGTGCTGTTCATCGACCTGCTGATGACCGCGATGCTCGGCTCGGGGATCGGTGGATGATCCGCATCGAGGGACTGCACAAGGCCTTCCACGAGCAGCCGGTGCTGCGCGGGATCGACCTGCACATGCCGCGCGGGATGACCACGGTGGTCATCGGCCAGAGCGGCTCGGGCAAGAGCGTGCTGATCAAGCACATCCTTGCGCTGCTGCGGCCCGACCAGGGCCGGGTGCTGGTCGACGGCGAGGAGATCAGCGCGTTGAGCGGCGCGGAACTCGACCGGGTGCGCACCAAGTTCGGCATGTGCTTCCAGGCCGCGGCGCTGTTCGATTCGATGGACGTGTTCGAGAACGTGGCCTTCCCGCTGGCGGAGCATTCAGGCAAGCCGAAGGCCGAGATCGCCGAGATCGTGGAGGAGACGCTGGACTCGGTGGGTCTGGCCGGCGTGGGTAGGAAGTGGCCGGCCGAGCTCTCCGGCGGCATGCGCAAGCGGGTCGGCGTCGCCCGGGCCATCGTGCACCGGCCGGAGATCATCCTCTATGACGAGCCGACCACGGGACTCGACCCGATCACGGCGTCCACGATCAACGACCTGGTGCTCGATATCCAGGAGCGGCTCAAGCTGACTTGCGTGGTGATCACCCACGACGTGGCCGCCACCTTCCGCGTGGGCCACCGCATCGCCTTCCTCCACGACGGCCTGATCAACCAGTACGGCACGCCGGACGAGCTGAAGAGCAACCCCACGCCGGAGCTGGCGCGCTTCGTCGAGCGGGGGAGGGCCGGATGAGCAAGATCTTGAGCCCGCTCAAGGTCGGCGTGCTGTTCATCGCGGCGCTGGGGGCATTCGCGATCTATGTCTGGGAGACCGCGGACTCGCCGCTCAAGGGCGGCGGCGGATACACGATCCACGCCGACTTCGACGACGCCACCGGCCTGGTCTCCGGCGGGATGGTCAAGCTGGCCGGGATCAACATCGGCGAGATCGACAGCATCAAGCTCGTGGACAACAAGGCCCGGATCACGATCCTGATCCGGGAGGACGTCGAGTTGCGCACCGACGCCGCCGCGGGCAAGCGGCAGGAAACCCTGCTCGGCATGACCAGCATCGAGTTGACGCCCGGCTCGCCGGACCAGCCGGTCCTCGGCGAGGGAGGCGAGATCGTCAACGTGCGCGGCGGCGACCAGATGAAGGCGGTGATGGATCAGGTGGAGCTGATCACCTCCGACGTGCGGGACATCACCGCGGGCCTGCGCGAGGTGCTGGGCACCGACCGCGGCACAGGGGCGATGACGCGTCTGCTCGACAACATGGCCGAGATCTCGGACCGGCTGCGCGATGTGGTGGCCAGCAACGAGGTGCGGCTCGACCGCACGCTGGCCAACTTCGAGGCGCTCTCGGGAGATCTGCGCACTATCAGCTCGAGCAACAAGGACGACATCCGGCAGCTGATGACCGACGCGCGGGTGATCGCCTCGGAGCTGCGGGTGCTGGTCGACGGCAACAAGGACCAGGTCAAGAGCAACCTCGATTCGGTCGATCGCAGCATCAAGTCGCTCGAGACCTCGATGGACAAGGTCAGCCGCGCCCTGGATCACGTGGAGAGCGCGGCCAAGAAGACCGATGCCATCGTCGATCGTCTGGATCAGGGCGAGGGCACCATCGGCCGGCTGCTCTCCGACGAGGAGATGGCCGATAACGTGGCCGACCTGACCGAGAACGCGTCCGACTTCATGAGCCGCATCGTCAAGCTGCGCACGATCTTCGACGTGCGCTACGAGTATCACACCAACATGCTCAAGGTCGCCGACCGGCCGGGCGGCAAGGCGTACATCGGCCTCAAGCTCCAGCCGCGCTTCGACAAGTACTACCTGATCGAGGTGATCGACGACCACCGGCCCGTGTACGAGCGGACCCAGACCACGACGACCACGGACGGCGGCGCCCCGGAGATCGAGAACAAGGTCGTGCGCAAGCCCGACGAGCTCAAGTTCTCGGTGCAGTTCGCCCGGCGGTTCTACTTCCTGACCCTGCGCTTCGGCCTGATCGAGAGCACCGGCGGCGTGGGCGCGGATCTCGACTTCTTCGAGGACGCGCTCAAGCTCAAGATCGACGTGTTCGACTTCGATCCGGTGGACGCGAGCTACCCGCGGCTGAAGGCGATGGTAAGCTACGAATTCTACAAGCATATCTTCCTGGCCGCCGGCGTGGACGACATCATCAACTTCCGCAACGATCCCGAGGATAACCTGGCCACCTGGTACATCGGTGCGGGCATCCGCTTCGACGACGAGGACCTCAAGGCCCTGCTGACCACGATACCCACCCCCAGCTTCTAGATTTCGCCGGAAGACTCGGTTTTCACTTGACAACATGGGGGCTCACCCCTAGACTGCGCGAGTTTCGCTGGGGCCGGATCCGCCGCTCGGGCGGTGAGGTTCCGGTATCGATGGAGCGGTGCAATGTACCGCTCGAGGAGAGAGGCGGTCATGGCACTCAAGATTCGACTTTCCCGCGGCGGCACGAACAAGAAGCCCTTCTATCGAGTGGTCGTGGCCGAGGAGAGCTTCCCCCGTGACGGGCGGTTCCTCGAACGGGTCGGCCACTACGATCCGAAGCACAGTCCTGTCAGGATCCAGCTCGACCTCGAGCGGATCGAGCACTGGATCGGTCACGGCGCGAAGCCCTCGGACACGGTGGCGCGCCTGATGCGACAGTTCAAACGTGGCGGCACCGCGGCTGCCGAGGCGGAGGCGCCCGTGCCCGAGGCGGCGCCAGAGCCCGCACCGGCGGCGCCTGCCGAGGGCGGTGCTGCCGAGGCCGAGACTCCGCCCGAGGCCTAGGCCCGAACAGGTCGGAGTCTCGAGTACCCGGGAGGACCGGCAGCGGAAGGTGAGTTCCGTCGCGGCTCGAAGGCCGTGGCGATCGAGCGGTTGCTTCGTTTTTCTCGGTGGGGGGGCACACCCCGAAGCTGGATATCGAGCGGAGGTGGAGCGTGAGAGAGCTAATCGAATTCATCGCCAAGGCCCTGGTCGACGTGCCGGAATCGGTGGAGGTCACAGAGGTCGAGGGCGAGCAGACCTCGGTCATCGAGCTCAAGGTGGCCAAGGAGGATCTGGGAAAGGTGATCGGCAAGCAGGGGCGCACGGCGCGCGCGATGCGCACCATTCTTTCTGCGGCCTCGACCAAGCTGCGCAAGCGGTCGGTGCTGGAGATCCTCGAGTGAGCAAATCCTCCCAGGACGGCTGGGTGCGCCTGGGCTGCTGCGGGCGACCGCACGGCCTCGGCGGCGAGGTCTGGTTCACCGCGGACAACGCGGAAAGCGAGACCCTCCGTCCTGGGCTGGCGCTGCGCCTGGAGGCCGAGGACGGTGAGGTGCGTGTGGTCCGGGTGACGGACCTGCGGCCGTCGAGCGGACGTTTCGTGATCAGGCTGCAGGGCGTCGATGACCGGACCTCCGCCGAGGGGATCAACCGGTGGGTGGCCTCGGCCCGGCGGTCGGATTTCCCCGAGCCCGACGACGGGGAGTTCTACCACGTGGATCTGATCGGCCTGGAGGCTCGTGGCCCCGAGGGCGAGGCGATCGGCGAGGTAACCGGCGTGCTGCGCAGCCCGGCGCACGACCTGCTGGTGGTCGGAGAGGGCGACGACGAGTTGCTGGTCCCGCTGGTCACGGACTGGATCCAACGGGTCGATCTCGATCAGGGCGTGGTGGAGCTGGCACGCAGCGAGGGGCTGGACTCTTGAGAATTCGCGTACTGACCACGCTGCCGGAGGTGTTCTCGGCGGTGCTTCACGCCGGGGTGCTCGGCCGTGCAATCGACACCGGCCTGATCGACGTGGAGCCGGTCAACCTGCGCGACTACACCGACGACACGCACCGCTCCACCGACGACTATCCCTTCGGTGGCGGCGCCGGCATGGTGATGCTGCCCGGGCCGATCGCCCGGGCCATCGACGACATCCGGGCGCGGGATCCCGGGACTCACGCGGTGCTGACCTCGCCGCAGGGTCGGATCTTCGATCAGGCCACTGCGCAGGGGCTGGCCGACCGCGAGAGCCTGACCATCCTCTGCGGGCGGTACGAGGGCATCGACGAGCGGGTGCGAGAGCTGTTCGACGACGAGCTTTCACTCGGCGACTTCGTGCTCTCGGGAGGCGAGATCGCGGCGATGGCGATGATCGACGCCGTGGTGCGCCTGGTCCCCGGTGTGCTGGGGAACGAGCACTCGGTCGTGGAGGAGAGCTTCTCGGGAGCCCTGCTGGAGTACCCGCAGTACACCCGCCCGCGGGTCTTCCGCGGTCGGGCCGTCCCCGAGACGCTGCTCTCGGGCGATCACGCGGCGATCGCCGCCTTCCGGCGCCGCGAGGCGCTGCTCCGGACCCGCGACAGGCGGCCGGATCTGTTCGCCTCGGTGGCCCTCGCGCCCGGTGAGGCGGAACTGTTGCACACAGAAGAGGAGTGAGGACCGATGAACCCGATCGAGCGGATCGAGAAGGAACAGCTGCGAGGCGACTTGCCCGAATTCAAGCCGGGCGACCGGGTGAGGGTGCACGTACGCATCCGCGAGGGCGAGAAGGAGCGGATACAGGTCTTCGAGGGCGACGTGATCGCTCGCAAGGGCGGGTCGAGCCGTGAGACCGTCACCGTGCGCAAGGTGAGCTACGGGGTGGGCGTGGAGCGCGTCTTTCCCTTGCACTCACCGCACATCGACAAGGTCGAGGTCATGACCTTCGGCAGGGTCCGGCGCGCCAAGCTGTACTACCTGCGCAAGCTGCGCGGCAAGGCGGCCCGGATCAAGGAGGATGTCGAGGCGCGCTACGCGCAGGCCGCAGGGCGGTCACGGCCCGCGGCCAAGCCCGAGCCCGAGCCAGCGCCTGTCGCCGAGGCCGGAGGCGAAGGCTCCGAGCCCGTGGCTTCGGCGGACGATACCCCGGCGGCCGAGGACGGATGATCCTCGCCCAGATCGTGGTCCAGGCGACCGCCGCGAACACGGCGGGCGCGGTCCGCGTCTCCTTGCAGCCCGGCTACAACTTTATTCAGGGAGATCCGCTGCTGGCGGCCCAGCTCGCTGCCGGGCTCGCCGGAACGGTCTATCCCGATTCACCATTCGAGAGCATTCTCGGTGACTCCGGGCAGCTGCGGATCCGATTCCAGAATAATGACGGCGCTGCGCATCGGATCGACAGAGATCTGGACACCGATACCACGATCCTGCTGGCCGAGCGCCAGCCGGACGGCGCGCCCGAGCGGCTGGCCGGCAACCCGGCCGAGATCGGTCAGCGGCTGCGGACCGAGGAGCGCTTGCCCTCGTTTCATGCCTTCCGTGAGATCTATCTCGGACTGCGACAGGCCGATGCCCCGGACGGAGGCGGGGCCGCTGGCGCACGGGAGGGGAAGAGCGGACCGGGCGTGGTCCCGGCGGCGCACCTGTCCAGCGTGATGCGAGCGTCGGCCGGGGGCGGACGCTCGACCACTTCGCGGCTGGAGCTGCTGCGGAGCGAGCTGGCCTCGTCCGGTCGCGCCGAGGCCATCGAGTACGAGCTGGAGGGACTGCGGCAGGAGCTGTTCCGGCTCGAGGATCGCCATCGCAAGGTGGTCGACGCCGAGCAGCGGCTGCAGGAGCTGGAGCGGCGCTTGAGCGAGCTGCCCGATCTGTCCGAGCTGGCCGAGGAGGGAGTGGAGCAGCGGCTGGAGGAGCTGGAGCTGCGGCGCAAGTCACTGGACATCGATCTGGAACGCCTGGCCCAGGACCACGAGCGCCGCAAGGACAGCGGGGGCGGCTGGACCTGGGGCCAGGTCTTCAGGGATCCGGGTATCGTCGGCGGCACCTTGCTGGGGCTGTTCTTCTTCGTCATGGCTGCTGTGATCGGCGGCGGCGCCCGCTTTCTCGCTGTCGGCTCGATGGTCGGCTTCGGCCTCGCCGCCTTCTCGCTCTGGCGCTTCGTCGGTGAGCAGGAGCGCCGACTGGGCGAGCAGAGAAGGATCCGTGTGGTCGAGGAGCGCTGGCACAAGCTGGCGGCGGAGCGCGAGGCCGTGGCAGACGAGGAGCGGGTGCTGCTGGGCCGGCATGACGGCCTCGATCCGGAAGAGCGCCAGCGGCTGCTCGACGAGCGTGGCCGCGTGCAGTCGGCGCGGGATGATCTGGCCGGTCGCCTCGACACGGTGCGCGGGAGCCAGGTGTTCCGGCACTTCGAGCAGCGTCGGCAGGAGCTCAAGGCCCGCCAGGGCGAGCTGGAGGGTGAGCTGGGCGGCCTCGGCGGGCTCTCGGCCGTGCCCTCGGAGATCAAACGCGAGATCGAGCGGCTGGAGCAGGAGCGGAACGGCGGCGGCCCGGACGGCTCGGCGGCCCAGCCCGGGCCGGTCGAGGCCGGTGGCCCGCCCGAGACCGGTGCGCCTGTCGCGGGCCCGGCCGGCCCGGCCGAGGTTGCCGAGGATCCGCTGCGGCAGCTGTGCGCCAGAGCCGGCGCCGACCTGCTGTTCGAAGAGCCCGAGGCCGTGGCCGCGCGGATCCAGGACCGCCTGGGCACGTTGCTGGGCGCCTTCACTTCCGGGCGTTGCACCGGCGTGCAGCTGACACCGGGCGGCGGATGCCGGTCCGTGGATGGGCCCCAGGGGAGCCGCGAGCTCGCCGAGCTCGATCCGCAGGAGCGCGCCGGGCTCGAGGTGGCGACCCGCATCGCGCTGGCCGAGGCCAGCCAGGACGCTGTCCGGGCGCCCTTCCTCGTCGGCGGCGAGCTCGACGGGGCCACCGATGCCTGGCTCGCGCTCGAGATGCTGAAGGGCCTCGCCGGGAAGATGCAGCTGCTGCACGTCACCTGCGATCCGCAGTTCACCGAGGCTTCCTGAGATGCCCGAGCGGCCCGCGAATCCTGGCTCGGGAGGCCGCCGCGCCGCGGTCGGCCGCCGCGGCGAGGAGATCGCGGCGACCCATCTCGCGCGCCTGGGCTACCGCGTGATCGAGCAGAACTGGCGCGGCCAGACCGGCGAGCTGGACCTGGTCGTGCTGGGCGAGGGCGTGATCGCCTTTGTCGAGGTCCGCACCCTCGAGGCGGCCGATTTCGACGATCCGCTGGCCTCGATCCGCTCGCACAAGATCCGTCAGGTGGCGCGCGCGGCGCAGGAGTACCTGCTGCGCCATCCCCGTATCGGCGACGTCGATCTGCGATTCGATGTGATCGGGGTTACGCTACCGGGCGGTGGTGAAGAGCCGGAGGTCGTGCATATTCCGGATGCCTTCGAGCTGCCGGTACCGACCTAGAACATCACCGCGCCCGTCACCGTCCAGGTGAAGAGGAAGGTCTCGGCCACCCGCACGCGCTGGCCCACCGAGTCGAGCCGCTTGTCGAAGTACGCGTCGGGCAGGTCCTCGCCGGAGGGTCCGGAAAAACGGTTGCTCGCCTCGTCGGCATAGGTCAGGAAGTGCTCGGTGTCGTGGCCGAAGGTGACGCCGGCCCGGAAGTAGACGTACTGCGCCGCCTGGATCGAGAGGAAGAAGTGCCCCTCGAAATGGGCGAACTGCTCGGTGTAGGTCGGCCGGTTGAGCAGATCGGACAGCTCGTTGAGGGTGACGCCCTCGGTGAACATCTCGGCCGCGAAGCCGGCGTCGAGGGCCAGCTTCTGGTGCTTGTCCGGCACCTCCCAGGCGATGATCTCCATGCCGAGCATCATGCCGAAGTGGTGCGGGATCAGGATGTTGTCCTTGATCCGGTCGAGCTGGTCGGCCGACCACTCGCAGCTCGACGGGTCGCTCGGGTCGCAGTCCTGCGGCCGGCCGTGGGGGCGGATGTTGTCCGCGGCGTCCTCGCTGGGGTACTGGTTGCCGTGGAGGTATTCCCCAGAGCCGGCGGGGGGCTGCTCCTCGCACACGCCGGTGGCTGGATTACGATTGATGCAGGGATCGTTGCCGGGGTACATCGTGCCAAAGTGCTTGCCGTCGTCGTAGTTCGTGTTCCGCTCCTGGCTGTTGCCTACGGGCCGGAGCCACTCGGTGTTGCGCATCGAGCGCGCCAGGTTGCTGCTGATCTTGGAGCGCGAGGTGAGGATCGGCAGGGTGTAGTGGAAGCCGACGTACGGATCGAAGTACTTGAACCGCTTGGACAGGGCCGTGCCGAAGGTCATCTCCGAGATGCCCAGGCCCACGCCGAGGCCGGACTTCTTGCTCGAGCCGGTGTACTTGTTGTAGAAGTCGTCGGACGGATTCCAGGGTTTGCCCGAAGGGAGCATCACGTCGTAGTACAGCATCCAGGTGGGCCACCAGCCCTCGTTATCGCGCTCGCAGTTGAAGGGCGCCCACTTGAGCCCGATGTGCATGTCGCCCACGCCCGCGGCGTGCGCCGACTTGAACGGATTCTCGTCGAGGTCGCCGACGAACCAGCCGCCGTAGAGCTCCGAGTTGTTCTTGGTCACCCCGTTGGCGAACTCGGCGCCGTACTTCTGGGTGAAGGCGATCGGCAGCGAGAGGTTGAAGCTCAAGTCCTTGTACAGGCCCAGCTCCACGTCGAGGATCATGTGGTTGCCGGCTTCGGTGATCTTCAGGTCACGGCCGTCGGCGATGCCGAAGTCGGAGTAGAACTCCTTGGTCACCTTGGCCCAGCGGTAGTTCTGGAAGAAGGTGATGAACAGGTTCGCATCGTAGACGTCGTCGCCGTCGAAGGCGTCCGCCACGTCGGTCACCCGTGCGGCTTGCGCCGTCGGGGGAGAGGCCAGGATCAGGCCGGCCGACAGGACGAGCACGATCCACGCACGGCTCATCGGCACCCTCCGTTCGGGTCCATCAAACGGACCGATACCACAGCAGAAACTCGTTGCACGCTATCAACCGATAGTGAGGGTGTCAAGGGATTCCGCGCCGCCTGACGCTACCTGAGGCCCAGCTCCTTCATCTTCAGCTGCAAGCCCTTGCGCGACAGCCCGAGCTTCTTTGCCGCCTGGGTCACGTTGCCGCCGGTCTCCTCCAGCGCCCGTGCGATCAGGTCCTTTTCCAGGCGCCTGGTCTCGGCCTTGACCACCTCCTTGAGCGAGCCGCCCGCCGGGGTCATCGCCCGGCGCGGAGCCGGACGCTCGGCCCCGGTGATCTCGGGCGGGAGCAGGCCCACGGTCAGGCGGGCCGCGCTGTGCTGGAGCAGGATCGTCTCCACCACGTTCTCCAGCTGGCGGATGTTGCCCGGCCAGTCGAAGCTCTTGAGCAGCTCGAGGAACTCGTCGTCGACCCGTGGCCGCGATCGCCCGTGACGCCGCGCGCAGCTCTCGACGAAGTGCTCGAGCAGCAGCGGGATGTCATCGGGGCGCTCACGCAGGGGCGGCAGGGCGATCGTCACCACGTTGAGGCGGTAGAACAGGTCCTCGCGGAAGCGGCCCGCCGCGATCTCGTCCTCGAGGTTGCGGTTCGTGGCCGCCACCAGGCGCACGTCGACCTTGGAGGTGCGCGTGCCGCCGACCCGCTCGAACTCCCCGTTCTGCAGCGCCCGCAGCAGCTTGACCTGGATCGCGGCCGGGATCTCGGCGATCTCGTCGAGGAACAGCGTGCCGCCGTCGGCGAGTTCGAAACGGCCGGGCTTGCTGCCCACCGCACCGGTGAAGGCGCCGCGCTCGTACCCGAACAGCTCGCTCTCCACCAGGTCCTTGGGGATTGCGGCGCAGTTGATGCGGATCAGCGGCTGCTCGCGGCGCGAGGAGTTCTCGTGCAGCGCGGTGGTGATCAGCTCCTTGCCCGTACCGCTCTCTCCGGTGATCAGCACCGTGGACGGCGTATCCGCGACCTGTTCGATCAGGTCGTAGATCTTGAGCATCGCCGGGCAGCGGCCGATGATGTCGTAGCGGCCCTTCTCGCCGTCCCGGGGATGCAGCTCGGCCGAGTCCAGCTCGCGCTGGCGCACGGCCTTGGCCACGATGGCCAGGATTTCCTCCTGCTCGAAGGGCTTGGTGATGTAGTCGAAGGCGCCGGCCTTGAGCGCGGCGACCGCGGTGTCCACAGTGCCGTACGCCGTGGTCAGCAGCACCGGGATCTCTGGCCAGCGCTCGCGGATTCGCTCGAGCAGGGCCATGCCGTCCATCGCCGGCATCTTGAGGTCGGTGACCACGACGTCGACGGGCTCGCAGCCGAGGATGCTCAAGCCCTGCTCGCCGTCCTCGGCGGCGTGCACGGTGTAGCCCTCGCGCTCGAGCATAGCGGCGAGCACCTTGCGCAGGTTGGCCTCGTCGTCGACGATCAGGATCGAACGGGACACAGAACCCCCGGAACGTAGGGGCGGCCCCGCGTGGCCGCCCGCTGTGCAGGGCGCACACATGGGTGCGCCCCTACAGGCGTTATTAGCTCAAGGTGCCCCGGCTGGCAACCACCGGCAGCCGCACCACGAACAGCGCGCCCTTGCGCCCCGGCCGGCCGCGGAGCAGCAGATCGCCGTCGTGGGCCTCCACGATCCGGCGGGAGATCGCCAGGCCCAGGCCCGTGCCCTGCTCCTTGGTGGTGAAGAAGGGCGTGAAGACCTTGGTGCGGTTGGCCGCGGGAATGCCCGGGCCGTTGTCCCACACCCGGATCTCGACCTTGCCGCCGGGCTCGCGTCCCGGCCGCAGCGCCGAGAGCAGGGCGGCCGGCACCGAGCGCTGCCGGCCGGTGCTGACCCAGATCCGCCCGTTTTGCTCCAGGGCCTCGGCCGCGTTGCGGATCAGGTTGAGGAACACCTGGTGCAGGCGCTCGGCATCGGCGGGCACGTCGGGCAGATCGGCGCCGGGCCGGAACTCGAGCGTGATCCCCTCGGGCAGGTCGGCGTGGGCGATCTCGATGCTGCGCTCGACCAGCCGGTTGACCTCGGTCGATTGCGGCTCGACGCTGTACGGCCGGGCATAGTCCAGGAACTTCTCCACCACGCCGTTGAGCCTGTCAGCCTCCTCGACGATGATCCCGAGGAACTCGCGGTCCTGCTCCTCGGCCGCGCGGTCGAGGTACTGGGCGGCGCCCTTGATCGCGCCGAGCGGGTTGCGGATCTCGTGCGCCAGCGACGCGGCCATCTCGCCCAGGCTCGCCATTCGCTGTCGCTCCTCGCGCCGCTCGAAGAGACGGGTGGTCTCGGCGGCCAGGGCCGCGCGCTGGGCCAGGCGGGCGATGGCCTCGATCTCGTCCTGGGCGTACGCCTCGGCGCGCGCCGAGTCGTCGAGGTTCAGCAGACCGGTCACCTCGTCGCCCACCCGCATCGGGAAGCAGGCGCTGGCCTGCATGTCCGAGAGCGAGCTCAAGACCCGTTCGCGGTGCTCGCGCTCCTCAATAGGCAGATCCTCGCCTTCCTCGAGCTCGCGTTCGAGGGTCTCGCGCAGCAGCGCAGGCGCGTGCGAGCGCAGGCCGTCGGCCAGGGCGCGGTGGCGCAGCAGCTCGATGCGCGCGGCCGGAGGCTCGCCGTGGTATCCCAGCCTCTCGAAGGCCTCGGCGTCCTCGTCGAGCAGGTACACCGACACCGCGGTCACCCGGTCGAGGCTGCAAAAGCCCGAGACCAGCACCCCGGCGATGTCCCGGGGCTCGACCGCGGTGGCCACGCGGTTCTCGAGATTGCTGGCCAGCTCGGTCAACGCCGCGGCGCGCGGGAAGAACAGCGTGCGCGTGCGAGTCTCGATCGCATCGCGCATCGGCGCGAACAGGAGCAGGATCACCACCGAGGCCACCAGCGCGTTGAAGAAGAACATGCCCGGCCGGTCGCCGCCGACCCACACCGTGAGCACCGAGAAGATCACGGTCAGCAGTACCGCCAGCACCCCGACCACCAGGCCCTTGGCCACCAGGTCCTGCAGGTCGACCAGGCGGTAGCGGAACAGCATCTGGGAGAGGAAGTAGATGTAGACCAGCACGCCAACGTTGCCCAGCGGCGGCACGCGGATGCCGGCCCGGGCCAGCACGTCGAGCAGGTTGAGGCTGACCACGAGCACCCCGCCGACGAACAGGTACAGCAGCCTCGTGCTGGCCACGGCCGAGGCCTCCGAGCGGCGCGCCCACCAGGCCATCGCGGTACAGGCGTAGAGCGCGGGGAAGACGTACACCCCGACCAGCAGGTGGTACACGCGCTTGTCGCCGAGCGGGCTGACGCTGCCGGCGAGCAGCAACCCGCCGATCACCAGCGAGCCGAGTACCAGGTTGCGCGTGAGCGCGTCGCGCCGCTCGAGGAAGGCCCGGAAGAAGCCGAAGCTGGCCGCGGGCACCAGCGCGGCGGCGGCGAGCGCCAGGCGGTAGTACAGGGTCTCCTCGGCCACGTCGCGCAGGAAGGTCGAGACCTGCCAGACGAAGAGGGTGAAGTTGAGCAGGGCGAAGCTGATCCAGGCGCGGGTGCGGCGCCGGCGCATGATCACTGCGAGACCAGCAGCCAGCGTGATGAAGGCGGCAAAGAGCGCGGTCTGGGCCTGGAGGTTCACCAGCCGACTTTACGGCGGCCAGCCGGTCGGGGGCAAGGTTTGGCCAAACCCCGTCCGCTGGCGCGGCGCGTCAAACTCGCAACACATGGTGAAGAAAGGCTTGACAGCTTGATCCGAGCGGACTAGATTCCCGCATCTTTCAGCGCTCTGAGCGTTATGACGCCCTGCGTAAAGACGGGGGAAAGGACGAGCAATGGACGAGAGGAACTTCTGGATCAGCCTGGTGATGGCCTGTGCCCTGGCCCTGGCCGTACCCCTGCTGGGGGGCTGCGACAGCGGTGGTAGCGGAGACGGCGACACCGACAGCGACACCGACACGGACACCGACACGGACACCGACACCGACACCGACACCGACACCGACACCGACGCTGTCTGCACCGAGGGCGAGACCGAGTGCGATGGCGAGATCCTCAAGACCTGCACCGACGGTCAGTGGAGCGAGACCGACTGCGAAGCCGACAAGAAGCACTGCTACGTCGACGAGAACCAGGACGCCTCCTGCGTCGAGGCCAACGTGTGTGTGCCGAACAACCCCTGCGAGATCGCTTACCAGGATCCGTACAAGAACCACTGCGTGCTCGACGAGACGATCCAGCCCGGCGGGTTCCGCTGCGACTGCGTCCCGGGCTACGACCAGGTGACGGTCACCGTCCAGGGCAACGACGTCGAGCGCTGCATCCAGGAGGAGATCGCCTGCGAGGCCGACGTGACCGTGACCTTCGACGGGAACAACCACTTCGAGGAGAGCTTCGACACCACCGACACCTTCAGCGACTACAACTTCGATCTCTCGGGCGATCAGGAGCATTGCCTCGATTGGCCGCAGTTCGGCTACGACCGGATCTACGCCGTGGAGCTGAAGGAGGGAGACAGGCTCGACATCACCGTGACGCCGGTGGGCGACACCTACGATCCCTCGATCGTCATCGCCACCGAGTGCTCGACGCGCAGTGAGTGCATCACCGGTTCGGACGACGCGCGCGAGGGGGCGGCCGAGACGCTGGGCTTCACCGCCGTGGAGGCCGGCAGCCTGCTGGTGATCGTCGATTCGTACTACACGCCCGGCTTCGGCACCGCCGGCGATGAGAAGGGCATGGGCGAGGGCACGATCACGATCGACCTCACCCCGGTGCTGCCCTGCACCGAGGGCAGCCAGCGCTGCAAGGGCTACGTGATCCAGACCTGCACCAACGAGGAGTGGGTCGACGGCGACAACTGCCTGGACGACTCGAAGTACTGCTACATCGACGATCAGGGCGTGGGCGCCTGTGTGGACGAGCCGGTCTGCGAGTTCCACCCCCAGGCCGAGGCCAACGGCCGCTGCAACTTCAACGAGGACTGCGCCGGCGACGCGATCTGCTTGAACAACGGCTACTGGAGCTTCTGCTCGCCCGACTGCACCGGCGGTGCGGCCTGCCCGGCGGAGATGGAGTGCTTCGACGCGGGCGGAGACCTGGGCGAGGTCTGCATCCCCACGGCCGACACGCCGGTGGCGCTCGATGGAACGCAGGATCTGGGCCAGCCCTGCATCTACAACGAGGACTGCGTTGACGGCCTGTGCCTGGCCTACGGCGGCACGCTGACCTTCTGCACGATGAACTGCATCGAGGGCGACCACAGCTGTGGCGGCTGCGGCGACTGCATCGACTCCGGGGATCCGGACATCGGCTGGTTCTGCAAGCCCAACGGCCGCGCCGGGTTCGGCGAGGAATGCTACAGCTTCCTCGACTGCGACGGCGAGACCTGTGTGGACGGTGCGTGCAACCTGACCTGCGAGGAGGCCGATCTCGGCCAGCAGGACGGCTGCCCCGACGGCTACATCTGCGAGAGCTCGCAGGACATGCTGATCTGCATCGACGAGACCACGATCGGCGTCAAGGAGCTCGGCGACGCCTGTGACGAGGCGTACGAGTGCAAGAGCGAGCTCTGCGAGAACCTGCTCGATCCGGAGCAGACCGAGTGCGTGTTCGACTGCGCAGGCGTGGACTGCCCTGACGGCTTCACCTGCTACAAGCGGCCGGGTCCGGTGAGCATCGACACCAAGATGGAGGCGTACCAGGACGACGGCGCCGAGGCCATCGCCGATGACGACGACAGCGGCGAAGGCTATTTTTCCCGCATCGAGGTCACCATCGCCGATGCCGGCGCTGTGGCCTACTTCAAGGTCATCGGTTACTCCGACACCGTGACCGGGCCGTACACCCTGTTCGTGGCCGGCGCGGACGACGTGGCAGAGAACGAGGTCGACGAGGCGGCGGGCAACGTCGATCGGGCGAACGCCATGACCGTGACCACGGGCACCTTCGTCAACTGCCAGCTCGAGGCCGGGGCCGAGGACTGGTTCAAGGTTGACGTCGCCGCAGCCGCTACCGAGCTGCATGTATGGACCGGCCGGGCGATGGTCGACCGCTGCGTGGACGACACGCAGATCGGCGTGCTGGACGTCGGCGAGGAGTGCTTCGAGGACTTCCAGTGCCTGACCGGCCTGAGCTGCGACGCGCTCGGCTTCTGCTCCAAGGAATGCACCCAGGACACGGACTGCGGAGGCACGAACCACTGCGTCGCGGTGGGCACCGAGGACGCTCCGCGGATGGCCTGTGTCACCGACGAGATGTTCGGCGGCAGGGTCCTGCTCGACGAGTGCGGCTTCGACTGGGAGTGTGCGAGCGGCCTGTGCCTCGAGGACGGGTACGACCGGTTCTGCAGCGATACCTGCTCCGACACCGATCCCTGCGAGCAGGATCTCGAGTGCCTCGACCTGCCCGGGCTGGGCGAGGTCTGCGTCAAGCCGGGCGACGGCACCGGCGAGGAGTACTCCCTCTGCCGCAGCGACTCGGACTGCCTCGACACGCTCTCCTGCGTGGACGGCGTCTGTGCTGCGGTTTGCACCGAGGACGCCGACTGCGAGGGCAACGCGGTGTACGTGCCGCAGTCCGCTGGCGATACCTGCACCCCCTGCGAGACCGACGCCGACTGCGCAGGTGGGTACTGCCTGGCCCTGGACGACGGGTTGTTCTGCGCGGCCGACTGCGCCGCCACCGGTACCTGCAACGAGGGCCTGACCTGCTACGGGCTCGATCCATTCGGCTTCTACGCGGGCTGCCTGCCGGACACCTTCCTCTGCTCGGCCGGAACCCAGTGTGTCGCGGCGGCGGAGCTGATGATCTGCCAGAAACCATTCGGCGATGTGGGCGATCCCTGTGACCGGGACGGAGACTGCTTCGGCGACGACTGCCACCAGGAGGGTGCCTGCACCCAGGACTGCGTCGAGCAGGGCGATTGCCCCTGCGCCGAGTTCGGCTGCGAGGAAAGCCAGTGCGTGGTCCGCACCGACCTCGGCGAGGCCGAGATCGAGCCCAACGAGGATCCGGCCGAGGCCCAGGCGCTCACCGCCGATACCGTGGTGGTAGGCGCGCTGACCCGCGTGACCGCGAGCCACAACGACGTCGATCACTACAAGTTCACGGCCGCGGCAGGCGACAAGTTCACCATCGGCACCACCGGCCTCTGCGGCGGGAACATCGACACCCTGCTCAAGCTGTTCGACCCCGGCGGCGTCAAGGTCGCGGAGAACGACGACCGGGATCCGGACAACGGTGTCTACACCTCGGAGATCGCCGAGTTCGAGATCGTGGAGGCCGGTGACTACGTGATCCAGGTGACCGGGACCTCGCTGCTCTCGTCCTCGGTTCATGGGACGTACCTGCTGACGCTGACCCAGGGGCAGTAGTACCCCACGGCGCGAGCACGGGTGCCTGGTTGACCTGAGCGGGTTCCGACCGGTACAGTCCCCTCGATGTCCGACGACACCCAGGACCGCCTGCGACAGCTCCCCGCGGTTAACGCGGTGCTCGATGCCCCCGAGCTGGCGACGCTGGAGGCTACGCGCGAGGCCGTGCTGGCCGCGGTGCGCGCCGAGCTGGACCGGGCCAGGGAGGCGATCCGGGCCGGCGCGCCGGCGCCGGCGCTCGACGAGCTGGCGCGCTTGACAGTGGCGCGGCTCCGGGCCCGCGCCGCGCCCGGGTACCGACGGGTGGTCAACGCGACCGGCGTCGTGGTGCACACCAACCTGGGGCGCGCGCCGCTGGCCGCCGAGGCCGTGGCGCAGGTCGGCGAGGTGGCCGGGGCGTACTCCAACCTGGAGTACGATCTCGAACGCGGAGCGCGGGGCCAGCGCGCCACGGCCGTGGAGGGGAGGATCTGCGAGCTGACCGGCGCCGAGGCGGCGCTGGTGGTGAACAACAACGCGGCCGCGGTGTACCTCGTCCTGCGGCGGCTGGCCGTGGGCGGCGAGGTGGTCGTATCGCGCGGCGAGCTGGTGGAGATCGGCGGCGGCTTTCGCATCCCTGACGTGCTGCGGGCCTCGGGCGCCGAGCTGTGCGAGGTCGGCACGACCAACCGCACCCGCCTCGCCGACTACGAGGCCGCGATCACCGAGCGCACGACGCTGCTGCTCAAGGTTCACCGCAGCAACTTCGCCGTGGTCGGCTTCACCGAGGAGGTCCCGCTGGCCGGCCTGGCCGGTCTGGCGCGGGACCGCGGGCTGCCGCTGGTCTTCGATCTGGGCAGCGGCGCCCTGATCGACTTGAGCCCGTACGGGCTGCGAGGCGAGCCCACGCCGGTGGCGGCCCTGGCCGCGGGCGCCGACCTGGTCACCTTCAGCGGAGACAAGCTGCTCGGCGGTCCCCAGGTCGGCGTGATCGTGGGCCGGGCCGAGGTGCTCGAGCCCTTCCGCCGGGAGCCGATGGTGCGGGCGCTGCGGCTGGACAAGATGACCCTGGCCGCGCTCGACGCCACGCTGCGTCTGGTCGGCGAGCGGCCCGACCGGGTGCCGGTGCTCGGCATGCTGCGGGCTTCCGAGGCCGAGCTGCACGAGCGGGCCCTAGCCCTGGCCGGCCGGCTGTCCGCGGCCGCGGACCAAGGCTATACGCTGGCAGTGGTGGAGGTCGTCTCCCGGGTCGGTGGGGGCGCGCTGCCCCTGGCCGAGCTGCCGAGCCGCGCGGTGCGGGTGACGCACAACGAGCTCTCGGCCGTGCGCCTCGAGGCCGCGCTGCGCAGGGCCGATCCGCCGGTGGTCGCTCGCGTGGCCGACGACACGGTGCTGCTCGACGTGCGCACCCTGCTCCCGGGTGATGAGGAGGCCGTGCTGGCCGCGCTGCGGCTGGCCGCGGGTGGGGAGGCGGGTTGAGCACGGAGCCTCGCGCACGCTGCGGACGCTGCGGCCGGGATCTCGAGCCCGGCGAGCTGAAGTTCATCCTGCGTCTCTCGATCACCGCCGACTTCGACGGGTACCTCCGCGAGTCGGACACCGGCGGGCTTGACGCCGAGGCGCTGCTCAGGCAGATGGCGGACCGCAGCTCGACCGAGATGGAGGACGAGGTGAGCATGGAGCGGGCCTTCCTGCTCTGCCCGGACTGCCGCTCCGCCGTGCTCGCCGATCCGCTGGGTACGGGCGGGGAGGATTCGAGCCCGGGCTGGGTCACCTAGGAATTTGCCACCTCCAGGGTTCTCTGCTAGCCTGACCAGGATCAGGGTCGCGCGGTAGCGACCCGGGAGGCGTTCATGGGCTTTGGGATCTGGGAACTGATCCTGGTCCTGCTGATCGTGCTGGTCGTGTTCGGAGCCGGGCGGCTCCCCGAGCTCGGCGCGGCGCTGGGCAAGGGGATCAAGAACTTCAAGAAGGCCACCAACGAGCCGGACGCCATCGACGTGACGCCGGAGAAGCCGAAGCTCGAGGAGAGCAAGGACAAGGACGCCGCGCCGATCGAGCCGAAGTAGACCTTCCTACCGCAGCAGCACCTTTCGATCCGCCAGCAGATCCGCGAGCAGGCCGGTGAGGCGCCTGCGCGCCAGATCCTGCAGGCTCTCCGCACGCTCGTCGGCGGTGTGACCGGCGAGTTCGGCCGCTGGCAGCGGCTCCCCGAAGCGGATCTGCCAGCGCGCGGGCAGCGGCACCAGCCCCAGCGGTCCGAGCAGCGGGAAGGTCGGCGTGACCGGCAGCTCCGTCCCGCCGAGGGGCAGCCGGAACAGGATCGGATGAACCTGCTCCGAGCCGACGATCGCCGCCGGCACCACCGCTGCGCCGTGGTCGAGTGCCGCGCGGAACAGGCCGCGCTGCCTGAACGGGAGCAGCCGGTGCCGCTGGGACACGGTCTTCAGCAGCCCGGCCTCGCCCTCGGGGAAGGTCAGCGCCACCTCGCCGGCCGCCAGCGCGGCCGCGGCCTTGGCCGGACCGGTGACCAGCGGGCCGCGACCGGCGAACAGCGCGGCGAACAGCCCCACGCCGCCGACCAGCGAGTCCGGGACCCAGCGGGAGGCGCGTGCACCGCCAGGGCGCCGCGCCAGCGAGAGCTGCAGCATCAGCACGTCGTACGGGATCATGCCGGCGTGGTTGGCCACGATCATCACCGGTCCGCGAACCGGGACGCGGCTGGCGCCCTCGGCGCGGACGCGGAAGACGTGGTCGTAGAGGAAGCGGCCCGTCTCCCGCGCCAGGGTCTCCAGCCGGCTCAGCGGCTTGGGCGGGGGCGGCGGCTGCAGGGGCCGTGGCCGGGGCGCGGACCGGCGCGCGGCCAGCCGCGCCTCGAGCCGCTGGGCTGGATCTGGATCCACGGCGGTTCTGTCTGGCGCGGCGCCTGCGGGCTGCGCCCCGGCGGCCTTGGTTCTGCTCGCGGCCATGCCGAGGCCGGCCTTGGACTTGCGGCGGCGGCGCCGGGCCGGCCGGCTCGACTCGGAGGAGAGGATCGTCTTCTCGGTCTTGGCCTTGGCGGGCTTCTTCGCCTTCGTCTTCCGCTTGCGCGGCTTGGCGGACTTCTTCTTCCCTCCTCCGGCCTCGTCCGGCTTGCGGCCGAGTCGGGCAAAGGGGTCGTTACCGAGGGCGTCCCGGGTCACGGCGTGCCACCTCCAGGGCCACGGCCTCGAGCACGCGCGCCCCGTTGCTCGACGGGGCGTACTCCCAGATCGTGCGGCCGTGCGACTGGGCCTCGTCGATCTTGACGTTGAAGCCGAGGATGCTTCGCGCCACCTGGCGAGGGAAATAGGTCTGCAGCTTGTCGATGATGTCCCGGGCCATGTTGGTGTTGCGGTACAGCGTGGGCACGATCAGGGTCACGCCCAGGCCGTCGCGCGCGTACTCGGTCTTGACCTGCTCCACCGTATCGAGGATCTCGGCGCAGCCGTCGAGGGCGAAGTAGGTCAGCGAGACCGGCACCACGATCTCGTTGGTCGCCAGCATCACGTTGAGCGTGATCAGGCCCAGCGAGGGCGGCGTGTCGAGCATCACGAAGTCGTAGCGCCCGTCCGCCTGCGCGATCTTGCCGGCCAGCTTGCGCTCGCGATCCTTGTCGCCGGCCACGCGCACGGTGAAGTCCGAGAGCGACTTGTTGGCGCAGACCACGTCCAGACCCTCGATGCGGGAGGGCTGGACCGCCTGGTCCAGCGTGGTCCTGGGATCGGTCAGCAGCTCGTAGGTGCTGACCGGCACCGAGCGCACGTCGAAGCCGAGCGACTTGCCCACGTGGCCCTGCGAATCGAGGTCGATCAGCAGGACCCGCTTGCGCCGGTACAGGGCCTGGTACGCCGCGAGGTTCACGGCCAGGGTGGTCTTGCAGCTCCCGCCCTTCTCGTTGACGAAGGCGATCCGGCGGGTTCGTCTGGGCACGGATCAGCCCGACTTGCTGGCGGTCTTCTTCGTCGCCTTCTTGGCCTTCTTCTTGGGCTTGGCCTTGCGCAGCTTCTGCATCTCGTCGGTCAGGCGCTCGACGCGGTCGCGCAGCTCCTCGAGGTCGCGCTCGATGGACTCCAGCTTCTCCACGCTCTCGCGGAAGTCGGCCGCGGTCGGCATGCCCAGGGCGCCCATCACCAGCTGCACGTTCTTGTCGACCGTCTCCTTGGCCTCGAGGCCGTTGGAGACGATCAGCTGGATTCCCTGGACGAATTTCTGGTTCGAGAGCAGCTTGGCCGCGAGCTGACCGACCTTCTCCTCCCCCATTGCCTTGACCTGCTGCACGAAACCGCTCATGGGCCTGACCTCGCTTTCCCTTTTTCGACTCGGTTTTGACGCAGCGTATCATAGCGGGGGGGTCGGACCTGTCAAGCGGATTCGTTGCGGCTGGGCGGGGCGGCGTGCTAGGTATTCCTCGATGTCTGCGGGGATCGAAGCTTTGCTCGCGCACCGGCTGCTGCTGGTCACGGGCAAGGGCGGCGTGGGACGGAGCGTGGTCTCCGGCGCGCTGGCCCTGGCCGGCCTGCGGCGCGGGAAGCGCGTGCTGCTGCTCGAGGTCGAGGCCGGGGCCTCGCGCGCCGAGGCCCTGCTCGGCCGCGGCGAGGTGGGTCCGGAGCTGGTCCGCCTCGAGGACCGGCTGTGGGCGGCCGACATGGATCCGCGCTCCGCGCTGCGGCAGTACGTGACGCTCAAGTTTCGCTTCCGCTTCGTGTACGAGCGGGGTTTCGACAACCGCTTTGCCCGGGCCTTCCTGCGCGCGGTGCCGGGCATGGACGATCTGCTGGTGCTGGGCAAGGCGCTGCATCACGTGCGCGAGCGGGCCGGCCGCTCGCGGGCGCCGCGCTTCGACCTGGTGGTGCTCGACGGCCCGGCCACCGGACACGGCCTGCCCTTCCTCAAGCTGCCCCAGGTGATCCTCGACGCGGTGAAGGTGGGCCCGATGCGCAAGGAGGCGCTGTGGATGCAGGGCCTGCTCACGGATCCCTCGGTGACCAACCTGGTGCTGGTCGCCCTGCCCGAGGAGCTCCCGGCGCGCGAGGCGATCGAGCTGCACTGCGCCGCGGCCCGCGAGCTGAAGATCGGCCAGGGCGCCCTCGTGATCAACCGCCTGCTGCCGCCGCCCTTCCCGGACGCGGCGAACGGTCTGTTCGCCACCGTGGCCCGCTGCGCCGGACGCGTCTGCCCCGAGGCGCGGGGCCTGATCGTGGCCGCCGAGCTGGCCCGGGAGATCCGGGCCGAGCAGTCCCGGGAGCGGGCGCGGCTGCGGCGCGAGATCCGGCTGCCCACCTTCGAGCTGCCCGAGCTCGGCGTCGGCGAGCTGAACAGACCGGAGCTGGAGCTGCTGGTGCGCCATCTCGAGTCGGGGAGGGGCCGGTGAGCGGCCGGGGCCACGCCAGCGCCGGATTCGGCGAGATCCTCGCGGAGACGAGGATCCTGATCGTCTGCGGCAGCGGCGGAGTGGGCAAGACCACCGTGGCCGCGGCGCTCGCAGCAATGGCGGCCAAGCAGGGCAGGCGTGTGCTGGCGCTGACCATCGATCCGGCGCGGCGGCTGGCCGACGCCCTCGGGCTCGCGCGCTCCGGCGACGAGGCGGTGCCCGTGAGCCTGCCGCGCGGCAGCCGGGGCGCGCTGTGGGCGCGGATGCTGGATCGGGAGACCGCGCTCGATCGCCTGATCGGTCGACACGCGCCGTCGCCGGAGCGGCGCGCCGAGATCTTGCACAACCGCTTCTATCGCCACGTCTCGAGCACGCTCGTCGGCGCGCACGAGTACGTGGCGATGGAGGAGCTGGCTCACCTGGCCGGGCAGGACGATCACGATCTGCTGGTGCTGGACACGCCGCCCGCGGCCCGGGCGCTGCACTTCCTCGACGCGCCGAGGAAGATCGCCACGGTGCTCGAAGACCCGGTGTTTCGCGCCGCGGTCGGCTCCTTCGCCTCTGCCGGTCGCGTCTCGCGCCGGGGACTCGGCGTGGCCGGCCTGGCGCTGCGCGCCTTCTCCCGCCTGCTGGGCAGCGAGATGCTGCGCGAGACGCTGGAGTTCCTGGTGGCCTTCCAGGAGATGTTCGACGGATTCAAGACACGCGCGCGGGACGCCGCACGGCTGCTCGAGGCGCCGGGCACGGGCTTCGTGGTCGTGGCCACGCCCCATCGCTCGTCGCTCGACGACGCGGCGCGGCTCGCCGACGAGCTCGGTCGCCGCGATATGCGGTTGCTCGCCGCGATCGTCAACCGGATCCACCCCGATCCGGGCGAGCCGCCGGGCGACACGGCAGAGCTGGCCGAGCGGCTGATGCGCGAGGGCGGGGGGCAGTTCCGCTCTCCGCGGGAGCTGCGGCGGCTGCTGTTCCAGCTGGTAGAGAACCACCGCCGCTTCCAGGGACTGGCCCGGGCCGAGGCCGCGCTTTCCGGGCAGTTCGCCGAGCGGCTCGGCCGGCCCCTGTTCGGGATGCCGCGGCGAACCCGACCGGTCACCGACGTGGCCGGCCTGCTCGACCTGGCGACCGGTCTACAACAGAGGTGAACCGATGGCGTTTCTCGAGGAGATCCAGGTGCGCACGGGCAATCGACAGGAGATGGTCGATGTGACCAGGTCCGTGGCCCGGGTGCTGGCGGATTCCGGAGTGAAGCAGGGGCTGTGCCTGGTGTTCTGCCCCCACACCACCGGCGCGGTGGCCATTAACGAGAACGCAGACCCGGCCGTGGTGTCAGATACCCTGATGAAGCTGAACAAGCTGGTGCCGCACGAGGAGGGGTATCGACATGCAGAGGGCAACAGCGACGCCCACATCAAGTCCAACCTGGTGGGCACTTCGCGCACGGTTCCGGTCCACGACGGCGAGCTGGTGCTCGGCACCTGGCAGTCGATCTTCTTCTGCGAGTTCGACGGGCCGCGGAGCCGGCGGCTGGTGGTGCAGATCCTGGAGGGCTAGCCGCTTGAGCAGGCTCGCCACGTGTATCGTGCTCATCTGCGCGGGCGCCTGTGCGCCGACCAAGCCCGCGGTGCGCATCTTCGACATGAAGCCGATGACCATCCTCGGCGACCCGGACGGCGATCCGGCGCTGGCCGGGGCCGAGGTGGCCTTCGAGGTGGCGCTGAAGAGGTACGACGCCGGCGATCGCACCGGCGCCCTCAAGTACTACGACGCGGTGTGGAAGCGCTGGCCGGGCGATGCGGCTGCGCCGCTGGCGCTGTACAATGCGGGGCTGATTCTCGAGGAGCTGCACGACTTCCCGGCGGCGCTCTCGCGCTACCTGACCGTGATCGACGCCTTCGCCGAGACGGACGAGGCGTACGACGCCCACTTTCGCGCGGCCTGGTGCTGGGAGAAGCTGCGGCGTCCGGACAAGTCCGCGGAGCTGGCCGGCGCGGTGCTCGAGCATCCCAGGCTGACGCCGGAGGACCGGCTCGACGCCACGATCCGGCTCGGCGTGGCTCGCTTCAAGATGGGCCAGCGGGACGCGGCCGAGGCGCTGATCACTCACGCGCTGTCACCGATCGGGCTGGCGCGCGGCCTCGGCGAGCTGGACGGCAACTCGGTGGCGGCCCAGGGGCAGTTCATGCTGGGCGAGATCTGGCGCGAGCGCTACGGCGAGGTGAGGCTGGCGCTGCCGATGGAGCGTATGCGCCGGGATCTGGAGCGCAAGTGCACGCTGCTGATCCGGGCGCAGTACAGCTACCTGCGCGCGATCCGCATGGGCGACCGCCACTGGGCCACGGCCAGCGCGTACGGCATCGGCCGGCTCTACGACGAGTTCACCGACGAGGTGATCGGCGCCGAGGTGCCGCCCGAGTTCTCCGCCGAGGAGCGGGCGGTGTACTACTGCGAGCTGAAGAAGTACCTCGACATCCTCACGCGCAAGGCGATCCTGGTGTACTCGCGCAACGCGGACCTCGCGGAGCGGCTGGGTATCGAGAACGAATGGGTCGACAAGGGCCAGGAGCGACTCCAGGTGCTGCAGGAACGCTACCTCGACGAGTACGATCTGTGCCGGGAGAACGTGGAGCGGGCGATCGAGGAGGAACAGGCCGCAGAGGGGGACGCCGAGGCAGGACCAGAGGCCGACGCCGAGCCCGGTGACGGCACAGCACCCGATGCGGCGCCGGAGCCGGAGGAGGCGCCGGACCCGGAGTCCGGGCCGCGGCCCGAGGAGTCGCCGCCGGAAGAGCCCGAGCCCGAGCGGGAGCGCGACGCAGGAGACGGGCCCGAGCCGGTGGAGGTCTAGGTCCAGGCCACACACGTTCGTCCCTTCGGGGCGATTCGAACCACCCGCAGGCCGAAGAGTCCCGGATCGGCGGACGTGTGTGCTCTGGGTCCATTCGCGAGCTCCGAAATTGACACCCCGCGCACCCTCCGGCTACCCTCCGCGCGATGAGGGTCTTGGGCATCGACATCGGAGCGCGCCGCATCGGCGTGGCAATCAGTGACGAGCTGGGCTTCACCGCCCAGCCCCTGCCCACCATCGACCGCAAGCAGGTCCGCAGCGGGGTCAAGGCGGTGGCCGCGATCGTCGCCGAGCACGGTGCCGAGCGGGTGGTGTACGGCCTGCCGCTGAACATGAACGGATCCGAGGGACCGGCCGCAGTGAACGCGCGCGAGTTCGCCGCCGCCCTGGCCGAGCTGGTCGATGTGCCGCTGATCCCGTGCGACGAGCGGCTGACCACGGTCGAGGCCGAGCAGGTGCTGCGCGAGACCGGAGTCAGCCGCAAGAAGCGCCGGAGCAAGGTCGACCAGATCGCGGCGCAGATCATCCTGCAGGGCTGGCTCGACGCGCGCGCCGCAGAGCAGGCGCGGGAAGAAGAGGAGGGTCAATGAGGAGGCTGCTCGTGGCCCTCGGCGCGCTGCTGCTGCTCGGCGGCATCACCGTCGCCATCGGCTGGTCGATCTACCGCTCCGCGGTCACGACGCCGCTCAACCCGCAGGACGAGGAGCCGCGGGTGTTCCTGCTCGACCCGGGCACCGGCCCGTCGCAGGTCGCGCAGCAGCTCGAGGAGCAGAATCTCATAGCCAGCGCGAGGTGGTTCAAGCTGCTCGTGCGGCTCACCGGCGCCGGGCCCCGGATCAAGGCCGGCGAGTACGAGCTGTCCGCCTCGATGACCCCGGAGCAGATCCTGGAGCGGATCCAGCAGGGCGGGGTGATCCTGTACAGCGTGACCATCCCCGAGGGGTACCGCATCTCCGAGATCGCCGGGGTGCTCGAGGCGGCCGGGCTGTGCGACGCCGAGGCGCTGACGCGCCGCGCCCTCGATCCGCAGGCCGCCAGGGACTTCGGGCTGCAGGGCGCTCCGCACCTGGAGGGGTACCTCTACCCGGACACGTACCGCTTCGCCAAGGGCCTGCCCGTGGACAAGCTGCTCGAGGGCATGATCGCCCGCTTCCGCAAGGCCTGGACGCCGGAATACGCCAGGCGGGCCGGGGAGATCGGCTTCACCATGAACCAGGCCGTCACGCTGGCGTCGATCATCGAGAAGGAGACCGGCGCCGCGCACGAGCGGCCGATCATCAGCTCGGTGTTTCACAACCGGCTGAAGGACGACTGGCTGCTCAACACGGACCCCACGGTGATCTACGGGATCAAGAACTTCAACGGCAATCTCACGCGCCAGGACCTCAAGACCGACCACGAGTACAACACGTACACCCGCAAGGGGCTGACCCCCGGCCCGATCGCCAGCCCGGGCGACGCCGCGCTAAAGGCCGCGCTGTGGCCCACCGAGACCGGGTACTACTTCTTCGTGTCCAGGAACGACGGCACCCACGTGTTCAACGAGACCATCGAGGGCCACAACCGGGACGTGGAGAAGTGGCAGCGGCAGTACTTCAAGAAGAAGAAGTGATCACGTCACGACGTGCCTGGGACTTCAGTCCCAGGCCCGACTCACGGCCCGATCCTCGCGAACCGCTTCGCCATCCCGGGCGTCATCAGGCTCCGGCCCTCGGCGTCCACGACCAGCGCCTCCACGCCCTCGAGCCGGTTGGCCAGCTTGATCGCCTGCTCCGGCCCCATCACGAACAGCGCGGTGGACAGGGCGTCGGCCTGCATTGCGGTCTTGGCCAGCACGGTCACGCTGCGGCTGCCCGCGGCCGGCATGCCGGTTCGCGGGTCGAGGATGTGGTGGTAGCGCTTGCCCTCGACGATGGCGAAACGCTCGTAGTCGCCCGAGGTGGTCACGGCCTCGTCCTGCAGCGGGATCTTGCCCAGCAGCTTGTCGCGATCGCGCGGATCGCGCACCCCGATGCTCCACTGCCGGCTTCTTCCCTTGCGGCCCGAGGCGTACAGGTCACCGCCCGCGTCGACCAGCAGGTGCTTGCCTCCCGAGGCGCGCATCGCCAGCACCGCGCGGTCGATCGCGTAGCCCTTGGCCACGCCGCCGAGACCCACGGCCATTCCCGCCTCGGCGAGGCGGGCCGTGCCGGCCTTCGCCTCGACCTCGAGCTTGCCGCAGTCGACCCTGCCCGCCGCTGCGGTGGCCGCGGCAGCGTCCGGGATGCGGGGCGGATCGTCTTTCAGGTCCCACAGCGGAGCCATCGCAGCCCAGGTCGGATCGAAGGCACCGCCCGAGAGCTGAGCCGTGAGCATGGCCTCCTCGAGCACGGCCAGCAGGTCCGGGCCGATCTTCACCGGCTCGCCGCCGGCGGCCGCGTTGAGCCGGGCCACCTCGCTCTGCTCGCCCACGGGCGCCAGCAGGGCATGCAGCCGCGCGATCTCGGCGAAGCCGACCTCGGCGAGCGCCTCGGCCTGGGCCGTATCCTCGGCCAGGACCTGGATCGTGACCACCGTGCCCAGCAGCTCGCGTGAGCGCTTGAAAGGCTCGGGCGCGGGCTCGGGCGTGCTGCCGGCTGCGTCCGCGGACAGGGCGGCGGCGCCCGGCCGCGGCGCCTCGGGTCTGGTCTTGACCAGGTAGATCAGCACCACGGCCAGGCACACGGCCATCAGGGCCACGGTGACCAGCGGACTGCGGCTCAGCTTCTGCGCCATGCGGCCCTCCGTTGCGTGCGGGACGTGGGTCTGCTAGACGGTACTGGCGGTTCGATGGAGTGTCAATGTCCGTGATCGACGAGCCGTCCGCGGCGATTCACGTCGAGGACGTTCACAAGCGCTTTCCTCGCCAGCGGGGCTGGCGCGATCTGCTGCGCAGCCCCTTTGCCCGGACCGAGTACACCGAGGCGCTGCTCGGGGTGAGCTTCGACCTCGAGAGCGGCCGGGCGCTGGGTCTGCTCGGTCCGAACGGTGCGGGCAAGAGCACCTTGCTCAAGGTGCTGGCCGGCCTGGTCGAGCCGGAACGGGGCACGGTGCGTCTCTCCGGGTACGACGTATTCGGCCAGCTGCCGCAGGTACGCGAGCTGCTGGGCTACGCGCTGTGCGAGGAGCGCAGCTTCTACTGGCGCCTGAACGGCCGGCAGAACCTCAAGTTCTTCGCCTCGCTCTACGACCTCGCCGGACGCGAGCGCGACGAGCGCGTGGCAGAGGCGATCGAGCGCGTGGGCATGACCGAGCACGCGGACCGGCCCTTCCGCGACCTCTCCGTGGGCATGAAGCAGCGGCTGGCACTGGCCCGCGGTCTGCTCAACCGGCCGCGGATCCTGCTGGTCGACGAGCCGACCCGCAGCCTCGATCCGGGCGCGGCGGCCGCGCTGCGGCGCCATCTGCGCGAGGACCTGGTGCAGGGCCTCGGCGTGACGATGATCCTCGCCACCCACGACCTGATCGAGGCCCGCGAGGTCTCCGACGCGATCCTGCTGCTCGAGGAGGGGCGCGTGGCAGCCCTCGGCGAGTACGACGCGGTGGAGTCCGATGTGGATCGGGTCTTCGCGGTCGAGCGCGAGGAGAACGGGCTGTGAGCCTGCGGACCAAGGCCGTGGCCTTCATGGCTCGGGACCTGATCCAGGAGGCGAGCTACCGGCTGAACTTCGTGTTCCAGTTCCTCGGCATGCTGTTCACGGTGTTCAGCTTCTACTTCCTGTCAAAGCTGATCGGCCGCGCTGCGGTGCCGCACCTGGCGCCGTACGGCGGCGACTACTTCGCCTTCGCGCTCACCGGCGTGGCCTTCACCCAGTTCCTCACGGTCTCGCTGTCGTCGTTCTCGCAGCAGATCCGCATGGCGCAGGTGCTCGGGACGCTGGAGGCGATGCTGGTGACTCGCACCGGCATCGCCGCGCTGGTGATGCTGTCGTCGCTGTTCCCCTTCCTGTTCACGCTGGTGCGGGTGATGCTGCTGATCGCGGTCGGCGTGCTGTTCTTCGACGTGCCGCTGCATCTCTCGGGCTTGCCGGTGGCCGTGGTGGTGCTGCTGCTCACGGTGTGCGCCTTTGCCGGGATCGGCATCCTCGGTGCGTCCTTCATCATGGTGTTCAAGCGCTTCGAGCCGGTGACGTGGATGGTCGGAGGCCTGTCGTACCTGCTGGGCGGCGTGGTCTATCCGGTGTCGGTGCTTCCCGAGTGGCTGCGTCCGCTGTCCCAGGTGCTGCCGATCACCCACGCCCTCGAGGCGATCCGGTTGACGCTGATCGCGGGCCGGCCCACGGCCGACGCCCTGCCGTCGATCTTCTATCTGCTCGTTCTCACGGCCATCACGGTGCCGGCCGGGCTTCTGGCCTTTTCCCATGCGGTGGCTCGGGCCAGGCGAGACGGGACCCTGACCCACTATTGACGGCTCCTTCCCGGCCCTGCTAGACTGTCCGGCGTAATCTTGACATGCGGGCAAATCCCTGGAAATACGGGAAGCTCGCGTATTTGGTAGGAGGAAACGATGGCGGCGATGGGTCGCCGGGCGCTGGTCCCGGTGCTGATTTGCGCGGTCGGCCTGCTGGCCTTGCCCGTGATGGCCCAGGGCAAGGGCAAGGGCAGGCGCGCGGGCAAGGGCAAGGCCGCGGTTGCGATATTCCCGGTCAGCGGCGAGGGCATCTCGCAGAAGGTGCGGAATGACACGGTGAAGTGGGTCAACGGAGCCGTGAACCGGGTCCGGGGCTTCTCCACCAAGAAGACCGCTGCGGCCACTCGCAATCTGACCAAGGGCGTGGCAGCGGCCTTCGAGAGCTGCGTCGACCCGAGCTGCGCGGTCGATCTGGGCAAGGCGGTCCAGGCGCGGTACGCGGTGATGCCGCGGCTGGCCAAGACCGGCAACGCGTACCGGCTCGAGCTCACGCTGATCGACGTCGAGCGCGGTGGTCCGGTTCGCGGACACCTGCGCGAGAAGCTGGCCGGCGAGAAGGGCCTCAAGAAGGCGATCGGCCGCTCGGTGAGGAGCCTGCTCACGGGCAAGGATCCCGCGCTCAAGGGCAAGCTCAATTTCAGCGTCGCCGAGGCCGGCGCCTGGATCTATGTGGACGATGTGCTCAGCGCGATGTCGCCGGTGGACAAGCCGATCCCGGTGGCCGACGGTATTCGTCGCATCCGGGTGGAGAAGCAGGGCTTCAAGCCCTGGCGCAAGGTGATGCCCGTGCCGCGGCGCAGGACCCGGCAGGTGGTGGTGGAGCTCGAGGCGGACAGCGGGACCGCGCCGGTCGAGCCGGCGCCTGTGCTACCGCTCGTCGGGATCCAGCCTGGCGAGGAGAAGCCCGCGGTCGAGGAGAAGCCCGCGGTGGCCGCGGTCGAGAAGAAGCCCGCGGTCGAGGAGAAGCCCGCGGTCGAGGAGAAGCCCGCGGTGGCCGCGGTCGAGAAGAAGCCCGCGGTCGAGGAGAAGCCCGCGGCCGAGGAAAAGCCCGCGGTCGAGGAGAAGCCCGCGGTCGAGGAGAAGCCCGCGGTCGAGGAGAAGCCCGCGGTGGCAGTGGCCGAGACCAAGGTCGCGGACACCCCGCCCCCGCCGGGCAAGCCCGAGGTCGAGCCCGAGCCCGGCTCGGGTCCGCCGTCCTGGGTCGGACCCCTGGCGTACGGCCTGCTCGGTGCGGCCGCGCTGTCCGTGATCGGCGGGGGCGTGTACACCGGCAAGGCCAAGGCCGCCGCCGACGATGGGAGCGACGCGAAGCTCCACAATCGCTCCAGGGTCGAGGGATACAAGGACGATGTCGACAGCTTCGGCGTTGCCGCCGGGGTGTTCTGGGGCCTGACCGGCGCCTTTGTCGCGGCCGGTACTGGCCTGCTGATCTGGGACCTGGCATCAGGCGGGAAGACCGATCAGGCGGAAGGCGCGGCCGGCGAGCCCAGCGCCCAGCTGTTTGGCGGACCGACACGCGGTGGCGCTGCCCTGGGTGTCCGGGCGACCTGGTAGCGGGAGCAATCATGAAACAACAGATCACTGTTCTCACGACCCTGACCTTGCTGGGGTGTCTTGGGTGCTACGAGGTGGACAATCCGGCGCTCGACCTGTCTCCGGGTGAGGTGCTGCTGTTCCCGAAGAAGAGCTCGCCGTCGGGTAGCGAGCAGGCGGTGTCCAACGCCCGGGTCAGCCTCGTCACCGGCAACCAGGTGGTGAACCAGGCCCGGGATGCGAAGGGCACCTACCTGATCGAGGACGTGCCGGTCGGAGACTTCACGCTGTTCGTGGTGGAGCCGACGTCCGGCGCCCAGGCCCGGGTCGAAGGCTTCCGCATCCGCGACGGCTCGGACGCGGTGCACGTCGGCCGGGTCCTGCTCGGTCCGGCCCAGACCACGGCCTCCGGCACGGTGACCCACTCGGGCGGCGCAGAGGGCGCGGTGATCTTCCTGCCCTTCTCCGATCTGGCCACCCGCGCCCGGGCGGACGGCAGCTTCACCCTGCGGCGTCTGCCTCGGGGTGCCACGCAGATCGCGGCCGCCGTGCCGGGCCAGGGCGCGGTGGCGATCGACCTGGCGCGTGCAGGCGCCACCACGACGATCCCCAGCAGCCAGACCGCCGTGCTCTCGGGCATTGTGACCCGTCGCGGCGGCGGTGTCGTCTCCGGGGCGACGGTGAAGCTGCAGTACGGCGACGACGAGTACAGCGAGGTGAGCTCGCCCGCCGGGCAGTTCACCTTCAGCTCGGTGCCGGCCGGTGTCTACCGTCTGACCGCCGAGGCCTCCGGCGCGACACAGGTTGTGGTGCCGCATGTGCCGGTGGGCGCGGACATCGAGCTTCCCCCGCTGGTGCTCGGGCCGGCCTCGCCGGCGGACTTCGACGGCGACAAGGCTCTCGACAGCGCTGACGACGACGACGACAACGACGGCGTGGATGACGACGCGGACGCCTTCGACGACGATCGCTACGAGTGGTCGGATACCGACGGCGACACGATCGGCGACAACCGTGACAACTGCCCCGGCACCGAGAACTCGGACCAGGCGGATGGCGATGGCGACGGCGTCGGCGACGACTGCGACAACTGCCCGCAGGACGTGAACCCGTTCCAGGAGGACACGGACGGCGACGGGACGGGCGACGCCTGCGGATGAGGCGGACGCACGGACACCGGAGCTTCTCGTCGTGAGCCGGATCGGGGTGATCGTCGGTCTGGGTCTGCTCGGCCTGGTGCTGCTGTTTCCCTTCGGCGCGATCGGCCTCGGCGGGATCGACATCTCGGGCGCGATCACCGCGGCCCTCGAGCGAGCCACCGAGCCCACCAGCTTCGCCGAACCCGCGGAGTATCCCGCGACCGAGCTGGAGGAGCGGCTGGCGACCTTCGAGAACGAGCAGCTCGAGCTGAATCGCAAGCTTGCCGTGGCCCAGACCGACGGGGAGCGAGCACGCTGGCAGCAGGAGCTGGCCGGGCTGCAGGAAGACAACGGGGAGATCCAGGCCGAGCTGGCGCGCCGGAGCTCGACGCTGTACGCACTCAAGCAGTACTGGCGGCTGATCGTCGGCGTCGTGATCGGGCTGCTCGTTCTCGTCATCGCGCTCACGGGCCTGCGGCGCAAGGCCCTGCCGGCCCAGGCCGCGGCCGACGAAGACGCCCCACCGCCGCCGGACCAGCTGCCGCTGGACGAGTTTCGCACCGAGATCGAGGAGCTGCTGAAGAACGATCCCGGCGATACCAACCGGGTGGTGGACCGGATCATCGCCCGGGCCGTGCGCTGGCGGGCCAGCGATATCCACATCGGCCGCGAGGCCAATGTCGTGGCGATCCACTACCGTATCGACGGCAAGCTGTATCGCATCATCTCGCTGCCCATGGCCCAGGAGCTGGCGATCATCAACGTGATCAAGGTGATGGCCAACATGAAGATCTACGAGCGGCGCGTTCCGCAGGACGGCCAGATCGTTTTCAGGGCCGAGGGCCTGGCCACGGATCTGCGCGTCTCGGTGACGCCGAGCCACGACTCGGAAAAGGTCGTGCTGCGCGTCTTCGATACCTCGGGCCTGCGCTACGAGCTTCTGGAGCTCGGCCTCTCCGAGCACACGCTGGAACGGCTGAAGGCCATGCTGGCCAGGCGGCAGGGCACGATCCTGCTCTGCGGTCCGGCGGGCAGCGGCAAGACGACCACGATCTACTCCGCGCTGACCTATATCCTGGGTAAGAGCCAGCGCACGGTGAACATCGTCTCGGTCGAGGATCCGGTCGAGCATCATGTGGACGGCATTACCCAGATCGAGATCAACCGCGACCAGGGCATGACCTACGACAAGGTGCTGATCTCGATCTTGCGCCAGGATCCCGAGGTGATCGTCGTCGGCGAGATCCGCGACAGCGAGACCGCCAAGCTGGCAATCCAGGCCGGCCAGACCGGCCACCTGGTGATCAGCACGGTGCACGCGCCCTCGCCGGCCGGTGTGTTCGAGCGGCTGCTCGAGCTCGGAGTCGAGCCCTTCGTGCTCTATGCCTCGGTGCAGGGCGTGATCTCCCAGCGGCTAGTGCAGCGCTCCTGCATGGCCTGCCTTGGCCCGTCGCGTCCGGCCGAGCCGCTGCGCAACTGGATCATCGAGCTGCTGGCGAGGAGGAATCGCCCGCTGCCCCACGAGACCGAGTGGCTCGCCGGACACGGCTGCCAGGCCTGCGGCATGGCGGGCTATCGCGGCCGGCTGGTGCTCGACGAGCTGCTCGAGCTTACCGACGAGGTCCGTGCCCAGGTGCTGGCCGCCCAGGGCGACCGCTCCCGGCAGTTCGCCCTGCTCCAGGGCGCGGCTGTCCGCTCCATGGTAGAGGACGGCGCGGAGAAGGCCCAGCGCGGCCTGACCACGCTCGAGGAGCTGCGCCGGGTCCTGAACTAGCGAGAGAGGTGATGCCGATGTCCCGTCCCAATTGCTGGATGCTGTGTGTCCTCCTGGCCGTGCTGCTCCCTGTTGGATGCAAGGAGGCGAAGCAGACGCCCGCCGCCAAGGAGCTCGCGGCCAAGCCGGTGAAGGCCCAGCCGGTCGTCCCGCAGCTGAAGAACGCCGCGTCCGCGCCGGCCGGCGAGCCCGAGGCGCTGGCGGCCGTGCTCGCTCGATACGGGAAGCTCGAGGGTATGGTGGAGGGCACCGATTCTCACGTCTTCGGCCTGACGATGCACCGCATGACGGTCAGGCCCAGGGCGGACACAGCGGTGATGGTTCGCGTCGGCGAGGAGAACGGGTTGGTCGGTGCCCACGAGATGCGGGCGGTGTTCACCGACGCGGTGGCGGCGGATCGGATCCGCGATGGCCTGCCGGCGCTGCTGACCGCCGCCATGGGCGACGCCGGTCACCACGTCAACGCCACGGCTCTGGCCAAGCAGGCGATGTCCGATCTGAAGACCGAAGGCTGCAGGGCGGCTCGGCTCGGGTCCTTTCAGCTGGTCGCGACGTACAAGCCCGAGGGAATGGCCAATCACCACGATCTGTCGATTTTGCTGGGCGATGTCCGGGCCAAGATGCCGGGGACCCAGAAGCTGCTCGCCATGCTGAACACCCGCGCCCACAGCCGCGCCTGCCGCAGCATCCGAGTGGAAAAGCAGTAGCGACGGGCGACGATGAAGATCGGGGTCGTCCTCAAGGTCCTCGGGGCACTGTTCCTGGTGCTCGCCGGCTTCCTGGCCTTTCCGTTGCTGATAGCAGCGGCCTACGACGAGACCAGCGCGCTGGCCTTTGGCGGCTCGATGCTCCTCACCGGCGGCCTCGGCGCGCTGCTGCTGTATCTGTTCCGCAGGTGCGAGGCCGATGTCGGGCATCGCGAGGGCTTCGCCGTCGCCGCCCTGGGGTGGGTCGGCTCGTGCCTGCTCGGCGCGCTGCCCTTCGTCTTCTCGGGTGAGCCGGCTTTCTCGAGCATTACGGACTGCGTGTTCGAGTCGACCAGTGGATTCACCACCACCGGGGCTTCGATTCTGACCGACATCGAGGCCATCCCCAGGGGCTTGCTGTTCTGGCGCAGCCTGACTCACTGGCTGGGCGGGATGGGGATCATCGCGCTCTCCGTGGCGCTGCTGCCCCTGCTCGGCGTGGGCGGGATGCAGCTCTTCCGCGCCGAGGTGCCGGGGCCGACGGCGGACAAGATCAGCCCGCGGGTTGCCGAGACGGCCAGGCTGCTGTGGACGGTGTACGTCGGCATCTCGGCCCTCGAGGCGCTGCTGCTGTGGCTGGGCGGCATGAGCTGGTTCGAATCGCTGTGCCACACCTTCGGTACCATGGCCACGGGCGGCTTCTCCACGCGCAACACCTCGATCGCGGCGTACGACTCAGCGTACTTCGACACGGTGATCACGATCTTCATGGTCGCCGCCGGCACCAACTTCGCCCTGCATTACGCGCTGTTGCGCCGGAATTGGACGGCCTACTTCAAGGACGCCGAGTGGCGCGTGTACATGACGCTGTTCGGCGGCGCGATGCTGGCGCTGATGCTGCTGACCTGGCTCGGCGGTGAGTACGACAGCCCGTGGACCGCGTTGCGCTACGGCGCCTTCCAGTCGGCCGCGATCCTGACCACCACGGGCTATGCCACGGCCGATTTCGAGGCCTGGGGCCTGGTGGTGCCGCTGGCGCCGATGATCCTGTTCATGTTCATGTTCATCGGCGGTTGTGCCGGCAGCACGGGCGGCGGGATGAAGGTCGGCCGCGTGTGGCTGCTGGCCAAGCTGGGTGCGGGCGAGCTGTACCAGCTCGTGCACCCGCGCGCGGTGCGGCCGGTGAAGATGAACGGGCGCGTGGTGCCGCCCGAGGTGCTGCGCAGCATCACCCGCTTCTTCATCCTGTTCATGGGATTGTTTGCCCTGTCCGTGGTGGCGATGAGTCTGCTGGGCCTGGATTTCACCACGGCGATCAGCTCGGTGGCGGCCTCGATCGGCAACATCGGGCCGGGCCTGGGCAACGTGGGCCCGACGGACAACTATGGCTGGGTGCCGATGGCCGGCAAGTGGGTGCTGATGCTGGACATGCTGCTCGGCCGGCTCGAGGTCTACACCATCCTGGTGCTGTTCGTGCCCGAGCTGTGGCGGCGGTAGACGCGGCGCGCGCCTTGCCCGTTCCGGTGTACTGGGATAAGAATCAGGGGCCGGGTGAGGGAGCTGTCCACCCGAGGAGGGTAGTGATGAGACGTTTGATCTTGGTGTTTTCACTGGTGGCCCTGTGGTCTCTCCTCGTAGCGGGGTGTGGCGCGGGCAACGACACGGGGGATGCTGACACGGACGCTGACACGGACGCTGACACGGACGCTGACACGGACGCTGACACGGACGCTGACACGGACGCTGACACGGACGCTGACACGGACGCCGACACGGACGCCGACACGGACGCCGACACGGACGCCGACACGGACGCCGACACGGACGCCGACACGGACGCCGACACGGACGCCGACACGGACGCCGACACGGACGCCGACACGG